>Ga0190265_10001445_pt1 | contig 15631 bp, 14 predicted proteins | sample Popmic124T_FD_133135 | JGI IMG/M metagenome (GOLD analysis project Ga0190265, IMG submission 133135) | Populus adjacent soil microbial communities from riparian zone of Indian Creek, Utah, USA - 124 T | ecosystem: Environmental > Terrestrial > Soil > Riparian zone | place: USA: Utah | collected...
CTCGGCTGGACCGCCCGGCTCGCCTTCGCCTACCCGATTCAGAACCGCGCCGCCCGCGCCCAGAGCGCCATCGCCGACCTGGACGTCGACCGCACGCGGACGGCGTTCGAGGAACAGAGGACGTTGATCGCGACCGAGGTCCGCCGGGCCGTGCGCGGCGTGACCACGGCGGCGCAGCAGATCGAGGCGTCGCGCATCTCGCGCGAGTTCCAGGAGAAGAACCTGGACGCCGAGCGCAAGCGCTACGAGAACGGCATGTCCACCAGCTTCCAGATCACCCAGATCCAGGAGGAGCTGACGCGCGCCAGGAGCCGTGAGGTGACCGCGGTCGTCACCTACCGCACGGCCCTCGCTGAGTACTACAGGGCGACAGGCCTGCTGTTGCAGCAGGAGGGCGTGACCATCGACGATCCCACGAGGCCGGTCGAGGAAGGTCCGATCGACTGGTGGTCCTTCGACAAACGACTCGGCGAGGAGTAAATCAATGCACGACTCTGCCATCGGACGCCTGATCGGCGTCCTCGTCTCCCCTGGGAAGACCTTCCAGTCGATCGCGGCGCGGCCGACCTGGCTCGTGCCGCTCCTGGCCCTGGCGCTCATCACGGCCTCCATGGCCCTGATCGCCGGCCAGCGCACCGATTATCGGGAAGCGGCCCGGATGGCCATGGAGCGTGGCGGCCAGACGGTGGACGAGGAGAAGCTCGACCAACAGGTCGAGATCATGGAGAAGTTCGGACCCATCTCCGGGGCCGTCGCAGGGTTCGTCTTCCTGCCGATCGTCTGCGCGGTGATCGCCCTGCTCCTGTGGATCGCCTTCAAGGTCATCGGTAGCGACATGGACTACAAAACGAGCCTCTCGGTGTACCTGTACGCCGCGGTTCCCACCCTTATCATGATGCTGCTCAGCATTCCGGTTATCCTCAGCCGGGAGACGATCACCGCGGAGGATGCGCAGACCGGGAGCTATCTCGCTTCGAACCTCGCGGCCTTCGCTTCGGACGAGGCGTCGGCGACCATGCGTGCCCTCCTTGCCAGCGTCGACGTGTTCGCCATCTGGGGGCTGATCCTCATGGTGATCGGCTACCGCATCGCGGCTCGCGTCTCGACCACGGCCGCCGTGGTGACCGCACTCATCATCTTCCTGCTCGGTGTCGGCTTCAGGGTCGGCATGGTCGCCCTGTTCAGCTAAAGGAGCCACATTGAAAAAGTCCGTCATCGCCGTCCTCGTCCTGGTAGGCCTCGGGGGCATCGTCTTCGCCAGCATCAAGGCGGGCAAGGGCGACAAAGGCGTCAAGATCTACGCGGCGGAGGTGGAGAAGCGCGACCTGACGCAGGTGGTCAAGGCGAGCGGCGAGATCGAGCCGCGCGTCAAGGTCAACATCTCTGCCCACGTCATCGGCAAGATCGAGCATCTGTACGTCGAAGAGGGCGACCGGATCGAGCGCGGAAAGCCCTTCCTTCAGCTCGAGCAGCAGGCCTTCCTCGCCCAACGCGACCAGTGGGCGGCCCAGTTGAGGAGCGCGCAGACCGCGGTGCGCCAGGCCGAGGTCTCGCTCGCCGATTCGCGCAACCGGCTCGGCCGGGCGCAGCGGCTCAACCAGCAGGGCGTCTTCTCCTCGCAGCAGCTCGAGGACGCCCAACTCGCCACCACCTCCGCCGAGCTCCGCCTGCGCGAAGCTCAGGAGGCCGTACAGCAGACGCGAGCCAACCTCGTGAAGGCCCAGGACGACCTGTCGAAGACCACCATCTTCGCTCCGCTCGCCGGCCGGGTGATCGAGCTCAACGCCGAGGAGGGCGAGGTCGTCGTCTCCGGCACCATGAACAACCCCGGCTCGGTGATCGGCATCATCGCCGACATGTCCGAGCTGCTCGCCAACGTCGACGTGGACGAGACCGAGATCGTCAACGTCAAGATGGATCAGGAGGCCGTCTTGAAGGTGGACGCCCTCCCCGGCAAGGAGTACCGTGGACGGGTGGTCGAGGTCGGCAGCTCCGGTTTCAACCGTGCGGCGCAGCCCGACGTCACCTTCTTCAAGGTCAAGCTGCTGCTCGAGAACCCGGACGAGGACCTGCGCGCCAGGATGTCGGTGCGCGCCGAGATCAAGAGCGCCCACCGTCCCGACGCCCTGGTGGTGCCGATCCAGGCGGTGGTGGACAGGAAGCCTCTCGCCGAGGCAAAGGCTCCGAAGAGGCCGGAACAGGACGAGGTCCAGGTGGTGTTCGTGATCGCCGAGGGCAAGGCCCGGCAGAGGACCGTCAAGACCGGGCTCTCCGACGAGACCCATGTCGAGCTGACCGCAGGCGCCAAGCCGGGCGACCAGGTCATCACCGGCCCCTACCGCGTGCTGCGCGACCTGAAGGACGGCGACAGCGTCACCATCAGCAAGACCTCCGAGGACGACGACCGGCGTACCGCCAAGGACGAAGACAAGGACGATGAGGGAGGCGAGCTCTAGATGGCCCTGATCGAGCTGAGCCAGATCTTCAAGATCTACGACATGGGCGCCGAGAAGGTCCATGCCTTGAACGGCGTCGACCTCGCCGTCGGGAAAGGCGAGTACGTGGCCATCATGGGATCGTCGGGCAGCGGCAAGTCGACCCTGATGAACCTGGTGGGCTGCCTCGACACTCCGACCTCCGGCAGCTACGTCTTGAACGGCGTGGCGGTGCAGGAGCTCGACGACCAGCAACTCGCCGGCATCCGCAACAAGGAGATCGGCTTCGTCTTCCAGACCTTCAACCTGCTGGCGCGCACCGACGCGCTCCACAACGTCGAGCTGCCGCTGATCTACGCCGGCCTGCCGCGCTCCGAGCGGCGCGACCGGGCGAGGAAGGCGCTGGAGCGGGTGGGCCTCGGCAGCCGCATGCACCACCAGCCCAACGAGCTGTCCGGCGGTCAGCGGCAGCGCGTGGCGATCGCCCGGGCCCTGGTCAACGAGCCCTCGATCCTGCTCGCCGACGAGCCGACCGGCAACCTCGACTCGGCGACCTCGACCGAGATCATGGATCTCTTCGACCAGCTCCACCAGGGCGGCAACACCGTCGTGCTCGTCACCCACGAGCCGGACATCGCCGAGCATGCCTGGCGCCGCGTGCAGTTGCGCGACGGCAAGGTGCTTTCCGACCAACCCACGGCGCGCGCCGGCTCCGCCGGCGCCATGGCCGCCGCCCCGGCCGGCTGAAGAGACAGGACGCCCCGTGGTCTTCTACGAGAACTTCCGCATCGCCCTTTCGGCCCTGCGCGCCAACAAGATGCGCTCGATCCTCACCACCCTGGGGATCATCATCGGCGTTGCCGCGGTGATCGCCGTCGTGTCGATCGTCCAGGGCCTCCAGCACACCATCACACAGCAGCTCCAGGGTGTGGGGGCGACCTTCATGCTGGTGACGCCCAAGGCCGACCGCAACGACCTGCCCGGCATGGTGGCGCGGCAGGTCAAGCTCACCTGGGACGACGGCCTCGCCATCCGCGAGCGCGTCCCCGGTATCGAAATGATCACGCCCTCTGTCTTCGGCCGTGCCACCCTCAAGTACCGCGACCGCAAGCACACGCCCGCCGCGACCATCGGGGTCAACGAGAACTGGCAGGACGTGACCAACCAGACCGTCGAGCAGGGCCGCTTCTTCTCGCAGGTCGACCTTGCCAACCGGCGCAAGGTGGTCGTCCTCGGCACCGAGGTCGTCGAGGAGCTGGGCCTGGGGCCGGAGCCCCTGGGCAAGGAGGTCTATCTCGACATCTATCCGGCGACCGTCATCGGGGTGATGGAGAAGAAGGGGCAGAGCCTGGGGTTCAACGCCGACGACCTGGTGTTCATCCCCTACGACTCGGCCCTCGCTCTCTTCGGCCGCCAGGCGGGCGACCAGATCCAGCTCCGTCTCCAGGCGGAGAGCCCGGAGATGGTGGAGCAGGCCAAGGACGGCATCATCCGCCTCCTGCGCCAGCGCCACAAGATCCCGCGCAGCGAGCCGGACGACTTCGAGATCCAGACCCAGGACGAGATCCTCGACACCGTCAACAGCATCCTCGGCAGCGTCACTGCGGTGGTCGGCGGCGTCGTCGGCATCGCCCTCCTGGTGGGCGGCATCGGCATCATGAACATCATGCTGGTCTCGGTGACCGAGCGCACCCGCGAGATCGGCGTGAGGAAGGCCGTGGGTGCGCGCCGGCAGGACGTGCTGATCCAGTTCCTCATCGAAGCCATCACCCTGTCGCTCGCCGGAGGCACCCTGGGGCTCGCGCTCGGCTATGGCATGGGCGTGATGGTCTCGAAGCTCATCCCTAACTTCCCGCCCGCCCACGTCCCTCTCTGGGCGGTGGCCCTCTCCTTCGGCTTCTCGGCCATCGTGGGCATCTTCTTCGGCATCTACCCGGCGGCCAAGGCCTCGCGGCTCGACCCGATCGACGCGCTGCGCTACGAGTAGCTGGGGTGGTGAGGGAGAGCTGGTGCCGGAGATGGGAGTCGAACCCACACACCTGTTAAGGCGGCGGATTTTGAGTCCGCTGCGTCTGCCATTCCGCCACTCCGGCTGAGTGGGCCTCAAGAGAGAGGAATCCTAGGGGGTTGCACCCGGAGTGTCAACCGCGGGGGAGCGCCGTGGCACACCGTTGGCACAGCGCTCCCTACCCCCAACCTTGACTCAGGCGCTTGTTCCGGTGTATAACAAGCGACGTAAGCGGAAGTCCCTCAGCGACTTACTTACCGCAGCTCCACCATCTGATTTATCCCAATCAAGGGGGTCGTGACGTGACATTTAGAGTCGGTCAAAAAGTGGTTTACCCCAACCACGGCGTCAGCCTCGTCGAGAAGATCGAGCCCGGCCACATGGATGGAGTCGAACAGCTCTACTTCCACCTCCGTCTGCTGGCCAACAACTCCAAGGTCATGGTTCCCAAGGCCAACCTGGACTTGGTGGGCTTGCGTCCCTTGTGCCAGACCCGCGACGTGCGCGCCCTGTTCGACATCCTCGAGGACGGCAACATCGACACCTACAAGGATTGGAAAGGGCGCTACAAGCAGAACCTGGACAAGATGAAGACCGGCCGCCTCACCGAGGTGGCCGAGGTGCTCAAGAATCTGCGGCTGGTCTCCCAGCGCAAGAGCCTCTCCTTCCGTGAGAAGAAGATGTACGAGCGTGCCAAGTACTTCATCGTCAGCGAGGTGGCCCACGTGAAGGGTATCGCCGAGCGCGAGGCCGAGGAGCTGGTCGAGCAGTCGCTCAACTCGGCTCTCGAGAAGCGGTCGCGCGCCAAGGCCGCGAGCTGAGCTCGCCGCCGGCGCGGGTCTCCGCCCCGGCTTCCAGGCATTTTCCGAAGGCCGCTCCCCGGAGCGGCCTTCGCCATTCCGGATGGGGGTCTCCCTGCTACAATCCAGCGTCATGATCCGTCGCGCCTCTCTTCTTCTTGTAGTGCCGGTTCTGCTGCTGAGCGGGACGCTCGGCGCGGTCTTTGCGCAACAGCCGGCTCCCTCCTCGCTCTCGGACAACCCGGCGCGGGCGCAGATCCAGATGACGCTGAGGCTCGAACGCGGGCTCCTCTCTCTCGACATGGTGGCCTACAACGAAGCGCGGGCGCGCGACCAGAGCGCGCGCGACGCCGTGGCTCAGGTGGCGACGCTGATGGACCAGGCGATGGGCGGCGAATCCCTGAACCTGGGGACGCTGGAGTCTCTACGCGACCAGATGGCCGCCGCCCGCGAGGCGTCGCGCATCACCGGCGCGCGGCTGGACGAGGGGTTGGCAAGGCTGCAGGAGCGGCTGCGGCGCATCGGTTTCTTGGAAGGCGAGCTCAGCGGCGGAGGTACGGGCGCCCGCGCCGCCGCGCCGGACGTGCTCACCGGCCGCTGGCGTGTGCGCCTGCAGCCGCAGGACTTGGCCGGCACCTTCGAGCTGCGCCGTGCAGGCACCACCGTCACCGGCAGCTACCGGATGGCCGACGGGTCGAACGGAACGTTCCAGGGGACCTTCGTAAACAACTTCCTACGCTTGGAGCGCGTGGACTCGGCGCGCGGCTCCGACAGCATTCTGGTGGGAACGGTGGCCGGCGAGAACATCGCCGGCACCTGGACCTCCAACGTGCTGGTCACCGGTGGACCGACACGCGGCGACTGGACGGCCGTCCGCGAAGGCGACAGATAATTGAATAAAGACAACCTGCTGTTCACGATCATCGGGCTTCTCGTCGGCTTCTTCGCCGGCTACCTCATGCAGGAGGCCATGGCGGCCCGCCAGCCTGCGCGCCTGCCCCAGGGGGAGGCGGCCGCCGTGGCGCCGGGAGGCACGCCAACGGGGCAGCCGCCCGCGGCCGGCGGCTCGGCCGACGTGGCGGGCGGGCCGGCCGGGATGGCCGAGATCCAGCAGCTCCGCCAGTACGTCGAGCAGAACCCGGAAGACGCCGACGCCGTGCGCCAACTCGCCAACCTCAACTTCGACATCAGCAACTGGCGGCGGGCGCAGGAGCTCTACATCCGATACTTGGAGCTGCGCCCCGGCGATCCGGACGTGCTCTCGGACCTCGGTATCTCCTACCGCGGCAACAAGGAGTTCGACAAGGCGCTTGCGACCTTCCGCAAGGCCCAGCAGCTCGCGCCCGAGCACTGGCAGGCCTACTACAACGAGGTGGTCGTCCTCGCCTTCGACATGAAGGAGTTCGACGCCGCGAGCGAGGTCCTCGCCAAGCTGCAGCGCCTGCAGCCGAACAACGAGAGCGTGACGCAACTCGTGGCCGAGGTCGAGCGCCAGCGCAACGCGGCTTGAGCCATGGGACGCCTGATCGTCCTCGGGTTGCTGCTCGTCATCCTCGGGCTCGCGCTGCGCAACTTCATGCAGCGGTTGAGCCTCTCGGGAGGTGTCTCCCGGCGCTCCATGCGTCCGCCCACCACCACTCAGGTCTCGGCTGACGTCCTCGACCGCTGCGCCACCTGCGGCACCCACGTGCCGCGCTCCCGGGTGCTGAAGAGCGCGCGGGGAGGAGGGGAGTCGTACTGCTCCGAGGCCTGCCGGGAGCACCTCAACCCCGACCCCTCTCCCAGGGGGAGAGGGGAGACAGACTCGATACGTTGAAGCCTACTTTCGTCGACGTTGCCGTTGCCCTGCCTCTTCCGGATCCCCTGATCTACGCGGTGCCGGCGGCTTGGGTCTTTCAGGCGGCCCCCGGCGCGCGCGTCCGGGTGCGGGTGGGCAACCGCAAGATCGCCGGGGTGATCGTCCGCGTCCACGACGAGCCGCTCGAGGGGGTGAACGCGCGCCCCCTCGATGAGATCCTGGACCGCGAGCCGGTCTTTACCGAGGAGCTGCTCGACCTCGCGCGCTTCACGGCCGACTACTATTTCGCCCCTCTGGGCGAGGTGCTCCGCTCCATGCTGCCCGCCGATCTGCCGCCCTGGGGCGACCGCCGGGTCTGGCTGACCAACGCCGGGGCCATGGCGCCGGTGCGCAGCGCCGCCGAGGCGGCGGTCGTCGAAGTGCTGCGCGAAGGCAAGCGCATGTCGCTGGGCGAGCTTCAGGGACGAGTCGGCCTGGAGGATCTGGACGCCGTGCTCGCCGATCTCGCCGAGCGGGGGCGGATCGGCACCGAAGAGCGCAACCCGCGCTCGGCGCGCTACGTCAACGCCGTGGACCTCGCCCCGGGCGACCTCGCCAAGCACCTCGAAGCCGCCGGCCGCTCGGCCCCCGGGCGGGCGGTGGTCGACTACCTCTCCGCCCTGGGCCGGCCGGCGACGACCGCCGAGCTCGTGGCGACGATCGGCTGTACCCCGGCGGTGATCCGCCGGCTGGTGGGCAAGGGCGTGCTGCGCCAGTTCACCCAGGTGGAGCGGCTGTCTCTCGACCGTCACATGCTGGGCGCGCCGGACCATGCCACCGACTTTCAACTGCGCGAAGACCAGCGGTTCGCTCTCGAGCGGCTCACCCGTGCCATCGAGCGCCGGGAGTTCGCTCCGCTCCTGCTCCAGGGGATGACCGGTTCAGGCAAGACCGAGGTCTACCTGCGGGCCGCCACGGAAGCGCTGGCCCAGGGGCGCGCCACGATCTTCCTGGTGCCCGAGATCGCCCTCGTTCCCGCGCTCGCCCGCGAGGTCGAGCAGCGCTTCGGCGATTCGCTCGCCATCCTCCACTCAGGCCTCGGCTCCGGCGAGCGTCACCAGGAGTGGGAGCGGGTGCGCCGCGGCGAGGCCAAGGTGGTGCTCGGCCCCCGCTCCGCACTCTTCGCCCCCGTGGCCGACCTCGGCCTCATCGTGGTGGACGAGGAGCAGGACTCCGCCTACAAGCAAGAGATCGACCCGCGCTACAACGCCCGCGACCTCGCCCTGGTGCGCGGCAGGAACGCCGGCGCCGCCGTGCTCCTCGTCTCCGCCACGCCCAGCCTGGAGAGCCGGTTCAACGCCGAGAAGGGCAAGCTCGAGCCGCTCGTCCTGACCGCGCGGGCGGGGCAGGGGACGCTGCCCGAGGGTATCCTGGTCGATCTGCGCGAGGAGGGGCTGTCGCGGCGTCCCGGCGACGTTCACTTCTCCGAGCGCCTCCGCTTCGAGATCGCCCAGGCGCTGGCGGACGGCGACCAGGTCATCCTCCTGCGCAACCGCCGCGGCTACGCCCCCATCCTCCTCTGCCGCGCCTGCGGAGAAGACATGCGCTGCCCCGACTGCGGCCTGCCGCGCACCTTCCACCGGCGCGACCGGCGGCTCATCTGCCACTACTGCGGCTCCATGATCCCCGAGCCCAAGGTCTGCCCGGCCTGCTCCGAGGCCGCCCTGGAACCGATCGGCGCCGGCACCGAGCGGGTGGAGGAGGACTTCAAGGAGCTCTTCCCCGAAGCTACCGTCGACGTCCTCGACCGCGACACCCTGCGCCGCCCCGGCGGGGCGGCCGCCGTCCTCGAGAGGTTCTCGAAGGGAGACGTCCAGGTGCTGATCGGCACCCAGATGGTCTCCAAGGGCCACCACTTCCCAGGTGTGGCACTCACCGGAGTCCTCGCCGCGGACGCCTATCTGGGCTTTCCGGACTTCCGCGCCGTCGAGCGCACCTACAACCTCCTCACCCAGCTCGCCGGCCGGGCCGGCCGCGGGGAGCGTCCCGGCCGCGTGGTCATCCAGACCTACCATCCGGACCACTACGCCATCCAGGCCGCCCTGCGGCAGGACGACGAAGGCTTCGCCCGCGAGGAGATGCGCTTCCGCCGCGTCTTCCACTACCCCCCGTTCTCCCGCATGGTGCAGATCCTGGTGCGCGACAAGAGCCGCGACCGAGCCCAGAGCGCCATCCGCTCGCTGGCCGACGACTTGTCCGCTCACCCCCTCGGCCGCCACGTCCGCCTGACCGGCCCCGCCCCCGCACCCCTCGAAAGGCTGCGCGGGGAATGGCGCTTCCAGCTCCTCATCCGCTCCGCCGCCGGCCGAGACCTCCACCGCCTCCTGAAAGAGGTCCTCCCCAAGAGCCCAGGCTACGACCTGATCGTGGACGTGGATCCGCAGCAGCTGCTTTAGGGATCGAACTAATACAGCTCTGTGTAGTGGGCGGCGCTGGTGAGGACGCGGCGCAGGTAGGCGCGGGTCTCCCGGAAGCCGACTTTGGAAAGCAGCTCCTCAGGCTCCTGGCTGTAGCAGTACTTTTTCCACAGCGCGGCCTGGGGCTCGCCGGCGTTGTAGGCGGCCACGGCGAGATGGGGGGAGCCTCCGAGCTCCTTGAGCAGGTTGCCGAGGTGGAAGGCGCCCAGGGTGATGGAGATCTCTGGCTGGTAGAGGTCTTCCGGGCCGAGGCGGGGCATTGAGATCTGCGCGCCGAGGCGGCGGGCGGTCTGGAGGGTCATCTGGGTGAGGCCGCGGGCCGAGGAGGGCGAGATCGCGAAGCGGTCGTAGACGCTCTCTTCGCGGATCAGGGCCGCCAGCAGGCCAGGCTCGATGCCGCGCAGCCGCGCCTGGGGAAGGATGAGCTTCTGGTAGGGATTGGGATAGAGGAGCCGCTGGTAGTCGCGGGCCTGGAGCGAGAGCGGGAGGCGGCTCGCGATGCGGGCGCGCATCACCTCGGCAACCCAGATCGAGCGCTTGACCTCGCCGCCGCGCGCGAGCATCAGGCCGCCGGTGAAGGCCAGGGAAGGATCGCTGAAGGGGAAATGATGGGCCACGGCCGGAGAGCCCTCGTGCAGGATGCCCAGCGCGAGCAGTATCTCCTCGGGGGTGAGCAGTGGTTTCTCCCAGAGCGGCCAGCGCTTCACCGGCATCTCGCTCAGCCGCAGGTAGGGAGACGTGATGCGGTCCGCCAGGAGGAAGGTGTGGAGGTTGCGCTGGGCGAGACGGCCGCTCGGCTCGTCTTTGCCCAGCAGCAGCCAGGCGGCGTAGAGGTCCTCCGGCCGCGGAGAGCCGGCGAGGCGCCTGCCCTCTCCCACGGCGGCCTTGCCGAGGGGCTCCTCCGCGAGGCGCCCGAGCGCGGCGCGTGCCATGGGGTGGTAGGGGTCGGGGCGGATGACAGCCAGGTAGGCGGTCACCGCGGCGCGGCTGTTCTTCTCGAGCTCCGCCAGGCGCCCGCGCCAATAGGAGGCCTCCAACCTCTCGTCGCCGTCGACGAGAGAGGCGCGGTCGAGCCAGGGCCGGGCGCGGTCCGCTCTGCCGCGCACGAGGTCGGAGGAGGCCATGAAGAGGGAGGCCCGCGCCGCCTGGGTGCTCCACTCGCGCCGCGTGGCGAGCAGATCGTAGAGCGGCAGCGCGGCCGCTTCGTTGCCGCTACGCCACTCCAGGCGCAGCGCGGAGAGGAGCGCCGCGGCGGCCCACTCGGTGCCCAGCGGCTCGGCCTGGTAAGCCAGGCGGAAGCTCGCGCCGGCGTTCTTCCACTGGCCGATCAGCTCGTAGGCGCGACCCTGCTGGTAGAGGGCGCGAGCGCGCTGCTCGGGAACTTCGGTCTGCCCGGCCAGCTCGCCGAAGGAGACCGCCGCCTGTCCGAAGCGCTCCTGCCAGAACTGGGCGCGGCCCGCAGCGTAGCGCGCCTCGAAGACCTCCCGCGGGGAGAGCGCGTCCGGCCGCCCGAAGGCCCGCCGGAGGTGGAGCAGCGCGCGGTCGAAATCGCGGTGCTGGTGAAAGGTCAAACCCAGGAGCATCGGCAGCCGGCCGCGCTCGGAATCTGCGACGAAGCCGGAGAGGCGCTCTGCTGCGGAATGCGCCGCCTCGTCGCTCCGGTCCTCTTCGAGCAGGCTCACCAGCAGCCCGCGGGCGATGTCCGGCCTCCGGGAGGCCACCGCGCAGTCTGCCCGGGAGACGATCATCTGCCGCCGCTGGTTGAGCGGCAGTGTCCGCACCCGGATGCCGCCCAGCAGTTGGCAGTCACCGCCGCGGGCGAGCGTGCTCGCCAGCAGGCCGATCGCCTCGGGGATCAAGGGTGAAGTGGAGGGGCTCTTGGCTGCCGCCGTGGCCAGTAGGCCGGCGGCGACCTCCGGATGGCCCATCCTGTCCTGTTCCAGGGCCATGCGGTAGCGGCTGTAGTTGAACAGGGCAGGTGTCGTGGACATTGCCACGACGAACGCCTCGCCTGCCTCCCGCGAGTTGCCGAGGAGGTCGAGCAGGTGGCCGCGCAGGTAGTCGAAGCCCATGCGGCGTGCCGCCTCCGGGCGGGCGGCCAGCTCCAGGTCGACGTGCGCCAACGCCTCCTTGTGCTTGCCCGCGAGTTGTAGCTCGACGAGCTGGGGGCGTGGATCGGTGACCGCGACCGAAATGAGAAGAGTGAGAGTGCCGATCATCCGGGGCAGGTTGCCGGCGGCGGCTCAGGACCAGGGCCTAAGAGCCCATGGGAACCGACCACCGTGCTACCCGTGCGCCCAGGTTTTGCAATTTCAGTTCCATGCCTTCGTAGCCCCGTTCGAGGTGGTAGATGCGGTCGACCACCGTCTCTCCCTCCGCCGCGACGCCGGCGAGCACCAGGCAGGCGGAGGCGCGCAGGTCGGTTGCCATGACGCCGGCGCCGGTCAGCGGCGTGGGGCCGTGGATCGTCGCCCGGCCGCCGTCGACCCTGATGTCGGCACCCATCCGCGCGAGCTCCGGCGCGTGCTGGAAGCGGTTCTCGAAGACGGTTTCGCTGATTGCCGCAACTCCCTCGGCACGCGTCATCAGGGCCATGTACTGCGCCTGGAGATCGGTGGGGAAGCCGGGATGCGGCGCGGTGTTGATGTCGCAGGCCTTGATCTCGCCGTCGGCGCGGACGCGGATCCCCTCGTCCGTCACCTCGACCGTGGCGCCGGTCTCGGCCAGTTTGTCCAGGAGGGGCGCCAGATCGGCGGCGCTGGCGCGCTCGAGGAGGACGTCGCCGCCGGTCAGCGCGGCGCCGATCAGGTAGGTCCCGCCCTCGATGCGGTCGGGGATGATGGTGTGCTCGGCAGCGCCCAGGCCGTCGACGCCGTCGATGACGATCGTCTCCTCGCCGGCGCCGTGGATGCGGGCGCCCATCGCGTTCAGCAGGTTCGCCAGGTCGACCACCTCGGGCTCACGGGCACAGTTTTCGAGGATGGTCGTGCCGCGCGCGAGGCAGGCGGCCATCATCACGTTCTCCGTGCCGGTGACGGTCGCCATGTCGAAGCGGAAGCGGGCTCCGGTCAGGTGCTCGGCCGTGGCCTCCACGTAGCCGTGGGCGATGGTGATCTCGGCGCCCAGCACGGCGAGGGCCTTCAGGTGCTGGTCGATCGGGCGCACGCCGATGGCGCAGCCGCCCGGCAGAGACACCCGGGCGTGGCCGAAGCGGGCGAGCAGCGGCCCCAGCACCAGCACGCTCGCGCGCATGGTCTTGACCAGGTCGTAAGGGGCGTCGTGAGGTGAGTTCGGCCGCTCGCGGCGCAGCACCAGGGCGTCTCCCTCCTCCTCGGTGACGACGCCGAGGTGATCGAGAAGCCGCTGCATGGTGCGGATGTCGCGCACCCGCGGCACGCGGTGGAGCGTCAGCGGTCCATCCCCCAGGAGGCTGGCGGTGAGCGCCGGCAGGGCGGCGTTCTTGGCGCCGCTCGCCTCGACGCGGCCGGCCAGGCGCGTCGGACCTACGATATGGAACTTGTCCATTTCTCTTGCCTTTTCCGGCCTACTGGCGCCGCAGCACCAGCACCCTGGAGATTCCTGAGTAATCTTTCACGACGGCGTCGAGGTGCAGCAGGGATGCCTCCGCGTGGCGGCCGGCGGCACCTACCTGTCCGCGGCCGATCTCGACCACCAGGGGCACCCCGGGGCGCAGCCCCGTGCCCTGGCTAAAGAGGCGCGCCAGCGTCGAGTCCCCTGCACCGGGCGGAAAGAGTGCCAGGTGAGGCTCGAAATTGCAAACCTCGAGGGAGATCTCCGGGATCTCCTCACGGTCGACGTACGGCGGGTTGCTCACCACGAGGTCGAAACGCCGCGGATCGAGCCCGGTGAAGAGGTCGGTCCCGGCGAGCTTCACCCGCTCGCGCACGCCGTGGCGCCGGGCATTACCGGCCGCGACGGCCAAGGCGGCCGGCGAGAGGTCGGTCGCCACGACCCGGGAGCCCGGGATCTCCAGGGCCAGGGTGATCGCCAGGCAACCCGAGCCGGTTCCGACGTCCAGGATCCACGGCGCCTCCGGCAGCTGCTCGGCGAGCGCCGCCTCCACCACGTGCTCCGTCTCCGGCCGCGGGATCAGCACCCGGCTGTCCACCTGGAAGAGCCGGCCGTAGAACTCCCGTTCGCCCATGAGGTAGGCCACCGGCTCGCCGGTCAGCCGGCGCTCCAGCAGCTCGCGGAACCGTGCCGCACCTTGAGGAGGCACGCTGCTCTCACCGCGCGCGAGCACCTGCGCCTCTGAGAGGCCGAGGACGTGCCCGAGCAGCAGCAGCGCCTCGCGCGTCGAGGCGCCGAAAGGAGTCGCGGCGAGGCGCGGCCGGGCCTCGGCGAGGAGCTGGGCGACGGAGTTCATGGGGCGGGGCTCAGGCTGACGATCGAGATCTCCGGCGGCACCAGGGCCATCGACTCCCGGGACACCCGACGGACTACTTCGCGGGGGCGGTGAAGGACGGGCAGGCGATGGTGGCGGCGATGTCCGTGAGCTCCAGGTTCTCGTTGCAGAAGCTCTCGCTCGGGAGGATGCCTTCGACGCAGACCTTGGAGCCTCCGCGCAGGACGAACTCGGAGACTCCGTAGTGGGACTTGGCCCCAGGCGTCCAGTTGTAGGTGTAGCCCAGGCGTGTCCAGGCACGGCCCTCGGGAGCCCGGTAGGAGGTCAGCATCTGGTCCGCGAACCAGCGGAGGTGCTCGGGCGTCACGTTGGCCGGGAACTGGCCCTTGCACGGCCCCAGGGTCTTGGGATCGGGATCCGTGCAGGGACGGAAGATGTCGTCCGTGTGCACCCGCAGCAGGACGAACCGTGAGCTCCGCATGTCCATCTGCACCGGAGGAAGCCCCAGGAGCTGCTGGAGCTGCTGGTCGAGCCGGTTCGGAGAGAGGTACTTGCACTGGTCCGCGACCTCGGACGCGAGGTAGATCCGCGTTTCGTCCTTGATATCGGTCTCGCCCGTACCGATGCGGACGCGGGGGACCCAGAGGACCATCAGTGCCTCGCTCTGGGAGACGCGCTTCAGCGTCTTGGCGTTTCGCGGATCGAGGATCGCTGCCTCCTTGATGGCGTCGTTGTATAGCTCCCAGGTATTGGTGTTGACCGGGGGAGCCGGGGCGGGTGTCTGTGCCGGGGCGGATGCAGTGATCGCCCAGAGACCCAGGGCGGCAAGGAACGGTTTCAGGGAGTTGGTCATGGGGTCCGCCGGTGAAACGGGGCCGCCGAGGTTGGCGGCTCCTCGCGCATCCTACCTCACTAGAGATAAAGTCCCCGCCGTGCGCAAGATCACCCTCATCACGACCGGCGGGACCATCGAGAAGACCTACGACGAGCTGACGGGCGAGCTTGCCAACCGCCGCTCCGTCGTGCGGCGCATGCTCTCCGAGCTGCGACTGGAGGAGACGGAGGTCAACGTCCTCGAGCTGATGAGCAAAGACAGCCTGGACATGACCGAGGCCGACCGCACCCGCGTCCTGGGGGCGGTCCTGGCGACCGGGGCGTGCGAGGAGGGGACGACGACCGGCATCGTCGTCCTCCACGGCACGGACACCCTGGCCGTCACCGGGGAACGCCTCGTCGCGCAGCTCGCCGAGCCCCGGGTGCCGATCGTCCTGACCGGCGCCATGCGGCCCTTCGAGATGAAGATGTCGGACGCCCTGCAGAACCTGACCGAGGCCATCTTCGCCGTCGGGGTGCTGCCGCCCGGCGTCTACTGCGTGGCCCACGGCCGGGTCCTGGCGTTCCCCGGCGTCCGCAAGGACACCGAGCGCGGCACCTTCATCCGCGCCTGACTACTTCTTGCGCTCGCCGGCCTCGTAGCGCTCCAGGGTGTTGTCGCTCTCGAAGTAGAGAACGGTGCCGTCCGCCTGGGCCGCGATCACCGCCGCCGCCTTGTCGACCTTGTTGCCGGTCACCGGGTCGACACCCGTCCGCGCGTTGACGTCCTTGGCGAGCCGCTCCTTGCACATCTCACAGCAGCCGTAGTAGGTCTTACCTTGGACGGCGACCGGGATCTGGTCCTTCTCGAACGCCGCGTTGTTGACCATGCAGACCTTCTTGTTCTCGACACGCTTCAGGGCGGGCTTGACCCCAGCTTCACCGGCCTGGGCCA
>Ga0190265_10001446_pt1 | contig 15630 bp, 10 predicted proteins | sample Popmic124T_FD_133135 | JGI IMG/M metagenome (GOLD analysis project Ga0190265, IMG submission 133135) | Populus adjacent soil microbial communities from riparian zone of Indian Creek, Utah, USA - 124 T | ecosystem: Environmental > Terrestrial > Soil > Riparian zone | place: USA: Utah | collected...
ACCGCCATGCCGAGGTTGATGTCCTTCTTGTAGACGATGTTGGTGCCATCGATGGCGGCGTTCAACTGCCGATACTTCTTGAGGCCGTTGACCACGGCTTTGAAGATGAAGGGCATGTAGGTGAGCTTGGTGCCCTCCTTCTTGTGGAAGCCGTCCTTGGCCTTGGCGCGGACGCGGGCGATGCGCGAGAAGTCGAAGTGGAAGACGGTCGTCACGTGCGCCGAGGTGGCCTGGGAGTAGACCATGTGGGCCGCCGTGATCTGGCGGATCTTCGACATCGGCTCGATCTCGACGTTCTCCCCCGCACCGTAGGCCGGGACGTGGAAGCCGCCGGTCGGCCGCTGGGCCGGCGGAGGCGCCGCGGCAGCCGCCGGAGCGGGCGTCGGAGCCGATGCAGGGGCCGGAGCCGCCGCAGCGGGAGCCGGGGCCGCGGGCTGCGCGGCGGGAGCCGGCGCGGCCTTGCGCTGCTCCAGGTGCTTGGTGATGTCGTCCTTGGTGACGCGGCCCTGGGCGCCCGTGCCCTGGACCTCCTCGAGGTTCACGCCCTCCTTGGCGGCAATGTTGCGCACGAGGGGGCTCGAGAACTTCCGCAGCCGCTCCTCGGCGTCTCCCCCACCGGTCTCGCTCTCCTGGGCCTGGGCGGCCTCGCCGGAGTCGCGCTGGACGGATGAGCCCTCACCGGCCGTCGCGCTTTCAGCGATCTGGGCGTTGGGCTCGGGCGAGGCCACGCGGGGTTCGCCCTCCGCGCCGGTCGCCGCGTCGCCGCGGGCGGTCTCGACCTGCTTGATCTCTTCGGTGCTCTCGACCGGACCTGCTGCCGGGGCCGCCTCGGCGGCTGGGGCTTCAGCGGCAGGGGCGGCCGGAGCCGCGGCGCCGGGCTGCTCGCCGGCCTCGCCGATCACGCCCACCACCTGGTTGACCGGAACGGTCTCGCCCTCCTGGTTGCGGATCTCCAGCAGAGTTCCCGCCGCGGGGCTGGGGATCTCGGCGTCGACCTTGTCGGTCGAGATCTCGAACAGAGGCTGATCCCGCTCCACCTTGTCGCCCACCTTCACCAGCCACTTGGTGATGGTTCCCTCGGCGATCGACTCCCCCATCTGGGGCATCACGACTTCCGTAGCCATAGGCTCTCCCATACTCCGAATCTAGTAGCTGGCCAGCTCCCGCACCTTGGCGACGAGCTTGTCCACGTTAGGTAAGTAAGCCTCTTCGAGCGTCGGGCTGTAGGGGACCGGGGTGTCCGGGCAGCAGAGCCGGTGCACCGGCCCGTCCAGCCACTCGAAGGCGTGTTGCGAGATCCGCGCCGCCACCTCGCCGGCGACGGAGCCCGTGATCTGCTCCTCGGTCAGTACGATCACCCGGCTGGTCTTCTTGACCGTGGCGAGGATCGCCTCCTGGTCGAGGGGCTTGATGGTCCGCAGGTCTAAAACTTCGAGGTTGATCCCGTCGGCCTCGAGGCGCCCGGCGGCCTCCAGGGCCACATGAAGCATAGCACCGTAGGTGATGACGGAAAGGTCGCGGCCCTCTCGCACCACCCGTGCTTTGCCGATCTCGACCAGCCCGTCCCCCTCCGGCAGCTCTTCCTTGAGCCGCCGGTAGAGGTACTTGTGCTCGAAGAAGAGCACGGGGTTCTGGTCGCGGATCGCGGCCTTCATCAGACCGTACGCGTCGACGGCCGTGCCCGGCGCCAGGATCTTCAACCCCGGCGTGTGCTGGAAGTAGGACTCGGGGTTCTGGCTGTGGTACGCGGAGCCGTGGACGTTGCCGCCCGCGGGGCCGCGGATGACCAGCGGCACCTTCTGCCCCCAGCGGTAGCGGCTGGGCGCGGCGAAGTTGATGATCTGGTTGAAGGCGCAGGAGATGAAGTCGATGAACTGCATCTCGACGACCGGCAGCAGGCCCATCATGGCGGCGCCGACGGCGCAGCCCACCATGGCGGACTCGCTGATCGGCGTGTCGATGATGCGCTGAGGACCGAAGCGGTCGAGGAAGCCGGCGGTCAACCGGAAGGCGCCACCGTAGGTGCCGATGTCCTGGCCGAGCATGAAGACGCGCTCGTCCTGCTCCATCTCCTCCCAGAGGGCCTGGCGGATGGCTTCGAGGTAGGTCACGGTGCTCATGGCTCGTACACCCCTTCAAAGGCCCGCTCGGGCGGCGGCATGGGCGAGGCGAGCGCGAAGTCGACCTCCTCGTTGAGCTGGGCGTCGATCTTCGCGGTGATCGCCTTGAGGTCGTTCTCGCCGGCGAGGCCGTTGCCCAGGAGATGACGCTCGAAACGCTCGATCGGGTCCTTCAACCGCCACTCGTCGAAATGCTCCTTGGGCACGTAGCCCGCGTCGTCGTGCTCGGCGTGCCCCTTCATGCGGAAGGTCTTGGCCTCGATGAGGGTAGGCCCACCGCCGGCGCGCGCCCGCTCGACCGCCCGCTTGGTCGCCTCGTAGACGGCGAGGACGTCGTTGCCGTCGACCATCTCGCCGGGGATGCCGTAGGCGGCGGCTCGGGTCGCGATGTTCTTGATCCGCATCTGCCGCGAGGTGGGGGTCGAGTAGGCCCAGCCGTTGTGCTCGGCGATCAGGACGAACGGCACTTCGAGCACGGAGGCGAGGTTCAGCCCCTCGTGGAAGTCGCCGGTCGAGGTGCCGCCGTCGCCGATGTAGGTCAGGGCGACCAAGTTCTTGCCCATCATCTTGCCGGCGAGCGCCACGCCGGCCATCACGGGGATGACCGCGCCGAGCATGGAGATGGGCGCGACCAGGCCGCGCTTCAGGTCCCCGAAATGGGTGTTGCCGTCCTTGCCGCCGGTGGGGCTGTCGCTCTTCGCCATGTACTGCATCATGACCTCGCGCGGCTGGACGCCGCGCACCAGCATGGAGCCCAAGTTGCGGATGAGCGGGCCCATCATGTCCTGCGGCTCGAGGGCGTAGGCGCTGCCCACCGAGGTGGCTTCCTGCCCGCGGCTGGAGTACAGGCCGCCGACCACCTTGCCTTGGCGGTAGAGGTTGCCGAGGCGGTCCTCCACCATGCGGGTGAGCTTCAGGAAGTGGTAGAGCTCGAGCTGCCTCTCGCGCGGCAGATCGCTTTTCGCGAGACTCTCGGTCTTCTCTGCTTCTTGGGGATGGAGTGGCCCCCAGTTCTTGCCGATTCTTGCCATGGGCTCCTCTAGATGTGGATCGCAGCGCCGTGGGCTGCGTGGGCCGCCTCCATCACCGCCTCGGAGAGGGTCGGATGGGCGTGCATGGTCCGGAACAGCTCCTCGTCGGTGCCTTCCATCTGGAGGGCCACGCAGGCCTCGGCGATCAGGTCCGTGGCGTGGGCGCCGATGATGTGGACGCCCAGGAGCTCGTCGTATTTGGTGTCGCGCACGATCTTGACGAAGCCCTCGGGCTTGCCGAGGATCCTCGCCTTGCCGAGCGCCGAGAAGGGGAACTTGCCCACCTTCACGTCGTAGCCCCGCTCGCGCGCCTTGGCCTCGGTCAGGCCGACGCTCGCGACCTCGGGGTCGCAGTAGGTGCAGGAGGGGACACGGTCGTAGTTGATCGGCCGCACCGTCTTCCCCGCCATGTGCTCGACGGCGAGGATGGCCTCGGCCGAGGCGACGTGGGCGAGCCAGGGGGTGTTGATGACGTCGCCGATGGCGTAGACGTGCGGCACGTTGGTCTGCAGGAACTGGTTGACCTTGACGTAGCCGCGCTCGACCTCGACGCCCAGCTCCTCCAGGCCGATGTTGTCGGTCACCGGCCGGCGGCCGACGGCGACGAGCAGCATCTCGGCCTCGATCTCATTCTTCTTGCCCCCTTCGAGGCTGAGCTTGACGCCGCCCTCGGTGCGCTCCACCGCGTTCAGCTTGGTGCCGGTCATCACCTCGATGCCGCGCTTGCGGAGCGTCTTCTGGAGCTCGGCCGAGACCTCCTCGTCCTCGATGGGGAGGATGCGCGGCAGCATCTCGATGAGCGTGACCTTGGTGCCGAACGAGGTGTAGATCGAGGCGAACTCGGTGCCTACGGCGCCGGCGCCCAGCACCGCCAGGGTGGCTGGGACGCGCTGCAGCTCCAGCACGTGGTCCGAGTTGAGCACGCGCTCGCCGTCCGCCGGAGCGATCGGGATGTCGCGCGGCACGGAGCCGGTCGCGATCATCACGAAGCGGGCGCCGTAGGTCGTCTTGCCGTCCGGCCCCTCGACCTCGACCTCGTTCGGGCCGGAGACGCGGCCGCGCCCGCGGATGCCGGTGACCTTGTTCTTCTTGAACAGGAACTCGATGCCCTTGGCGTTGCTGTCGACCACCTTCTGCTTGCGCACCTGCGCCTTGACGATGTCGAGCGTCGGCTCGGCCACCCCGATACCGAGGTCCTCGGCGTCGCGGATCTCGTCGAGCACCGCCGCCGTGTGCAGCAGCGCCTTGGTGGGGATGCACCCGCGGTGGGTGCAGGTGCCGCCGAACTTGGGGTCCTTCTCGACGACGGCGACCTTCATCCCGAGCTGTCCCGCCCGGATGCCGGCGACGTAGCCGCCGGGCCCACTGCCGATGATGATCAGGTCGAACTCTTCTCGCGCCATCTTATCTCCGGGTTCTCATAGAGGATTGGATTTCGATTGGATTGCAGGATCAGGGGACCTCGACCGGCTCCGCGCGGTAACGCCCGGGCTTGCCCTCGACCAGCCGCCCGAAAGGGACCACAGGGTCGTGCTCGAAGATACAGAGCCAGTCCCCCGCCAGAGCCCGGGGCAGCCAGAGCTGCTTGTTCGCGAGCGTGGTCAGCGGATACAGGTCGTAGCCCATGATCCAGGGATAGGGGACGTGCGCCGCGGTCGGCACCAGGTCGGCCCAGAAGACGGCCTTTTTCCCGTCGCCTCCCCCATCGAGGAGAACGATACACATGTCCGCGTTATGCCCGGGTGTGCGGACGGCCTTGACGCCGGGGATCGGCTCCGCCTCCTCGTCGAACAGCTCGGCCACGCCGGCGTCCAGAAGCGGCTCCCAGTTCTCCGGGAAGTAGCTCGCCCGGTCGCGTTCGCTGGGGTGGCGGGCGTGCTCGACCTCGCCGCGCTGCAGCCAGTAGCGCGCCTTGGGGAAGGTCGGCACCACTCGATCGCCGCTCCCCCCGTCGTGGCGGGTGTTCCAGCCGCAGTGGTCGAAGTGGAGATGGCTCAAGACCACGTGGGTGACGTCCCCGAGCTCGTAGCCCGCCCGCCGGATCGCCTCCGGGAGGCGGACGGCCCCCGGTTCCATGGCGTAGTTGCCCTGGAACTTCGCGTCGTGCTTGTCGCCGATGCCGGTGTCGATCAGCAGCAGGTCGTCCCCGCGCTCGACCAGCAGGCAGTTGGTGCCCATGCGGATACGGTTGTTCTCGTCGGGAGGCGTCTCCTTCTCCCACAGCACCCGCGGGACGACGCCGAACATCGCGCCGCCGTCCAGACGGAACTCTCCGTCACTGACTTTGATCAGCTTGAGGTCACCCAGCTCCATACGGGCGAGAGCATATCCGAAGGGGGACGGGGGGGCCACCCAGGGATGGGGAACCCCCGAGGAGAACCCCCGAGCTCAATCCACGTGCGGTGGCGTCCCCGGCGCGTGCTCGTGGTGGTGCTCCGCGGGCACAGCGGCGGCCACGCCCAGGCCGGCTTCCTGGACCATGGCCTCGTACTGCGGCGGCGAGAGCGAGCCCATCTTCTTGATGAAGGCGACGATGGCCCAGATCTCCTCGTCGTTGTGGGTGGCGCCGAAGGCGGGCATGCCGGTCATCTTGATGCCGTGCTTGGTGACCCAGAAGAGCTCGGCCGCACCCTCGTGGGCCGCTTCCGCGGCGAGCTCGGGGGGGTAGGGGTTCAGGCCCTGGCCGATCTCCGAGATCTTGACGCCGGGCGCGCCGTGGCAGGTGACGCACATCTCGTGGTAGTGGACGAGGCCGGTACGGATCAGGGCCGGGTCGTCCAGCGCGGGCACCTTGGCCGTCTCTTCGAACTCGTGGGCGGCGCGGTGCACGGCGTTGTGCTGGGTGGTCTCCAAGACCCAGTGGATCAGGCCGGAGTCCGGGCTGCTCGCCGCGATGTCGTAGGAGCCATGGTAGATGAACGCCAGGCCGGCTCCGGCGAGGAGCAGGGTGAACACGACCAGCGCGAGAACGATTTTCATTTTCGTCCTTCCTCCCGTAGAGTGATGCCGTGCAGAGAGCGGTTGCCCGGCACCGATCATGCCACGCGGAACGACCGCCATGCCAGAGCGTGGAGGCCGAGCCGTGAGCAGCGGCGAGGTGGCGGCGACGGTCGCCCGGGAGGGCCTGAAGGGCGACCTCGCCCTCGTGCTCTCCGGCGGCGGCGCCCGGGCCGCCTACCAGGCGGGCGTGGTACGGGGCCTGGCGCGGCAGATTCCAGGCCTGCGCTTCCCCATCATCACCGGCGTCTCGGCCGGGGCGATCAACGCTACCTTCCTCGCCTCGCACCCGGGCTCGCTTCTCGAGGCAGCGGAGAACCTCTGCGAGCTCTGGGGGCGGCTCCAGTTCGACGGCGTCTTCCGCCTCAACCTGCCCGCGCTCGCCCGCTACTTCGCCCGCTGGGCCGCCCGGCTCGCCGCGGGAGGCATGCCCTCCGCGCCCGAGGTCCACGGCTTCGTGGACACCCGGCCGCTCCACGCCACCATCCAGCGGGGCGCGGCCACCGTGGACGGCGAGCTCGTCAGCATCCAGCGCAACCTGGATCGGGGAACGCTCAAGGCGATCGCTCTCACCGCGCTCAACTATTCGACCGGGCAGACGGTCACCTGGGTGCAGGGATCCCACATGAAGCCCTGGAAGGAGCCGCAGCACCGCACTGCAGGAGCCCGCCTCAGCGTCGAGCACGTCATGGCCTCGGCCGCGCTGCCGCTCTTCTTCCCGGCGGTCCGCCTGGGCGACTCCTGGTACGGGGACGGCGGCATCCGGCTCTCGACCCCGCTCTCCCCCGCCATTCATCTCGGGGCTACGCGGATCCTCGCCCTCTCCCCCCGCTACGAGCCGAGCGAGGAGGAGGCCAACCGCCACAAGGTTTCGGGCTACCCGATGCCGGCGCAGATCCTCGGGCACTTGATGGACGCCGTCTTCCTGGACGTGCTGGACGAGGACGTCCGCCGCCTGGAGCACACCAACACCCTGCTCGCCAAGCTCCCACCCGAGGACCGCGGAGGCCTGCGCCCGGTGGACATCCGGGTCCTGCGCCCCTCCCAGGACCTCGCCGAGCTCGCCATCGCCTATGAGCCCCGCATGCCGACCGCCCTGCGCTACCTCACCCGCAGCCTGGGCACCCGCCCGGGAGAGCCCTCGGACTTCCTGAGCATGCTGATGTTCGAGCCGGACTACCTGCGGATGCTGAGCGACCTCGGCGAGGCGGACGCGACGGCCCGCCTTGAAGAGGTCTTGAAGCTGGTTTAGGGCCTCTCGTCAGCCCCGAGCGCCACGGCCCTTTCGAGGTCTTTGAGCAACCGCTCATACTCGTTCGATTCCGCGATCGAGAGGAACCGCTCCATCTCGCCGATGGCATCTCTGCGTCGTTCAAGGTGCCAGAGGCTCAGAAACAGGCCCAGCGAAGCCGGCTCATTGGCCGGCCTCGCCGCGAGGAGACGCTGGAAAATCCCGGCCGCCTCGGCCCACTTCTCCTGATGCGAGAGGACCCCTCCCAAAACGATAAGAACGTCGAGATCCTCGGGATCCTCCTCAGCCAGGCGATTCAGGAGCGCTTCGGCACCCTGTCTGTCACCAGCGTCTCTCAGGGCGAGTGCTCGCTGAAAAACCTCCTCTGTCAACTTACTTCTTCTTGGGTTCGTCTTTTTTGCCATTGTCTTTCTTCTCGTCGTCGCCGTCGGTCAGCTCGTCGAGCCAGGTATCAGCCAAGGCCACGATGCGATCAAGCTCATTCTGGACCCGCTGCTTTGACTTTTCGATGGAGTCTATGAGATGTCCGGCCGCCTTTCCCTGGCGCGAGCGATCCTGAGCATCGCTGACGCCGAGGAGTTGATCCACGGCGTCGCTAAGACCCTGGAACCGGCCCCGTCCACCCCTGTCGCCCTTGTCGACGGGTTTCGCTCCACCAGCGATCGTTTCACTACCGTCGCTGTTGTCGGTCCTCTTGCTCAGCGACAGAGATACGGTTCCGCTGACCGCCTCTACCGTCCGCTGCCCCCCTTCGATGACCTTGTCCCTGTACTGTTCATTGGTATGCATCTGCGTTGCATGAACGGCTGCGATCACGACTGCCGTTGCTACCCCGCTCAGAACAACAACATCTGCGTACTGGCCGTCCGGATCGACAAACCTGATCGGGTTACCCAGGGTGTACGCGTAGCGATTCCAGCTCTTCGGGTCTTGGGGATGTCCTCTCTCCGGATCTACGCTCAGGAACCGCCCCGTCACCGGGCTGAAGAACCGGGCGTGCATGTAGTCGAGGTCGTCCCCGGGCCCCGCCGGGCTTGCAAAGTCCCGCTCGTGGCCGGTGAACTTCATCCGCTCGGTATCCTGGTTGAAGGCTGTGGCCTCTTCGCCGAACGGGTAGTAGACGTGGTAGGCCGCCTTGTCTCCATGGACGTCGGTGATGAGGCGCGGGCTGCCGAGGTGGTCCAGGTGGTAATGGCGCCGCCCCTGATCGGTCTCGGCGGCGAGCAGTTGGCTGTCGCGGTAGATGGAGTCGGAGGCGACGCTCCAGGCGCCCTTGTCGTTCTCGTACTCCCGCAGCACCTTGCCGCCGAGGCCGCGTATCGTCCAGCGCGAGAAGTCGGCGCTCACGTTGTACGACCAGATCCTCTCGTCGTCCGCGGTGTAGAGGTAGCGCCAGTCCTCCGCCCCCGACGTCATGCTGGTCATCTGGTTGAGCCGGTCGTAGCCGTAGGCGGCGCCGTTCCAGGTGATCAGGTTTCCCGCTCCGTCATAATTCGTGCCGCCACCGTTCAACCGGTTGGTCGCGGGGTTGACCGGAACGGCCCGGCCGCCGGCGCCGCCGACGGCGGTCAGGTTGCCGAAGGGATCGAAGGAGTAGGTCTGCTGCTTCTGGGAGCCGCCGCCGGTCGGGCCGTCGAAGACGGTGCCGATGGTCAGCCGGCTCACCCGGTCGTAGCCGAACCAGGAGGTGCCGATCGTCTTGACGTTCCTCGCGCCGTCGTAGGAATAGGGCCCCGAGGACCAGGAGGCGTGGGGACCCGAGGCGCCGAGCGAAGCCGGCCGGCGGATCGCGCTCGGGTCGTTGCCCTGCGTCTCGACAACCCCATTGCCATGCGACACCTGGTTGACCAGCAGGTTCGGGTGGTAGGAGAGGCTGCCGTAGAGGCTGGCGTTGCCCGGCACGCCGACGCCGGTCAGAAGGCCCTGGCCGTAGGCGTACTGGACGGTGCGCGGGGTGAGCGGATCGACAACCACAGGGAAGTCGAAGGCCAGGGTGAGGTAGCCCGCCATGGCGGAGCGGGAGACCAGGCCGGCCGGACAGAAATTGCCGCTCCCGCAGCCGGTCGTGATCCCCCGCCGCGCCGCCTCCCCGATCCACGACGCGGCCCAGTGGCCGCAGGTGACGTCGGTGAAGGTCGGTGCCGTGCAAGCCGGCGCGGTGTAGGTGCTGCCCTCCTTGGCGCGCAGCAGGAAGATCATCATCTCGGGATTGGCCACCCACGATTCGGGGCAGTAGCGCAGAGGGTTCGTATCGCACCCGCTGGTGATGCCGCGCCGGTAGAGCTCCTCGATCCACGCCGAGGCCCAGTGCCCGCAGGGGACGTCCGAGAAGGTCGGGGTCCCGCAGGCCGGAGGCACGAAGTCGCCCCCCGCGGCGGCGCGGACGAGGAAGAGCGCCATCTCGGCTCGCGTCACGCTGCCTTCGGGGCAGTAGCGCGCCGGGTTGGTGGCGCAGCCCAGGGTGACCTTGGCCTTGTAGATCGCCTCGATCTCCTTTTTCGCCGGGTGGCCCTGGGGAACGTCGGTGAAGACCGCGGGAGCCGGCTGGCCGCACCCGGCATGGGTGCAGATGGGGTACTCCACCGTGGCGGGCAGCCCGAGGGCGTTGTAGGAGAAGCCCTGGGTGAAGGAGTCGCCGGCCGCGCCGTTGACGATCGAGGCGGTGTCTCGCCGGGAGACCCGGCCGTCGCGCCCTCCGTAGGTGTAGCTCTCCCTGATCTGGACGGTGTATGGAGTCGCCCCGATCGAGACGAAGTTGTAGCGGCTGGCTTCTTGGAGCTTGCCGGCCCGCCAGTCGTTGGCGCCGTTGGCGCCGGCGTAAGTGAGCTTTTTCAGGAGTTGGTTGGACGACCATTCGCGGACATCGGTCAGCCGCTCGGCCTTGTCGTACACCAGAGCGAGGTCGTTCGGACCGTCGGTCTTGCGCCCGGCGTGGCCGCGGGCGTCGTAGAGGAGATAGGAGACGGCGCCGGTCTTCTCCGGATGGGTCTCGGAGGTGAGGAATCCCCGGTTGTCGTAGTTGAAGAATCGGTTCTGGGTAGTACCCGCCGCCGTCGTCGAGACCTGCTTCAGGCGGTTGCCGATGTCGTAGGTGTAGAGCGTCGGCACCGGGGTGGTGCCCCCGGCCGAGGGCTCGCTCACCTTGACGAGGCGCCCTTGGCGGTCGTAGACCTCGGTCGTGGTCGACGGCTTCTCCGCGACCACTCCCCCTTCATAAACCGCAACCTTCGAGATGCGGTCGACCCCGCGGATGCCGAAGTAGTTGAAGGCCGTGTCGTGGGCGGTGCCATCCGGTGGCCTTATCGTCTGGGCCCGGCCGAAGGGGTCGTAGTCCAGAAACTGGGTAACGCTGGTGGGATTGCCGACCTGAAGCTCCGAGTCCGACTTCTTGAGCCCTGAGGCGTTGTAGAGAGTCTCGCGGGTGTTCCAAACCCCTCCGGGAAGCATTTGGCTTGCGCGCCACAGGCGGCCGAAGGCGTCGACGAAGACCTGGCTCTGCACCAGGATCGGCGCCGTCTTGATGCCGTTGCCGCGCTGGCGGACCAGCACGTTGGCGAGGCTGCCGGCAGACAGGGCCGGCGAGTAGACGTACTCCGTCCAGCCGCCGTGGCCCTGGCCGGGCATGACCCAGGTCGGGCGCCCCTGGAGGTCGTACTCGTAGGCGGTCGCGAGGCCGGCGCTGTCGCGGCTCGCCGTGACCAGGCCGCTCGGATGAATATCCTGGTCGAACACCTTGAACGTGGTGCCGGCGTACTGCGACGCCGCCTTTACGCCGAACTGGTAGGTATGGTCGAGCTGATAGGACGGCACGGCCGGCAGCCCTATCGAGCAGAGGGTGCCGCTGGTGGCGAGGGCTTGGGTGTCGCCGCCGTAGAACCGCTCGCTCGCCACGTCGCCGGTGCTCGATCCGTCTCCCGGCCGTGTTTCCGGCACGTAGGCCTCCAAGAGGTCCGCCGCGTCCTCCACACCGGTCGGGCGCTTCAGCACCCGCTTACGCTGGAGGAAGCCGGTGCCGGCGTCGAAGCAGAAGGTGGCGAAGGCCGCGTCGCCCGCCTCCTCCACCTTCTGCGAGGCATAGGTGTCGAGCACCCAGGGGGAGTCCTTCGAAAGCATGGTGAAGGTGTGGCCCGGCGCCGGAGCGTTGCTCGCCAGGTCGATCTCATAGATGCCGCGCGCCGGGTTGTAGGCCGTGGTCGTGGCTCGGACGTTGCCTTCCGGGAAGTTGCCGCCGGTCGTCGTCTTGCGCTGGTTCCCCAGGCCGTCGAACTCCGAGAAGGTGGTGTCGGCGAAACGATTGGAGTCGTCGTGGTAGACCGTGCGCTCGGTCTCCGGGCGCCGGTTGAGGTTGAGCTTGTCCTGAAAGTCGTTGGGGCGCAGCGCCGCCCGCTGGTCCCGCTCGTAGCGCACGTAGGTGGAGCGCAGGAGGGTGCCGGCGGAGTTGAAGGTCCGCGTCGAGAGGAACCTGCCGGCGCCGTCGCCCGCATCGAAGCGGGTGAAGGGCAGGCTGTAGTCCTCGATCGTCCAGTCGGAAGGCGGCGTGGTCGTGGCGTGGACCGAGAAGTAGCGCACGGTCTTGTGACCCAGCGGGTCGATCACCGTGTTGATCAGCTCCTGGGTGCCCGGGTTGGGGACGATCTGTTGCGGCGGCGTCAGGGCCGTCTGGTAGGTCCATTCGCCCAGGAGCGCTCCGCCGGCGTCGATCATCCGGCGCTTGGACACGCCGGCGGTAGTCTGGAAGGGAGGCCTGCCCGAGCCGGTCGGGAAGCGGTAGTCCTGGTAGCTCCACTCCAGCCGGCCGCGCGACGGCAGCCGCAGGCCCTGGAGCACGCCGGCCTTGCGGCAGTCGGGCCCAGTACGGTTGACCGTCGTCAGGTAGTCGCCCACCGCCATCACGTACTGGTAGCGCGACACCGCCTGCCCGGGATCGTCCGGCAGCGACACGCTGGTCAGGAGAGGCACGCTCGCCGTGGTGCCCAGCGTCCCCGTGTCGTTGTGCGGGCAGGCCCGGGTGACGGTCGTCTGGCTGTAGCCGAACCGGTAGGTGGCCGTGCCCGCGAAGGTCTGAAGCTCCACCCGGTCCACGGTCGGCAGGAAGTCGGTGTCGTACTGCCGGGTCGTGAAGTGGACCCTGTGGATACGCCCCTGCCCGTCGGTCAGGGTCCAGAGGGCGTTCGTCGTCGCCACGTCGACCTTGTTGTTGAAACGGTCGCGGATCTGCTTCAGCTTGCGGTCGGTGCCGAAGCGATGGATCTGGCCGTCCGGAAACTCGACCTCGTGCTCGCCGCCGGCCAGCACCTTCAGGCGCAGGTAGCTGCCTTCCCGGCTGTACTGGACCTTCTGGTTCGCGGAGGTGTCGCCGGCGTCCTCGGCGTCGCCCTCGTGGAGCGTCGGGTAGAAGCGATGCTCGGCGCCATCGACGCCGAAGTAGGCCCACCTCTGGCCGTCGTATCCAACATCACCCGGCTTGTAGAGCCGGCCGAGCGAGACGATCCAGCCGAACCCGGCGTTCGAATGGCGATAGGGCCGCGCCTGGGTGAGGCTCCCCTCCGGAGTGAGGGACTCCTGGAAGTCCCAGACGCTCGAGTTGTAGACCAGGGTCAGCGAGTAGGAGAGCCCGCCGCCCGCCGGATAGGAGCCCCCCAGGGGGATGGTGATCGCCAGGTTGCCGTTGAACAGGCTGACGTTGTCGATCTCCCCCACCTGGAAGGCGCGCTCCGGGGCGAAGCCGCGGTCGGCGTTGGGATGGTTCTGCGCCACGGCGGCCGTGGCGGAGAGGAGCAGCGCGAGGGGGAGGACGAGACGGCGAGCGGTGCGGCTCATTGTCCGGACTCCTCGGACTGCGGGACCTGGTTGACCGCGATCTCCATGTTGTTGGGATCGATCGAGACGATCAGGTCGCCGGGGACGAAGTCTTCGGGTGCCGGAGCCGTGGTCCCCACGGTCGCCAGCATCTGGCCGGGCTGGACGCGGACCTGGCCGTCCAGGGTGTCGAGGTCGCCCGCCCCTCCGTCGCCCACCGTCTGGGTCCAGGCCCCCACCTGCGGGCGCGCCACCAGGATGTCGAGATAGCCGTGGAGGAGGACCCCCAGGGCCGGCTTGCCGTCCGTGTGCTCGGCGATCGAAGCGTCCGCGCCGTTCATCCACCGCAGCGGATAGTCCTCGGGGGTCGCCGCGCTCCACAGGCCCGTCGCGAGGTCGACCGCCACCCAGATCGACTGCCAGGGGACCTCCCCGCCAATCGCGAAGGTCACCTGGCCGTCGCCGTCGGCGTCCTCCACGACCTCCGAGCGGCGGACGATGGTCGCGACCGAGTCGTCGATCTCGCGGGCCACGGCGAACCAGGCGACCTTGCCGTGGGCGGTGACGCCCGAGGCCGCCACGGCGTCGGCGAGGAAGCTGATCTCCGGTGGAGACGGGGGTGGGGTCTGGGCCGCCGCGGAGAGGGCGGCCAGGGAGCCAACGGCGAAGCACAGGGCTGCACAGCGATTTCGCATCGATCCTCCTGAGGCCATGAAGGGGGCCGTACATCCCCTTATGGCCGGAGGATCGATTTCATTTCACGCTTTGGGCAGATTGCCTACGCCACCGTCACCTCGTCGCAGAGGAAGACGTCCTGGATCGCCCGGAAGATCTCGACGCCCTCTTTGCCCGGGCGCTGGAAGGCTTTGCGGCCGGAGATCAGGCCTGCGCCGCCGGCGCGCTTGGCGATGACCGCGGTGCGCACGGCCTGGACGAGGTCGTCCGCCCCCTTGGACTCGCCGCCCGAGTTGATCAGGCTGACCTTCCCCATGTAGCAGTTGGCGACCTGCCAGCGGTTGAGGTCGATCGGGTGGTCGGCCACCAGCTCGCCGTAGACGCGAGGGTCGGTCTTGCCGTACTTGACGGCGTTGTAGCCGCCGTTGTTGGTCGCCTGCTTCTGCTTGACGATGTCGGCCTGCATCGTCACCGCCAGGTGGTTGGCCTGGCCGGTCAGGTCCGCGGCGGTGTGGTAGTCGACGCCGTCTTTCTTGAAGGCGTTGTTCCGGGTGTAGGCCCAGAGGATGGTCGCGAGGCCCAGCTCGTGGGCGTGGTGGAAGGCCTCGGCGATCTCGATGATCTCCCTGTGGGAGTCTTCGCTGCCGAAGTAGACGGTGGCGCCGACCGCCGCCGCGCCCATCTCCCACGCCTGCTCGACCGAGCCGAAGAGGATCTGCTCGTAGGTGTTGGGGTAGGAGAGCATCTCGTTGTGGTTGATCTTGGCGATGAACGGGATCTTGTGGGCGTACTTGCGCGCCACGAGGCCGAGCACGCCCATGGTGGAGGCCACGGCGTTGCAGCCGGCTTCGATCGCCAGGCGCACGATGTGCTCGGGGTCGAAGTAGTCGGGATTGGGGGCGAACGAGGCGGCGCCCGAGTGCTCGACCCCCTGGTCCACCGGCAGGATCGAGAGGTAGCCGGTGTTGGCGAGGCGGCCGGTGCCGTAGAGGCGCTGCAGGTTGACCAGCACCGGGGGCTTGCGGTCCGACGTGGACCAGATCCGCTCGACGTGGTCCGGGCCGGGCAGCGTGAGCCGCTCCTTGGGGATGCCCTTGCAGGTGTGGGACAGCAGGCTCTCCGCCTCGCTGCCGAGCATCTCGGTGATGCGGTCGATGGTGCTGCTGCCGGTCCGTTCCATGGTCACCATATGTAGCTGCCTCCTGGAGGGTCAGAAATTCGGGCGCGCCTCGAGGCCGCGCGAAGGCTATGTTAACCCGGCCCGCCGCCTGCCGGCTCCCCCCGCAGCTCCCAGACCGCCCGGGAGACCTCGGCGATCACCCGGTTGGCCTCACCCTCATCCCTGAAGCCCTCGGTCAAGACGACCAGGACGTAGGGCTTCTCGCCCGGCGGGAAGACGATCGCGGCGTCGTGGTGGACGCCCGTGATGTCGCCGGTCTTGTGGGCGACCACGGTGCCCTTGGGGAGCTGGGCGGGGATCTTCTCGTTGAACTCCTGGGCCTTCAGGATGTCGAGCATCGCGGCCTTGGAGGCCTCCGAGAAGGCTGTGCCCTCGACCAGCCCCTCGAAGAGGAGCCTCAGGTCCTTGGCCGTGGTGTGGTTGTTGAGGCCGGCCGCGTACGCCTTCTCGTCCTCGACGCCGCGCAGGATCTGGATGTGGTAGGCGCCCAGCTCGCGCGCCAGGTCCATCACCCGGGAGGCGCCGACGCGGTCCATCAACAGGTTGGTCGCCAAGTTCGAGCTGCGCGTGATCATG
>Ga0190265_10001447_pt1 | contig 15628 bp, 16 predicted proteins | sample Popmic124T_FD_133135 | JGI IMG/M metagenome (GOLD analysis project Ga0190265, IMG submission 133135) | Populus adjacent soil microbial communities from riparian zone of Indian Creek, Utah, USA - 124 T | ecosystem: Environmental > Terrestrial > Soil > Riparian zone | place: USA: Utah | collected...
GACGCGCATCGTGTTCGAGGAAGGCGTCGGCCCGATCTCGGTCGTCATCCGCGCAAAGGATGGGAAGCCGGTTTCGAGCCAGCTCACCGCCGCGCGGCTCCCCGAGATAAAGGATCCCCCGCCGCCTCCGGAAAAGCTGGCTGAAATCCTGTCGCTCGAGCCCAGCGAGATCGTAGCCGACGACATGATCGAGCCGGAAGCCGTCTCGTGCGGAGTGCCGTTCCTGTTCATTCCGCTGCGGAAGCCCGAGATGCTGTCGTGGGTCAAGGTCGATCCCATCAAGTGGGAGGAATCGCTGCGCGGATACTGGGCGCCCGAGATGTTCGTCTTCAGCACCGACGACTGGAGCAACATCTTCGAGGGTGGCCACATCAGGGCGCGCATGTTCGCCCCCGGCCTGGGTATCGGCGAGGACCCCGCCACCGGTGCGGCGTGCACCGCGCTGGCCGGGTTCATGGCGTTGCGGGCGGAGACTCGCGACGGCACCCTCCGCTGGACGGTGGATCAGGGAGTCGAGATGGGACGCCCCAGCCGCCTAGACGCGGAAGTGGATGTGAAGCGCGGACAGCTCGCCGCCATCCGCGTCGGTGGAGAGTCGGTGCTCGTGAGCTCCGGGACTCTCCACATCGACGGCGCGGCTTAGCCGGTCGGGGCCGACCCCCGCCAGCGGCGGCGGTCGCCCGGCTCTCGCGGCGGCGCGTCGGGCTGCGGCGTGTAGTCGGTGAGCGCGATCACCACGAAGGTGAGAACGCCGAGACCGATGAAGAAGTTGCGCGCCGCGGCGTCCGCGGCGAAGCCGAGTATCCACGGCGCGACAACGAGAAACAACCCTACAAGCGCGTCGATCACGCCGTGGATTCGAAACGGAATCATCTTGAACATCCCGTAAGGGATGTCGGTGAACCCGGTCATGAGAACATGAATCCCGGCCAGCCAGTACAGAGCCGCGGCCGGCTGGCCGTCAAAGCCGAATACCATCGGCGCGTTGAGAAAAACGGCGACGAAGGCGTAGTCCAGAATGCCGTGAATGCGCGGCGTTATGGGCTTGGTCAGAAGAACCCGTTCAGTCGGCGTTTGAGATCAGCGGCTCCAGCTCCGACGGGCTACTCGAGATAGTTGTAGAGGCCCCAGAGCGCCAGCGCGGCGCCGCCGATCAGGATGACGGTGCCTGCATCGTCGCCGACTATCGCGCCGACGATCATCGCGCCGACTCCCACCACCATCAGTGCGACATCCTTGCCCTGGCCACGGCGGACCTGTGCCGCGGCAGTCAGCGACTCACTCTTGTCTGCGGTGACGCGGATTCCCGCGGTCGCCGACTCCAGGGTTGGGCCAGCGGCAGGCGCCGCCACCGCTGGTCCACTCGCAGCCGCTTGCGCCGCGGGCGCAAAGAGCGGGGACTCCGGCGCGGGTACGGCCAGTGGCGCCTGCTGGGCCGTTGCAGCCGCAGCAGACAGCGCTAACGCGCAAAAACCGATCGCGATAATTCGCATGATTGTCTCCGTTGATTGGTCGGTGAAACGGCAAAGGCGAGACACGCAAGCTGCGGCTCGTCATTCTCGTTCGAAAGCCGTGCGGCAATAAATGTGCAACCAATCGCGAAGTCTCGCGCGTTTACTGCTCGCGCGCTTCGACCTCGGCCGGGAAAACACCCGTTAGCACTCGCCCGGCGTGCTTGACCTGGACCCACACATAGTAGCGACCCGGCTTCGGAAACGCATACGGGAAGCTGATGACTCCGTCAGCGGGAATTGGGGGCAGCGCGACGTGCGCGGAATCCATCTCGTTCATTCTCCTCCCCAGCTTGCCGGCGATGCTGTCGCCCGGCTCACGCATCGTGAAGGCCATCTGCGACGCCATCGAGAACGTGCCGCTCGGATGCAGGTGCACGAACACCGAGCCGTCGTCACGCGAAACGACGGCGTGACCCGACATGCCGATGTAATGCTCGAGCGCCAGCGGCCTGCCATCGCCGGACGTGAGGGCAAAGCGGAGGGAAGTGCCGGCGCCTTCGACGAATCGCGCCCTGTTCCGCTGGAAAGTCATTATCGATCCGTCGGCGAGCACCGCTTTGTCCCCCGCCGGCGGACCGCCGGCGGCGAACGTGGCATCGTCACTGTCGGTCAGCCTGGCCGCGCCGCTCGTTCCCTCCGGCAGCTCGACCACACTCGAGAGAGTCTGCGTGAAGCCGCTCTCGTGCACGATGTCGCCGTACACCCGGTAGCGGCCGGCGGGAAGCGGCGGCAGGTTCGAGGTGAACGTCACCGAATCGTATGTGATCGGGTGCAGATGCGCGAACGCGAGCATGTCGGGTTCACGCACCATGAACGCGTGCATGATCTTGCCGTGATCAGGAATTAGCGGCGTCCACCTGCTCGCGTTGTGGTGGCGCAGCCACGCGGTGTCGTTCCTCATCATCCAGATCGAGTCGGTAATCACCAGCCGCAATGCCGTTGCGTGGCCGTCGGACGCGATCGCCGCCGTCGCCTTGAGCGGCTTGTACATGTTGCGCGCAAACCGCGTGTCCTCACTCTGCCACCAGCGCGACCCGCCAAAGAGCGCAAGCGCGAGCACCGCGGCGCCGCCCGCCATGGCGAATCGCGCCTTCCTGCGCCGCCCGTCATCGGGCACGGCTCCCGGCGGCAGCACGCCCTCACGCACCGCGGCGCCGATGATCGTCACCAGCCCGATGAACAGAAACATTCCGACGGCGGAAAGTCCCACTCCCAGCAGCGGGTTCATGTCGAGCCGGCGGTCCGCCACCACTACTACGGGAATCACCGCGCTTCCCGAGCCGAGCGTGCCAGCGACGTTGACTGTGACGCTGTTCGAGCCGCCCGACATTATCCAGAGCGGCGCCAGATAGAGACCAGGGTCACCTTCCACGGGCTTCGCCGTCTCCGGCGGCGGCGCCGAAGCGAGCGCGTCGAACCGATTGGCCTGGACGGTCACCTGCCGTACGCCATCTCCGGTCACCCGCGTGTAGACCTTCGCCACCCCCGGCACGACGCCCGGTGTCGCAACCTGAACGACGACGTGATACGGGCCGGCGCTTCCCTCGTACCAGGCGTCCGGACTCCCGATGTGGCCCGAGCAGACGACCCCGAGCGCCACAGCACCGGCCGCGCGCGCGAGCCTCAACGCCTGACTCTCGAGAGGCCGCGGCCCCAGAAGAGGCTGATCCTGGAAGCAATCATCGCGACGACGACGGCGATGCCGAGTCCCTTCGCGAACTCGAGCGGGCTCCACTGCCCTGCTGCGTTCCGGTCGAGAGTCCAGAACTCGTAGCGCCAGGGGCCGAGCCTGTCGGTGTAGGACCACTGATCGGCGCCGAAGAAATAATTGCGAGCGCCCGGAGACAACAGGAATTCCGCCCAGAACCAGTGAACGAGGGCCATGGTCAGCACCCACGAGACTCCGATGGTCGCGGCCAGCTTCCAGTCATTTTTGCGGTCGAACTTTCTCATCAGGATGTCGACGGCGACCGCGGGTATGATGATCAGCAGCGGAAATGCCGGCGGCACCATGTGCGTCACCTGGTTGTAGATCGGCGCGAGCATCGGTGTCGCCTCGAACAGCTGGAGGATCCAGCTCATCGCCAGCGTAATGGCCGAGTAGATCGCGGCGATCGTGGTTGCCGGCCACCTGAGCCGCGATCCGCGCGCGAGGCCGACGAGAAACAGCGGCAGCACCCAGCCGGTGATGATGTAGAACTTCGAGCCGTGCATCTGGTTTCCGACGCTGGCGTCTTCCTGCATCACGGTGGCGATCATCGTGATCAGAATTCCGGCGGCATACGCGTACATCAGGCGGTACACCCCCGCATCTTCGTCCGACGACCGGTTCTGCGCCGCAACGGTCATCAGGATCGCCCCGATCTGGATCCCGATCATCCCCGCGGCCAGCACCATGTGCGGCGGGCTGATGATCTTGACGTCGAGACCATACGCGTTGTGCCACCAATCGTCGAACGGGGCGGACGTGATCATCATCAGCGTGCCCCAGATGCAGACCCAGGCGCCGAGCGGTCCCTGAAAAAATTTCCAGAAGCGCACCGAGCTCCCGCGCGCATCGGCTGTCCCCCCGAACGTCGTCCTGAGCACGAGCCAGCCGCAGCTCAGGCCCGCGATGACAGCGGCAACCTGCTCGAGCACGTGCGCGAGCGTCCAGAACGTGTCGCGGCCGACGGTGCGATGCCACGAGATGTCCCAGATGAGGCCGATCACGATGCACGTCGAGGCGAAGACGACGGCGTAGAGCGGCCATGGGATCGCCCACGCGCCGGCTCTCGTGCGCGAAACGTGGATGGCTCCGTCGGCGACCGTCGAGGTCAGGAGCGTAATCCGGTGGCGAGGACTTGAAGCATGGGCCGGGACACCATAGGCCCGGCCCGGCTTTCAGTCAAGAACGTCTACCTGTACTCGTCCCTGTTGCGCTCGCGGTGCCGCTCGGGAATATCGACCTGTCCGCTCACCTCACGATACCGGATCGAGCCGCTGCCCTTGGACTCGACGGTGAAGTTGCGGCCGATCTTGGTCGCCTCGATTCCACCCGAGCCATCGTTCTCCACGAGCACCGACCCGCGAACGTCGGAGGCGCTGATGCTCCCGGACCCGTCGCTCTTCACGGTGAACGATCCGGAGACGTTGCTGACGTTGATGTCGCCCGAGCCATCGCTGACGCGGACATCGCCGCGGATGTTCGCGATGGTCACATCACCCGAGCCGTCCGTGACCCGCACCGACGCCGCTCCGTTGATCGTGAGCTCGCCGGATCCGTCCGTTATCTCGAGAGCGCCGACGTTGATGACATCGGCCTCGCCGCTGCCGTCAGCGATGTCGGCAGCGAGTCCCTGAGGGATCTCGATCACGAGGTCCAGCCCCGCGGAGTAAGTGTCCGTCCAGCTACGCCTGTCGTAGTCGGGAAGGTCTGCCTTGATGAAGACGACATCTCCGCGACGCTCAGCGATCAGCTTTATGTCCTTGAGCACGTCCTGTGACGAAGAGCGCGCCGTCCCGCGCACCTGCACCTGACGCACGCCGGCCTTGCCCTCGACGCGCAGTGACCCGGCCGATGCTTCGACCTGAACCACGCGCGCGCCATTCGCGTCGACGACGGCGTTTCTGGGCGAGGTAAAAGCGCTCGACCACTGTGCGTGGGCGACTGAGCCGAACAGGAAGGGTGCGGCCGCGAATGCGGCGCCGCGGAGGTTACGGTTCATGGTGTGACTCCAGCTTGGGTGTGGCGGGTTAGACAGTGTCTTCCCCCAATACGGTTTGAACGACCCCCGGTTTCAGTTCGAAGGGATGAAGGGGTCGAGCACCGCCAGCCCGTTGAGCATGTCCGAAGCGTAGACCCTGCCGTTGAGGAACTGCACTCCCCAGACGAACACCGGACCTCCGCCCTGGAGCCCGTTGGCAACCTCGCGTCTCATGACGCGGAGGTCGCATCCGGCGACCACGCTTCTCTCCGCCGGCGAGCAGGAGGACAGGTTCCCCCGGACATCCAGAGCCCGGACGCCGCCGTTATAGAACGCGGCGTACAGGATCCCCCGGGCCTCGTCCATGGAGAAGTTGTGCGCCCCTGCTCCCGAAACTCTGTAGAACCCAACCTCGCGCGGCGCCGCGAGATTGCTGACATCGATCACGTGGATATCGCCCGACGCGCTGGATCCGACGGAGCCGGGGCCTTCCTCGCCGATGAATGCGTACCGCTTCTCCCCGCCCGGGCTGTGATACCACCAGATGTTGTGCGCCTGCCCGCCGCGTGTCCGGATGTTCGATATGAATCGGGGATTCGAGACGGAGCCGTTGCCCGCACCGCCAATATCCCAGATCGACATGCCGGCATCCCAAAGTGCGGTGAAGAGGATCCCGTCGCGGACGAACACGTCGTGCAGGAACGGATCGCCCATCGGCGCGGTGAACACTTCCACCGGCTCGGCGGGATCCGTGATGTCGACGATCACCAGCCGAGCCGGCGGGTCGATGGAGAGAAACGCGTACAGTCTTCCGTTGACGCGCTGGACCTCCGCGGTATGCACGCCGGGACTGGTGCGCGCCGTCGCGTAGCGCGTGATCAGCGTCGGCTTCACCGGATCGGCGAGGTCGTAGAGGACGATCGATCCCGGACCGCCCTCGGTGGCGACGACGAGCAGCGATCCGTCGTCGCTTACCTGGATGTCTCCGAGAGTCGAGGCGTTCGCCACGATCACCGAATCGACGAGCACCGGAGCCCCGCCGCCGGCGACGTTCCAGATCTTCACGGCGTTCCCGGGCGCGCTGCGGAACCCCCACGTGCTGGTGTACGCAAAGTTGCCATGCACCCAGACTTCAGCCGTGAACCGCTCGCTTACGGTTCCGGTTCCTCGAACCTGCATCGCCGGGGAAGGCGGAACGGGGCCGGTCGGCAGATCGATGATCGGGTCGACCGCTGACTCGCCGCAAGCGGTGGCGAGGATGAGGGCAACCGAGGCGATCCCCTTTCTTCCGCTCTTACTGCCCACTGGCCACTCCGTAACGACCCATTCGGCGATGAGGCATGCCGAAAGCTAGCCGGAGGCCCGACGAAACGGTCCAGATCCGGTCTGACCCGTAGAACTGCGTCGGATTGAAGCCCGAGGGCCGCAACGTCTCGCGCACGCGGTGGTGGGCGACCTCGACGAAGGGGTGGAGCGAGAAGCGCGGTCGGAGGGCGAGTGGGACCGTGATGCGAGCGGTCGCTATCGTCCACCGCGAGCGACCGACGATGCTGAAGTCGTGACCTGGACGCAGCGTGCGAAAAGGATCCAGCAGTCGCTCTTCATCAGGGCGCTCCGTCACTTCCAGTCTTGCCGCGACCGCGACGGGTCCGAGCTCGCTCTCGCCTTCCACCAGGAGCGAGTTGAACGAGAACGAGCGCGTCGCGCCGACGTACTGCGCCGTCCGCGCCCATTCGGCGAGCGCGTACCGGCGCGGGTCTGTGGATTCATATCTCATCGAGCTGCTCCACTTTCTGTCGTCCGGACCGCCGCCGCCCGCATGCTCAGGCGATCGGACGCTGGCGTAGCTCAGTTGCATCTCCACGGCCGGCAAGGGAGTGAGAGTCGCCCGTCCTGCCCACGAATCCCACCACCTGCTCGCGTTTGGCGCGTCGCCGGAGCCCTCCGGCTCGTCGCCGTTGAATGAACCCGCTTCCAGCACGAGTGGCCCCACGCCCACGGAGACGATCGCGACGACGCGCTCGAGTACCTGGGCCAGGTGATGGTTGATCGGATACTTCGCGAACGGACGCCCCATCGGATCGTCCGTGCCGAATGGCGCGAAGCCCTTTCCGACCGCAAGCGATGCGCGCCGACCACCCACGCCGCGCTCGAGCGTGGCAACGATCTCATGGAGATAGGTGTGAGGGTGTCGCCGGTCGATGTAGCCCTCGCCGACGATTCCCGGGTTCAGCTCGCCGCGCTCGAGTGTCCACCCTTCCAGGCTCAGCATCGCCTGCAGCGTGAGGGCATCTCTCCAGACGCGGGCGTGACCCATCACCGTCGGCTGGGTGAGATACCCTTCGGTAAGCCGTGATCCCTGCAGTGCCGGCGACTGCCGCGTCACGAGCGCGATGGCGTGCGCGCCGGCGGCGAACCGCGCGGCCGAGTCGGCACCGGGATGGTGCTGCGCCGAAGCAATGCTCGCGCATCCGGCAACGAGAGCAATCGCCGGACTTCGCCTGAGCGACCGGATCATGCGGGCAAAACCCGTGACCGGCGAAATGCGTTCATGCCGTGACATTCGCGCTGGCACTCGCGTGGTTGGCGATGTAGACTTGCATGAATATCGCCCCGGGGATCGATACATGTCTCAGCACGCCCGCAGAATCGCACTCGCAGCATGCACGGCCGCGGCTCTCGCGTTGCCGGCGACTGCAAGCTCCCAGAGTGGCGCCGCTGCTCCTGCCGCCGTTGTGGCCGGGCCCGGGGTTGGCGAGGCCGCCCCTGAGTTCACGCTCGCCGGTGCCACACGTTACGGAGTATTGAAAGCTCCGGTGCGGCTGTCGGATCTTCGCGGGCGCACCGTCGTTCTGGCATTCTTCGCCCGGGCCCGCACCAAAGGCTGAACGATCCAAATGGAGGCGTACCGTGATCAGTACGCCACGCTCTTCAACAACGGACGCAACGTAGTCGTCCTCGCCGTCAGCGTAGACGCCGATACCACCCTCGCCGCATGGGCGGGGGAATCGGATTTTCCGATGCTCTTTCTCAGCGACCCCGGTGGAACTGTCGGCAAGCTGTACTCCGCGCACTCGGCCGCGAACAACATGGACGACAGGTCGCTGTTCGTGATTCGACCGGACGGGCGAGTCGCGTACGTGACGCGACCCTTCAAGGTTCTCACTCCGGGAGCGTACACGGAGCTCGGAGCGGTCGTCGACAGTCTCGCTCCGCCGCCGCAGCCCGACGCCTAGAGAGCTTTCGCCAGCGCGGCTTCGAGATTCTGTTTGCCGCCAAGGCCGGTGTAGACGACGCGCCCGGCCTTGTCGAGAATGACGACGTAGGAAGTCGCGGGCGCATCGAATTCGGCGGCCGCTTTCCCATCGGTGTCGAAGAGCATCTCGTGGGACATTGGACGGGCGGCCAGGTATTTCCGGACACGCTCCGGCGACTGGTTGATGGCGACGGCGAGCACGACGAACTTCACCCGCTTGCCGAATTTCTTCTCCGCCGCCTCGAGCGTCGGCATGAGCTCGCGACAGTTCCCGCACCACGTCGCCCAGAACTCGAGCAGCACCGGGGTCTTCCCGATGTACGCGGAGAGATCGACGGGCTTCCCGTCGAGGGTGTGAACGGTCACGGCCCCGGGCTTCGATCCGATCGGAAGCCCGAGATCCTGCGCCCCGACTACGGCGCCAAAGCAGGACGCCGCGATACCAGCAGCAACGAGCACAGATTTCATCATGAGACGTTCTTTGATTCTCGGTGGTTTAAGAGAAGCTGATAGCCGAGCGGCTTGCAGCAGGAAGCGGGCAGCTTCGGTACCAAAGGCGTGCCCGAATCCCGCCTTGCCACGATCAGCTCACGGCGCCCGAACGGCAACCTAGATGAGCAGTTTGCCCATCTGTACCAGATAGTACTCCGCAACGCCCAACATGATCAGCGCGAATCCGCGTTTAACCCAGACCATCCACGCGCCCGCCCTCGGAAGTCTCGAGACGCTGCCGCTGAACAGCCCCACGACCACCAGCAGCGTGCACATGCCGAGCGAGAACACGAACAGGTAGACGAACCCGAGAATTCCGCTGCGTGTCGCGGTCACCCAGGTGAGAACGGCGGCCATCACCGGCGCCGAGCAGGGCGCGGCGACGAGACCTGACGCCGAGCCCATCACGAAAGCCCCCGAAACGCTCCCTCCTCCACCCGCGCCGGCGGCGCGATTGAGAAGGCGCGACGGAATCCTCACTGGGATCACGTCGAGCATCGCGAGAGCCGCGAGCACGAGCAGGTTGGCCATTGCGAAATAGAGCCACGGATTGGTGCTGACCGAGCCGAACATCGTCCCCGACAGGCCCGCGAACACGCCGAGCGCGGCGTAGACTCCCGCCAGGCCGAGAACATAGGACATGGTCAGAAGCGCGATCCGCGAGCGCGCCCGCGGGGCCGCGCCTTCCGCGACCGTTCCACCGCCGACGATTGCCGCGGTAATCGGAATCATCGGATAGATGCACGGGGTCAGGCTGGTCAGAACGCCGGCGATGAACACTATCGGCAGCGCCGTGAACGGACTCGATGAGAGCTGCGACGAGAGCTCGGAGTAATCCACTCAGCGCTGACGGGCCCGGGCCGTTACCCAGGCGATCATCTCCTCCACCCAGCCGGTCGCCGGTCGCTGTGACAGCCACGAATCGTCATCCGCTGGCGTGACCCAAAGCCCGTGATCGGCGCCGGGTATCTGCCGAATCAGATAATCGGTGTTGCCCGCCTTGCGCAGGGCGGCCGCAGTCACGCGCGCGGTGATCGGAGTGACATCGTCCTCGGCACCCAGAACTACGAGGACCGGTAGTCTCAGGCGCTCCAGCAACGGGACGGGATCGTAGTCGAGATCCGGGTCCTTCCAGGCCGGCGACACCCGGGGGAGCTTGATCGGAAAGCTGTCGATCGCGGCAAACCAGGGCTCGCCGCGCGACCGGTCGAGCTCGCGCTCGAAGCGATTCCACGCCGCGTTGGATTGGCTGCGCACGTATGTGTGCGCAAGGCGGACAAGCGACATGGCACGCTGGAATTCGGTCCCCGTCAGTCCCCGCGCGCGGAGCCGGACTTCTTCTTCGTGAAGCGCATGGCGCGCCGGGCTGACGCCCCCTCCCGAGACGAGCACCAGAAACGCGACGCCATCGATCCGCTCAGCCGCCATCGGCGCGATCCAGGCACCCTGGCTCGAGCCCCAGAGCCCGATGCGCCGGGGGTCGACGATCGCCGGGAATGCGCGAAGGTACCGCACGGCCGCCGTCGCGTCGTTGGCGAAATCCGATAGCGTGCCGCCGCCCTGCTGCGTGGCCGGGATGTCCGTGCGCCCGGTGTTTCGCTTGTCGTAGATCAGCGCGGCGATGCCGTTCCGGGCGAACTGATCGGCGAAATAGTAAATGTGGCTCTCGCGCGTCTGCGGCCCCGATCCGTGCAGCAGCACGACCGCCGGGTGCGGACCCGGAGAGTTGGGAATGAACAGAGTGCCCCGCAGCGGAACATCGCCGCTGGCGAAGCTGACATCCTGAGTGCGATAGGGAATTGCTTCGCCCGACCAGCGCGTCAGCTCGAAGGTGCCGGTGGATGGACCAGCAGCCGATTGCGTGGTGAAGGTGCCGTGGATTCTCCCGCCGTCCAGCGTGCCGGAGAAGCTCGCCGGCGGCAGCACATCGGGAAACTCGAAGAAGATCGCGCCATCGTCGATGCGGAGATTCTTCACGTCGTAGCCCTGACCGTACTGGTCCGGCAGATCGACCGATCCACGGTAACCTGTTGAATCCGGCTGGAGGCTGAGCCTCAGGGAATGCGTGGCGGAGCCGCTGGTGATCACTCCCTCCCACACTCCGGCCAGTGGCTCGGGTCCGGACGGACGAGGAAACGGGAGACTGACACCACACCCCAGCCCCAGGACCGCTACGAACGCGAAGCGATAACGCATACCTGCTCCCGACTTGTGCATTCACTAGAGTAAAGTGCCGTGCACGTCGAAAGCAAATGGATTCAGCGCCTGATGAGGAGCTCCTCGATCAGGTCGAGCGCGCGCGGATCGCCGGACTGACCCAGCCAGAACAGAGCTTTCTTCCTGATCTCGGGGTCCTTGTTGGTGCGCGCGACCCTGATGAGAGCGGGAATCCCTTCATCCCTCGGCCGCTGGGACAGAGCGAACACAGCCTGCTCCCTCACCTCACGATCGACCCCGCCGTCGACGACGATGGCGCTGAGCTCGGCTGCGGCGACGTCACCGGCCGCCTGCCCGAGCCAGAACACGGACTGCGTGCGCGTGCCGCGCGGGACGTCGGGGTTTCGCGCCACGCGAATGAGTGCCGGCCAGACGTTGGCGCTGTCCGCCATCGTCGCCGGAAAGATGGCCTTCGAGCCAATGTGTCCGCGGTCGCGCTCCGCAACCGACACGAGGTAATCCGCGGCCTCACGCGCCGGAACCATTCCGAGATCGGTGACGTCCGCGCCACCCGGGCGCCAGCGCCCGCCCACATAGAAGCGGAGCGCGGTCGTCTCACCGCCGTTGCGATCGATCACCACGCGCGCGGGCCCATAGCTGCACTGGCTGTCCCACTCCAGATCGCGCGAGTTGTTCCACATGTTGTCGCTCCAGTTCGTGCGACCTCCGTCCCGGCGATGCTGAATCGAGTTGCCGTTGCCGCAGATTCCCGGCTTCGCGGTGAAGCTCATTCGGACGCTGCCGTTCGCGACGCGCGCGACCCTGTCGGCGATGCTCTGCGCCGGGGCTGCCTGCGCCGCGGCGGCGAGAGCGAGGGCGACGACCGCAGCCGTCGCGAGCGACCCACAGGTCATGACTCTCATTGGTTTATCAGGTCCTCGAGGAATTTCTGCGCGCGTGGATCGCGGGACTGCCCGAGCCAGAAGATCGCCTTCTTCCGCAGCTCGGGATCGCGATCCGTTCTGGCGATCTCGAACATCTTGTCCATCGCCGCCGGATCGCGCCCGCGCTGCGAGAAGACGAAGATGATCTGGTCCTTCATCTCGGCGTCGGTCATCCGGTTGTACAGATTCGCGAGCTCCGAGGTAGCGACTCCCGTCTGTCCCGCCCAGAACAGCGCCTTCTTGCGCAGCTCGATGCTCTCGCGCGGATTGACGGCGATGTCCATGAGCCAGCGATCGTTGCCGACTCCCTTCTGCTGTGAAAGGGAGAAGAGAATCTTTTCCTTCAGGTCCTGGTTGGCGATCCGGCCGTAGAGACCGCGGAGGAAATCGGTGTTCTCCTGCGCGCGCCGCTGGCCGAGCCAGAAGATCGCCTTGTCGCGCAGATCGACGTTCTCGCTCTCACGACCGGCGATGTCGCGCAGAATCGCCTGCGCCCTTCCCTCACCTTTCTGGGAAAGCGCGAACAGTGCCTTCTCCTTGAGGTCGGTGTTCGCGTTGCTCTTGAGGATCTCGTCGAGCAGGGTGATCGGGCGCTCGCCGGGAACCTGCGACAGCCAGAACACGGCTTGCTCGCGCACTTCCTGGTCGGGATCGTTGCGGGCGACGCTCATCAGGATGTCGGCGGTCTCGGGTGTGTGCTTCTGGGAAACCAGGAACACGGCCTTTCTCCTGAGTCCGACGGAGCACCCATCGCGACGCGCAAGCACCTTCTTGAGGATCGGCATGGCGCGCTCGGCGTCCATCTGCAGCAGCGCGTTGATGGCCGCGATGCGATCGTCGTTCTCGTCGTCCTCGGAGGGACACGAACGACCCGGAGGAATCGCCAGGGTCGGGCCCGAAGCGACCTCCGGTCCCTCCGCCTGTTGCGCGATCTCACGCGCGCAATCCTGATCTCCGCGTTTGGCGAGCTCGCCGCAGACGCGCGTCACGAGAGTCTTCGCATCACCGCCATTGGCGAGAGAGGGAAAGCGCTGACGCAGGGTTTTCAGCAGGTCGCGCGCTTGTTCGAGATCGCCGGTGTTGCCGCTCCGATAGAGCGAGAATGCCTCGTAGTACAGAGACTGGCCGGCGTACGCCGATTGCGGATAGCGCTCGGTGATGCGATGAAAGATCTCAGCGGCGCGCTTGAAGTCGTTTCGGGAGAGAGCTTCCCGCGCGAGGCGATAAAGCGAGTCGGCCGGATCCCGCTGCGCCCATGGCTCCGGCGGCAGCACGTTGCCATCGAGCTCCGGCTCGCTGATGTCCTCCGCCGCGGCGCTCGAGTACGGCGCCGGCGAAACCGCGACTGAGTCGATCGGAGAATGAAAGGCCGGTGCCTGGCTGAGTCCCAGGCCCGCCGAGGAAATGACTATTGCCGCTGCGAGTAATGTTTTCATTGTCATGGAGTGTCTCAACTGCCGCGCTGGCCCGCGGGAATCGCGGTACGCAGCCTCGTAAGTACCTGGTCCTGCTTGAGCGTGTGCTCGATGATCTCGCGATCCTGGGGCGTGCCGCCCGGAGAGAGCTGCACGATCTGAACTAGCAACAGCTCCAGGTCCTGCAACAGCGGTCGCCGCTGTGGATCGACCGCCACCGGGGAATCCAGCAACAGGCGCGTGTTGCTCAACAGCTCGCGCGCCCACGATGCGAGCTGCGCGTCGACTCTCTGATCCGCGGCCGATCGCGTGCGGAACGAAGTGAGGAGCGCTTCCGCCTGAGTGAGGTGATTGACGGCCGCAACCTGATAGGCGGATGGAGAAGTCGCGCCTGCCGTCGACGCGCTGCCGGAAACGCCGTTCCCCGAGGCGGTAATGCCGCCGCTCGCTACATCGAGGCGCAGCGACGGTCCGGAGGCAACGCTGGTTGACCGGTCGAAGGCGCGGCCCCCGGGGGCACGCGAATCTCCGCGTTCCGTGGTGACCGTGCGCTCGCTGCCGGAAGCATCCCCCTTGATCGGACCTTCGAGGGCTACCTGGTCGGGCGCAGCCGTGCGCGCCACGGTGGAGGCGGCGGTGGATTCAGTTCCAGGGCTCGCGGTCCAGCGTCCGATTCCAACGCCGGTCGCAACCAGAACGGCCGCGGCGGCCGCGGACAGCCAGACTTTCGATCCGAATCGAGACCCGCTCGTCGCGACTGAATTCGCGCCGCCGCCATAGACCACGCGCGGTCCCGCCTGGCGCGCGGCCTGAATCGCCCGCCACATCTCCTCGCGCGGAGCGCGCTCCGGCGGCGAGTTGTAGCTCGGCGCGGCCTTCTTCAGGAAGCTCTCAAATTTGTCTTCGGTCATGACACCCACTCCGGTGCGAAATCAGCCAGCGCGACCCGCAGCTTGCTGCGTGCCTGAAAGAGATGGGACTTGGAGGTTCCAACCGGAATCTTCAGCACCCCACTTATCTCCTCGTGCGTAAATCCCTCGACATCGTGCATCAGAAAAACCACCCTGTATTTCTCGGAGAGCGATTCGATCGCCCTCGCCATTTTTTCCTTCAGATCCGGCTCGGCCTCCCGCCTGGTCGAGCCCACCGTCAGCCCTTCCTCTATCGGAGCTTCCCGCTTTCTCAGCCGCTTCGTCTTGCGGAGCCCATTGAGCGCCACCGACATCCCGATCGAGTGCAGCCACGTCGAGAGCGACGACTCGCCGCGGAAGCTCCCGATCTTTTCGAACGCCCTGATGAAAGTCGCCTGCGTGAAGTCCCGTGCTAGCTCGTCGTCGCCGGCGATACGGAAGGAGAGGCGGTAGATACGATCGACGTAGGTTTCGTACAGCTCACGCTCCGCAGCCGCCTCACCCGCCACCACCCGTGTGACCAGTTGTAAGTCGTTCACCGAGCTCCAGGACGGGTACGCAGTAGCAAGCTCCATTGTCGACCTTCTGACAGCCGCCGGCTGGAAAGGGTTGAGGATTCCCTAGCGGCGGCTGACGAACCGGTCCCAGCTGCCCCCGGCGAGGCCCAGCGCGTATTCAGCCCACCACTTTCCGGCGCCGGGGCCGCCGCCGCAGCTGCCGTCAGACTCGCCGGGGTTCTTGATCCAGAGAAATGCATCGACCAGGGAGTGCCCGGTTCTGGTGGTGGGTGAGGTGCCGATTCTCTGGCCGGTCGGATTGCACCAGTTGGTGCTCGACGACACGTTCATCCCGTTGCGGCTCGTGTCGATGATGAAGTGCTTGCCGCCGACTCGTCTCGATATCTCGGTGCCGTACGAGATCGTGATGGAGTTGCCGAGAAAGTTCGCGATGTTGAGCGCGAATCCGTCGGCTTCGGCGATGCCCGCCCGATTGAGGCGGTTCGCCATGTCGGATGCGCGCACCCAGCGGGCGTTACCGGCATCGATGTACACCGCCGCACCCTGCGCCTTCAACACCCGCACCGCGTCGTGAATGAGCTCGAGCCGCTCGCGCTGCTGGCCAGAATTCAGGCAGCCCATCCCGGCGAGGCCGTCCGGCTCGAGAATCACCACCGCCTTTCTCCGGCCCAGTCCGCGCGCGATCTCGCGGATCCATCTCTTGTATGCGCCGCCGCCGCGGGCGCCGCCGGCCGA
>Ga0190265_10001448_pt1 | contig 15626 bp, 13 predicted proteins | sample Popmic124T_FD_133135 | JGI IMG/M metagenome (GOLD analysis project Ga0190265, IMG submission 133135) | Populus adjacent soil microbial communities from riparian zone of Indian Creek, Utah, USA - 124 T | ecosystem: Environmental > Terrestrial > Soil > Riparian zone | place: USA: Utah | collected...
AACCGCGATCGCCGCTGGCAGCCAGGTGAAGAAACCAACCAGCAGAGCGCCTCGCTCGAGGGGTCGGTCAGCCTCGATCCGAACATCAAGGCGCCGTACTCGCATGAAGCGGCGGGGTGGCTCGAGCAGCAGCTCACCGACACGATCGGCGTGCGCGGCGGCTTCGTCTACAAGACCGAAGACGATCTGATCGCGACATATATCGCCGCCCGCAGCCTCGACGCCTACACGGTGCCGTACAACTTCACCGACATCGGCGTCGACGGCTTCCGCGGCACCGCCGACGATCGCGTCGTGAGCTTCCTCGGCTTGACCAGCGCCCAGGCGACGCAATTGGGAACGTCGCAGGTGGTGATGAACCTGCCGAGGTACGGGCGCTACAAGACCGCCGAAGTGTCAATGAACAAGCGCTACGGCAACCGCTGGTCGGCGTCCATGGGCGGCGCCTACACGTGGATGACGGACTTCCCGAACGGCTTCCCGCAGAATCCGGCCCAGCCCGGTGCGGATGACCGTTCGGTGTGGAACTTCAAGGCGTCGGGCTCGTACGACGCGCCGTGGGGCGTCCGCATCTCGCCGGTGCTGCGCCACCAGTCGGGCGCCAACTTCGCGCGCACGGGCACGCTGTCGTTCCCGACGGGCATCACCGCCTCCGGCACCGCGATCTATATGGAGCCATCGAACGCGAACCGTGAAGACAACATCTGGGTCTTCGACATCCGCGGCGAAAAGACGGTGGCATTCACCGACCGCATCCGCACCCGGTTGTTCCTCGACGTCTTCAACATCACCAACAGCCATGCGTCGGAGACCATCAGCCGTGCGACGGGCCCGGGTTTTCTGAAGCCGTCCGCCATCCTGGCGCCGATCACCGCCAGGGTCGGTTTCCGGTTCCTCTGGTAAGGTAGATCTGTTCGACTCCTGTGGGGGAGTCAGTGGGGTGGGAGGCGCACACGCCGGCGCTTCCCACCCTTTTTTATTTGGGTCTCGGTAAGCTATACGCATGACCGATCGCTCGGTGACCTACGGCAGCTACCTTGCCGTTGATGAGCTGCTCGCGCTGCAACGCCCCCTCTCAGAAGGGCCTGAACATGACGAGATGCTGTTCATCGTCATCCACCAGGTCTACGAATTGTGGTTCAAGCAGGTGCTGCACGAAGTCGATCGCGTGATCGCGCTGCTCGAGTTGCGCGAGGCGCATCGCGCGCAGCACACGCTGAAGCGGATCCTGACCATCCTGAAAGTGCTCGTCGCGCAACTCGACATCCTCGAAACGATGACGCCGCTGGAGTTTCAGTCGTTCCGCGAGCGTCTCGAAGCGGCGAGCGGGTTTCAATCCGATCAGTTTCGCCAGCTCGAGTTCGTGCTCGGCAACAAGTCGCAGGCGGCGATCGAGCGGTTCGCCGCCGGCTCGCGGGCGCGCGCGGCTCTCGAACAGCGTTACGGCAAGCCGACATTGTGGGACGGGTTCCTTCGCTATCTGTCGCGTGAGGGATATGCGATACCCCAGGACGCGCTGGCGCGCGACGTGACCGCGAAGATCGAATCATCACCGGAACTCCAGGCGACGTTGATCGAGCTGTATCGCAAGGACCCGAAGCACGCGGAGATGTGCGAGCGGCTGGTCGATCTCGATGAAGGCCTGCAGGAGTGGCGTTATCGCCACGTGAAGATGGTGCAGCGGACCATTGGCGCGAAGATCGGCACCGGCGGCTCGAGCGGGGCGCAGTACCTGGCGGCCACCCTGATGACGCCCATCTTTCCCGACCTGTGGGAGATTCGCTCGCGACTCTAGCGCGGTCCTCGCACCCTTCGAGAATCCATCATCCCGAAGAGGGTGTTTTCAATCTCTTGGATTCCATGGTGCCGTTCGTCACAGGGCGTGCAAATTCGGGCCTGATTACCATCGCGATCAGCGTTACAAATTCGGCACGTAGCTTGCTCTACTGGGGGCGAGAAGTTTGGTTTTCCCCACAGGAGTCAACTTCTTTACCGCCGAGGCCCATAGGGCGCAGGCGGGCTCGCCCACCGAAGCCTTTGGCGAAGGTGGGGTCGGTTTTGAGCCAGGCTGACTAGGCCGCTGGCTCGGGGGCCCTGATTAGGGCCCTTTTTTTTGCCCGCGAACCTTCCAGGCGGGCAATCGCGCCGTCGCGCCCAAGTCGTCCGGCGCGAAGGCGGATAATATCCTTCCGATGACCCGCGGTACCTGGCTCGTGAGCGCAGCGACCTTGCTGCTGCTCTGCACGCTGGCCGTGCGCGCGAATGAAGCGCCGGCCAGGCCATCGGACCACCAGGCCATCGGGCCATCAAACCAGCACCTGTCGACAGGCGAATATCTCGGTTCGCAATCCTGCGCGAAGTGCCACGACGTCGAGCACACGCAGTGGCAGAACTCCCTGCACATCAAGATGACCAAGCCCGTTGCCGAAGCCACCATCGTCGGTGACTTCCGCGACGGAACGAAGTTCGCCGATCACGATCGTTCCTACACGTTCGGCATGAAGGACGGCAAGCCGCAGGTCAGCGTCGCGTTTGGCGCGCGACCGGCGGAGACGTTCACGGTGGACTACACGCTTGGGGCGAAGCGGTATCAGGGCTACCTGTCGATGCTGCCGGAGGGACGCATCTACGTGCTGCCGGTGTTCTGGCACATTGCCAGCAAGCGCTGGGTGGACTGGAAGGAGATCACGCCCATCCCCGATGGCGCGCACGACATCCGCCAGATCTGGAATGCCAACTGTTTCAACTGTCACGGCACCAACATCGTGCAGGGCTACGACCTCAACGAAAAGAAATACCGCTCGACGTGGACCGAGATGGGCATCGGCTGCGAGGCCTGTCACGGCCCGGGCCGGCAGCACGTCACGCTGATGGAGGCGTGGGAGAGAGATCCCGCCGCGAAGCCGAACTACGACAACAGCTCGAAGAATCGTCAGCTGAGCGACACGCTGAAGATTTTCTCCACGCGCAGCTCCGAGCCGCGGCGCATCTACGACACGTGTGCCTATTGTCACGGCAACAAGAACAACGTCTTCGTCGGCTTCAAGGGCGGCGATAACTTCGCGGATTATGCGCTGCCGTTCCTGATCAGCGAGCCCATCCCCGAGAACGATCTCCAGGGCGAGTTCTGGCCCGACGGGCGTCCGAACCGGTTCAACCGCCCGCAGGCGCTGACGCTCAGCGGCTGCTTCCAGTCCGGCGCCGCCACCTGCACCAGTTGCCACGTCGCCCACGGCTCGCGCAACGAGCACTCGTTGAAGGTGAACATCTACCAGGGCCGCAACGGCGATGCGTTGTGCACTCAGTGTCATAGTGAGCCGAAGGCGATCAGGCCATCAGGCCAGCAGGCGATCAGGCCATCAGGCCAGCAGGCCATCGGGCCATCAGGCCAGCAGGCCATCAAGCCCTCGTTCGCGGGCCCGGGGCTGGAGGCTCACACGTTTCACAAGGCCGACTCGGCGGGCTCTCGTTGTATCAGCTGCCACATGAGCGACGTGAACTGGCGCCTCTTGATCCGGCGCCGCGATCACACCTTCCAGGCGCCCGTGCCCGAGAACACCGCGCAGTTCGGCATCCCGAACGCGTGCACGACGTGCCACGACAATCGCTCGCCCGAATGGGCCGCGAAGCAGATGGGCGAATGGTGGGGCGACGGCGAGCGCCGCGCCAAAGCGGCGTCGCTCGCCGACACGATGTATCGCGCCGGGTCGGGCGATGCGACCACGCTGCCGGCCCTGGCGCGGCTGGCGGTCGATCGATCGCAAGGGCTGCTGATCCGCGCGAGCGCGGCCGAATACATCGGACAACTGATCTCGGGGTCGCAGCAACGCAGCTCCGCGCAGAGCCAGACATCATTCGCGGGCGGGATGACGCCGAAAGCCGCGGCTGCCGCGAAACCGCCCAGCGCGCCGGCCCAGGTCACTCCGGTGATTGTGAATTCACTGATCGGCGCGGCCGACGATCCGGAACCGGTCGTCCGCGCGTCGGCGCTGATGGCGCTCGGGACTATTGGCGATCGCCAACGCGCGTTGGGTCCGGTGCTCGCGCGCCTGGTCGATCGCTCCCGCGTGGTGCGCACGAAAGCCGCGGAGGTGCTCGTCTCCTTTGGCATCGTCGAACTGCCGGGAGTGGCAGGAGAGGCGCTGAAACGAGCGCAGGATGAGTACGTGTTGAGCCTGGACATGTTCCCGGACGTGGCCTCGAATCACGCCGCCAAGGGGTGGCTCGAAGCCGAGCGCGGCAACGTGATGGTGGCGCGCGACGCCCTCAACAAGGCGACCGCCGTCGAGCCGAATTACGCGTTTCCGTGGGTGGTGAAGGGCGTGCTGCTGGCGAGGGAAGGGAAGTTCGCCGAAGCGGTCGAAATGTGGAAGAAGGCCCGGTCAATCGAGCCCTCTTACCCCAATCTGGATCAGCTCATTGCTGAGGCTGAGAAAAGAAAGCAATGAGCAATGAGCAATGAGCAATGAGGTTCATTGCCCATTGCCCATTGCCCATTGCTACCCCTTTTTTAACTGCTCGATCAGCGCCTTGGCCTGCGCGGCCTCGGCTGAATTCGGATCCACCGCGATCACCTTGTTCATGATCTCGATTGCGCCGGCCGTGTCGGCCTTCTGGAGCTTGGCCAGGCCGATCTTGAAGAGCGGCTTGCCCCAGGTGGCGTCCATGTCGACGGCGCGCTGGTAGTGCTTCACCGCTTCGTCGGTTTCACCCTTGGCGAAGAAGACTTCACCGAGGTTGTAGAACACTTCGCGGTTGGCGTTCACCGAGGTGGCCACTTCGAGCAGCGCCTTCTCGGCGGCGGCAAAGTCGCCCTTCTCGAGGTAGGTCATGCCGATGTCGATCTTGGCGCGATCGTTGTTCGGGTCGGCGGCAATCACCTTCTGGTAGGAGGCAATGGCGCCGTCGTAGTCCTTCTTCAGCCGCTGAACCACGGCAATCTGGCCGTTGATCATGGTGAGGGCCGGCGTCTTCGCGAGAATCGCGTTGTAGGCCGCGATGGCCGCGTCGTGCTGGCCGCCGTTGGCGAGGTCCATGGCTTTCTGCAGTTCGGCCTGGAGCTCCTTGGTATTGACGCCAGCGAGTGCCCCCGCCGGGCCGGCCGCGCCGGGCGCGAGTACGAAGTCCACCGGCGGCATCGGCGCGCCGATGGTGCGCACCGGCACGCTGCCGGACGAGGGCGCGAAGCCCGGCGCCGACGCCGTGATTTTCCACGCTCCCGTGCGCAGGCCGATAATGGAATACCGGCCGTTATTGTCCGTCGTCGCCGTGAAGGACGAGGGCGACGCGTTCGGGTTTTCCGCGGTCACCGTGGCGCCCTTCAGGGGCTGGTTTTGCTGGTCCCTGATGGTGCCGCCAATGCGGCCGGTCTGGGCCGCGGCGGGGGCTGCCGCCACCACGAGCGCCGCCACCAGGGCGGCCGCCGTAAGGAACGTCTTCGAATCACGCATTGCCTGTATCTCCTTGTGCCCGCCTACGCTCGATAACCCGGCCATCGAGCTACGGCGAGGTCGCGCCGTAGCGGCCTTCGGCCGCGAAAGGCGGAAAAGAACCACAACCGACTCAGTATATTAGGCCCATGGGTGCAACGCCAAAATCAAGGGCTTGGGGCTTGGGACTTGGGGCTTGGGTCCTGTTGGCCACCCTGATCCCGCAGCAACCCGTCGCCGCTCGCCAGTCACCGGCACAGTTTTCGGCCATAGATGAACTTGTTCGCGAGGCCATGGCCGCCAAACTCACGCCCGGCGCCGTTGTCGTGGTCGGCCAGGGCGATCAGACGTTGTACGAAAAAGCGTTTGGCTTCCGCGCCACCGTGCCGGCGGCGGAGCCTATGACTCTTGATACGGTCTTCGATCTGGCTTCGTTGACCAAGGTCGTGGCGGGGACCACGGCCGTGATGACGCTCATCGAGGACGGACGCCTGCGGCTCAACGACCCGGTGGCCGCGCACATCCCCGGCTTCGAGCGATACGGCAAGGGCAACATCACCATCCGTCACTTGATGACGCACGTGTCGGGCCTTCGCCCTGACGTGGATCTGCACCCATGGACCGGGTACGACGCGGCCATTGAGCTCGCCAAGGACGAAGTGCCGACCGCGGCTCCCGGCGCAACGTTCGTCTACAGCGACATCAATTTCTTTCTGCTCGGCGACATCGTCACCAGGATCACCGGGCAATCGCTCGACGCGTATCTGAAACGGGCCGTGTTCGAGCCGCTCGGAATGAAGGAGACGGGCTTCAACCCGCCGAAGACGTTACTGCCGCGCATTGCTCCCACCGAGCGTTGCATCGAACAGGACGCCTGGCCGTGCAAGCGTCCGGACGCGCCGCCGCTGCGCGGCGTGGTGCACGACCCGACCGCGCGGCGCATGGGCGGCATCGCCGGCCACGCCGGCCTGTTCAGCACGGCGCGCGATCTGCAGCGCTTCGCGCGCATGTTGCTCAATGGCGGCCAGCTTGGCGGCGTGCGCGTGATGTCGGCGGCGACCGTGAAAGCGATGACCTCGCCGGCCACGCCCGCGGGCATCACGGCGGTGCGCGGCCTCGGCTGGGACATCGATTCGCAGTTCTCGAGCAACCGCGGCGATCTGTTCCCGATCGGATCTTTCGGCCACACGGGATTCACCGGCACGAGCATCTGGATCGATCCTGCATCCGGCGGCTACGTGATCTTTCTCTCGAGCCGCCTGCATCCCGACGGTGTTGGCGATGTAACCCCCTTACGCGGCAAGGTCGCCACGGTGGCCGCCGCGGCAATTTCATCGGGCCCGAACCCCCGTGCGGAACCTCCGTCTGGAACCTCCGTGAGGAACCCCCGTGCGGAACCCCCGTCCGGAACCCCCGTGAAGAACCCCCGTGCGGAACCGGTCCTGACCGGCATCGACGTTCTGGTTCGCGACGGTTTCAAACAACTCCGCGGCAAACGCGTCGGCCTGGTCACCAACCACACTGGACGTTCGCGAGATGGCAAAGCGACGATCGATCTCCTCCATGCCGCTCCAGACGTGAAGCTGGTCGCCCTCTTCAGTCCCGAGCACGGCATCCGCGGCGTGCTCGATGACGATGTGCCGGCGACGAAGGATGAAAAGACGGGATTGCCGATTCATTCGCTGTTCTACCAGGGCGGCACCGGCCGTCCCGTTGAGGGAACCCTCACCGGCCTCGACACCATCGTCGTGGATTTGCAGGACGTCGGTGTCCGCTTCTACACGTATCAGCTCGCGATGGGCTACCTGATGGAGGAGGCGGCGAAGAAGAAGGTCGCCGTCGTGGTGCTCGATCGCCCGAATCCGGTGAACGGCTGGCAGATCGAAGGCCCGCTGTCGCCCGAGCCCGGGCCGGGCCAGACGGCCAACACGTTCATTGCCTACATGCCGATGCCGATCCGTCATGGCATGACGATGGGTGAGCTGGCGCGGCTCTATAACGAGGAGAGGAAGATCGGCGCCGACCTGACGGTTGTGGCCATGGACGGATGGCAACGCGATTACTGGTACGACGACACGGGTCTCACCTGGATTAATCCGTCGCCGAACATGCGCAACCTCAACCAGGCGACGTTGTATCCCGGCATCGGAGCCGTCGAGTACTCGAACATTTCCGCCGGGCACGGCACCGATCAGCCGTTCGAGCAGATTAGCGCGCCGTGGATCGACGGCGCGCGGCTGGCGGCGGCGCTGAACGCGCGCCGTCTTCCGGGCATCCGCTTCTACCCGATCACGTTCACGCCGAAATCGAGCAAGTACGCCAACGAGGAATGCCAGGGCGTGTTCATGGTGATCACCAACCGCACGGCGCTACCGCCCGCGCGCGTCGGCCTCGAGATTGTCGGCGCGCTGTCATCACTGTTTGGAGAGAAGTACGACCTGCTGAATGCGTGGCGCCTGGTGGGCACGCAGGAGACCTTGACGCGTGTGCGGCAGGGCGAGGATCCGGCGGCGGTGGCGGCAGGCTGGAGCGCCGATGAGGCCCGCTGGCGGCGTCTGCGCGCCAAGCATTTGCTGTATCGATGAGGCGCGGCGGCTTCGCCGCCGCGTAAGGGCGGCGCTCACTTCGTTTGAGGTCCGACGCTCCTACGCGGGCCAGAGGCCCGCGCCTACCGAGCGCGCGTAGCGCGCGAGGCCTACGCGCCGAAGGCGCGCCTAAGGCGCGCCTAAGAAGCAAGCGCCCTTTTTCTTCGGTACATTTCCCTGTCCGCCTGGTCGATCAGCGGATCGAAATCCCTCGTCTCGGGCGGCACCGGCACCGTGCCGATGCTGACGTCCACTCCGTCCGGCAGGCTGTTGACGATCGCGGATTCGAGGAAGGCCCGCCGGATTTGCGTGGCCTTGTTGCGCGCTTCGGGTTCGGCCGCCGAGAGCAGCACGAGGAACTCGTCGCCGCCCCATCGGAATACGAAGTCGGCCTGGCGCGTCAGCTCCCTGAGGATTGCGCCCATGGTCTTGAGCACGTCGTCGCCGGTGTGGTGGCCGCGCTGATCGTTAATCGCCTTGAAATGATCGATGTCGATGTAGAGCAGCGACAGCGGCAGCTTGTAACGCCGGTGCTGTTCGAGCTCGTGGTCGGCGATTTCGTAGAGCAGGCGGCGGTTGTAGCAGCGCGTCAGCGGATCGGTGACGGCCATGGTCTTCATCTCGTCGCGGCTGGTCGCCAGCTCCGCGGCGGCGGTGCGCAGCTCCTGGATGACGTCCTCGAAAATCAGCAGGTGCATGCCGAGCACGAGCAGCGACGCCGAGATGAAATTGAAATACGCGACCTGCGTGGCCGCGGCGCCGATGCCGCCGGTGGCGGCCGCCACGCCGAGGGCAATGGTGTTCACCACCACCATGCCGGTGAGCCCGAGGCCGGTCAGCAGCGGGCCGACCATGCGCTGCGAGGTTGCCACCGAGAGGTATGAAATCGCGGCGCGCCCCTGCCACAGGCTCAGCATCACGAACGCCGGCAGCACCACCGCCACCGGACGGAAGAATGTTGCGGCGGCGACCGTCCAGAGCGCGGCAATCGGAAAGCCCCACCACAGGTCCCTGGGAATCACCGCCGGCGCGCGGAACCACGCCCCGGCGAGCCGGACGCCGGCGCCAAAGACGAGCGTGGCGATGGCCCACGCGCCCACCGCGAGGCGGCCGGCCGACACGTACTCAGGTCCATCGGCCGGACTGGGCGCGCTCGAGTCGAAGCTGAGCACCAGCATCATCACGCTGCCGGCGAACCACGACGTCATGCTGGCCAGCACGTACGGCCGCGGGCGGAACAGGTAGAGCAGGAACAGCGTGACCGCGGGGGCGAGCATCAGCAGCCCGACGAGCTTGCGGATCTGCAGCGTCACCATCGGCGTGGGACGCACCGCGGACCAGTCGGATTGGGCGAAGAGAGGTGTGGCGCCAATCACCACGGCGATCGAGGCGAGAAAGATCGCTTGCGCCACTCGGTTCATCAGGTCACATCTGGTAGAGCATCAAGTACACGATCACACCGGTGATCGAAACATACATCCACAACGGCAACGTCCACCGCGCGATCGCGCGATGGCGGTCGAACCGCTTCGACAACGCGCGCGACACCGTGACGAGCACCAGGGGCACGATCGCCGCGGCCAGGATCACGTGGGGGATCAGGACCGCGAAGTAAACCGTCCGGATCCAGCCCGTGCGCCTGAAGGGCACCGAACCGACGTTGAGATGGTAAATCACATAGGACGTCAAGAACAGCGCAGACATCACCAGCGCGCCGATCATGCTGAGCCGGTGTTTGTCCCTCTGGCCGCGGCGGATGAAGACGTAGCCGGTCAGGAGGAACACGAACGAAATGGCGTTCAACGTGGCGTTGACGGCCGGCAGATCGGTGACGGACACTGGAAAGTTGAAAGTTGAAAGCTCAGCGGGCGCGGTGGTCGAACACCAGGAGCGCCCAGAGGATTGGCAGGTAGAGGATCGATCCGAAGAACAGCCGCCGTGCGGTGTCGACCGTGCGCTTGGCCGAGAATTCGAGGCTCAGCACCATCAGGATTGCGCCGAGGGTGATGGCGCCCACGAGGTACCACGCGGTCGCCAGGCCAATGCCGGTCGGCAGCATGCTGAACGGGATCAGCACCGCCGTGTAGAGCACCGCCTGCCGTCCGGTGGAGCGGCCGTCCGGTTCGATCACCGGCAGCAGCGGCATCCCGGCGCGCGCGTATTCGTCGCGATACATCCACGCAATCGCAAGGAAGTGCGGCATCTGCCACATGAAGACGATCCCGAACAGCACCCAGGCTTCGATCGACAACGTGTTGGTGGCGGCCGCCCAGCCGATGACTGCCGGCAGCGCGCCCGGCACCGCGCCGGCAATGGTCGAGAGCGACGTCCGCAGCTTCAGCGGCGTGTAAAACAGCACGTAGCTCGCCGTCGTCACGAGCGCCGCGGCGGCGGAGAGCGGATTCACGAAAAACGCGAGCTCCGCCGCGCCGAGGACCGTCAGCACGATGCCGAACGTCACGCCTTCGGCAACCGACATCCGTTTGTCGGCCATCGGCCGCTGCTCGGTCCGCCGCATCAGGCGATCGGTCGCGCGCTCCCATACTTGATTCAGCGCCGCGGCGCCGCCGGCGACGAGGAAGGTGCCGAGCAGGGTGTGAATCAGATCGATGAGCGTCGCATCGGGAGGCGCGCCGAGCGAGTACGCCGCGGCCACCGTCAAGAGGACGAGGAAATTCAGGCGCGGCTTGGTCAGGGTGACGTAGTCGCCGAAGCGCGAGTGCGTCTTGACGTGCGCCGTTGACGCACTCTCAGCGTGCGAAGGTGACAGCGACATCCTTCGATTCTTTCGCCGCGATGGTCACTTGCTGGGTCCTCGTGCCCAGCGTTTCGTGCCAGGCTTCGATGGTGTAGGTGCCCGGCGGCAGGTTGCCCAGTACCACCTTGCCATCCGGCGCCGTGGTGCCGAAGTACGGATGATCGAGCGCGCCCACATACGCCGTCATCCACGCGTGCACGTCGCATTTGAACGGCACCATCACTTCCCGCGTCGCGAACGTGCGGGTGAAGCTCACGCCTTCGAGCGGCGTGGACATGTTGAACGGCTGATTGATGGTGGGGTTGGCGCGCACGTTGTGCAGCAGCGGGTCGCTGTTGCGGATCGACAGCGGCTGGCCGACGCGCACGCCGAGCACGCGCGGCGTGTAGCGGCACTTGTCCTGGTCGAGCACCACCGGCTCGGTGGGCACCGGAAAGCCAAACGCGCCGAGGCCGTCTTTCACGTACACGAACACGTTGTGCAGCGCCTGGTTCTCGCCGACGATCAGCGATTCATCGGCGCGTTCGGCCGCGCCGTTTTCCGAGACGCATTTCGGATCGCCTTCGAGCCGCATCATGGCTGGCGCGGGCACCGCGCCTTCGAACGTCACCATCGCCGTCACCGAGCCGGCCGTGGCGGGGTCGACCGCCGGACCGGCAGGCGCCGCCGGCGGGGGCGCGGAGCCGCCGCAGGCGAAGGACGCCGCGAGAAAGAGTGCCGACATCACGGCGCGAACTGGGTGCATGACTCAATTATGTCCCGGGAGCGGCCTTGCCCTGAGCGAGCACGAGCGTGCGGCTCGCGCGCTCGTGAGAGTCGCAGGGTTGATCTGCGGCTCCCAGGACATTACAATTAAAGGTTCGTAGTCCCTAGTGCCGCTATCGTCTAGGGGTCAGGACGCCAGATTCTCAGTCTGGACACCGGGGTTCGAATCCCCGTAGCGGTACCATTCGATTCGCTTTTCACCTGCCTCCGGCAGGCGAAAAGCTCCCTCATGGCAGGCCAGAAAGCGAATCGAATGTCCTGAGTAAGCCGACGACAAGCCGAAGGCTTGGCGTTGGCGCATCGAAGGACCCTCATGGCAGGCCACCCAACATAGTCGAGTGTCCTGAGTGAGCCGACGGCCAGCCGAAGGCTGGGCATTGGCGCATCGAAGGGCCCGCATGGCAGGCCACCCAACATAGTCGAATGTCCTGAGTAAGCCGACGGCCAGCCGAAGGAAGGACTCCCGCTCTTCTTGCAACGTCACTGATGACGATGCCATCGTCGTCCAATGTTCTTCACTTACATCGTTCGTTGTGCTGACAACACGCTGTATGTCGGTCACACCGGGGACCTCGCATCGCGGGAAGAAGTTCACAATGATGGCAAGGGCGCCAAGTACACAGCAGCCCGGAGGCCTGTCCGCATGGTCTACGCCGAAGAACATTCCTCGGCTGCAAAGGCGATCGCTCGCGAGCATCAACTAAAACGGTGGAGTCAGAAAAAGAAAGAAGCGCTAGTCCTTGGTGATCGTGTGGCACTGAGGTCGCGGGGCCGCCGTTCGACGAAGTCGATGGCTGAATTCACCTGGCGGGATCTGTTGAGGGCGCGCTCCTGAGCGAACCGCCAGCACCTGTGGCGAGAGCGATTTCGCCCGTCGCGATCTGCCGAAGCGTTTCGACCACGACTTCTTTCTCTCGTGCCCGTGTTCGGCCTTTGAGATCATCGAGCGAATCGCCCCGGAACACCGGGACCTTGCACTGATGCACGATGGTTCCGGTGTCGTAGTCGGCATCAACGACATGAATCGAAACACCCGATTCCGTCACGCCGGCCTCCAGCACTGCTTCGAACACCCGATCCCCATACATTCCCGGCCCGCCGAATCGAGGCAAGAGGGCAGGGTGCGTGTTGAGGATTCTGCCCTCGAAAGCCCTGAGTACCAGCGGTCCCAGCTTCTTCATGTAGCCCGCCAGGAGCACGACGTCAACGTCAGCCGCGACCAGAACGCCCCGAATCGCCGCGTCCAGCGCAGCCGGATCCCCGTGCGTTTTCGAAGATAAATGAACTGCCTGAATACCGGCTTGGTGGGCCCTCCTCAAAGCGCCGGAGTCGCCGTTGTTGCTCACGACAACGGCAACCCGGCCTTGAATGCGGCCGTCGGCAAAGGCATCCAATAGGCTTTGAAGCGTCGTTCCCTCATGCGAGGCGAGAACTCCAACGTTCATGGTTCGAACGCATTTTGGATCATGCGGTCGTTCCCGCGAACGGCATGTTCCAACCTTTCGCGTAACCCCGTAGTACCATTCGACTCACCTTCAGCTTGCCTACGGCAAGCCGAAGGTTCGCTCATGGCAAGCCGAAGGTTCGCTCATGGCAAGCCGTTCGATTCGCCATGCGCCCGCCTCCGGACCATCAGACGCCTATTGAACGCTGCAATACAGGAATAGCAATCGCCACGCGGGCGAGGCCGTCGAGCGCGCCGACCGGCGTCGTCCGGTAGATCTCGACGGCCGGCAGCCCGATGATATCGAGCGTGGGCATGTTGCCAAGCCGTTCCATGATCGATTGGTAGGCCGGTCCCAGGTCCCATGACCCCACGTATTCGGTGATCGCGTGATCGCCGCCCGGCGTTCGCTGGCAGCCAATCTCGCCGTCGGTTTCGAACGCGGCTGGAACCTGGACACAGCAGTCGAAACGAATCTTGTCCGCGGGCGTGATGCCGGGCGCATCGCGCGCGATGCCGAGTAGCAAGGGCGTCCCGCCGCCCCGCCTGAGCGCCCACGCTGTCAGGCTCGCGAAATTCTCTGGCGACACGTGTTCGTACGGTCCGAGATGGCGCTTGAAAGCCACCGTCAATGGCGACAGCCGGACGATGCGAGTGGTGGAGAGCTCGCCGTTCGGAGCCTGGTCCGGGGCACGCTGGAATCGTGCGCGGCGCGTGTCGTGATCCTCGCGAAACCAGTGCTTGCGGTACTCACTCGGCGACGTGAGGAACCGGCCGCGAAACGCCCGGCTGAACGTCTCATGATTCCGATATCCGCATTCCAGCGCCACGTCGACCACAGCGACGCGGCGAATGCGGAGCTGGACGGCCGCCCATTCGAGCCGCAGTCGCTCGACATATTCCTTCGGTGTTTCGCCGGTCGCGCTCTTGAACAACTCGTGGAAGTGGTACTTGGACAGGGCGACGTGCTCGGCGAGTGCGTCGAGGGACAGGTCCTGATCGAGGTGCGCCTGAATGTGCACCAGTGCGGGAATGACCCGGGTCAGCGGAGGCATCGCTTCCTTCCCAAGAATCGTCAAGAACGCGCTTGCGCTGATGATTATGCTCCGTCACATGACACTCGGTCGCGTGGCGGCACTGACAGGCCTGGCTGTCGGCGTGATGGTGGTCAACGTCGCCATCACCATCCTCTACATGATCGTTTACAGCTACCTGATCGACCCCGGTCACGAGAAGGCCTACTACGAGGCCCACGTGCAGATCGCGGCGCCATACTGCAGCATTGTCGCGGGCATCCCGCTGATGTTCCTGGTGGGTTCGTGGGTGGGGATGCGGCCCGCGATGATCGTCTGGCTGGTCTACACCCTCATTGACGTCGCCGCATTTGCGGTTTCAGGACCGACGTTGCGAAGCGGCGCTCTGGTTGCCGTCTCGCTGCTCACCAAGCTCATGGCCGTCTATTTGGGTGCCCGGGTTGCCGGCTGATCCAGGCGAGCACCACTTCCGCAAACCGTACGGGTTCCTCGAAAGGAGGTTGGTGGCCGCTGCGTTCGAACAGGTGCAGGTGCGCGTTGGGCAGCTGGTCGACAATGCCGTCCCACATCGTGAACGGGACCGCGTAGTCATACCGTCCGTGCGCCAGGAGGACGGGCACGCGTAGCGACTCGCGGTCGGCAAGGACGCTCCAGCCGGCCGTCAGCGTGCCGAGCACGTGCTCGAACACGCGCGGATTGAACATCGCTCCGGCGAAGAGGGCAGCCGCGTCGAAGCGCGGGTCGAAGAACCGCATCGGCGTCTGCGCAAAGACCGCCTGTGTCGGCGGCGTGTCCGGCGACAGCCGGGCCATGTTCTCTCGCAGGATCGCTTGCCGCTCTCCCGAGCCATCGGCGGCGAAGAAAGCGGTGGACGCCGTGACCATCGCCTGGAGGTCGCCCGTCGGCGGCGTGCCGGCCATGATCACGTGCGACACGGTTTCGGGGCACCGCCTGCCGTACTCGAGGGCGGCCGCGCCCAGGATCGAGCAGCCAAGCACGGCGACGCGAGGAAGGCCGAGATCCGAGCGAACTGCGTCGAGGTCGCTCGACAGCAGATCGAACGTCAGGTCGGCAGGGTCACCTGTTGAGTGGCCTGCTCCACGCACATCGACGTAGATGAACTGAAAGTGATCGGTGAGCGGCGACGGCGTCAGTCGCTCGTAGAGAGAGGTGCCGAGAATGCCCGGCACCATGCAGGGCACGCCGCTGCCGCGAGTTGTGTAGAACAGATCCGCGCCGTCGACGGACACGACCATCGATACCTCCCGCAACCGTTCGCTGGCGAATCGTAGCGACGATTGCAGGTCGAAATCCAGTCTGGTAATATCAGAGTCGTTCAGTGCAAAAGGGCGGCCCTTCCGGGTCGCCCTTTTGGCGTACTGCTCCTGATCGCACGCTCAGAACTCGACCTGCGTCTGCACGAGCAGGCGGCTCTCCGTCTTCTGGCCATCTCTGACGCGGAATACCTGCTCGAGCGAGGCGACAAATCCGATGCGCCCGTGCGAGAGCCGGCTCCAATGCGCGCCGCCGAAAATGTAGCGGCGCATGTCGTCGCCTTCGCGATCCGCGTCAGGATTGAACAGATCGACGCGCCCGATTCCCGCCCATCCG
>Ga0190265_10001449_pt1 | contig 15623 bp, 16 predicted proteins | sample Popmic124T_FD_133135 | JGI IMG/M metagenome (GOLD analysis project Ga0190265, IMG submission 133135) | Populus adjacent soil microbial communities from riparian zone of Indian Creek, Utah, USA - 124 T | ecosystem: Environmental > Terrestrial > Soil > Riparian zone | place: USA: Utah | collected...
GGGCACCCTCCACGGCCGCGGCCAGGATGTTGCGCGGGGCGGGCAGCGGCGCGCCCTTGAGCTGCTTGCGCAGGTTCGCCGGGAACGCCGGCAGGACCGCGGCCAGCTTCGGATGGGCAGGGGTGCCGCCGGGGATCCGGTAGCCGGGCTGGTCCCAGGGCTGCGCGGCGTTCGGGTTGGCCTTGATCCAGTCCCGGGCCAGCGCCATCATCTGCTCGGGCGTCGTGGCCAGCTCGTCGAGGATGCCGATCTCCAGCGCGGCGGCCGGCTGGTGCCGCTGCCCCTGGGCGAGCACCTTCATGAAGCCGTCCTGGATGCCGAGCATCCGGGTGATCCGCACGACGCCGCCGCCCCCGGGCAGCAGCCCCAGGGTCACCTCCGGCAGCCCGTAGACCACGCCGCGCGCGTCCAGCCCGATCCGATGGTGGCAGGCCAGGCCGATCTCCAGCCCGCCGCCGAGCGCGGTGCCGTTCATCGCCGCGACCACCGGCCGGCCCAGCGTCTCCAGCTTCCGGAACTGGCTCTTGATCTCCATCGAGGTGGCCATGACCGCGGGGGCGTCGTCCGGGCCGGCCGTGGAGAGCCAGTCCAGGTCGCCGCCGGCGAAGAACGTCTTCTTGGCCGAGGTGATGATCACGCCGGTGATGCCGACCCGGTCCGCGACCAGGGCGTCGACGCACTCGCCCATCGCCACCCGGTAGCGGTCGTTCATGGTGTTCGCGCTGCGCCCCGGGTCGTCCAGGGTGACCACGACGATGCCGTCACCGCCCTGCTCCCAGCGGACCGGCGCAGCGGTCGGTGCGCCCGCAAGCTCGCTCATGCCATCCGCTCCACGATCGTCGCGATGCCCATGCCGCCACCGACGCACAGCGTGGCCAGCCCGTAGCGCAGCTCGCGGCGCTCCAGCTCGTCGACCAGGGTGCCGAGGATCATCGCCCCGGTCGCGCCGAGCGGGTGCCCCATCGCGATCGCACCGCCGTTCACGTTCGTCCTCTCGTGCGAGATCCCCATGTCCTTCATGAACCGCAGCGCGACGGCCGCGAAGGCCTCGTTGATCTCGAACAGGTCGATGTCCTCGACGGTCAGCCCGGCCTTGGCCAGCGCCTTGCGGCTGGCCGGGGCCGGTCCGGTGAGCATGATCGTCGGATCCGCTCCGGACAGGGCGGTGGCCAGGATGCGGGCCCGCGGGCGCATCCCGGCCGCCCGGCCGGCCGCCTCGGTCCCGATCACCGCGAGCGCGGCCCCGTCGACGATGCCCGAGGAGTTGCCGGCGTGGTGCACGTGGTCGATCTTCTCCACCCAGTGGTAGCGCTGCAGCGCCACCGCGTCGAACCCGCCGGCCTCGCCCATCATCGCGAACGACGGCGGCAGCGCGGCCAGGCTCTCCAGCGTCGCACCGGCCCGGATGTGCTCGTCGCGCTCCAGCACCGGCAGCCCGTTGCGGTCGCACACCGGGACCACCGAGCGCGCGAAGTAGCCGTTGGCCCAGGCCTTGGCCGCGCGCGTCTGCGACTCCACCGCGAAGGCGTCCACGTCCGACCGGGTGAAGCCCTCCAGGGTGGCGATCAGGTCGGCGCCGATGCCCTGCGGCACGAAGCCGGTCCCGTACGCCGTCTCCGGATCCATCGCCCAGGCCCCGCCGTCGGAGCCCATCGGCACCCGGGACATCGACTCGACCCCGCCGGCCAGCACCAGCTCCTCCATGCCGGAGCGGATCTTCTGCGCCGCCACGTTCACCGCCTCCAGGCCCGACGCGCAGAACCGGTTGAGCTGCACGCCGGCCACCGTGTGCGGCAGCCCGGCCGCGACGGCCGCGGTCTTGGCGAGGTCGCCACCCTGGTCACCGAGCGGGGAGACCACGCCGAGCACCACGTCGTCGACGGCGGCCGGGTCGAGCTCGGGGAACCGACGGCGGATCTCGTCGATCAGACCGACCACCAGCGAGATCGGCTTCACCTCGTGCAGCGAGCCGGTGGCCTTGCCCCGGCCGCGCGGAGTGCGTACGGCGTCGAAGAGATAGGCCTCGGGCATCTCGGTCATGGCTCTTTGTTACAGCAGCACTGTCACATAAGCAAGGAATCGCTTACCCTGCCGTGATGCCGGCCAGCCTGACGATCGACCAGCTCGCCGAGCGCACCGGCATCACGGTCCGCAACATCCGCTTCTACGCCCAGCGCGGGCTGTTGCCGCCGCCGCAGCTGCGCGGCCGGACCGGCCTCTACGGGCCCGATCACCTGGCCCGGCTGGAGGTGCTCAGCGAGCTGTCGGCGCTCGGCTTCACGCTGTCCGCGATCGAGGAGCAGCTGTCCCGGTTGCCGGCCACCGCGGGCGCGGCCGAACTGGCGCTGCACCGGGCGCTGCTCACGCCGTGGGTGCCCGAGCAGCTGGAGGAGCTGGACCGGGCCGAGCTCGACCGGCGGGCCGGCCGGGAGCTGGACGCCGGCGACCTGGACACGCTGGAAGGGCTGGGCGTCATCACCCGGCTCGACGGCGACCGGGTGCGGCTGCACGGGGACGCCACCCTGTCCGGGGGGCTGGCGGTGCTCGACTCGGAGCTGCCCGGCGAGTTCCTGCGGCGGGCGCACGCGCTGATCGAGCGGCACACCGCGGCACTGGCCGAGGACCTGATGCGGCTGGTGCAGGAGGAGCTGCTGCAGCCCTTCCGGGACCGCGGCCGCCCGGCGGCCGAGCGGGAGCGGCTGGCCGCGGCGCTGTCGCAGCTCAAACCGCTCACCGTCCGGGGCGTGGTCACCGCGTTCGGCCGCGCGGTGAACCGCACCATCCGCGACCGGCTGGCCTGACCGCGGCTCATCCGACGGGCAGCGCGACCCGCGGGACCCGGACCGCGGAGACGGCGGCGATCTCCCGGGGCTGGGTCTCGGACAGGTTGCGGGCGAACGCCAGCCGGTCGGTGCCGTAGGCGCGCAGGCTCAGCCCGTACAGCTGCACCCCGCGCACCCCGTGCTGCGTGATGGGGACGTAGCGGTAGACGTTCCACTCGACGATCGGCCGGCCGTCGGCCGCCCGACCGCTCATGGTGAAGTCGAGCACCGCCTCCCCGCTACGCGGGTTCGTCCGCAGATCCAGGTTGACCAGCGGGTCGGTCGCCTTGCGCCGCTGCAGCAGGTCGACCTGGGTGCGCACCGCGTCCGGCACCGAGGCGCCGGCCACCACCTCGACCAGCAGCATCCGCTCGTAGCTGGCCGGGCGCTGACCCGCCGGCAGGTAGGCCCGGGTGACGTAGCCGGGCCGGGGCTGCGCGCGGTGCGCGAGCCGGTGCCGGATGCCGTCCAGCACCAGCACATCGGACTCGACGGTGGGCGCAGCCGTGCTGAACGCGGCGGGGGCGCGGTCGACGTCCGACGCGTGCGCCTGGGCACCACACCCGGCCAGACCGATTCCGGCGGCGACGACGACGGCGAGGACGCGGACCGGGTGGGCGAGAAGGCGATTCATGGTGAGCTTTACGGAGTCGGGCGGGGTGACCGCCCGAAGGCTTCCGGAGCGACGCGTACGGCGATTCCGCGCAACTACGCAGCCGGGATCACGACCCGATACCGGCCCACCGCGCGGCACACCAGCGCACACCGTGCGCACGTCCGGCCATGCGCGCCGTGCCTTGGAGTCGGGTAAGGGCCGAGAGCAGGCGAGCGCTGATCATCCGTGCAACCGGGCGGCTGATCATTCCCCGCTGTGATCGCTGCGAGTGCGACGTGAGCGTCGTCGGCGGGTCACTGAGGCTGCGTTCGGAACGATCATGGGCGCGGCGGGCGGCGTGCGCGGGAGCGGCGATTGCCGGCGCGATGACGTGATCGCCGCGCGTGGGACATGCGCACGGCGCCAACCGGGTGCACCCAGGTGCCTGCGCGGACGTCGACACCAGACGCGGGAGCCGGCCGGAGCCGCTCACTCCGATACTGGCGAGCCGCTGATCATTCCGACCGCAACCCGACGGCTCCCCTCGCAGCAGCACCGTTGCACTGACGGCGATCACTCCCACTGTGATCGCTGCGAGTGCAACGTGAGCGTCGTCGGCAGGTCGATGAGGTTGCATTCGGAACGATCACAGGGGCGGCTGGCCTCGTGCGCGGGTCCGGCGGGAGCGGATGTCGCCGGCGCCCCGCGGGAGCGGAAGCCACCGGCGTGCTGAGGTGATGACCGCGCTTGGTCGGACATGTGCGCGGTGAGAACCGGGTGCGCGCGGCGCGCTCCGCGGGGCTCCGGCACCCGGCGGATAAGGTGGGTGTGGTGAGCGAAGCGTCGGTCATCGTTCCCCGGCCCGGTCCCGCGCCCCGCATCCTGTTCCCCGGCCCGTCCCCGGGAGTCCGCAAGTTCCTGGCCACCGAAGCCGCCGGATCGATCTTCCTGCTCGGGGCCACGCTGCTCGCGTTGCTCTGGGCGAACTCACCGTGGGCGGAGTCCTACCACCACCTGTGGGAGCTGCGGCTCGGGGTGAGCCTGGGCGGGACCTCCCTGGAGATGGATCTGCACCACTGGATCAACGACGCCGCGATGGCGGTGTTCTTCTGCGTGATCGGCCTGGAGATCACTCGCGAGATCGCGACCGGCGAGCTGCGCGACCGCCGCACCGTCGCGATCCCGGCGCTCGGGGCGCTCGGTGGGCTGGCCGTCCCGATCCTGATCTACCTGTTGATCAACCCGTCCGGCGAGGAGGCTCGCGGCTGGGGCATCGTGATGTCCACGGACACGGCGTTCGTGATCGGCCTGCTGGCGCTGTTCGGCCCGCGCTGCCCGGACCGCATCCGGCTGTTCCTGCTCACGCTGGCGATCGTCGACGACGTCGGCGCGATCTCGCTGATGGCGCTGTTCTACTCCGACGGGCTGTCGGTGCCCGCTCTCGCGATCGCCCTCGTGCTGTTGGCCGGCCTGCTCGGACTGCGCTGGCTGGGGGTGTGGCGGTTGTACCCGTACGTCCTGCTGGGCATCGCGTTGTGGGTGGCCGTGTACCTCTCCGGGGTGCACGCCACGCTGGCCGGGGTGGCGCTGGGGTTGGTCATCCCGGCACAGCCCCCGCCGCGCAAGGAGGTGGAGCGGACCTCGGCCTTCGGGCGGGCCCTGCGCGAGTCACCGAGCGCGGAGCGGGCCCAGCTGGCCGTGCTCGCCGCGCAGGCCTCGGTGCCGGCCAACGACCGGTTGCAGGCCAAGCTGCACAAATGGACGGCGTACGGGGTGGTGCCGCTGTTCGGGCTGGCCAACGCGGGCGTCGCGCTGGACGGGCAGGCGCTGGCGGTCGCGGCGACCTCGTCGGTCACCATCGGGGTGGCGGTGGCGCTGCTGCTCGGCAACTCCGTGGGCATCACGCTGGCGTCGGTCATCGGGTTGCGCACCGGGCTCGGTGTGCTGCCCGGCGGGGTGCGCTACCCGCACCTGGCCAGCGCCGCCGTGCTGGCCGGGATCGGGTTCACCATCTCGCTGTTCATCGCCGAGCTGGCCTTCACCGACGAGGCGCTGATCGAGCAGGCCAAGATCGGCATCCTGGCGGGTTCACTGCTCGCGGCGGTGCTGGGCACCAGCGCGTTGCGGCTGTTCGGGGAGCGGATGGCGATGTGCTCGCCCGGTTCCGACGAGTCGGACCTGGCGCTGCCACCGCGGCCGTGGCGGGCGCCAGAGTCACGCTGGGCCCAGGGGTGAGCGAGCTCAGCCGGTGAGGCCGGCCGCGCGGCGTAGCGAGGTCACGTCGAATCGCCCCTCGTAGCGTCGCCCGTCGATGAACACCGTCGGCGTCCCGCCCACCCCGGCGGCCAGACCCAGGGCGAAGTCGGCCTCCACCTTGTCGCCGTGGGGCTGCGCCGGATCGCCGACGACCAGGGTGGGATCCAGTCCGAGCTTCTTGGCGTACTTGGCCAGGTCCCAGTCCGACAGCCGGCTCTGGTAGGTGAGCAGCAGGTCGTGCATCGGCCAGAACGCGCCCTGGGCGGCGGCCGCCTCGGCCGCCAGCGCGGCGGTCAGGGCGTACGGGTGCACCGCGTGCAGCGGGAAGTTGCGGAAGATCAGCCGAACCCGGCCGTCGGACTCGGCGACCACCTCGTCCAACACCGGTGCGGCGGCCGCGCAGTACGGGCACTCGTAGTCGCCGTACTCCAGCAGCGTCACCGGCGCGTCGAGATCGCCCCGAACGTGGTCGACGAGGCCGTCGTCCCGGGCCAGGGCCGCCGTGGGCAGGTCGGAGACATCCACCGTCATGACGACGATTGTCCCCGCTCCGCCGACCCCCGCTCAGCCGAGCCGGGTCAGGGCGACCAGCGGAATGGTCCGCGTGGTGGCGGCCTCGTGGTCGGCGAAGAACGGGTACTGCCGCTTCAGCTCCGCCCACACCCGGTCCCGCTCCGCACCGACCAGAGGCGTGGCCAGCGCGGGGTAGGACTCGTCGGCCAGCTCGACGGTGACCTTCGGCTCGGCAACCAGGTTCAGGTACCACTCCGGATGCCGCGGGGCGCCCATGTTGGACGCGATGACCAGCACCCGGTCGCCGTCGCGGTGGAACATCATCGGGCTGGTGCGCGGCTGCCCGGTCCGCCGGCCGACCGTGGTGAGCAGCACCAGCCGTTCCCGGTGCATCCCGTTGCCCAGGTCGGTGCCGGCCCGGAACGCCTCGATCGTCGCCCGGTTGATCTCCTTGATGTCCACCGTCAGTCCTGCAGCAGGCCGAGGTGGCCACACGTCGTCGTCATGCCCCCATTCTGGCCAGGCCCGATCGGGCCGGATTGGAGGAACCCGCCAGCCGGCGCGCCGCCCGGGTCAGCAATGCCCGCGCGATCACCGGGTGCACCCGGCGGACCAGCGCGAAGTAGCACCGGCCGCGCCGGTTGTGCAGCTGCACGACGGTGCTCAGCACCACCCGCTCGGGCTCGCGCCGCACCGAGCAGCGGAAGTCGAGGTGCCCCTCGTCCGAGCCGAGCAGCACCTCGTCGGCGGAGCGGGCGACGGTGTCGAACGACGAGCTCCCGCTGCGCGCGATCCCGACCACCCCGACCAGGGCCTCCCGGGCCGCGAGCACCGCCGCCACCCACGGGGCCGGCCGGCCGAACACCGCGTCGGCCCAGACCTGCGGATCGGTGGCCGCGCCCGGGAACACGCGCACGGCGTGCGCGTCGGCGAAGTCCACCCGGGGCAGGGCACCGGACAGCAGCGGGGTGTCCGGCACCGCGGTCTCCCGGGCGCGCGGGCCCTCGAACCGGCGCAGCAGCCGCACCCACCGCGACCAGCGCGCCGGCCGCGCCGGCCCGGTGCCCAGCTCGCGTTCGGCCCGGTCCAGCAGGTCCTCCAGCAGCGCGTCGTGGGCCGGACCGACCGCCAGCGGCCAGAGCAGCCGCATCCAGCCGCTCAGCCGCGCCTGCGCCGCGTGCCGCAACACCGTGCTCGACGGGCCGACCGCGTGCACCGACATCGTGTGCCGGCCGTGCAACCCCTGGCCCGGTTCGAGCTCGAACGTGATCGACCGCTGCGGCCGGTGCTCGACCACCCGGGAGCGGATCCCGCCGTGGTTGGCCAGTGCGCCCGGCGCCAGCGGGCGGTCCAGCGTCATCGGCGCCCAGGCCGGGGTCGGCCACAACCGGTCGTCGGGCCCGCCCAGCCGGTCCAGCAGCGCCCCCACCTCGGTGATCGGAACCGGCAGCAGCCGCTCGTGCACGTTGCGCACCATCGGAATCCCCTTCCGTACGCTAGCGTATGGTTTCCCGTACGGTAGCGTATGGACGTGGCTGATCGCCAGAACGTCCCGAAGACGAAGCGCCGGCTCACCGCGGCGGACTGGACCGCCGCTGCCCTCGACGCGCTGGCCGCCGGTGGCCTCACCGCGGTGGCGGTGGAGCCACTGGCCACCCGGCTGGGCACCACCAAGGGCAGCTTCTACTGGCACTTCAGCGGACGGGACGCGCTGCTGGCGGCGGCCCTCGAACACTGGGAACGCATCGACACCGAGGACGTGATCACGCTGGTGGCGGCCGAACCGGACGCCGGACGCCGGCTGCACGCGTTGCTCGCGGGGGCGATCGGCGGCTGGCCGCACCGCATCGGTTCGGTCGAGCTGGCCCTGCTGCCGAGCGCCGGGCACCCGCTGGTGGCCCCGGTGCTAGCCCGGGCCACCCGGCGCCGGCTGGACTACCTGACCGACCAGTTCAGCGAGCTCGGCTTCGACCGGGACGCCGCCGGCCGGCGTGCGCTGCTGGCCTACACCGCGTACCTGGGCCACGCCCACCTCGCGCACGCCACCCCGGAGCTGACCCCGCCCCGGGCCGACCTGCCCGGTTACGTGCAGGAAGTGATCGCGGTGCTCACTTCCCGGTGACGGCCTTCAGGTAGTTCGCGGTCCACCCGTCGGCGGCGCGGCGGTTCCACAGCTGGGTGACCGGCTGCTCCTCGTCGGCGCCACGCGCGATCCGCTCCCGGGCCTCCCGGCGCAGCTGCCCCTTGGTGATCGCGAAGCTGTCCGCCGGGATCTCGACGGCCAGCGCCCGGGCGGTGCCGATCGCCCGGTCGAGCAGCTCACCGGCCGGCACCACCTCGTCGACCAGCCCGATCTCCCGGGCCGCGGCCGCGTCATGGGTGCCCGCCCTGAACACCAGCCGGCGCGCCGCCACCTCGCCGACCGCGTGCCGCAGCACCTCCAGCGCCACCCGCGGGAACGGCACCCCGACCTTCAGTTCGGGCACCCCGACCCGCCCGTTCCCGTCGGCCATGAGGGTGATGTCGGCGCAGGCGGCCAGCACGCAGCCGCCGGCGATGGCGTGCCCGTTGACCGCCGCGACCAGCGGCTTCGGCAGCTCGAACGCGGCGCTGAACAGCTCGACCAGCGCCGGCAGGAACTGCGCCACGTACGGCTCGCCCTGCTCCAGGTAGCGGCGTAGGTCGACGCCGGCCGAGAAGGCCCGGCCGGTCCCGGTGAGCACCACGGCGCGGGCCGGGTCGGCGGCCAGCCCGCGCAGCTGCTGGGACGCGGCCCGGCACAGCTCCAGGTCCATCGCGTTGACCGGTCCGTGCGCCAGCCGCAGCACCGCGACCTCGCCGTCGTCATCCCGTTCGATCACGGACTCCGAAGCTACCCGGCGGGCCATCTCATGGCACGCTGCGCATGAGCCATCTCGACGCCGAGTCTTGGGAGAGAGCCGTGCCGCAGCAGGTCCGTGGGGTCGTCGCCCACAGCAAGGGCAAGCCCGTCTCACTGGAAACGATCATCGTGCCGGACCCGGGGCCGGGTGAGGCCGTGGTGCAGGTCCAGGCCTGCGGGGTGTGCCACACCGACCTGCACTACCGCGAGGGCGGCATCAACGACGAGTTCCCGTTCCTGCTCGGACACGAGGCCGCCGGGATCGTCGAGTCGGTCGGCGAGGGTGTCACCGACGTGGCACCGGGTGACTTCGTGATCCTGAACTGGCGCGCGGTCGACGGCACCTGCCGGGCCTGCCGGCGCGGCGAGCCCTGGTACTGCTTCGCCACCCACAACGCGAGCCAGAAGATGACCCTGGAGTCGGGCCAGGAGCTCGCGCCCGCCCTCGGCATCGGCGCCTTCGCCGAGAAGACGCTGGTCCACTCCGGACAGTGCACGAAGGTCAACCCGGCGGCTCCGCCGGAGGTCGCGGGCCTGCTCGGGTGCGGGGTGATGGCCGGCATCGGAGCCGCGATCAACACCGGCGGGGTCGACCGCGGCGACTCGATCGCGGTGATCGGCTGCGGCGGGGTGGGCGACGCGGCGATCGCCGGCGCCCGGCTGGCCGGCGCCTCGACGATCATCGCGGTCGACACCGACGACCAGAAGCTGGAGTGGGCCAAGGAGTTCGGGGCCACGCACACCATCAACGCCCGCCAGCAGGACGTGGTCGAGGGCGTGCAGGCGCTGACCGACGGCAACGGCGCCGACGTGGTGGTGGACGCGGTCGGCCGGCCGGAGACCTTCAGGCAGGCCTTCTACGCCCGCGACCTGGCCGGCACCGTGGTGCTGGTCGGGGTACCCACCCCGGACATGAAGATCGAGCTGCCGCTGATCGACGTGTTCGGTCGCGGCGGGGCGACCAAGTCCTCCTGGTACGGCGACTGCCTGCCCAGCCGCGACTTCCCGATGCTCATCGACCTGTACCTGCAGGGCCGGTTGCCGCTGGAGAAGTTCGTCAGCGAGAAGATCGGCCTCGACGGCGTGGAGGCCGCGTTCGACAAGATGCACCGCGGCGAGGTGCTGCGTTCGGTGGTGGTGTTCTGATGCCACCCTCGGGACCGATCGACCACGTCGTCACGTCGGGCACGTTCTCGCTCGACGGCGGTACCTGGGACGTGGACAACAACGTCTGGGTGGTCGGCGACGAGAACGAGGTGCTGGTCATCGACGCCGCCCACGACGCGGACAAGATCGCCGAGGCGATCGGTGGGCGGCGGGTGGTGGCGGTGGTGTGCACGCACGCGCACGACGACCACGTCAACTCCGCGCCGGCGCTGGCCGACCGCTTCAACGCGCCGATCCTGCTCAACCCGGCCGAGGGCCCGCTCTGGGAGATGACGCACCCGAACCGGGCACCCGACCGCGAGCTGGCCGACGGTGACGTGCTGCGCGCCGGCGGGATCGAGCTGCGCGCGCTGGTCACGCCGGGCCACTCCCCCGGCTCGACCTGCCTGTACGCACCCGAGCTGGGCACCGTGTTCAGCGGGGACACGCTGTTCGCCGGGGGCCCGGGGGCGACCGGCCGGTCGTTCTCCTCGTTCGAGGAGATCATCGACTCGATCCGGGAACGGCTGCTCACCCTGCCCCCGGACACCGTGGTGCGCACCGGGCACGGTGACTCCACCTCGATCGGCGGCGAGGCGCCGCAGCTCGAGGAGTGGATCGCCCGCGGCCACTGACCTCATCCGTGAGTGCTGCGCCGTGCTAGAACACGGCGCAGCACTCACGGGCTACCCTCGACCGGCGTGTGGGCCGACGCCGAGTTCCCCGCCGACCCGTACCCGGGAGGCGTGCCGCCGGCCTCGTTCGCGCACGTCGACGGGGTGTCGTGGCCGCTGCGGCCGGGGCCGTGGCGGGTCGGTGGGACACCGCTGGACACCTGGCTCACGGCGCGCGGCTTCCCGCCGACGACCGCGCGGATCCCGCTCCTGAGCTACGGCTCGAACCGCTGCCCGAGCAAGATCACCTGGCTGCGGCGGGAGCTCGGCCTGGGCGCCGATCCGGTGCTGGTGCTGCGGGCACGGACCACCGGGGTGGCGGCCGTGTGGGCCAGCGGGCTGCGCTACCGCGACGGCCAGCGGCCGGCCGTACTCGCCGCCGCCCCGGACGTTCGCGAGCAGCACGGGATCTGGCTGGCCACCCCGGCGCAGATCGCGGTGCTCGACCGCTGCGAAGGTCGCGACGACCGGTTCCGGCTGGCCCGGCTGCGCACCTCGCCGCGGGTGCGGGTGCGGACCGAGGACGGTGCGCTGGTCACCGATCCGTGGTGCTACCTCGGTCACGGGGCGATCCGGCGCCCGCTGCTGGTGGACGGCCGGCCGGTGCGCTGCGCCGAGGTGCCGCAGGCGCTGGCCCGCGCGCTGGACGGGGAGCCCGCGACCGGCGACGGGCTGGCGGCCGACACGGTGGTGGGGGAACCGCAGCCCGACGAGTGGCCGGCCGCGCTGTTCGCCTACGGCCTGCTGCAGCCGGGGCAGCCGGCCTGGCGCCTGGTCGGCCCGCACGCGGCCGGGCCGACCCGGCCGGCGACGGTGCCCGGCGCGGTGCTCGACACCGGCCGCGACTACCCGGCGTGGCTACCGGAGCGGGACGGCCGCACGCCCGGCGTGGTCGTGCCGCTGCGCGACCCGGCGGCGCTGCTGCCCGCTCTGGACGCGTTCGAGGGGCCGGACTACCAGCGGGTCCGGGTCGTCGTCCCGGACGACGGCACCGTCTGCTGGGCCTACGCCTGGCGCTCGCCGACCACCGGCTTCCGCCCGCTGCCGCACGGCTGGGTGGCCGCCCGCGCCACCTGAGCCACCGAAGAACGTCCGTCACGGCGCATACCGGTTGGCGGCCGCGCACATGTCCTGACGTGTGTGCCCGCACCACGGGGTGTGCGCGGTGGTGGTGCGGCCCCCGCTGGAGGGCCGTGGGCGGAGGAATTCTCGTGGCGGTCGTGCTCGGCCCAGCCCGTGGCCGCGGCTCGGGTCTGATCGTGGCACCCGCCGGGAACGGGTGCACCGCGCACACCGTGAGTTGCTGTCGGGGTTTCACTCATTTGTTGCACTCAACCGAGGCCAAGCGCGGGGTTGCCAACTCTGCCAGCGGTCGTCGACAGGATCGCCGTCTTGCTCGATAGCCGAGGCTGGCGCGACCGGTATCGGCGGGGCCGGTGGGGCCGTGTCCTTGCCCCGAGCCGCGCGGATGATGTCAGCGATGCGACCGCAGCCTGCGGCTGCGCCGCGCGCAGCTCGTCCGTGCGCTGTTCGTTCCTCGCGTGCAAGGTCACCCCGCGGCCGCGCGCGGCCAGCCACCGGCCGGCGAGCAGCCCGAGACCGGTGCTGGATCCGCTGATGAACACTCGTGCCATGAACACCAGCGTGCCCGCTCGCGTCCTGCACTGCGGATTGCTGCGGCGCCGGCGACCCCGTAGGACGTCAGCTCGCATATACCAGCTGCCCGCGGCGGCGCTGAGGATGTCCGCGCGGCGACCTCCGCGAGCTGGGCGGGCGGCGCCAACGCGTTGGCATCGACCGGGTTCGCCTGCCGCAATCCCTGACCAGCTCAACGGGGTCTCGGCGCAGGACCGGCTGCGGCGCCTGGTCATCCCGGGACCCCGGACGGCGCGTTCCTATCGGAGGTTGAACAGGCACCGGAATGCATCGCTGGTCACCTGCGCGAGCCCGCAGCCGCCTCAAGTGGACCATGGCCCGAGCCGGTCAAGAGCCGGCCCGGGCCGTCGCCCACAGCACATCGGGTCACTACGAGGCGGTCGCCGGAGGCAGGGTCAGGATCGAACGGAGCGCACTCCGAAGACGATGACTTCGCGTTCGAGATCGTAGTAGACCTCGCTGCTGGCGGAGAGCCAGTCAAAGAGGTTGTCGGCGTCGTCCACATTGACGGTCAGGACCACCTCTGACGCGCCGTTGTCGAGCACGAGCTGGAACAGGTAGGTGCCGGGCTCGCCGGGTCCGGACAGCGAAAAGTTCGGCTGCCAGTGGGTGACCTTGCGGATCTTGATCGTGCTGCGGCCGATGTCGCTGGCGCCCGGCCCCTGCTCGGTAGTTGTCATTGCGCTGACTTCCTTCCTCGATCCGTGCCAGGTCTCCGACAGTCACAGCACGGCCTCGGGCAGCGTTGCCGTCTTTGATGCGCTCTGTGCACGGAGGCGGCGGCCCTGGCCAACTCTTCGGCTCGCCCGGCATTGACTGACAATTCAGACTTACCCTGTAAGGCCGAATCCGATCGCCGTGAACAAGTGACCTGCACCACACTCATTTCAGAGTGTGCCTCGCCGACCGTCGGTGGCGGCAACGTGAGTCCGCTGGTCCGCCCACTCCTGATCGCCGCCGGTGGCGCGGCATCCTTCGTCGTCTTCCGGGGATCAGGTAGGCCCGGGCGAACTACACCACCCGACTACTCACGGACGATCACGCCCTGCCATGGTCTGTCCGGACATCGCACCGACCCGGGGAGGACGCGGGCAGCTGGCTGGACCCAGCGTTGGGACATCGGGCCGAAATCCACCAGGCCGCCGGCATGGTCGTGGTCCAGCTCGGGATCAGCGCCACCGACTGATCGTCACACCCGGGCGGGGTCGCGGCGCGCTGGCCCACCTGGGGATCGCGATGAACCGGGCGGTCAAGGACGGCTGGCAAGTCGAGTTCGCCACTCCACCGGTGCGGGTGAACGGGCGCGGTTACCAGACCACGTTCTCGCTGCTGATGGGTGTCACCCCGGAAATGGTCGCCGACAAGCGCGACGTGCTCGCCCGCAACCTGGTCCGCGCACCCCTCGAGGTGTGGCCCAGCGCCGCCGAGCGCGCCGGCTACCTGGATCTGTGGGTAGCCGACCAGGGCTCGACCGAGCGGCCGGCGCCGCCGTACCCGCTGCTGCACGACGGGGCGGCGGACGTGTTCGCCGGGGTGCCGTTGGGGATGTCGCTGCGCGGGGAGGTGATCGCTCCGGCGCTGCCGGGGGCGAACGTTGGCGTTCGGCGGGGTGATGGGGCAGGGCAAGTCCAACGCCGCCCCGCGTGGTGATGGCCGGCGCCGCACTGGATCCGCTGGCGGAGTTGTGGGTGTTCGTGTTCGCCAACAACGGCGATTTCGACGCCTACCGGCCCCGGCTGGCCCGCTACCTCCGCGGCGTCACGACGACACCATTCTGGCCGCGCTGGAAGCCGAGGTCGGGCGGCGCGAGGCGCGGCTGGCCGAGTTGGGGGCGAAGAAGGTGACCCGGCCACTGGCCGAGAGGTATCCCGACTTGCGCCCGCTGGTGGCGTTGTTCTCCGAATGTCACGAACTGTTCGGCGACCCCAACCACGGACGAGAAGCCGCGGACCTGGCCGTGCAGACCATGCGCCGCGCCCGCAAGACCGCTATCACGCTCGCGTTCGATACGCAGTCGTCGCGGGCGGACGCGATCCCCCCGAGAATCGTCGAGCTGGTAAAGCTGAACGCGTGCTTCGCGGTCAAGTCCTGGCGGTCCAACGACGGCTTCCTCGGCGACGGCTCGTTCCAGGCCGGCATCCGCGCGACCGAGCTGCGCATGGGCAAGGACGTCGGTACGTCGATCCTCACCGGCGCGACCGCCGAGCGCTTCGAAAATCGTCAAGTGGTTCTACATCGAAGCCGACGGCGACACCGGCTTCGACGCCGCGCCGACATCATCGCCCGCGCCAAGGGCTGGAGATCCGGCGATACCTCGATGCCGAGCACGGGGTCAAGGTGGCGACCACCGGGCGCAGATACCCCGTCGACCCGGGCGTGATCCGCGACGCCATCACCCGCCGCGACGCCACCCGCGACCCCGGACGGGCCGGGACGAACATGACACCACGCGACCGCCCGCTGACGTCGCAATTGGCCCGCGCGGCTGGCGGAGTGAGTGCCAGGGGGGAGGTGGTCGGGCATCCCGACGACCAACGGGATCAAACCGCGCCCGAACGAGAAGGCAAGGGAAGGGAGGTGATCAAACACGAACCATGACGACGAGTCCGACGAGGAGAGGGAAGGAGAGGATCAGGATGAGTTCGGCGACCCGTACTTCACGACCGCCGAGCGGGAAAGGCTGAAGAGATGGCGGGCAATCTGCGCCCAGCGGCCGGCGCTGACCCGGGATCAGATCGAGTCGGTAGGCGCCCTGCTCCGCACGATGGATCAACGCCGATCCGCGGAGCGGGCCCAGAAGTAGGAATCGGGCGCTGCCCGTTTCGCGACCTCGGTGCGGACGGCAGGCGTCCGCTTGTTGCTTGCCGGGCGAGCTGCGCTGCAGCAGTTGTCCACCCAAGTTGTGGGCGTGGACGTGCGGCCCGCACCTGCGCACAGGCGCCTCGATCGTCCGCGGGGACGATCGAAAGGAATGGGTGTTACGCCTTGTACCCGAGGGCAAACGGGACGGCCGCCGGGAGGAGCACGATCCGGTCCGGGTTTGAACACGTGCTTGCGGGTTCCGAGGATCGCCGGCAGCA
>Ga0190265_10001450_pt1 | contig 15616 bp, 15 predicted proteins | sample Popmic124T_FD_133135 | JGI IMG/M metagenome (GOLD analysis project Ga0190265, IMG submission 133135) | Populus adjacent soil microbial communities from riparian zone of Indian Creek, Utah, USA - 124 T | ecosystem: Environmental > Terrestrial > Soil > Riparian zone | place: USA: Utah | collected...
CGGCATAGCTTCGGTTGCTGGGGTCGAGCTGCGTGGCGACCTCCCATTCAGCCAAGGTTTCGTCGGCCTTGCCCTCGCGCAGGAGGGTCCATCCCTTTTCGAAATGAGCGGCTGCGGCTCGAGCGGGCGTGGAGCCCCATTCTTCTTTGCCGGCCGGAGCTCGGGCAATCTTGACTCCCGATTCCTCTTTGGCGGCCTTGGGGCGGGCAGATTTGATTTCCTTTTCCTCTCGGGCAAACGAAGTGCTTTCGCGAGGCGCCAAAAAAGTTCCGGATGACGGAGGCCGCGCCCGCTTTCCGTAAGCATCGAACAGATCGAGTGCCGCCGGTGGCGGTCGGGACACCGGGGCGAACAGATCCGGCAGCGGCTGCGCGGGGTGCGGCTCTCGAATCGGGGGCTCGGCTTCGGGCGGAGGCCCCGAGTCGGCATTGAGCTCGTCGGCGGCGGGCTCGGGCTTGGCGGCTAATGCCGACGTCTGACGCAAGAGCTCGCGCACGCAAACGTCGAGCGCCGTCCCTTCCTCGAGAAGCGGCGTGTCGGAGGGCGAGTCGAGGCACAAGACCTCTGCGGTAGCCCTTTCTTCGGTCCAAAGAAGATCGATCTCTTCCGCTTCCTCCTGCTCTTCCAAACCGAACAAGCGACGCACGTAGGCCCCCACGCTCTGCTCGTCGGGATCGACCAGGTCGCGTAACAACAGCAGGGCCTCCGAAAAGTGCCTGGCGGTGTCGATGCGATCTTCCGGTGCTACGGCCATCGCATGCTCGATGAGATCGCGTGCTTCGAGGTCGACCGCCGGATCGCCCGCCACCGTCGCCCCTTGGCAGATGCGGGTCAGAAGCTCGTAGGTGGTATCGGCCTCGAACGGACGGACGCCATGCACGAGCTCGAAGAGCATCGCACCGACGGAATAGATATCGCTACGGCGATCCAAGCCGCGCCCTTCCACCCGTTCCGGCGCGAGGTATTGCAGGCGACCTGGCGGAACATGACGGCCAGGGCGTAGCACCGACGTTTCCAGCACGGCAGAAGATGGCCCCGCGGGCCCCGGGGCGAGGGTCGACGCGGCAACGCCGAAATCGATCAGCTTGACCTTGCCGTCGAGCCCGATCATCACGTTCTCGGGGCTCACGTCGCAGTGCACGAGGCCGAGCGGCCCCTCTTCGCCGGCCAGATCGTGCACGTACTGGAGGGCATCACAAACGCCGAGCATCACGTCGTAAATGACGGTGCGAGGAAGTTGTCGGGACTTGGCCGCGTGAATCATCTGACGCAGATTGAGACCCTCGACGAACTCGAGAACCATGAAGCGGGCGCCCGCTTCGATGTCCGTCTCCAGCAAACGCACGATGTTCGGATGATCGAGGAGGCGGTGAAGCTCCGCTTCTTGCGTAAAGCGCTCGGCGTATTCGGGATGATGCAAACGCCGCTTCAACAACGTCTTGATGGCAAAGCGCACCGCGCCGTCGGGTGCGGATGGCGGCGATGACGTTACGGAGACCCGCCGGGCCACCCAGATGTCGGCCATGCCACCCGAACCGTGATGAGACACGATTTCATAGGCACCAAATCTCGATCCAATCGCTAGCGAGGTCGCTTTTTCTTGGATCGCCAAGGTGCACCCCCCCGGGAATCGCTCCACCACTCGGTGAAGCGCGAGATCCATTACTGGCAGATACACCGGCCGCGCGTTTCTCGCAAATTCGACAGCACGAATCACGCATTGACCGCATCGTGTCCGCTGCGCGGACGTTCCGTGCCGGTCGAATCGTTCTATTGTGTTCTGCATGATTCGATCCGCGAAACGCGCTCTTCCCGGCGGAGACGCGACGTTTCATCGTGTTGCGGCGGCGAATCGCCATCGCGATCAATGAGCTCTCATGTGGCCGACAGCCTACCTCGACGCCTTTTTGGCTCCGAGTGCCAACGTCGGAGATGCGGTTCGTTGATCAGAACCGGCTTCACGAGCATTTTCTTGTAACGTGAGCTCGCCGCAGCGACTCCAAAGGAAAACCGCCACGGTCGTGATCGATCCGATATTATGCGCGCCCCTTAGAACATGACGGCTACGACATCGCGGGCGGCGCAGGATACATTGCGCGCGGATTTCATGATTAGAGCGCGAATCTGGGCACTATTGTCATGCCCGTCCCGTTCGCGTGCTCTCGTCGTTATCAAAAGATACCGCTCCACGAGATTGTCGCTTCGCGGTGGCAATCCGTGGCGGATATCCAACGAGAACGTCACACCCCAGAGCCGGATGCGTGTAACGCATCAAGGCGACAATCTTTCCGCGCATCGATTTGGCAGTCTGCGCCGGTGCGCATTGGAACACTGCTGGAAGAGATGCTATTGTTTGAGCGTTACGGGCGACACACGGGAGGGGAAGCCTCGCGCCCGTATGAATTCACCGGATCCTGCATTGGATTTGCTGAAAATGGACTCTGATCTAGAGCTCCATCCCACGCGTATCGTCATTGCTCTTACGCGCAATGACAAAGTAACGACAGGGAACCCATGAAGCACTCGGGCCCTCGTAACAAGGTGTTGCACGACAGCGATTCCACGATCCCGGTTTCGCTCGAGTCGGCTCCGCCTCGCACGAGTACGCCCCGTCCGCCCGCTGTCCAGCCGGCAGGGCGGCGCCGACGCACCGGCGTGGTCCTCGGTCTCGTCCTGGCGGGCGCTGCCCTCGGCTTCTTACTTTTTCCGGGCCAGGAGCATCTAACCGCCCCAGGTACGATGAATACCGGGCACGAGCAGGTGGCATGCGCGAACTGCCATCAGCGCGCCCCGGGCACCGTTCGCCAGCAGCTTCAGGCCGATGCGCGGTATGTGCTGGGCATGCGCGAAGCGCCCGCCGACTTCGGCCTGCGCGGCGTGAGCAATGACGATTGTCTTGCTTGTCACGAGCGGCCGTTCGACCGCCATCCCGTCTTTCGCTTCACCGAGCCCCGCTTCGCCGAAGCGCGCAAGGCATTGGCGCCACACCACTGCCAGAGCTGCCATCGCGAACATTCAGGTGCGCGCGTGACGGTGCAAGCAGGTTACTGCGTCAATTGTCATGCCACGCTCGAAATGAAAAACGACCCCCTCAACATTCCGCACGTCGAGCTGGTGAGCCAAGGCCGGTGGCTCACGTGCCTCGGCTGCCACGACTTCCACGGCAACCACGTAATGGACAGCCGGAGCCGGGTCGCCGATGGCGTGGCGGCGCGTCAGATCCAGAAGTATTTCGAAGGAGGCGTTTCGCCCTATCCGCCTCAGCTTCGCAAACCGGCGAGGCAAGAGCGAGCTGACCGTGACAACTAGGGCGCTCCTAGCATTCACTCTGGTCGCGCTGCTGGCGGGTATCTACCTCTTCGTGAATGCGCCCCAGGCGCTCCCTGACGCGGCGGTCACGAGCGGCAAGAAGCTCAGCGCGCGCGACGTTCTCGAGATCTGCGCGGCTGAAAACGCCACGGTGCGCGAGCTCTATACCAAGAACATCGTCGAGCCGGGTTTGAAGGCTGGTCTGAAGTTCGACGAGAAGTGGCGAGAGCCCACCGTCGATGCCGGGCCGCTGCCGGCCCTGTTTCTGCGCGAGACCGCGAAGAGCCTGGCCAAGGGGCCCACGCGACTCGGGCTGTTTCTGGGGTCTGACGCTCCCATCAGCAAGGCCAATCAGTTTACAGGGCTGCAGGCGGAAGCATTTCAGCAGATGCGCCGCGACCGAGCACCGCGCCACTTTTTCATGGATGACGTGAAGGCGAACACGGCCATGTTCCCGGACGTCGCCGTGGCCAAAGCGTGCGTCGACTGCCACAACCGGCACGTCGATACGCCCAAACGCGACTGGAAGGTAGGCGATTTGATGGGCGCCACCACCTGGACGCTCGCTGCGAGCAACCTCTCGCTCACCGAAGCGCTCGACATGATCGCCGCGCTTCGAAACGGTTTTCGTGACACTTACGTCGCTTACATCGAAAGGACCAAGAAATTTTCTTCACCCCCCGAGATAGGAAAGAAATGGCCGAGCGAAGGATATTATCTCCCGGACCCGGACAGCTTCATGGAGGAGGCGGAACGGCGCATGTCGCGAACGACCCTGGATCGGCTGCTCTCCCATCGCTGATCTCTTACCGGAGCGGCTACCCGTCGAGCTGGGGGGGCTCGAGGGGGCGCGCGCTCTCGACGGTGGTGATCGGCGCCATTTTATGGATTCTTTTTTTGGAGCAGCTGGGGCTCGATTTCGACTGGCCGGCTCTTCGGGTTTGGCAAAGTCGCTTTTCCTATAAGGTCGCCACCGGCGCCCTGCTGGCCGCATTTATTTCATTTCAGTGGTTCTTGGCGATATGCAGGGTCAGCGGTTTCCTGCGCGTCGCCAAGGCGCTTTATCCGTGGCACCAGACGATCGGTGCGCTTGCGCCAGCCCTGCTGTTCCTCCACTCCATGCGCCTCGGATTCGGGTACCTGGTCGTGCTGTGTGGGGTTTACCTCGCCAATAACCTGGTAGGTCTGGTGAACCCATCCGCATTTCCGCGCGTCAAATCGGTGCTCTCGCTCTGGACGATCGTGCACATCGCCCTGTCCGTGCTCCTGGTGGCGCTGACTGGCTACCACGCCTGGACGGCGCTCTATTACGAGTAGCGAAGCGCGTGCTGCGCCCGTCTTATTTTCCCGGCGGACCAGGTGGCGCCGGCGGTCCAGGTGGTGGCGGAGGAGGCGGCGCGAGACCGGGCGGTGGCGGAGGAGGCGCCATTCCGGGAGAGGGCGCCATTCCGGGCGCCATTGCGGGAGCGCCGGGCGGAATTGCCCCGCCCGCGCAGCGAACGGTGACCGACTGCGGGTTGTAGATGTTCCATGTCAGGACCTGCACCAGACCGTTCAAGAACGAAGTCTCCGTCTTGATCTCGGCCCAGCCGTTGGGACAGATCCGCGACAAGTCGTAGGGGCCGCTCAACTCCGCGAGGCCGACGATGAGACCGCTGTGCCACTTCTCGTCGTATTCGATGGCGGGGGGCACCGCCGGAGCACCCGACTTCACCACCGTCGTGAAGCAACCGGTGACGGCGACGCAGGTGGCTATGCCGAACATCATTTCGGTCGCGCGCATGGCGAGAAAGCGTCGCGGGCTCATCGCGTCACCTCCGGCCTGAGAGCGACGTGCCAGCGGCGCGCTTCATCATGCACCGCGGTGGGGGCGGCCGCGGCCTCGAGCTTGTCGTCACGCCGTAGCTCGACGCGCACGGGTCGACCTTGCCTGTCGCCGTAGATGGACAGCGTGGGACCAATGGGAGACGCAGTCGCCACGCCGTGAACCGAGGCGGCGGCGGGGGTGCCCGGAGCAGCGGCGCACCAGACGTACGCCATGCGCGGCGCGTAGATGCCAATGGTGACGAAACTCACGAGCCCGGTAAGGAAGTTGGCGCCGGTGCGTACCTGCGCCACCTGCCCGCCGCTGCAAAACTGACGCACGTCGAGCGACTCTTCTCCCACCAGACCCCACAAAAAGAAGCTGTTCCATTGGTCGTGATCGGCTCCTCGCACGACCTGGGGGTTCGAGATGAACGTCGCCTTGTAACAACCTGTCGCGGCAATCGCGATCAGCGTCGCCAGAAATGCGCCTCGGATGGTTCTCGTCGAGTCAAAGTGCATCGTGCCTCCGCGTGGTCGGCGCACCCTACACCGAATCCGGCGCGGAACTCACGAGCCTTTTGTCGGCTCCATCCGATCGCGGAAGTCAAGCCCGGTGGACGATGTTTCGCAGCTACCGACGTCGTCCGCAACGAGGCGGGGTCGGGCGAGACACGGCGGTCGGAGTATGGGACCCTCCTCCGCGATGCGACCGCTCGGATTTCCCAACTGGGAGGAGCTCTACCGGAACGACACGGTCGAAGCCCTGCCCTGGTATTGGCCCACGATCGATCCCGATCTCGAAGCGGCGCTCGCGCGCCACGGCGTAGAGGCAGGTCGAGCGCTCGATCAAGGTACCGGGCCCGGCACGCAAGCGATCGCGCTGGCCGAGCGCGGCTTCACCGTGACGGCCACCGACGTGTCCCCCGCCGCCCTCGCGTATGCGGCGAGGAAGGCGAAAGGTCGCGGGGTCACCGTGACCTTCGTAGAGGACGATGTGCTCGCGCCGCGCCTCGTTGGCCCTTTCGACGTGATCTTCGACCGAGGGTGCTTCCACGTGATCGCGCCGGAAGCGCGCTCGGAATATGTCGACGTCGTGCACCGACGGCTCGCCCCGTCGGGCTGGCTCTTTCTCAAGACGTTCAGCCATCTCCAACCGGGAACGGAGGGGCCGCACCGGTTCGCACCGGACGACATCCGGCGTCTGTTCGGCGATCCTGGGCGGTTCGAAGTGGCCACGATGTTCGAGACCGTCTACCAGGGGCAACTCGATCCGTACCCGAAAGCGCTGTTCAGCGCGATCCGCCGCCGCTAGCACTACTGCCGCAGATTTCGCTACCAGATCGATCATCGGAGCCACAACAACCCCCTCAAACTGACCGGACAGGCGGATTTCTCGCTTCAGCGAAGCGTGGCTGGCGAGGCCCCGCGGCCGATTTCAGGCAGTAGTGCTAGGCGCTTTCATTCCAGCCAGCGGAAGAGCACGCGCAGCAGGTCACCTACCCATCCCGAACGAAACTCGGGCTCGACGTCACGAACGCCGGAGAGTGCGATGGCTTGCACGCGCTGCTCGGTCGCATCGCGCTTCAGCTCGACTAGCTCGCGCTTCCGCGCTTCGACGAGGCCTCCGCTCATCACGAATTTGATGACGCGCCCGAGCTCCCCGGCGTCGAACCAGATACCGTGCGGTTTGCAGAAGTCCACCAGCACGCCCGAGATGTTGCCGAAGTTCTTGCGGTTCATGAGCTGTCGGCAATCCGGGCAGGGGATGTATTCGCGTGGCGACCGCGACACCGGCGCCACCCTCGACCGCGCTTGCGCCGGGTCCTCGATGGTGATTTCAGGCAAGGTGGCGACTTCGAGACGCGCCTGCTGATCACGATCTCGGACCAGTGCGTCGAAGACTTGGCTCCCCACCCAAACTCCGCCGCAGCGATGGCACTCCTCGAGGAGCGTCGTAGCGACGAGACGGGGCGCGAGCTCGGAGCGCACGTCGCAGCGCGGGCAAGCGCGAACCGGAATGAGATCGGGATCGGAGCGCGCACCCACCATCACCGCGACGCCGCAGTGTACGCAATGGTCCGCGCCGGGATAAACCCGGCCGAAACATACCGGACATGCGACGACGGCCAGCACCGCTCGGCAATAGGGGCACGCGCTGTCGCCGGGGGCGCAAGGAGCGCCGCACGCCGAACATTGCAGGACGCCCGCTTCGGGCGGGGGGCGCGGCACGACGAATGCAGTGCTGCAACGACAGCGCACACGAGAGCCCACGCGCCGTCCGCTCAAGTCGTAGCGAACCTGGCAACCGGGGCATGCAACGATCATCGTGCCAATCTTGACTCTATCCCGGGCGCGCGGCGGGCGAAAGTGGCGGGCCGATGATCACGCCGCGTTCTTGCACGCGCTCTCGGATGCGCCAGCCTTGATCGGTGCGCACGAGCTCGTCGACGTAGTGCGCACACACCGCGAACCACTCGAGCGCGCCTTCCCTCTTTCCGAAGCCCATCGGATTCCAGAGGTAGGTGCGGGCGCGGGCGCGGTCCCCTTCGACGCGCACGGTCGTGTTTCCGACGAAGTGCATGGTGACGGCAAACGGCGCAAGCGCGTCGGCGAGCCACTTGCGAATCTCGGGATAAGGACCTTTCTTGCCGCCGGTCGAAGTGTAGTCGACGTGCGCGTCCGCGACGAAGCACGTGTCGAGGAGCGTCCAGTCCTTGGTGTCGATCGCCAGCGCATAGCGCGTGAGAAGGTCGTGGATCTCCAAACGATCGGACATCTCTTGGAGAGAGAGCGGAGCGGTCATCAAAACCTCCGAAAAATTGCGGCCCGCTCCTGCATCGTGCGGGCGGCTTGCGACCCTCGGGACACATCGTCGTGCCTTGCGGTGGGCCCCGCGGCGGACGCACCTACATGTTCGCCTGCGCCGCATGATCGGGTGCGACGGCGCGCGAGCGCCATGAAATCGTCCACCCGAGCCGTCCAACCTGACGAGCCTTGCGCTTTTTCCGCAACGGTTCTCGCTAGGTCGGGACACTATCAAGCATGTCCCCTGCCCGAAGGCCGCCGGCGCGTCCCACGGCGCGCCGGGTCGGCGCGCGCCTCTGCGTGGGTTCGCTGGCATGGGGCCTCGTGTTGGGATGCAGCGCGGCTGACACGCGCACCCGCAACGGAGACGGCGCGCGCGACGGAAGCGCCGGCGCCGGCGCGAGCACGGGCACCGGCGGCAGCGCCGGTCAGGGCGGTGGTGGAACCACGGGCGGCAGCAGCGGTCAGGGCGGCGCGATGACTGGCGGAAGCGGCGGCGCGGGCGGCAGCAGCGGAACGACAGGCGGAGCCGGGCGCGGCGGAGACGCGGGAACGGGAGGCGCGGGTGGCGGCGCACCCGACGCCGGTGTGCATGATGCAGCGCCCCCGGACGGCGCTTCGAACGATGCGACGGCCGACAGCGACCGCGGCGATGCGCGCACCGATGTGCGTCGCGACGCCGACATGGCCGACCGCGGTCCCAACCCAACCGGGATTCTCATTCGCGTACGAAACGATTGCCCCTTCGACATCTGGATTCACGGCGCGGGCAGCGGCGCCGTACTTCAGCCCGACAATGCTCGCCTGCCGACCGGCGCGATGCAGGACTACGTCGCGCCCGACAGTTGGTCGGCCGCGCGTGTCACCGCTTATGGCGCCGCGCCGAACTCACAAGGACAGCCGCAGCAAGAACTCGACAAGGTCGAGATGACGCTCGTCAATAAGACGATCAACTACAACGTCACCTACGTCGATTGGCTGGCACTCCCGGTCGAGATGATCTCGTATGGCACCGGGAGCGATTGCAAGCGGGTGGGGTGCTACGTGCCGGTCGCCGACGTCCTACAAGGTTGTCCAACCGGGATCACCGGCGGGCGGAAATGCATGTCGGCGGGCGCCCATTGCAGTCAATCTGCGAACCAATCGAGCGCCTATTGTCACGCACTCGACGCCAAGATCGCCGAATGCGCCGCAGACGCGCAGAAGTATGCGGGCTGCGCGGGGGCGGCCGGCGCGACGACGCCACAGGTCTACGGTTGCTCGGGCTTTTTCGGCGGCAGCCCCAAGTGGTGTGCGGCCCTGAACCGAGGCATGCTCCATGATCCCGAGAACGGGACCATCTCGCTTTATTACAAGACGCCGCCTTTCAACACGTATTCGCAATGGGTACACACCGTTTGTCCCGGCATCTACGCATTCCCCTATGACGACTACGGCAAGACGAACGAAAGTGGATTTCATGCTTGCTCGGGCGGATCGCAGCTCGACATCACTTTCTGCCCTTCCGGTTGAAAAACCACTCGTCATGCGGTTGAATCGAAATCAGGCGATGACATCGTGCCGAATGGCGTGGCCGCTTCTCTTGGCCCTGGCGTCTGCCCTCGGCGCTGCTTGCGGCGGTTCGGGCGGGGACTATCAGGATGCCGGTGAGACCGACGGCGCTGGCGGCGCGCCGAGCGACACCGGTGCGACGGGCGGCACCGGCGGATCGGTCGATCCGCGCGATGCACGCACCGGCGATCGGGACGGCCCCGCTGCCGACACGGGCGCGCCCGATACCGGACCTCGCCCCACCGACGGCGGCTCGAGCACCGACGGAAGCAGGCCCGGCTGGACGCTCGTGTGGAGCGACGAATTCAACGCCGCGGCGGGCGCCGGCGTCGATACGACGAAGTGGAATCTCGTCAACAAGGGCGACGGCTTCGGCAACAACGAGCTTCAGTTCTACACGAACCGCCCTCAAAACGCGTCCCAAGATGGCAACGGCTTTCTCGTCATCAAGGCGATGAGAGAAACGTACATGGGGCGCCAATACACGTCGGCGCGCCTCGAAAGCAGAGGCAAGCTCGAGCGCACCTACGGCCGTTTCGAGACGCGTATGCAGCTGCCGTACGGGCAAGGGATCTGGCCCGCCTTCTGGATGCTCGGCAACGACATCGGTTCCGCCGGTTGGCCTACCTGCGGCGAAATCGATATCATGGAGAACATCGGCCGAGAGCCGTCCATCCTGCACGGTAGCCTGCACGGCCCCGGCTATTCGGGCGGAAGCCCGCTCGGCAACGCGTACACGCTACCGGGCGGGGCGAGGTTCGCGGATGGGTTTCACGTCTTTGCCGTCGAATGGGAGCTCAACGTCGTGCGCTGGTACATGGACGACATTCAATACGGAACGAAAACGCCGGCCGATACGCCGTCGGGCGCCCGCTGGGTCTACGATCATCCGTTTTATCTACTGCTCAACCTCGCGGTGGGCGGCAACTGGCCGGGGGCGCCCGATTCCACGACGGTATTTCCGCAGACGCTGACAGTCGATTACGTGCGCGCTTACAGTCGATGATTGTTCCCTGTGCGCACGCTTACGTCCGTGGGCGGCGGGGCGCGTCTCAAGGACCGCTCGCGTCGGAAGGTCCGCCTGCGTCGACCCCGCCGTCCGTCCCGTTCGGGCAAACGCCGTTGTAACGATAAACTTCGATCCAATCGTACCAAGCTTCCGTCGGGAGCACGGATGGATCGAACGAGCGCGCCGGCGCCAACCGCGTTGACGGGTACGCGCTCATCACCATGTGCTTGGGGAGAATGAGATCGGCCGCGACCTCGGCCGACAGCGAGTGCTCGAGGGCGCCGTCGACCAAAAACCGCACTTCGGTCGGCGTCCACTCGAATCCATAAATGTGAAACTCCGCGGTGGCGTCGAAGGGCACCGTACCGAACAAAGGGACGCGGTCTTTGCCGGCGGGGAGCGAGGGATTCTCCCGGGTGTAGACGTAGTCGATGCGGCTCGGCGCCGAAGATTCGATCACGATCTCGTTCCAATCCTGAGCCGAGGAGTTCTGAAAGAAGTCGTGGAACCCGAAGAACGTCGACACCACGCCGGCTCCGGGCGCGACGCGGGCCCGCACCATGAACTTGCCGCACGAGAATTGGGCCCACGTCCGCACCTCCGCCGCGGTGTACGGCTTTCCCGTCGACCCCGCCGGCTTGGTCCGAACGCCGAGCTTCAAAAAGCCCCCCTCGGTCACTGCATTCGCCGCCGAGAAATCCGCGTAGTTCTCCTCGAAGGTATGTACCGCCACTTCCCACCGCCCCGGATCGAGCGTGTTGAAGTCGTCGCGCCAGATGAGGACGAACCTCCCCGCGTCTCCGGCCGACATGTCGACGCCGACATCGCCGGCCGACATGTCGACGCCGACGTCGCCGCCCACGTCGACGCCAACTCCCGCGCCGGTGTCACCGATATCCTGCCAGCCGATGCTGAGATCCTGCTCGGCGCAGCCGAGCGATGCGCAGGATGACGCTGCGACGAGCCCGAGGAGCAGGGACCCGATCGGCCCTGCCATGTGCGGCCGGATGCCCCCGCGAGGGCGGGCCTGCGTGTTTTGGCAAGCGCGAGAGCGGAGCATCGTGTTCATTCTGCTACCGGGCGCGGCGACGGCGCAACCTCGGGAGCCGCTTTGCGACGGAGGGCGTATGTCGAGGTGCTTGCGCGCGCGCTGCGCCGCCTAGTTCGTGTACGCTCGACGAACGATCCGTGAACCACCGCCGATCTTTGCGATGGAAGGCCATGGCGGCCGCTCTCTTTTCGGCCGTCACGCTCTCGGCCGCCATGCTGACTCCACGCCGCGCAGGCGCGGAGCCCGCGCGCATCTTCGAGCTCAGCTGGCAAGCGCCTCCTTCCTGTCCCACGAGCCAGGACATCGAGCGCGAGATCGTCCGCCTCATCGGCAGCGGATCGCAGAACCGCGCGACGGTGCGCGCCTTCGCCGAGGTGACGAAGAGCGACGTCGATTGGCGGGTGCGCATCCGCATCCAAGACGGCGATCATTCGAGCGAGCGATCGTTCGACGGCCCCAGCTGTCGCGCGGTCGGCAAAGTGGCGTCGCTCATCATCGCGCTCGCCATCGAGCCGAACGCCGGCGCCGCTCCGGAACCCGTTGCTCCGCCGCCCCGCGAGCGGCCCGAGCCGCAGCCCCCCGCGCCTCGGCCCGAGCCCACCGAGGCAGCCTTGCGCGGCTTCGTGGCCGCGGGCCCGCTCGCCGAGGTTCGCCTCCTGCCGCGCGCCGGCTTCGGACTCGAGATCGGCTCGGGTCTGCGGCTTCCAGCGCTCTCGATCGAGCTGCGTGCGGGCGCACTGCTCCCGCAACCCACCGACGTACCGAGCGTCGACGCCGGTGGACGCTTCTTTCAATTCAACGCGGGTCTGCGCGTCTGCGCGCGCATCGTGCCGCGCGCGCCCGAGATCTTCGGCTGCGCGGCCGGCGTTTTGGACATCGTGCATGCCGAGGGGTACGGCGTGACTGCGCCGAGCTCGGCCACCGCGCTGCTCGGCAGCGCTGCGCTCGGCCCGCGCCTCGACCTTCCGCTCGCCGAGACGGTGCGCTTGAGTCTCTCGGTAGAAGCGACGCACACGTTCAGCGAGGCCAACTTCCGTCTCGACAACGTCGGCAACGTCCATCGTACGCCGCGGTGGGGAGGTTCGGCCCGCGCGCACGTCGCTTGGCTCTTCTGACCGGAGTTATTCGCCGCACGCCGCTCGGATGCGGGCTGCGAGCGTCGACCGCGGCGCACGGGCGAAAAACCGCTCGGCGGCCGCCTTGCCTTCCGCCACGCGGCCCGCGCGACATAGCGCCATGACGCGCACGCCTTCGCGCTCTTCCCGCAAGGCGCCATCCGGATACTTCGCGGCGTGCTCGGCCAAACGTGCGAGCGCCGCGCTCGGGTCGCCGCGCCGAAGATCGGCATCGGCTTGCTCGAGCAGACGCGCCTCACCCTCGAGGTCCGGCGTGGCGCGCGTTGCGCGCGACGTGCTCGGCGGGCGCGCGCGCGAAGCCTTGGCCGGACTCGGTGCCGGCACTTCCACGGCGCGCGGTTCGCCGACGATCGGAACGCCTTCCGGCGGACGCGCTTCGACCGGAACCGGCGCCCGCGCAGGCGTGACCACCGCCGGCACCGTTTTCGGCGAAGTCGGCCGCAGACCGACGTACCCCGCCGTCACGAGCCCGCCGGCCACGACGATGGCAGCCCCGACTTTCATCACCGTGGCGCCGAGTACGGCCGCGGGGCTGGCCGCGAGCGACGACGTGGCCGCGGTCAGGCCGGCTCCGATGCCCACGGCGACGCCTACTTTGGCCAAGACCGACGCGCGCACGCGCTCTGCGTCGCCCGCATTCGGTTCGTCGAACGAACGCGACGCTCGCAGTAGGTTTCGCGCTTCGGAGCTCAAGTCGTTCATCGTAAGGCCCCCGGCGTGGCGGCGCGCAGCCGCGATAGTGCTTGATCGAACTCTTTGCGCGCCGCTCGCAAGCGCGAATAGACGGTGTTGATGTTGCCGCCGGTGAGCTCCGCTATTTCCGGCACGGTCATCCCCTCGAGCTCCGCCATCACGAAAACAACCGCTTTGTCTTCACCGAGCTGTTCGAGCAGGCGGTGCAAGAGTCGCCCCGCTTCGGCCAGGCTCGCTTGCTCCATGGGATCGGCCCCACCGTCGGCGATGACGTCGGGACTTACGACGTGGCTCGACAGCGGTTCCGCCGCTTCTTTGCGGCGCCGGCTGCGTCGGTAGTTGCGTACGATGCCCATGGCAATGCTGAACACCCAAGTCTTCGGCGCGCACCGCATCTCGAAGTCGCGGAGCCGCCGGTGGACGGTGACGAATACCTCTTGCGTCACGTCGTCCACGGCACTCTCGTCCACCCCCAACCGGCGGACGGTCCTCCAAACGAAAGAAAAGGTCTCATCGTAAATCTGGTCGAATGTCGGACGCACCTTCGCCGTCTCGGCAGGCCGAGCCTCACGCGAACCATCCGCGGAGTTGGCGAAAGCGATGCGAGTCGTCACTGGGAGATCGAACGCGCGCAGGCTTCGGGCCGGCCGTCACCGGCGCGCGCTCGGGTTTCATCATTGTAGTGTCCGCATTCCGCCCGTTCCATTTTACAAACAGCAGGAGCGGTTTTTTCTTTCGAAGGTGCGGAAAAACCTCGGAAAGGGGTACGTGGGGGACCCACACCCCAACGCGGTGGCTCCCCCTGCCTCCCCCACCGAACGGGCGGATGCCGCTGTCGATCGAAGAGGGGTTGCCCGCGTCGATTCACCTGCCCGCGTCGATTCACCCCTCCCGCCACCGCGACCGCACGAAACCGGCGCGCAGCCCTGATACCGGCGCTCGTTGCAGCCGAACGGCGGACGCCCTGACGTGGGCATCGCCGGCGATCTTCGCCGCGCGCGATCCGCCGACGGCCCGGTGGGGTGAGCCAATTGCCACCCGCGGCGCGGATCGATATCGTGTGCGACCCTTTCGCCCGATGCTGCGCATCCCTCTCGCCGGCGGTTGCTACGTGGTGCCGGCGGGGGCCGGCGGTTACACGTCGCACGGCAACTGGAACGAAGCATGGGCCGTGCGGCGCGAGCTCGGAAGCGACGCGCTGTCGATGCTGCGCGTGCGGATCACGCGCGGGCACTCTCCCATCCGCTGCTTTCCGGGCAGCGAAACGGCTGTTTTCGTCATGGAGGGAGCGGGCGCCGTTCGCATCGGCGATGGCCGTTTCGCTGTTGGCCGCCACGACGGCATCTACGTCGCGCCGGACGAAGGATTCGCCTTCGAAAACGACGCCGATGAGGCGCTCGACCTCGTGATGACCATCTGCCCCGAATGCGCCGAGCCGCGGTGGCTCGACGCGATGCCGCCCCTTCGGGCAACGCACCACGACCGAGTCGTCTCGGCCAAAAGGCAAGATCGCCACGCCAGCGCTGACCGCTTCTACCAGCTCATGGTCGACGAACGGGTCGGGTGCGCGACCATCACGCAGTTCATCGGCGCGATCCCCCTTTCGCGCGCGCCCGAGCATTTTCATCACTACGAGGAGACGATCGCCGTCCTCGCCGGCTCTGGCTTCATGTGGACGGGCGAAAAGAGCGCCCCTGTCGGGCCCGGCTCACTCATTTATCTGCCTCGCGGGCAAAAGCACTGTCTCGAATGCACCGATCCCGGCGGCCTTCTCATCGCTGGCATGTTCTATCCATCGGGAAGCCCGGCCACGCGTTATGAGTGATCGCGACCACGCGAGCGCCCGCGCGGAACGTCGCGGTACGTGAGCGATGCAACGCGCCGAGCGATTTTCCGGCCGTGTCAGCACCTGGCTCGCGATGCTCGGCGTTGCCATCGGTCTCGGCAACGTCTGGCGTTTTCCTTACATGATGGGCGCTTACGGCGGCTCGGCTTTTTTGCTGCTCTACATCGGCCTCACGCTTCTCTTTGCTTACCCCGTGCTCGTCGCCGAATACGCGCTCGGCCGCAGCTCGCGCTCGGGTGTGCTCGATACCTACCGCGCGACGCTCGGTCGTCCCGCCGGCACCGCCCTCGGCCTGCTCTTGATCGTGTCGATTCTCGTCGCGGACTCGTATTACACGGTCGTCATCGGCAACATCGTCTACACGACGTGGTTTTCCGCGGTGCACGGTTTCTCGGAGGCGGCGATACCCA
>Ga0190265_10001451_pt1 | contig 15601 bp, 12 predicted proteins | sample Popmic124T_FD_133135 | JGI IMG/M metagenome (GOLD analysis project Ga0190265, IMG submission 133135) | Populus adjacent soil microbial communities from riparian zone of Indian Creek, Utah, USA - 124 T | ecosystem: Environmental > Terrestrial > Soil > Riparian zone | place: USA: Utah | collected...
CCTGGCGGCCCAGGGGCACGCGGTGCGTTTCGTCACCGGCCCGCGCAAGGCGGGGCTGATCGAGCGCTGCGGCTTCTCTGTCGATACGGTTTCGAAGGGCGATCCCGGCGCCATGGAACGGATCGCCGATACCCCCTACCCGGTGAGCGGTCATCCCTTGCGGCTGGCCCGCCAGTTGCGCGACAACCTTGCGCTGCTGCCGGAGATCCGCCGCGAGATCGAGGCGTCCTTCGCACGCAGCCGGCCCGACCTGGTGATCGCCGACTTCTGCGCCCCGCTGGCCGGTGTGGTCTGCGACCGCCTGGGCATCCCCTGGATCACCACCATACCCACACCCTTCGCCTTGGAGACGCGCCGCGGCACGCCGTCCAATCTGGGAGGCTGGGGCCCTCCGCGGCACCTCGGCCACCGGCTTCGGGACGCCCTGGGGAGAACCGCGACGCGAGGGGTCAAAAAGGCCTTCGCGATCGCGTTCGCCAAGCGTTTCCACGGCCTCGGCACGACGATCTACCGCGCGGACGGCAGCGAGGCGGCATACTCGACTTCAGCCATCCTCGGGTTCGGGATGTTGGAGCTGGAGCTCGACCGGGATTGGCCGCCCGCCTTCACCCTGATCGGACCGGTGACCGAGAGCCCGGAGCCGGAGAGCCTTTCTCTCGACCTGCCCGAGGAGCCGTCGCGGCTCGTCCTGGTCACCCTCGGAACCCACCTGCTCTGGGCCAAGCGGGACCTGGCGGAGCGCGTCGAGCGGCTGGCCCCGGCCTTTCCCCGTTACCACTTCGTGATTTCCCAGGGTGACCTGGCGGCGGCCTCGCCGGCTCCGGTCTGGGCGGCGGGCAAGGTGTCGGTCTATCCCTACGTCAGCTACGACCAGCATCTGGGCCGCTTTGCCGCCGTCGTCCACCACGGCGGCGCCGGCGTCACCTACAGTTGCATCCGGGCCGCGCGTCCGTGCCTGGTCTGGCCCCGGGACTACGACCAGTTCGATTTCGCGGCTCGCATCGCCCATCGAGGGCTGGGATTGAGGGTCCGGGATCTCGGCTCACCCGCTTCCGCGCGGGCGCTGGACCGGCTCCTCCATGACTTCGCCCCCGGCCCCCTGGCGGCGATGTCCGCGGCTCTCGAGCGGTACGACCCTTACGCCGCCTCCGCCGCGGTCATCCGGCAAGTGGCGGGAGGAGGTCGGCAGGCGCCACCGGAAACGTCCGCCGGACCCGCCGCAGTTTGATCGTCGGATCGGCCCCCGGCTCGGGGCGTGCGGTGCCACCCGGCTGCACGGCAGGTGGGGCCAGGCGCTGCTCGGCGCAGATCCGCAGCAGGGCCTCGGAGGCACTGGCGAAGACGAGGCCGGCATCGGCCCCAACCGCCACTTCGAGAGCGAGGACGAGGGATGAGGGCTCGTTCTGGATGCACCGGAAGTCGGCGATCGCCGGCGAGGCTCCCAGAACGGCCCGCGTGAGGTAGTCGGCGAAGAGCGGCGCAAGGCGCCCGCCGAACGACGGAAGGGCCAGGACGTCGTCGAACCTCCCCTCGATCCGGTCGATGGCCAGGAACAAGGAGCCGCAGGGGCACGGCTCGCGCGACTCGACCAGCACGTCGCCGAGGCGGAAGCGGAGGATCGCCTGGGTGCGGCGATGGAGATCGGTGAGGACCGGAACGAAGCGCCCGGTGGCGCGGTCGACGTATTCCTTTTCGAAAACCAGCAGATCCTCGTTCAGGTGGATCCGGCCGGCACCGCAGGTGAGTCCCAAAAACCCTTCGGAAGCTTGATAGATCTGATGCACCGGGAGGGAGAACGCGGCGCTGATCGCAGCTTCGTCATGGGGGTCCAGAACCTCGGCCAGGGAGTAGACGCGGCGCGGCGCGAGACGGAGGCGCCGCTCGCCGAGCGCCGCGGCGAGCAGGCGCAGCACCTGAGGAGGCGCCGCCAACACCGTGGGATCGAGGCTCTCGACCTCCGCCAGGAGCTCGGCCAGGGGGCGGCGGAGGTCGAAGTAGGCGAACCGGACGCGGCCGGTCGAGAGTGTGGAATAGAGCGGGCTGCCCGAACGCAGGAACAAGGCGATCCTCGCGCCGTCCTGAAGCCTTCCGGGAAGGGCCTTGGCGAGCATGACGCCCGCCCATCTCGCCCGTTCCCGCGGGGAGACGAGAAAGACCCCCTGACGGCCCGACGTTCCGGTAGAAAGGCCTACGGCGAGATCGCCCTCCAGGTGAGAGAAGTCGCGGCGGCGCTCCGCCTCGGCGGCGATCCTCCGGCCCTCGTCGAGGCCCAGGCCGGGAGCGTTGAGCTCGCGGAACGCCGCCAGCCAGGCTGTCTTGTCCAGCACCGGAAAGGCGTCGAGCCCTCCTGCCGGAACGTCGCGATAGAAAGGGAATCGTTTCCGGGCATGGTCCAGGGCCTGCCGCAAGCGCCGCCGTTGCCACCGTTCAAGCTGAGCGCGCGTCTTGACGTGCTTTGAGAAGAGGCGGCTGCCGAGATAGGCCGCGAGGATGCGGGCGAGATCAAGGCCCGCCACGGGCCAGCCGCTCCTGGGCGATCTGAAGGCTTTCCGCACAGTGAGACGGCACCAGCAGAAGGTCGGGACGCGCCACCCAGAGCTCGTGCAGATCGCGGATGCGCTGGCGGTACCGGCCCATGTCGTCGGTGATCATCCGCACGATCGGAAGCGGGGCTTCCAAATGGCTCACCGCCCGCCGCTGCCAGCAGGCATCGGCGATCAAGAAGACCTCCGGACCCTGGGTGCGAGGAAGCAGTACCCCCAACTGGCCGCGCGCATGCCCCGCCAGATCGATTCCCAGCAGGGTCCCGTCACCGAACAGGTCATACCCTTCGGCAAAGGGCGCGTAGCCGCGCGGCAGCGGCACGACCGGCTGATCCTCGACGAACCACGAACGCCCCTCGAGATCCGCCGGCAGCAACCCGGGCAGCACTCCGGCGGCGAGGTTGCGCCAGGCCGAGAGCCGCCGGAACTCGCGTTCGAGAGCCGAGCGGCGATAGAGGAGGCGGGCGCGCGGGAAGTCGAGCAGGCCGCCCACGTGATCGGCGTGGAAATGGGAGAGGATCACGAGCGCCACGTCTTCCGGATCCCTGCCCGCCTTGCGCAACTGGGCCGCGGCCGTGTCTTCTTCGCCGCAGGTCACCGGGGTGAGATGGCGGTAGAGCGACCCGGGAAGACGCCGGGTTTCGGTGAAGAACCGCGGCGAGTAGCCGGCGTCGAAGAGAATCAATCCGCGGCTGGGGTGCTCGATCACGCCCACCAGCGAGGGAAAGCGGAGGATCTTGAGGCTGGGCCGGCCGGTCACCACCCAGGCCGGGTGGGTGCAACTGCCGGCCGTGATCAAGTCGAGCTTCAAGTCCACGTCAAAACCGCACCACGGCGGCCCCCAGGGTCAGGCCCGCGGCCGTGCCGAGGAGCAGTGCCCGCTGGCCACGGCGCAGCCGGCCGCCGCTCACCGCCTCGTGCAGGGCCGACGGCATCGACGCCGAGACCTGGTTGCCCCGCTCGGCGAGGATGTCCACCACCTTGGACGCCGGGAAGCCCAGCCGCTCCCGCAGGTAGCGCATCCCCAGGCCGCTCGCCTGGTGAGGGATGACCAGGTCGATCTCGTCGGGGGTGCAGCCGGCCTCGGCCAGCACTGCGGAGACGAACCGGGGAAGCTTTTCCGCCGCCATCCGGAACAACGCCCGGCCGTCCATCCGGAACAGGTAGTCCTCGGGCCGCGGAGGTGGCGTGACGATGTTGTAGCGGCTGCCACCGGCAGTCATCTGGCAGAAGTCGGCGCCGCGGCTGTAAGTGGCGCAGCGCAGGGCGTCGATCGAGCCGGGCGCCTCGGCGGAGGCGGCGCCGAGGACGACCGCGCCGGCCCCGTCGCCGAAGAGCGAACTGGTCTCTAAGTCTGAAGAGTCGAGGCCCTTCGAGGCGATCTCGCTGGCGACGATCCCGACTCGGCGGTAGCGGCCTGCGGCAATGCCCAGGGTGGCCATTTCCAGGGCCACGAGGAAGCCGAGGCAGGAGGCGTTGACGTCAAAGCACGGGATGCCCGACGCTTCGAGCCCCAGGGCCCGCTGCACCAGCACCGCGTTGGTCGGCATCGGCTGCTCGGCGACGACGCTGGTCGCGACGATAAGGTCTAGGTCCGCGCCGGACAGGCCGCTCGCTTCGAGGGCCTGTCCGAGAGCCCGCGCCGCCATGGTCGAAGAGGTCTCGTCGGGCCTGGCGTAATGCCTGGCCTTGACCCCGGAGCGCGCTGCGGTGCTCCCCGCGGCGCGTCCGTGACGCTCGTCCAGGAGCTCCGAAGTGATCCTTTCGACCGGCAGGTAGCCTCCGGTGCCCAGGATGCGGACAGGATAGGAGCCAGGCATGAAGAAACCACGGTAGCAGCGCTCTGGCGCCGGAGCAAGCGAAAGCGCCGCGCACGCCTACCACCCGAACAGCCGCTGAGGGCGCCCCGCTCGTGCGAGGCCCCGGGTCTCCACACCCTCTTATACAATCCCCCCACCATGCCCTTCCTCCGATCCTTGAAAACCGTGCTCGAGATGATCAAGGTCGAGCACACGCTGTTCGCGTTGCCGTTCGCCTTCCTCGGGATGCTGCTTGCCGCCGAGGGGTGGCCTTCCTGGGGGACGGTGCTGTGGATCGTGGTCGCGATGGTTGCGGCGCGGAGCGCGGCGATGGGGTTCAACCGGCTGGTGGACCGGAAGATCGACGCGGCCAACCCGCGGACGGCGTCGCGGGCGCTGCCGGCCGGGCTGGTGACGCCCCGCTGGGTGGCCCTGTTCGTCTTGGCGAGCGCGGCGGGGCTGGTGCTCGCCGCCTGGCAACTCAACCGGCTGGCCTTCTACCTGTCTCCCCTGGCGCTCGGCATCCTCTTCCTTTATTCCTACACCAAGCGGTTCACCTGGGCCTCCCACCTGGTCTTGGGATTGGCGCTCTCCGGCGCCCCCCTGGGAGCCTGGATCGCGGTGCGCGGCGACGTCGCCCCGACACCCCTGGTGCTCTCCCTGGCGGTGCTCCTGTGGACAGCGGGGTTCGACGTGCTCTACGCCCTCCAGGACGTGGAGTTCGACCGCCGGACGGGCCTCTTCTCCATCCCGGCCCGGTTCGGGGTCGTCGGGTCGCTGTGGATCTCGGGCGCGCTCCACTTGGGGGTGCTCGCCCTGTTGGCGCTGCTGCCGCGGATCTATCCGCCCGGGCTGGGGAGTTGGTACTGGGTGGGGTGGGCCGGGTGCCTGGCGCTCCTCGCCTACCAGCACTGGGCGGTGCGGCCGGGGGACCTCTCGCGCCTGAACGCGGCCTTCTTCACGGCCAACGGGGTGCTCTCCCTTTGGCTCTTCGCCACGACGGCTGTTGATATACTGGGTCCGTGATCAGCGAGACTCCCACCCCGATCCAGCCCGAGACGTTCCCTGCCCCACTGCGGGAGATCGCCGCCAAGGTGCGCGACGGCGTCCGCCTGGACGCGGCCGACGCGCTCGTGACCCTGACGACGCCCCACGTGCTCCACCTCGGCAAGCTGGCCGACACGGTGCGCCGGCGCCTGCATGGCAACGTCACCTACTTCAACATCAACCGGCACATCAACCCGACGAACGTCTGCGTCTACACCTACAACTGCAAGTTCTGCAGCTTCGCGGCCCTGCCCGGGGAAGAGCACGCCTGGGAGATGAGCCACGAAGACGTGTACGCCCACGCGGCGGACCAGGGCGGCAACCGGGTGACCGAGTTCCACATCGTCGGCGGCCTGCACCCCAACCTCTCGCTGGAGTGGTACCTGGAGATGCTGCGCGGCCTGAAGTCGCGCTTCCCGAACGCCCACTTGAAGGCCTTCACGGCCATCGAGATCGGCTGGTTCGCCAAGCTCGAGAAGATCTCCATAGAAGAAGTGCTGCGGCGGATGCGCGACGCCGGCCTGGGCTCGCTCCCCGGCGGCGGCGCCGAGATCTTCCACTCCGAGGTGCGCGAGGTCATCTGCGACGGCAAGCTGGACGCCGGGGAGTGGCTGGAGGTGCACCGCACGGCCCACCGCATGGGCATCCGCAGCAACTGCACCATGCTCTACGGCCACGTCGAGAAGCCGGAGCACAAGGTCGACCACCTGATGCGCCTCCGCGACCTGCAGGACGAGACCGGCGGCTTCAACGCCTTCATCCCGCTCGCCTATCACCCCGAGAACAACTACATGGGGCTGAAGTACCACACGACGGGCAGCGACGACCTGCGCCACATCGCCGCCTCGCGCCTGGTGCTCGACAACATCCCCCACATCAAGGCCTACTGGGTGATGGTGACGCCGAAGCTGGCCCAGGTGGCTCTCCGCTTCGGCGCCGACGACATGGACGGCACCGTGGTCGAGGAGAAGATCTACCACATGGCGGGCGCCGGCACCTCGCAGCAGCTCACCCGGTCCGAGCTCGAGCGCATCGTGCGCCTGGCAGGCTTCGTGCCGGTCGAGCGCGACACGCTCTACAACCCCCTCGCCGCGGCCCCGGTGGCCGAGACGGCGCTGCCGCGTTGAAGCCGGAGCCCCTCGGTTTCCACTATCTGGCGGTCGACGGCCCCATCGGCGTCGGCAAGACGACGCTGGTCGAGATGCTCACCCGCCGCTACGAGGGGGTGAAGATCCTCGAGGACGCCGACAACCCGTTCCTGGGCGACTTCTACCAGGACCGCCCGGGAGCCGCCTTCCAGACCGAGCTCTACTTCCTCCTCTCGCGCTACAAGCAGCAGCAGGACGTCACCCAGCGCGAGCTCTTCGACCGCCTCCTGGTCTCCGACTACACCTTCCAGAAGAACCGCATCTTCGCCTACCTGAACCTCTCGGACGACGAGCTGATGCTGTTCGACAAGCTCTACACCCTCCTGGAACCGCAGATCCCGGTGCCCGACCTGGTCCTCTACCTGGTGGCGGACCTCGACACCTGCATGGAGCGGATCCGCAAACGCGCAAGGAACGTCGAGAAGACGATTTCGGCGGATTACATCGCGGAGTTGATTGACGCGTACAATCACTACTATCATTACTACAGCCGGTCGCCGCTGCTGGTGGTGGATACGAGGCATCTCAACTTCCCCCAGCGGCCCGAGGACTTCGACGAGCTGATCCACCGCCTGTCGAAGCCCGTCAAGGGGACCGAGTACTTTCAACCGCTTGGATCCCGCTGAAGCGGGACCGGGACGGGAACGATCCAGCGCCTCCTCCGGCGCGGCCACGAGTGGCGAGGGCCTGATCCTCTGGAAGGGGACAGTCACCTCGCGAAATCTCTGCGGCGCGTGAAACCGGCGGGCCCGCCAAGGCCCTTCCGTCTCTACAGGCGGAAGGGCTTTCGGATTTTCTGGCCGGAAAGGAGAGGCGATGGCGGGCGAAACCAAGAACGTGACCGTGCCCTGGGTAGCGGCGGCCCCCGAGAGGGGCGAGCGCCTGGCGATGGTCACCGCGTACGACTACCCCCAGGGCCGCACGGCGGACGCGGCCGGGGCCGACATCATCCTCGTGGGCGACTCCCTCGCCATGGTGGTGCTCGGCTACCCCGACACCCTGTCCGTCACCATGGACGAGATGATCCACCACACGCGGGCGGTCCGCCGCGGCGTGAAGCGTGCCCTTCTGGTGGCCGACATGCCCTACGGCTCGTTCCACCTGGGGGTCGATCAGGCGGTGGGCAACGCCATCCGCTTCGTCAAGGAGAGCGGGGCGCAGGCGGTGAAGATCGAGGGCGCCCGGCCGGAGCTGGTGGCGGCCATGACTGCCGCCGAGGTGCCGGTGATGGCCCACCTCGGGCTCACCCCGCAGTCGGTCCACCGCCTGGGCGGCTTCAAGGTGCAGGGCCGGAACGAAACGGCGCGCCAGAAGATCGTCGACGCCGCCCTGGAGGTCGAGGCGGCCGGCGCCTTCTCGCTGGTCTTGGAGTGCGTGCCGTCGGACCTCGCCTCCGAGATCACCCGGCGCCTCGCCATCCCCACGATCGGCATCGGCGCCGGCCTCGACTGCGACGGCCAGGTGCTCGTCTACCACGACCTCCTCGGCCTCGAGGAGCGCATCGCGCCTCGATTCGTGCGGCGCTACGCCGAGCTCGGGCGCCTGTCCCGCGAGGGCATCGCCCGCTTCGCCGACGACGTGCGCGCCGGGCGCTTCCCGACTCCCGAAGAGAGCTACGGCGGCGCCACCCGGCCGGCCGAAGAGCCGGCCAAGCTCTACGGATGAGACGATGAAGACCGTCCTCACCAAGGAAGAGCTGCGCCGCGAGGTGGCGGCCTGGCGGAAAGCCGGGGAGACCGTGGGCTTCGTCCCCACCATGGGGGCGCTCCACGAGGGGCACCTGTCGCTCGTGCGGCTCGCCCGGGAGCACGCGGACCGCGTGGTGGCCTCGGTGTTCGTCAACCCCACCCAGTTCGGGCCCGGAGAGGACTTCAACCGCTACCCGCGCCAGCCGGAGAAAGACGCCGGCCTGCTCGCCGGGGCGGGCTGCGACCTCCTCTTCCTGCCGGACGTCGAGACGATCTACCCACCGGGGAACGCCACCTTCGTCGAGCCCGCCGGCGCCGCTTTGGGCCTCGAGGGGACCTGCAGGCCCGGGCACTTCCGGGGCGTCGCGACCGTGGTCTGCTCGCTCTTGAACCTGGTGCGGGCGGACGTCGCGGTGTTCGGCGAGAAGGACGCCCAGCAACTCGCCGTGATCCGGCAGATGGTGCGCGACCTCCACCTGCCGGTCGAGATCGTGGCGGCGCCCACTATCCGCGAGGAGGACGGCCTCGCGATGTCCTCCCGCAACGCCTACCTCTCGACCCAGGAGCGGCGGGCGGCGGTGGTGCTCCACTGCGCCCTGAAGGCGGCGGAGAAGGCCGTGGCGGGCGGCGAGCGCCACGGCGGCGCGGTGCGCGCGTTGATGCAAGAGATGTTGAACAGTGAGCCCCTCGCGCGGATTGAATACGCCGAGGTGGTGGACGCGGAAAGTTTCCGGCCCGTCGAAGTGTTGTCGGGCCGGCTGGTGCTCCCCCTGGCCGTGCGGATCGGGGGGACGAGGTTGATCGACAACATTCGGCTGGCGGTCGCGGGCGACCCGGCCGCCGGAGGGTGAGAGCCATGAAGCGGACGCTTCTCAAATCGAAGATCCACCGTGCCACGGTGACGGACGGCAACCTCAACTACCAGGGGTCGGTGACCATCGACCCCGTGCTGATGGAGGCTGCGGACCTGCTCCACTTCGAGCGGGTGGAGATCTACAACTGTACCAACGGCGAGCGCTTCGCCACCTACGCCATCCCCGGCACCCCGGGCCGCGGCGAGATCGTCATCAACGGCGCCGCGGCCCACAAGGCGGGCCGGGGGGACGTCGTCATCCTCGCGACCTACGCCGAGTACGAGACGGAGGAGCTCAATGGCCACAAGCCGTCGCTCGTCTTCGTCGACCCCCTGAACCGGATCGTCGCGCAGACCCACGAGAGGCACGACGAGGCCGTCCTCGAGCCCCTCCTGAGCGAAGCGGTCTGACGCTCAAGAAGCACCTCCTGCTGGCCGCCCTCGTCGTGCCCCTCGCGCTCGCCGCGAGGTGGCACGGCGAGGCGGTCCCCAAGGGCCCGTGGTTTCATCCGCGGCCGGACGCCCTGGAGTACGCCGCCTCCGCCCAGGCCCTGGCCCAGTCCGGCAGGCTGTACCTCCAGATCGGCCCCCTCCAACTCCGCCCCCGCTATCCCCCGGGCTGGCCCCTGCTGCTGGTGCCGGCCCTCAAGGCCGGGGTCTCGGGAGAGAGCCTCTGGCGGGTGACCGGCCTCTTCGGCGCCGCGCTCGCCTGGCTCCTGGCTTGGCTCACTACAAGGGCGACCAAGACGATCGCGGGCTCCGAGAGGGCGGCGCTCGCCGCCGGCATCCTCGCCGGGAGCCTCTGGGCGCTGGCGCCGATCGCGGTGGGGGTGGGGCAGACCGTCCTCTCGGACGAGCCGGCCGCCTTCGTCTCCATCGCCGGGCTCACCCTGGCGGGCGCCGGCTTCCTCCAGGGTGGGAGACGCGGCGCCTTGGTGGCCCTCGCCGGCGGCCTCGCCTTCGGCCTCGCCGCCAGCATGCGGCCCGTGGTCGCCGTGCTGATGGCCCCTCCGCTCGCCGTCTTCCTGCTCGGAAGCTTCCGCCGCTTCGGCCTCCGGCCCACCCTCGGCCGTTCCGCCGCCTGGGGTCTGGGAGCGGCCGTCTTCCCGGCGGTGACCGTCCTCATCCTGCTCCGCTCGGGCCTGCCGGCCTGGGAGTGGTCCGGCTACGACTTCTGGGTGCCCCAGCGCTACGCCCGGTTGACCGACACCTTCAGCCTCCACCACGCCCTCCAGCCGGACGCCAACTTCCGCCTCGCCGCCAGCGGCCGGCCGCTCTCCCACCTGGGGATCGCCGCCCGGGTGCTCCTCGGGCTCCCCGGCCTGAGGATCCACCACTACCTGGGCCTCTTCTGGCCGATCGCCGGCTGGCTCGCGGCGATCTCCCTGTTGCGGCTCGGCCGGCGCAGAACCGACGTGACGAAAATCGTCGCCGCGGCCCTCCTCGTCTGGACGGCGGCGCACGTCGTCCTCTACTCCCTCTACTTCTATCCCTCCTCCCGCTTCTACCTGGCGCCCCTGGCGCTCTGCGCCGTCCTCTTCGCGACCGCCTGCGGCGTAGCCTTCGCCCGGCCGGAGCTCCGGTTCCGGCTCTCAGGGCTGGCCGCCGCGGCGCTCGTCCTGGTCCTCACCCTGGAAGGGCGCCGGGAGATGCGGCGCGACCCGGGGCCGCCGCCCAGGGGCTTGGACACCCGGGAGAGGTTCTCCACCTGGATTGCGCTGCGCGACCGCCAGCGGCGGCAGCGGCCCATGCCCTTCGACCCCGTCCAGGCCCAGGCGCTCGGCCTGCTGCCGCCCGAGGTCGCCTCGGGGATACGAGTCTGGGGGAGGCTGCCGGACACCGTCCACGTCCGCCGGCTGCGGCAAAAGGAAGGCCTGCCCGCCGTACGCTACAATCGCCCGAGGAGGAAGGAATGACCACCATGCTCGCCACACCCACGACCGCCCTCGAAGTCGAACCGCTCGTCATCGCGGGGCGCACCTTCCGCTCGCGCCTCTTCCTGGGGACCGGCAAATACCCCGACTTCCAGACCATGGCGACCGCCCTGGAGGTCTCCGGCACCGAGGTCGTGACCGTCGCGCTCCGCCGGGTCAACCTCGACGAGCGGGGCCAGGGCTCGCTCCTCGACTTCGTCGACCCCGACCGCTACCTCCTCCTGCCCAACACCGCCGGCTGCTACACCGCCGACGAAGCCATCCGCACCGCCCGCCTGGCGAGAGAGCTGGGGGGCTGGGACTGGGTGAAGCTGGAGGTCATCGGGGACAAGAAGACCCTCTTCCCCGACAACGTCGAGCTCCTGAAGGCCACCGAGCGCCTCGTCGCCGAAGGCTTCATCGTGCTCCCCTACACCAGCGACGACCCGGTGACCTGCCGCAAGCTCGAAGAGCTGGGAGCCGCGGCCGTGATGCCCCTCGGAGCCCCCATCGGCTCAGGCATGGGCATCCGCAACCCCGCCAACCTCCGCATCATCATCGAGCAGTCGACCGTCCCCGTCATCGTCGACGCCGGGGTGGGCACCGCGAGCGACGCCGCCCTCGCCATGGAGCTGGGAGCCCATGGAGTCCTCATGAACACCGCCATCGCCGAAGCCGCCGACCCCATCCGCATGGCCAGAGCCATGCAGCTAGCCGTCCAAGCCGGCTGGCTAGCCGCCAACGCCGGCCGCATCCCGAGAAAGCTCTACGCCTCCGCCTCCTCCCCCCTTACCGGCCTCCTGGAGTAGGGGGTTGCGCCCCGCCCCCCACCTGCTCTACAATCCGCCTTCCGCACGACGGCAGTACCTCGTGCAGCCATAGCTCAACTGGATAGAGCGACAGACTACGGATCTGTAGGTTGGGGGTTCGACTCCTCCTGGCTGCACCACCTAACTCTTGTGAACCCATACACTTAAAAGCAGGGCTCAGAAGTGCTTCCGGGAGAGTTTTGTCCGGGATCACTCACGCACCAGGTCACGGCTCCCGCCGGCTGGGGTCGAGCCTCCCGTGCTTCACCGCGTTAGCTCGATTCCCCTCCCAATGCCCGACTTGAAGACGAGTTAGGAGCGAAGTACGGCATCGCCTCCCGCGCCTCGTGTCAGCCCCCTGCAGCCCGGCTGCGACGTCTCGGTCTGACAGTCGGGGCATTTCACGGCACTGCTCCTGCGTCTCGCACCACGACACCGGCTCACAAGCGGCAAACGGCTCCAACTACTCCATACGATCGAACGGCGGCCTCAACCGGCTCCAGGAGAGGTAACGATCGATTACCAGGGCATCCAGTCGCGGTGTCTCGCGCAGGAAGTTGGCCGCGTCGGTCGGAGTCTCGACGATGGGCATTCCCTTGCGGTTCAGCGAAGTATTAAGGAGGACCGAGATCCCGGTATAACGACGGAAGGCTCGCAGGAGCTCGCAATAAACGGGATTCCAGGCCTCGGTCACGGTCTGCAGCCGCGCCGACCCATCGCAGTGGACAACCGAGCTGAGCTGCTGGGCCCAGTCGGGCCGGATGGGGGCCACCGTCAGCATGTAGGGGCTGGGCTCGGACTGGTCGAAATAGCGACCGACCTCCTCGAGCAGAACGGAGGGAGCGAACGGGCGAAAATCCTCACGCCGCTTGATTTCTCGATTGATTATCTCGCGCATCTCCGGGCGGCGCGGATCGGCAAGCAGGCTGCGATGGCCGAGGGCACGAGGACCAAACTCGGATCCTCCCTGGAACCAGGCCACGATTTTGCCTTCGGCGAGGATACGGGCTGTAAGGTCGGCGATGTCGGAGCTCTCGATGTATTCGAGCTCCTCGGCTCTCGCCCAAAAAGCAGCGGCCCCCTCGCTGCGCAGGCGGGAACCGACCGCCTCCCAATCGATACAGCGGAAGAAGGTGAGCAGGGTGTCCACGTCGGTCGTCCCGATGAAACCCGCCGCCGCGGCGCTCGCCGGGTGAACGCGACCCTCGAGAAGGGCCAGCAAGTTGGCCGGTTTCGCCGCGATCTCGACGGCCGGCGAGGCTGGCTGACCAGCGACGAGAATGCACCGCCCTCCGCCCACCACGGTCGTGTACGCCCCTGCCCCTTCGGCTCGCCAAACCAGGACCCCCTCCCAGCCTTGGGCCTTGCCAGGGAGGAAACTGGCGTGCACGAGCCCGAGCAGTCCGCCGATCGTGCCGAGGCTCTCGGTCGCGACCCTGCCGGCTGACCGGGCCGCCGCTTCTAGAGATGCCACGATGGACTCGCGGGAGTACGTCCTGCCGAAGCAGGTCGAGCCGTCGTGCGCCACTCTCTCGCGTTCCAGCACGGCGAGCCAACCGTAGAAGGCACAGCCCAGCGCTAGCCCGTTGTCACCCGCCGCCGGCACGACGAAAAGACTCCGAAAGCGCGTTTGGCGCGCCAAGCGCGCATTGGCGACCGCGTTGAGCGCGACACCACCTGCATAGGCTAGATCTTCCGCGGGTTCCATCTCGTAGCGGCTATCGAACAGGTAGAGGAGAGCCCGCTCCACTTCGCTCTGCAGCCAGCGGGCGATGTCGGCGTAGTACTGGAAATTCACCTTGAAGTCTTGAGTGCTTCGAGCCGGTCGGTCGAATTTCCTCATCCAGTCGTAGCGCAAGAAAGTGCGCCCGTCCCGGAGTTCGAAGATCTCGTCGGTGAAAATGCCTGGCCTGCCATAGGGGGCCAAGCCCATCAGCTTCCCGGGGTCGGAATCGTCGCGCAGGCAATAGTGAGTGACCGCGTTGTAGATGCCGCCGATCGAGTGCTTGGTCGTACGCGGCAGCATTGGATAACCCTTGCCGGCCATCCCCCAGGGCGAGAAATCCTTATAGACGACCCGCAGGAGGCCGTCGCGCAGGGAGTAGTAGCTGTCCTTTTCGAAGTAGAGGTGCTTCAACTCGGGCTGGACAGCGCTCCAAGGGTCGGACTCGGGCAGGTCCGAACACTCGTCGAGGCCATTTCCACAACCGTCGACGACCAGGACGGCAGGCGCGGCGAAAGGGCACATGCCGAATGCACTGTAGGCGTGGGCGAGGTGGTGCGAAATCGTGACGACCGGCGGTCCTTCGCCGTCGGCGAACAGCCTCGGTCCGCCGAAATAAGCGTTGCCGCGCTCGAAATTTCCGAAATTGGCGTTCTGGACGACGAGCGCGAGATCCTTGACCTCGATCCCCGCGACATCGAGGCAGTAGCGGATCGCCAACGTGTCATTCCCGCCGTCGTGCTTGATCCGGCTGAGCCGCTCTTTTTCGATGGCGACGAAGATCCGGCCGTCCTTCAAGAGACAGGCTGAGCCATCGTGCGAGAGACCCGTGCCCAGGACGTAGATGGGTCGCCGCGACATCTCCTCTTAAATCCTCCTGTCGGCCTGACGCCGACCAAACTACACCCTACCCACGTCGCCGAGGCAGGGCACCGGCCACCAAGATAGGAGCAGTGAAGCAGTCTGTCAAGTTACAATCCACACACGACGAGCCAACCCGCTTAGCATCTCGCGAGTTGCTTTACAAACTTTAATCCTTAGTCTACAATGATCGTGCATCTAGTGACGTGTTCATTTTGAGAATTAAAAATGTCAGCTTTAAACCGTCTCTCCTTCGCTCTTACGGAATCCGGTCCTCCGCTCCCCCAAGAAGAGGTCAAGGCTGAGGCTACTACTTCGCGTCAATGGGTCGCGGAAGCGAAACGGATCGGCGATCAGCTCTTGGGTAACGCGTTGCGGGCCAAGGATGGAGCTCCCGTCTGGCTCAAACACGGTAGTCCGTTCGACAGCGACGGCAAGCCGGTTCCGCTCGGCCCTCACCTTTACAACGGCGCCTGCGGAGTGAGCCTGTTCCTCGCCGCTCTCGCCTCCGAAGACGGAGACGAAGAGGTTCGCGCGGCGGCACTCGCCTCCTTGGTCCCACTGCGGCAACGGCTGGCCGCCCTCGTGGCCGATCCTGCTCGCGCCGAGTCAACCGCCCTACGCATCGGGGGCGTGATCGGACTCGGCGCGTTTCTGTACGTCTTCACCCGGATCGGGCAATGGCTGGAAGAGCCGGTCCTGCTCAGAGAGGCCTGCGACATCGGAGGGCTTCTCACTGCGGAGCGCATCGCAAGTGACGGCTCCCTGGATGTGATGTACGGCAGCGCCGGAGCGCTCCTTGGCCTCCTCGCTCTCGAGAAAGCCGTTCCCAGAGAACTTTCCGGTCCTGCGCGTCTCTTGGAGCGTGCGACCGCCTGTGCGAACCACCTTCTCGAACAGCGAATCTCGACCGCTGGTGGAGCGAAGGCTTGGCCTTACAAGGGTGGCCCTCCCCTTCCGTCCTTTGCCCATGGTGCCTCGGGAATCGCTGCCGCCTTGGCCCGGCTCGCCGAGCGGACAGGTGACGACTCCCTGCGCGCGGCGGCCCTCGAGGGGCTCCGATTCGAGCGCGAGCGCTTCGCTCCAGAGCAACAGAACTGGCGCAGCACCGAGGCCCACGATGAGACCTTAATGACCGCGTGGTGCAACGGAGCTCCGGGGGTCGCCCTCGGGCGGCTCGAAGCGATGGCTGCCGGCCCGCTCCCGTTCGAGTTGCA
>Ga0190265_10001452_pt1 | contig 15601 bp, 16 predicted proteins | sample Popmic124T_FD_133135 | JGI IMG/M metagenome (GOLD analysis project Ga0190265, IMG submission 133135) | Populus adjacent soil microbial communities from riparian zone of Indian Creek, Utah, USA - 124 T | ecosystem: Environmental > Terrestrial > Soil > Riparian zone | place: USA: Utah | collected...
GAGCGGACGGCGCGGGCGACGGCACGTCCACGTCGGGAGGGGGCGGCACGATCTCCGGCGGCGGCTGGGTCGGCTCGGCAGGCTGGGTGGCCATCTGACTCTCCTCCCCTGCCCAACGCAAAGCGGCCTGTCCGGGTTGCCGGAAGAGGCCCGCCCCTCCACCACTCTTCGAGCGGTCCCCCTCCCCTCGAAATCGAGGGGAGGATAAATGAAGGATTGGCCGCTCTGGGAAGTGTTCGTCCGCGCCAAGAGCGGGATGTCGCACAGGCATGTCGGCTCGGTCCACGCGCCCGACGCCGAGATCGCGCTTCGCCATGCGCGGGACACTTATACGCGGCGGATGGAGGGGGTGAGCCTGTGGGTCGTGCCCTCCGCCTCGATCACCGCCTCCGACCCCGGCGACGATGCGGCGATGTTCGAGCCCGCGCAGGACAAAATCTACCGCCACCCGACCTTCTACGACATTCCCGACGGGATCACCCACATCTGATGGGCGGCACCGAACCAGACACCGTTCGGGCTGAGCCTGTCGAAGCCCCGTCCTTGTCTTCTTCCGACGCCGGAAAGAAGGAAGGCCCTTCGACAGGCTCAGGGCGAACGGATTCCGAGATTCTGTTCGAAACCCTGCTCCGCCTCGGCGACGACAGCCTGATCCTCGGCCAGAGGCTCGGCGAATGGTGCGGCCACGCGCCGAGCGTCGAGGTCGATCTCAGCCTCGCCAATATGGGCCTCGATCTGATCGGTCAGGCGACTCACTTTCTCAACGCGGCCGGGGACTGTGAAGGGCAGGGACGGGACGGCGATAAGCTCGCCTTCCACCGCGACGTGCTCGATTTCCGCAATTGCTGGCTGGTCGAGCAGCCCAATGGCGATTTCGCCCAGACGATGGCGCGCCAATTCCTCTTCTCGACCTGGCAGGAGATGCTGTTCGGGCACCTGCAGGGCTCGGCGGACGAGACCATCGCCGCGGTCGCCGCCAAGGCGGTCAAGGAAGTGCGCTACCATGCCGAATTGAGCGCCGAATGGGTGATCCGGCTTGGCGACGGGACCGACGAGAGCCGGGCGCGGATGGAAGCGGGCCTCGACTGGCTGTGGCGATTCGTGCCGGAGCTGTTCGAGATGGACTCGATCGCCACCGAGGCGGCATCGCGCGGGATCGGCGCGGACGCGACTCTCTTCCGCGACGATTACGACGCCCGCATTCGCGCGGTTCTGGCCGAGGCGACGCTGGAGGCGCCGAAGGACCAGCGCCCCATCCTCGGCGGCCGCCGAGGCCACCATGGCGAGCATCTCGGCCATATCCTGGCGGCGATGCAATATCTGCCCCGCGCCTATCCGGACGCGACATGGTGAGGGCGATCAGACGCTCGAAAGCCCTCCCCCTTGGTGGGGGAGATGAACAGGTTCGGATCGCCCCGCGATCCGAAGCCATGCCCGGGGGGCATGGCGACCTGTTCATGGGTGGGGGTGAAGGTCTCCGCCAGCGCGAGACTCCGGCGTTCACCCCACCCCAACCCCTCCCCATCAAGGGGAGGGGCTTAGAAGCGATCTGGTCGGTTCTGGAGGGCGTCCCCGACCCCGAAATCCCGGTCGTCTCCGTCGTCGATCTCGGCATCGTCCGAGAAGTCCGGCCGGACCGCGTCATCATTACTCCGACTTATACCGGCTGCCCGGCGACCTTGGTGATCGAGCAGGATATTCGCGCGGCCTTGAACGCAGCGGGATATCGCGACGTCGCGATCGACACCACGCTCTCGCCGCCCTGGACCACCGACTGGATCAGCGAGAGCGGCAAGGCGAAGCTGCACGCTTACGGGATCGCCCCGCCGAGCCTCGCGCCGACCGCGACCTGCCCGCAATGCGGCTCGACCGACACCGAGGAGGTCAGCCGCTTCGGCTCGACCCCCTGCAAGGCGCAATGGCGCTGCCGGGACTGCCTGGAGCCGTTCGACCGGTTCAAGTGCCACTGATGAGCGTCGGCTTTCACAGCCTGACGGTCGCCGAGGTCGTCGACGAAACCGCCGAGGCGCGGTCGATCCGGTTCGCCGTTCCGGAGGACTTGCGCGAGACGTTTAAATTCAAGCCCGGCCAGCATTTGACGCTCAAGGCCGAGATCGGCGGCGAAGAGCTGCGCCGCAATTATTCGCTCTGCGTCGCGCCGCAGGACGGGGAGGTGATGGTCACCGTCAAGCGGATCGCCGGCGGCGCTTTCTCCAACTGGGCGAACGACAATCTTGAAGCGGGAATGGCGATCGAGGTGATGCCGCCGCACGGCAGCTTCACCTGGGAGTTCGCGGCCGGGGCGGCCAATTATTATGTGGGCTTCGCGGGCGGATCGGGGATCACGCCGGTCATCTCGCTGCTGAAGACGGCTTTGCTGACCGAGCCTGAAAGCCGCTTCACGCTCTTCTACGGCAATCGCGACAGCGCCTCGATCATCTTCCTGGAGGCGCTGGCGAAGCTCAAGAACCGCTTCATGGACCGGCTGCAGGTCCATCATTTCCTCGCCGAGGAGGCCGAAGAGTTCGCGCTGTTCAACGGCATGCTCGACCGCTCAAAATGCGACGACATCCTCGAGACCATGATCGACCCGGCCGAAGTCGCCGCCTTCTTCATCTGTGGCCCCGGCCCGATGATGGACTCGGCCGAAGAGGCGCTGAAGGAGCGGGGCGTTTCATCCGATCGGATCCACCTCGAGCGCTTCACCGCCGGGCGGCCGTCGGCGGCGCTCGAGGCGCAGATGCAGGCGCTGACCAAGGAAGCCGCGGGCCTGACGATGCTGGTGACTCTGGACGGCCGCAAGCGCCGAGTCGCCTTCGACGCTGGCGAGGGCAATATCCTCGATTCCGCGCGCAAGGCGGGCCTTGCGGCCCCCTTCGCCTGCAAAGCTGGAGTCTGCGCGACCTGCCGGGCGCGGGTCGTCTCGGGCGAGGTCGAAATGGCGGCCCGCTACGGCCTCACCGACGAGGAGGTCGCTTCGGGCTACGTCCTGACCTGCCAGTCCGTGCCCAAGGGGGACGGGGTGGAACTGGACTACGACGCCTGAGGAGTCACACCGCGCTGCATGATCTCGACCACGCGAAGCGCCAGCGCCTCCGGCATGAACGGGCCGGCCGGATCGAACCAGGTGTGAGTCCAGTTGATCATTCCGAAGAACAGCATCGTGTTCACCCGCTCGCCGCCGCCGGGGGCGATTTCGGCGATGACCGATTCGGCCGCCGCGATAATCCGCCGCTGCTTGGCGACGACGTCGGCACGGCGCTCCGGCGGGAGCCTGTCCAGTTCGTTCAACAGCACCTTGTGGTGGTTTTGCGCGCTCGCATAGAGTCGCATGAACCCGACCGTCAGCGTCCGCAGCTTGTCGTCCGCGCTGCCGCTCGCGCATGCCGTCTCGGCGGCGTCGGTCAGGGCATCCAGATGCTCCGCCATGACCGCGTAGAGAATGTCATGCTTGGACGGGAAATAGTGATAGATCAACGACTTGGAGGTGCGGCAGGCCTTTGCGAGCGCCGAGACCGAAGCGCCCGGAAAGCCCTTCGTCGCGTAGAGCTGCGCCGCGGCCGCGAGGATCGTCTCGCGCCTCTTGTCGTAATCGGGGGATTGCGGCCGCGCCATGCTGCCACCTTAAGTCGGCGGCGGCGTCCGCGCTAGCGGTGCTGGTAGCGCCCGCTTTCGGTTCCGGCGCTCGCCTCGTTATAGCCGATGACCGCCCGGGTGACGTTCTGCATCAGCTCCATCCGGGTCGGCAGCGGCGTCGCCGTCCGGCCGATCAGAACCGCGACCGCATAATGGCGGCCGTCGGGAGAGGTCAGGATGCCGACATCGTTATAGCCGGCCTGGGTCGAGCCCAGCACCTGGCCCGTCCCGGTCTTGTGCGCGATCCGCCAGCCCGGCGCGAGCCCGCCGGTCAGCCGCTGCCGGCCGGTCCGGGTCTGCGACATGATCGCGAGGACCCGCTCGGTCGATTCCGGCGAGAGCAGCTCGCCCCGCTGGAGCCGGGCGAGCCCGGCGACGATGCCCTCGGCCGTGGCGCCGTCGACCGGGTCCGCGACATAGCTTTCGAAGGCCTCGCGGCGGCGATCGGCGGGGACTCCGCTTCTGGCCTGGTAGAAAGCGCGGCCGACCGAATAAGCCGGCGACCATTGGAGGCCGGCGATCTGGCTCTGCATCGCGCGTTCGCCGGGCCCGAAGCGGACTCCGGCCAGGCGGTTGCGCGCGATCATCGCCTGAACAGCGCTTGGCCCGCCCGCATGGCGAAGGACGATATCGTTGCAGGTATTGTCGCTCTGAGTCAGCGCCCGGAACATCAGGTCGCCAAGCGTGGTCGTGAAGCCGCTCGCGCCGATCTGCCCGGCGATCGGCTGGTGGAACAAGGTCAGATCCTCGCGGCGAACGGTGACCCGCTGGTCGAGGTCGAGCTCGCCCAGATCGGCGCGCTGCATGGCGGTGAGCGCGACCCAGAATTTGCTGACGCTCTGCTGCGGATAATAACGGGTCCCGTTCCAGCTTGTCGTCCAGCCGGTTCCGATTTCGCGGACGGCGATGCCGACCTCGCCGTCGAACGAGCGGCCGAGCGCGCGGATCCGGGAATCGAGGATGGAGTGAGCGACGGTACCGGCCGGCGCGGCGCCGCGCGACTGGCTCTGCGCCGATTGCGCCGCCGGAATGAAGCCCGCCAGCACCAGGGCCGCAAGGCCCGCCAGCCGAAGCCGCCCCTTCGTTACGCCCGTCATACCGCCTCCTAACGCCCTCTACCCCAAGACTTTCAGCCATAATCGGCCAGGCGTTGATGTCAGCTTAATCGTGCCCGCCGAAAGACGGAGCGTGTCACCGATGCGGTGGACCGAATCCACAGCGTATTAACCATGATGGATCGGAGCGGCGCTCGGCTCAGAAGGCGAGGCGGGCGCTAACCCTCAAATCCCGGCCGGCGAGCGGCGCGAAATCCTTGAGGAAGCTCGCATGGCGCCGCGCGTCGACGTCGAAGATATTGTTGGCGGAAAGGACGATCGCGCCGGCATTGCCGCGGCCGAACGGATGGAAGGCCAGCGACGCATTGACCATCACATGCGACCCGGTCGGAGTCTCGAAGGCGGCGATTCGGTCCTGCCCCGACACCCATTCGACCTCGAGGCGGCCATTGGCCAGGTTCGACTGGGCTTCGAGCCCGCCAAGCAGGCGGAAGGGGGGGATTCGCGGCGCGGGCCCGGCGGAGACGATCGTCGCCCGGACATAATCGCCGACTCCGTCGACGTTGAGCAGCACCGGCCCCAATTGGGCGAGATGCGCGGAGGCTTCGAGCTCGACTCCGAAATAGCGGGCGTCGGCCTGGAGATATTGGAAGACCGGAAGGTCGTCCATGATCGCCCCGGTGGGCTGTTCGTAAATATAGCCGTCGAACCAGCTGTGGAAGACCGAGGCGCTGAGGCTGTAGCCCTGGCCCGAGCCGTGAAGGGTCGCCTCGAGCCCCCAATTCCTTTCGGTTCGAAGATCGGGATCGCCGATCTCGAACGACTGGGTGCCCGCGTGAGGGCCGTTGGCGAACAATTCCTCGGCCGCGGGCGCGCGCTCGCTTCGCGACAGGTTGAGGCCGATCCGCCAGCCCTGGGCGAGCCGGTAGCTGGCGCCGACCGATCCGGTCAGAGCGTCGAAGCCGCGGGCGAGCGCCGGATTGCCGAGGCCCGAATCGGCGTCGGCGCTGAGCGCGCTATGCTCGTAGCGAAGCCCGGCTTCCGCCTTGAGCGCGCCGAGATCGAAGGTCTGGAGCGCGAACAGGCCGATCTGGCTGGTTCGGTTGGGGGGAAGGAACTTCTCGGCGCCGTCGACCTCGAAATCGCGGTGGAAATATTGAGCGCCGAAGCCGCCGCCCCAGGCGCCGCGGGTCGATTGGCGAAGCTCGGCGCGCCCCTCATAGCCGGTGGTGCGAAAGGTCGTGCCGACCGCGCCCGTATCCTCCAGCTCGAAGTGGCGATAATCGGACCAGCCGCCGCGCAGCCGGACCGAATCGATGAAGCCGGTGCCGGAGTCGAGCTCGGCGCGGACGTCGGCCCGGGTCTGGGCGACGTCGATCCGCGCCGCCTCGGCCTCGATCGCCGGATCGAGCGAATAGCGGATCGGAATGGCGTAGAGGCTGTCGTAGCGGTTGATCGAGAAGCCGACATTGTTGTCGCCGTCGATCCAGGCGGCGCCCGCCGCGACATCCCAGGTGCGGCCGCCGCTATTGGGCAGGCGGCCGCGCAGCTCGGCGAGCGCGGCGACGGCTGGATCGGCGCTGGCCGCGGCCTGAGCGCGCAACGCCGGCGTCAGCAAATAGCCGCCGATTTCGAGGGCGTCCGTCTTGGCGTAATTGCCGTCGAAATGGACGACGAAATTGCTCCCGACCGGCACGTCCAGCGCGGCATTGGCCGAGCGCTCGTTGGCGGCGGAGCCGTAGGTCAGCAGCGCCTCGGCGTGGACCGGCTCGTCGGGCACGCGGCGCGGGATTCGCGCGTCGATAACGTTGACGACTCCGCCGATCGCCGAGGAGCCGAACAGCAAAGCGGCGGGGCCGCGAAGCACCTCGATCCGGTCGGCGGTCAGCGGATTGATCGCGACCGCATGGTCGACGCTGCTGTTCGACGCGTCGAGGCTGCCGATGCCGTCGGTGAGGATCCGGACCCGCTCGCCCTGGAAGCCGCGAAGGACGGGGCGCGAGGCATTGGGGCCGAAGGAGGTTGCCGAAACGCCCGGCTGGCGCGCCAGAGTCTCGCCGATCGTGGTCCGCAAGTCCCGGGTCAGCTCCTCGCCGCTGATCACCGAGGTGCCGGACAGCAAATCGGCGCGGCTGCGCGCAAAGCCCGTGACGACGATCTCGTCGCCTTCGGGCTCATGATAATCGTGCCGGGGCGCGGGCGTGGAGGGAGAGGCCGGCGGAGAAGCGGGCGCTTGCGGCGCCTGGGCGAAAACGGGGCCGGGCGAGACGATCCAGGCAGCGCTGGCGAGCAAAATGAATCGAAACAAGGCGCATTCTCCGATGAACGTGTCCGCGACGTTGTAACGTCACGTAATGTTATATCAACGAAGCCGGTCGCAGCCAAAGCCCGGTTCGCCGCACCGCGCTTGCGACAATCAGCGACACTTTTCCCCAGCGCCGACAAAGTTGGGCGACACGGACCGCCCAGAGCGGCACGATCGAATTGCGTTTCAGTGGAGGGAACCCGATGAAGAAGATCGTCATTTTGAGTGGCGCGGCCTTGTTCGCGCTCGCCGGCGCCGCCGTGGCGCAGCCGCCGGGCGCCCAGCGCCCCGATCGTAACGCCGACGTCACCCGCGCCCAGGTGATCGAGCGCACCGACCAGAGGTTCGCGCGCATGGATGCCAACAATGACGGGCGCTTCACGCCCGAGGAAGCGCGCCAGGGCCGCGAGCAGCGCCGCGAGCAGCGCCGCGGGCGGCATATGGAGCGGATGTTCGAGCGGCTCGACCTCGACCGCAACGGCAGCATCACCCGCGAGGAAATGACCCAGGCCCGCGCCCGGCACCGGGCGGAGCGCGGCGAGCGCGGCGCGCGCGGCCCCGGCATGCGCCATCGCGGCCCTCGCCATGCGGGCCCCGGCGGCCCGGGCGGTCCCGGAATGCGCGGCCAGCGCCTGTTCGGCGCAGAGGGCTTCGTTACTCGCGAGCAATTCCGCGAACGCGCCTTGGCCCGGTTCGACCGCGCCGACGCCGATCGCAACGGCACGGTCACCGCGGCCGAACGCCAGGCCGCCCGCGGCCAGATGCGCGAACGGCTGCGCGAGCGGCGCCAGCGCCCGGGCTGACCCCCGGCACAGGTCGGCCAGAGGAGGCGGGTCGCAGGCAGGCCCGCCTTTTCTTCATCCCCGGCAGCGTTCCTGAATGTGGATCAATCCTTGGCGGGTCCATCCGTCGCGACAGATGATCGCCGTTTCGAGGACTAGAGAAGAGGGTGGGGAAATCGGTGGGTTATTACAGGCTCTATCTGCTTGCCGAGCCGGGCGGCAAATTCGTCGGCTTCGAGGAGATCGAAGCCGCGGACGACGCCGAGGCCGTGCGCATCGCGCGGAGCCATGTCGGCCCGCAGGCGCTCGAATTGTGGTGCGGCAAGCGCAAGGTCCGCGGCTTCGCCCCTGAGGGCACACCGCCGAAACCCTAGTCTTTCACTTCTCCGGCCGGCGCCGGGAGCACGATCCGAGCGACCAGGCCGCCTTCCGCCCGGTTCTCGAGCACGAGCCGGCCGTCATGCGCCTGCGCCGCGCTGCGCGCCAAAGTGAGGCCGAGCCCCGAGCCGCCGGTTTCGCGGTTGCGCGAGCTTTCCAGCCGAACGAACGGCTCCTGCACATAGTCGAGCTCGCTTTCGGGAATTCCGGGGCCGCGGTCGGCCACCTCGATCGCGGCTTCCTCGCCGATCCGGCGGGCCGAGACGCGCACGCTGCCGCCGCCATATTTGAGCCCGTTCTCGATCAGGTTGCGGACCGCGCGGCGAAGCAGGTTGGGCTCGACCGATGCGGTCACCCGCCCCGATTCCTCCATTTCGACATCCTCGCCCAGTGCATGGAATTCCTCGACCACCGCGTCGGCGAGCGCGCTCAGATCGATGGCGCGCGCCGGCCCGCGCACCCGACCCGCGCGCGCCAGCATGAGCGTGTCGTCGAGCATCGCCGTCATCTCCTCGATGGTGGCGATGGTGCGGGCGCGCTCCGCTTCGGGCTCGACGCTCTCGGCGCGGATCCTGAGCGAGGCGAGCGGGGTGCGCAGATCGTGGCCGATCGCGCCGAGCATCCGGTCCTTCTCGTCGAGCATCGCGCTCACCCGAGCGCCCATCGCGTTGAAGGCGAGAATCGCGCGCCTGAGGTCGGCCGGGCCGCGCGGCTCGACCCGCGGCGCCTCGCCCCGGCCCTGAAAGCGGTCGGCCGCCGCGGTCAGGTCGCGGAGCGGCCGCGCCAGCCGAGCGGCGACCAGGATCATCGCCGCGAGCAGGAAGAAATAGAGGAGAAGGGTCGATCCCGCGAGGCGGGCGCCGAGCCAGGGATCGGGGCGAGGCACGACCAGCCGCCCGTTGAACCAGCTGCCGTCGGCGAGCTGGACCGAGAGGAGGAGCGTCTGCAGGCGGCGGCCGCGTCTTTCGCCGGGCGGAGCGCCGGAGCGCGTCCGGCGCGGCGCCACCCGGTCGCTCGCGGCGGCGCGCGCGTCGCGGATGACGAGGCCGTTGCTCTCGGCGCTCTCCCTGAGCCGCTCCGCCAGCCGCGAGTCGCTCGCCGCCGCTTCGACGACGCTCTGCGCGTCGTTCGAGAAGCGGCCGCGGCGCGAGCCGGCGGCGAGCAGGGTCCGGCGCCGCTCGGCGGGCAGGGCCGCGACTCGCTGGGCGAAGGTGACGAAGCGGATGACCGCGGGCGCCTCGATCTGGGCTCGGGTCGCGCGCTGGCGCTCGTTGAAGATCAGCCCGAAATTGATCGCCTGCGCGACCAGCAAGGCGAGCGCCATGACCAAGGCGATCTGGCCGATCAGGCTTTTCGGCAAGAGCCGTTTCGCGGACAGCGCGATCACAGCCGCTTGACCTCCGTGGCGAGCGTGTAGCCGCCGCCCCAGACGGTTTTGATCAGCTTGGGATCGGAGGGGTCGGCCTCGATCTTCTTCCTGAGGCGGCTGATATGATTGTCGATGCTTCGTTCGAAGGCGGCAAGCTCGCGGCCCTGGCTCAGATCGAGCAATTGATCGCGGCTCAGCACCCGGCGGGGATGGGTCACGAAAGCGTGGAGCAGATTATATTCGCCGGTCGAGAGCGGGATGGCGACATTGTCCTCGCCGACCAGCTCGCGCTCGCCGCTCTTCAGCACCCAGCTGCCGAAGCCGTAGCTTTCGGTGTCGGGCGCGCGGACCAGGCCGCCATTGTCGCCGGCGCGGCGAAGGACGGCCTTGATCCGGGCCAGCAGCTCGCGCGGGGAGAAGGGCTTGGTGACATAATCGTCGGCGCCGATCTCGAGGCCGACGACCCGGTCCATCTCCTCGGCCCTGGCGGTCAGGAGGATGACCGGGATCGAGGTCGTCGCCCGGATGAAGCCCGCGAGCGCGAGCCCGTCCTCGCCCGGCATCATGATGTCGAGCAGGACGAGGTCGATCGCATAAGCCGACAGCATCTGGCGCGCGGCCGCCGCATTTTCGGCCTTGGTGACCCGGACGTTGTTGCGCGCGAGGTAGGCCGCGAGCGGCTCCCTGATGTCGCGTTCGTCGTCGACGAGCAGGATATGGGGATCGCCGGCCATGGCGGGCTAATAGGGCCTGGCGCCTCGGCTGCGCCAGAGGAAGTATGTCGCAGCTTGTCGTCAATTGTCTCGTCCCATGTCAGCCTCCATAAGGTGGGCCGATGAGCGACTCCTCCGATCTCGCCAATTCCGCTTTGTCGCGCGGCGACCTGATCGCCGCCTATGACTTGACCGTGGCCGCGATCGAGGCCGGCGACGACAGCGGCGCGGTCCGCCACAGCCAGGTGCTCGCGCTGGCGCGGATGGGCGATACCGAGCGGGCGATGGAGCTGTTCGAAGCTTATGGTCTCGACCGGTCGAAGGACTCCCACGAACGCGCCGTCGGCGCCCGGCTGCTCAAGGACCGGGCCCTGGCCTCGCCCCCCGGCGAGCGCCAGTTCGCGCTCGAGCGCGCGTTCGAGGCCTATCACTCAATCTATCTCGAAAGCGGCGACAGCTTTCCCGGGATCAACGCCGCCACCCTGGCGCTGCTCGCCGGGCGCGAGATTCGGGCGCGCGAGCTCGCCGCCGCAGTGCTCGGCGACCCCGGCGTCGCGGCGGCGGGCGACTATTATCTGGCGGTCACCAAGGCGGAGGCGCTGCTGATCCTCGGCGGGTCGAAGGACGTCGCCCAGGCGCTTCGCGCGGCGCCCGTGCGCGACAGCCGCGACCATGGCGCTCGCTCGGGCTCGGCGCGCCAGCTCGCCCGGGTCGCGGCGCATCTCGGCATGGAGGAGAAGGTGCTCAAGGCGCTGCTCGCGCCGCTGGCGCCGCCAAAGACGATGCATTTCTGCGGTCATATGTTCGCGGCGGACTCGGCGGTGGAGGCGGCGCTGCGCGAGGATGTGGACGAGATCCTCGCCAACGAGGATGTCGGCTTCGCCTACGGGGCGCTCGCCTGCGGCGGCGACCTGCTCATCGCCGAGGTGGCGCTCGACCGCGGCGTCGAGCTCAATGTCGTGCTGCCGTTGAGCGAGGAGGATTTCCTGGCCCAGTCCGTGTCTCCGGGAGGCGAAAAGTGGGTGAAGCGCTATCGCGACTGCATCGCAAGGGCCGCACTCGTCACCTCCGCCAGCGAATTGGAGTTTTTCGGCGACCCCCATTCCTACGGCTATGCCGGGCGCATGGCGATGGGCCTGGCGCGCCTGCGGGCCGCGCACCTTGCCGACGAGTCCGTGCAGCTCGCGATATGGGACGGCGTGGGCAGCGACGGTCCGGCCGGCACCGGGGCCGACGTCGCCGCGTGGAGGGCCAGAGGCGGCCGGTCCCGCGTGATCGCGCCCGGGGCGGTCGACCGCAGGCTCGTCCGCCCGAAACCGCGGGCGGCCACCGATTACGAACGCACGTTCGCCGCGATATTGTTTACGGATTTCAAGGGCTTTTCGACGCTGTCGGAAATAGCTCTTCCGGCGTTCTGGGACGGGGTGATGCGCGCCGTGGCCGAGATCCTCGATGAGCATGAAGAGGAGGTCGTGTCCCGCAACAGCTGGGGCGATGCGCTCTATGCGGTCACCAGGAGCGCGCCGGGCGCGGCCGAGATCGCGCTCCGGCTCCAGGACCGGCTGGCCAGTTTCGATTATGCCACGCTCGGCCTCGACGGTTCGGGTGGAATGCGGATCGGAGCCCATTACGGCCCCGCCTATCGCGCCACCGATCACATCACCGGGCGCACGACCTTCTACGGCACCGAGGTTTCGAAGACGGCAAGGATCGAGCCTGTGACGCCGCCCGGCGCGGTCTTCGTGACGGAGCCTTTTGCCGCAATCCTCGCGCTCGAGGCGCGCGAACGCTTTCGATGCCGCTACGTGGGCAGGATCGCTCTTGCAAAGAAATATGGGGATTTTCCGATGTATCGCCTGACTCGCGCGGCCTAGCCGGGAAACAGCGACGGCATCCAGCGGCCGAGGGCGGCTCCTGCGACGAAAATCGCGCCGAGCACGCCGAGCAGGCTCCATATTTCCTTCGGAGTCATTTCCGAAAGCTTCAGGCCGCCTTGCAGCGTCTTCCAGACGCGCGGCTTGTCCGCCACCGGGGCGACGCTTTCCGCAACCCAGGTGCGCAGCGATTCCGAAACGGCGGTGGTGGCGAGCGCCTCCGGCGTCAGCTCCATATGCTGCACGTACCAATCGGCCTTGGTCTCGATCAGGCCTTCCTCGGTCAGTCCGCGCTGGCAGATGATGTAGATCGGCAGCCCCAGGCTGTACGCCATGGCCGATTCGATGTGATTCCAGGGTGTTGTATAGCTACGCTCATTCAATATTATGGGCGTGGCGCCGGTCCGCTTTTCGATCCCGGCCTGCAGGAATTTCCGCTCATAGGCGACGACGATGACCCCGTGGCAGCTGCGCATCACGTCGCGAATCTTCGCGAGCGGGTTGCCCGTCGGATATTCGTTCACGCCGATGATCCGGGGATCGGCGCGGCAGCGCCTCAGGAATTTCTCGAGCGCATCGCGAAATTGCTCGAAGGTCTCGGTATAGGGCGTGCCCATGCTGATAAAAATGCGCGGTTCGGCCATCATGCGCCTCCTGCCGATCCCGGACATTCAACAGGCGCTCCGGGCAAAGTCAAATGGCGCCGAAGATCGCGTCGGCCGGCACATGCCCAGATGGCCCGCCATCCGAAGCCCGCCAGGGCGAAGGATGGTGAGCCCAGCAGGATTCGAACCTGCGACCTACTGATTAAAAGTCAGTTGCTCTACCAACTGAGCTATGGGCCCGACCTTGCCCCGCACCTAGGGAGAGGGCGCCGCGCGGTCAACCGGGCGAGGAGCTGGCGGACGGTGGCGCCGGTGAGCGGGTCGCGCCAGCCGGGGGCGATCTCGGCGAGCGGCTGGAGGACGAAGACGCGGTTGCGATATTCGGGGTGGGGGACGATCGGCCCGGGCCTGCCCCAGGCGCCGCCGGACCACAGGACGATGTCGAGATCGAGCACGCGCGGGCCCCAGCGCCGGCCGGGGCGCCGGCCGAAGGCGCGCTCGACGGCCTTCAGCGCGGCGAGTAGCTCGTCGGGCGCGAGCGCGCTCTCGACGATCGCGACGGCATTGGCGAAGCCGCGGCCGGCGGGGCCGAGCGCTGGAGTCGCCCGGATCGTGGACACCGCCTTCACTCGGTCGAGCGCAGCCACGGCCGCGCGCAGAGTCGCGGCCGGCGAGCCGCGGCGGCTTCGCCGGTTGGAGCCCAAGGCGATCGCGTAGCTTGTCCTGGCCATCGCCGCCCGCCTAGACGGTCGCGATGCTTCCCGAAAGTCCGCTCCCGAAAGCCGAGGCGCCGCGCGATTGCCCGCTCTGCCCGAGGCTCGTCGCCTTTCGCGAGGAAATGCGCGGGCGCCATCCCGCTTGGTGGAACGCGCCGGTCCCGGCTTTCGGCGACCGCGGCGCCTGGCTCGCCATCGTCGGGCTCGCGCCCGGAATGTGGGGCGCGAACCGGACCGGGCGGCCCTTCACCGGCGACCATGCCGGAATGCTGCTCTACGAGACCTTGCTCAAATTCGGCCTCGCCGAGGGCGTCTACGACCAGCGCATCGACGATGGGCTGACGCTCAAGGGCTGCATCATATTAAACTCGGTCAAATGCCTGCCCCCGCTCAACAAGCCGCTGCCGGCCGAAGTCGCGACGTGCCGGCGCTATTACGAGGCGGCGCTCGCTTTGCTTCCGAACGTGGGGGTGCTGGTCGCGCTCGGCCGGATCGCCCATGACAATGCGGTTCGGACAGCAGGCGGGAGGCTCTCGGCCTTCGGGTTCGCCCATCTCGCCGAGCATCGGCTGCCCGACGGCCGGATCCTGATCGATAGCTACCATTGCTCGCGCTACAACCAGAATACCGGGCGGCTGACGGCACCGATGTTCGAGGCGGTGTTCGCGCGGGCTCTGGCGTTGCGCCGAGAATCCCCTCCCCTAGATGGGGAGGGGTAGGGGAGGGGTGAACAGTCGAGGCCCGCGGTGAAGCGGAAAGTCCACCCCCACCCCAACCCTCCCCCATCGAGGGGGAGGGAATATGGTCAGATATCCTCGGTCAGCCGCCCGTAAAGCTCGGGCCGGCGGTCGCGGAAGAAGCCGAAGGCGGCGCGGTGGCGTTTGGCGGCGGCGAGATCGAGCGTCGCGGTGATTACGCCCGTCTCGCTGGCGCCGAACTCGGCCGCTATGTCGCCGCGCTCGTCGCAGATGAAGCTGTGGCCGTAGAAGATCTGGCCGCCCTCGTTGCCGATCCGGTTGGCGGCAACGATCGGCACGACGTTCGACACGGCATGGCCGATCATCGCGCGGCGCCACAGCCGCGAGGTGTCGAGATCGGGGTCGTGCGGCTCGGTGCCGATCGCGGTCGGGTAGAAGAGGATTTCGGCGCCCATCAGCATCAGCGAGCGCGCCGTTTCGGGATACCATTGGTCCCAGCAGATGCCGACGCCCAACGTCGCCTGCGGCGTCGGCCAGGTCTTGAAGCCGCCATTTCCGGGGCGGAAGTAGAATTTCTCGGAATAACCGGGCCCGTCCGGGATGTGGCTCTTGCGGTAGACCCCCATCACCGCGCCGGACGGGTCGATCATGGCGAGGCTGTTATAATGATGCGGGCCGTCGGCCTCGAAAAAGCTGGTCGGGATGAAGATTTCGAGCTCGGCGGCGAGCCCGCGCATCGCCAGCACCGCCGGATGCTCGTCCACCGGCCGCGCGGTCGCGAACAGGCCTTCGTCCTCGGTCCGGCAGAAATAGGGGCCTTCGAACAATTCGGGCGGGAGCACCACGTTGGCGCCCTTGCCCGCGGCCTCGCGGACGAGCTCTGAGACGTTGCGGATATTCTCGCCCGCATCCTCTCCGAAAGCGAGCTGGAGCGCCGCGACTGTGAGTTTCGTCATTCCAATCCCCGTCATTCCCGCGAACGCGGGAATCCATGCTGACTTGGTGAAGCTTTGGGCGGGTGGCAACCCCGTCTGGATTCCCGCTTTCGCGGGAATGACGAATTAGAGCGGCACTTGCTGGCTGATACAGTGGAAGCTGCCGCCGCCGGTCAGGACATGGTCGGTGCGAAGGCCGATGGCTTGACGGGTCGGGAACAGCGCCTGCACTGCCGCCACCGCCGCTTCGTCCTTCTCGACGCCATATTGGGGCACGACCACGCTCGCATTGCCGATGTAGAAGTTCATGTAGGAGGCCGGGATGATCTCGCCGCCGCGAAGCACCAGGCCCGGGGAGGGCATCGGCAGAACGTCGAGCCCGAAGCGGCGCGCGCGGCCGGCGGCGTCGCTATAGACCGCCTCGTTAGGATCGTTCGGCTCGGGCAGCGGGATGGCGATCCGGCCGGCGCCGACGAAGCGGGCGAGATTGTCGACATGGCCGTCCGTATGGTCGTTCATCAGCCCGCTGCCGAGC
>Ga0190265_10001453_pt1 | contig 15599 bp, 8 predicted proteins | sample Popmic124T_FD_133135 | JGI IMG/M metagenome (GOLD analysis project Ga0190265, IMG submission 133135) | Populus adjacent soil microbial communities from riparian zone of Indian Creek, Utah, USA - 124 T | ecosystem: Environmental > Terrestrial > Soil > Riparian zone | place: USA: Utah | collected...
CCCGGCGTGCCGTCGCTGTTCCGGCGCAAGTTCCTCGCCATCCGCGAGCGCTTCCGCTCGCGCCCGTTCTTCACCGCGCGGGTCTACGTGATGTCGGACGAGGCCACCATCGCCGCCGACCTCAACCGCATGGTCGCCGCCCATCCGCGGGTGAGCTTCGGCAGCTATCCTCGATTCGAGGAGACCGAGTACCGGGTGCTGCTCACCGTCGAGAGCCAGGACCTGGCGGCGGTGGCGCTGGCGTGCGGCGAGCTGGCCGGCGCGCTGGGCGAGCTCGTGGTGCGCGTGGAAGAGGCGGGGACGTGACCGGCGCGGGCTGCCACGCCGCCCACGCCGCCCACACTGGCCGCCCAGACTGATCGATGAGCGCGCACGAGCAACGAGAAGCGCCACGGTGATCGATCGGCTGCGACGATTGCGCGTGCGATGTGGCGAGCTGTGGGACCGCCGCCCGCGCTGGATGTCGCTGTGGGACGGGGGCCCGGTCTCCTTCCTGCCCTTGCTGTTCGCCGAGACCGCGCCGCTCGACCTGCGCCTGGTCGGGCGCACGCTCCTGCGCGCGGCCCTGGTCGGCGCCGCGGCCGGGCTGGCCGGCGCCGCCTTCTTCGCCGGCCTGGAGTACCTGCAGCTGTTCCTGCTCGAGTACCTGGTCGGCTACGAGCCGCTGCGCGCCGAGGGGGAGACCTTCGTCGACGGCGTGATCCACCAGCCGATCTTCCGCCCGTGGCTGCTCGTGATCCTGCCGGCGCTGGGCGGGCTGGCCTGCGGGCTCATCACCCGGCTCGCGCCCGAGACCCGCGGCGGCGGCGCCGACGCCATGATCGACGCCTTCCACCACCAGAACGGGGTCATCCGGCCTCGCGTCATCTGGGTGAAGGCGCTCGCCTCGGCCGCCACGCTCGGCACCGGCGGCGTCGGCGGGCGCGAGGGCCCGACCATGCAGATCGGCGGCGCGCTCGGATCGACCGTGGGCGCGCTGCTCCGGGTCAGTCAGCGCGAGCGGCGCATCCTGCTGGTCGCCGGGGTCGCCGCCGGCATCGCGGCCGTGTTCCGCACTCCGCTTGGCGCGGCGCTCATCGCGGTCGAGGTGCTCTACCGCGACGGCTTCGAGTCGGACGCGCTCATCCCGTCGGTGCTGGCCAGCGTGGTGGCCTACTCGATCGTGACCTCGATCTTCGGCGAGAGCACGCTGTTCGCCCACGCGGCGCGCTTCCCGTTCGAACCGTCGCACCTCCCGCTCTACGGAGTGCTCGCGCTCGCGCTGGCGGCGGTCGCCACCCTGTTCCTGGGCGTGTTCCACACCGTGAGGCGGGCGGCGACGCGCCTGCCCGGCCCGGAGTGGACCCGGCCGGCGTTCGGCGGCCTGGCCATCGGGATCCTGTGCACGCCGATCATCATGCTGGTCGGCTACACGATCGACTCACCGGGTCAGGGGCTCGGCATCCTGGGCGGCGGCTACGGCGCGGTGCAGATGGCGATCACCGGCTCGGAGTGGCTGCCCGGCGGATGGAACGGGGCCGGGCTGCTGCTGCTGCTCGCGATGGCCAAGCTCTTCACCGCCTCGCTCACCATCGGCAGCGGCGGCAGCGCGGGCGACTTCGCCCCCTCGCTGGCGATCGGCGGCCTGCTGGGCGGCGCCTTCGGACGCGCGGCGCAGATCTGGATCGACCCGAGCATCGATCCGGGCGCGTTCGCGCTGGTCGGCATGGGCTGCTTCTACGGCGGCGTGGCGCACGTGCCGCTGAGCGCGCTGGTGCTGGTGTGCGAGCTGGCCGGCAACTACGACCTGCTGGTCCCGCTCATGCTCGCGCTAGGGGTCTCGTTCGCCGCCCTGCGCAAGCGCACGCTGTACGACGCGCAGGTGCCGACCCAGCGCGACTCGCCGGTCCACCGCGACGCGATCCTGCTCGACGTGCTGCGAACCGTGCGGGTCGGCGACCTGATGGGGCGCGGCCGTCCGTTCGTCAGCTTCTCTCCCGCCACCTCGGCGGAGGACATGCTGCGGCGCATCGGCGACGCGGCGTGGCAGGACGTGTTCCCGGTGATCGAGCCGGACGGCTCGCTGTCGGGGCTGGTCAGCGCCGACTCGCTCCGCCTGCTCGCCGCCGAGCAGCGCGACACCACCTGGGCGGTGGCGGCGGACGTCATGCAGCCGGCGGTGACCGTCGCGCCGGAGGACGACCTCCACGTCGCCACCGAGAAGCTGGTGCAGAACGGGCTGCGCGAGCTGCCGGTCGTGGGCCGCAAGGGTGAGATCCTGGGCTTCCTCGACGAGGCCGAGGTGGCGCGGGTCTACCTGCGCTCGGCGTCGCGCGCCGAGGACGCGGCCAGCTCGCGGCGCGACATGCCGCGCGCCACCGATCCGCCGCCGCGCCCCCCCGGATCGACCGACGACGAGTAGACGGCAGCGTCGCCGGCATCCGTCGAGCACGCACACGCGCCCTCACCTGTCCTGCCGGAGCACATCGCCGCAGGTCGGTGTCGCTCGCCCGTTCTCCGACGAAAAACCGGCGCGGACATCCGCCTGCCTGGTCATGGCCGGTAAGCCGGTCGTAGTATCGGTAATCCAGGGGGCCAATGTGCTTTTACAAGTACTCGCCGATTTCGGAGAAGGCGACCTCGCTTACGCCGAGGTGATCCAGCGAATCAAGACGGTCCTGCCCGAGGCGGTCCCGAACCCGGTCTACGTGCCGCCGCTCAACACGCTGGCCTGCGGGTTCTGCATCGGCCAGCTCTCGCTCGGCGCGGCCGCGGCTCCGTCCGTCTTCATCTTCGCAAACGTTGCGCCGCGCAGAGACGATCTCGGACCGCGTGCACACGGCGCGGGTGAACCGCTGGTCCACGCCGAGCTTCCGACCGGCGCGCAGGTCGTCGCGGTGAACTCCGGCTACTCGCTCTCGTTCATCAAGCGCGCGGCTCGCGCGCTCCGCTCGGTGACCGGGCCTGCGGCCGGCTCGCCGTTTCGATCGCGCGACATCTTCCCCGAGGCGCTGGCCCGCGTGGTTCGCGGAGAGCCGGGCGCGCTGGGCGGCGAGATCGATCGCGACAAGATCCCGGATCCTCCGCTCGGCGTCGTCGCCTACGTCGACGGCTTCGGCAACATCAAGACCAGCTGGCGCAGCACCGAGATCGGCGACGCGCCCGGCGCCAGCCTCCACATCCGGATCGGCGCGACCAGCCACGTCGCGGTCCTGACCGCCGAGCAGCACTTCGAGGTCGGCGAGGGTCAGCTCGCCTTCACGCCCGGCTCCAGCGGCTGGACCGAGGAGGGGCGCGACTTCCGCTTCCTCGAGGTCTTCCTGCGCGGCGGCAGCGCCTGGGACCTGTTCGGCCGGCCTGCGCCCGGCACGCCGGTCGAGATGAGCGACAGCGCCGGCGCGTCCCCGCGCGGTCGGCCCGACGTCCGCCTCATCCGCTGACGCGACATGGCCCAGGGGCTCAAACGCCAGCTCGGCCTCGGCGACGGCACGGTCTTCGCCCTGAGCTCGGTGGTCGGGTCCGGGATCCTGTTCCTGCCGTCGCTGGTCTACGCCCTGGCCGGCCGCGACTCGCTCGTGGTCTGGCTCGGCGCCGGCGCGCTCGCCTTGCCCCTGCTCCTGATCATGAACGACATGGTCAAGCGAGTCTCCGACGGCAGCGGCATCGCCGGCTTCATCGCGCTCGGCCTGGGCGACTTCGCGGCCAGCTCGGTGCCGTGGCTCCTGCTGGCCATCATGTTCTGCGGCGGCTCCGGCTCCGCCTACGTGGCCGGCCGCTTCATCGAGGTGGCGTTCGGCGGCGGCCAGGCGCGCCTGTTCGCCGTCGCGTTCGCCATCGCGATCGCGGCCACCGCGATCCCGGCGCTCGGCTTCAGCATCGGACGCCGCATCCAGAGCGCGATCACCTGGTGCACGATCGGCTTCGCGCTGGCGGTGCTGCTGCTCAGCTGGAACGAGGCCAGCAGCCGCTCGATCGATCCGGTCGTGCCCGCGCTGGGCGAGCTGCGCCCGATCCTGCTCGGCATCGTGGCCGCCTTCTTCGCCTTCGTCGGGCTCGAGAACCTGACCTTCATCGCCGGCGAGTTCCGCCACCCGGAGCGCGACTTCCTGACCGCGTCGGTGATCGCCTTCTCGCTCTACCTGGTCCTCCTGCTCGCCCTGACGCTGGCCTTCGGCGTGCTGACGGCGCAGCCCGGCGCCGTGGATCCGACCTCCGGCCTGGTCGGTCTCTCCGTCGGCGTGGGTCCGGGGCTGGCCCGCATTTGCGCGCTGTTCGGCGTGTTCGCGGTGCTGAGCAACCTGACCAGCTGGGTGTGGGGCATGTCGCGCATGGTCTACCGTGCGGCGCAGGTCGGCCAGCTGCCGCGCTCCCTGGCCCCGCCCTCGATCGCCGGGGTGCCGCGCCGCGCGGTGCTGTTCGCCGGCGCGCCCTACCTGCTCGGCGTGATCGCGCTGCTGGCGCGCCCGGCGTGGACCGTCACCTTCCTCGTCTTCACCGGCGCGATGGGCAGCATGCTCTACCTGCTCGCGCTGGTCTCGTACATGCGCATCACGCAGAGCGCGCTGTGGCGGCTGATCGCGGGCCTGCTGGTCGTCATCATCGCGGTCAGCCTGTCGGGCGTTGGCTTGCCGATCGCCGCTCCGCTCGCGGTCGCGGCCTGCGCCTATGCCACCGCGGCGGTGCGGCGGAGGCGGCTTGCCGGGCCGTGAGCTCGCGCTGGTCGTCGCCGGCGCGACGCTCCTGCTGGTCTCGCCGGCCTCGGCCCAGCGCGCGCGGGTTCCGAGCGACGCGCCCGTGTTCGCCGGGGTGCGGCCGACGACGCCGGACTTCGGCGCCACCGAGATCCGCCTGCTCGGCGAGGCGCAGGACATCCGCGAGATCGTCGAGAACGTGCTCGAGGTCGTCTTCGGCGAGCCGGTCCTCGGCTACCAGGCGCTCCAGAAGCAGCTCGGCCCGGCCTACCTGGTCGACCTGTTCGACTGCAACGGCCGCACCCGCTGCATCGCGCGGCTGCTCGGTCCGCTGGCGCGGCGCGGCCACCGGCGGGCCGCCGTCGCCGACTACTCCACCGACGGTGAGAGCTATCGCTTCCGCGCCGTGCTCTTCTCGCTCCCGGCGGGTCGCGTCCTGCGCCGCACCGAGTTCTCGCTGACCCGCGAGCAGCTGCGCGACGCCAAGGCCTGGAGCCGGAGCTTCGAGACCCTGTTCTCCGATCGCGGCAAGCTGATGCTGGTCACCAACGTGCGTGGCTTCACGTGCACCGTCGACGCCAGGCCGTGCGATCTGGGCGGCGACGGGCTGACTCTGTCGCTGCCGGCGGGTGAGCACGTGATCGAGCTGCGCAAGCGGGGCTTCCGCTCGACCAGCCGGATCGTCGAGGTCGAGACCGGGCGCGAGCAGCGGATCGGCATGGCGCTCGAGCCGCTGCCGATCCAGGTCGCGCCCAGCCCCAGCAGGCTCAACGAGGGGCTCCGCCCCGAGCGCGAGCTGCCGGTGGCGGCGGACCTGTTCGGCCGCATCTCGCTGACGCTCATGGCCGACCCGCTCAACTCGGGCGACATCTACGACGAGGTGGCGGTGCCGGAGGACGTGCAGCAACCGGACTGGCACGTGTCGATCCTCCCCAACCACACCTTCCTCGGCGCGTCGATCAACAGCGCCAAGCGCGACCGCCAGTGGCAGGTGAAGGGACTGTTCGTCGTCGGGATGTTCACCCTGCGCCTGGTCCGCGTCATCATCGGCCAGGTCCAGCTCGTGCGCGAGGACCTGGGGCTTCAGGTGACCGTGGGGCGCATGTTCCACCCGACGATAAACGCCGCCGAGCCGGGCACGCTGTCGGAGCAGACCTCGTTCGGCAGCCTGCGCTACGCCATGACCGGCGCCAAGGTGTCCAAGACCTTCGGCCCGGTCGTGATCGACGTCGGCGTCGGCCGGCCCGAGAGCCCGCTCCTGGGCGACACGGTCCCGCGGGCAGAGAGCGCCGGCCCGATCCCGTTCGCCGAGGGGCGCGTCGCGTATCTCGTGCCGGGCCAGAGCGGCCAGCTCTACGGCCAGAACGTCCCGCTGACCCTGGCGGTGTCGGGCACCGTCGGGCAGCAGCGAGTCGGCCCCGGCGAGCTGGAGGTGGTGCGCGCCATCGATCCCGAGGCCGCCGAACCGCTGACCGAGGACCTCCTGGCCTACCTGGGCAGCGCCGAGGCGATCCTTCCGCTCGGCCGCGTCGTCCTTGCCGCCGAGGCCTTCGCCGGCGAGGGTACCGGCATCTACGGCGGCGGCATGTTCCAGCGCCCGCGCGTCGATCTCGAGACCGGCCGCCACCGCCAGATCCGCGCCGCCGGCGGCTGGGCCCAGATCTCGGTCAACGTCACCTCGAAGTGGGAGGCCCTGGCCCTGGCCGGAATGGACCGGGTCATCTCCGGCTTCTCCGCCGGCGTGGCGACGAACGGCGCCCCACCGATGGAATCCAACCGCATCCTCGGCGGCGTGATCAGCTTCGCCGCCACGAAGAACATGAAATTCTCCGCCGAGCTCCACCAGCTCCAGACCGAGTACCGCGACCTGGGAACCGCCTCGATGCTCGTCGCCCTGTTCGACTCCCAGCTCAACTTCTGACGCGGCCACCGATCCGGGGGCGGAGCCGGGGTAAAGTCCCGGCCATGTCCGAGTCCGTTCAGTCCGTGCGGGGGATGAATGACCTCCTGCCGCCGGATTCTGCCAAGTGGAGGTTCTTCGAGCAGCGCTGCCAGGCGGTGTTCGAGCGGCACGGCTATGACGAGATCCGGACGCCGGTGCTCGAGCACACGGCGCTGTTCGCCCGCGGGATCGGCGAGGCGACCGACATCGTCGAGAAGGAGATGTACACGTTCCAGGACCGCAAGCAGCGGTCCTTGACGATGCGGCCGGAGATGACCGCGAGCTGCGTGCGCGCGTACATCGAGCACGCGATCGGCAAGCGGGAGCCGGTGACGCGCTGGTACTACTCCGGGCCCATGTTCCGCTACGAGCGGATGCAGACGGGGCGCTACAGGCAGTTCTATCAGATCGGGGTCGAGTGCTTCGGCGTGGCCGAGCCGACCGTCGAGGCCGAGCAGGTCGCGATGCTCGTCGATCTCTACACCGGGCTCGGGGTGCCGAGCCTGTCCACGCGGGTCAACTCGGTGGGCGGCGCGGCCGACCGGCCGCGCTATCGCCAGGCGCTGCTCGCCTACCTCGAGCCGCGCGCGGCCGAGCTGTGCGCGGACTGCCAGCGGCGCCTGGCCACCAACCCGCTGCGCGTCCTCGACTGCAAGGTGGACACCGGCAGCCCGGTGCTGGCCGGCGCGCCGCGCGTGCTCGACCACCTGACCGAGCTCAGCCGCGCCCGCTTCGACGCCGCCTGCCAGGCTCTGACCGATCTCGGGGTCGCCTTCCAGATCGAGCCCCGGCTGGTGCGCGGGCTCGACTACTACACCGGCCTCGTGTTCGAGATCCAGTCGTCCGCCCCGGCGCTCGGCAGCCAGTCGGCGCTCGTCGGTGGCGGCCGCTACGACGAGCTGGTCGAGAGCATGGGCGGACCGCCCACCCCGGCGGTCGGCTTCGCGCTCGGCGTCGAGCGCGGCATCCTGGCCCTGCCCGGCGCCGCGGACACATTCTCGCCCCGGCCGGACCTGTTCCTGGCCGCGATCGGCGAGGCCGCGCGCCGCCGCGCCCTGGTCCTGGCTCACGGCCTTCGCGGGGCGGGGCTGCGGGTCGACCTCGAGCACCGCGCCGTCGGCGTCAAGGCACAGCTCAAGCGCGCCGACAAGCTGCGCGCCCGCGCATCCCTGGTCCTGGGCGACGACGAGCTGGCCAGCGGGCGAGCCAAGCTGCGCGACATGACCTCGGGCGCGGAGCGCGAGGTCGCGCTGGCCGATCTCGCCGTCGAGCTGGCCAGTCCACCGCCGGCAAGCCCGTAGCGCCGGCCGGTCGACCCGATGGCGACTTGAGTCGCTGGCTACCCGGGTAGCCACAGCGACCGGCCGTGCGCGGAAGAAGATCTCTCAGTCACGCGCACGTAGCGCCCGGCGTTCCGGGCTCGCCGATGGCGCAGCCGTTGCACCAGGCCAGCTCGGTGTGCCGTCCGCGACATCCGGGAGAGCCTTCACCATGATGCCGGCGACCCGCTGCCCGGACGAGAACCTGATCGCCGCCTTCACGGCGGGCTACGTCCGCGGCGCCGACGCAGCCGCCATCGAAGGGCACATGGACCAGTGCGCCGACTGCTGTCTGGTCCTGGCCGACCTGGCCGGCTCGTCGTCGGTGGAGCGCACCTGGGCCGACAGCGAATGCGATGCCACCGCGTCGACCTGGCCCGGTGACGAGTACGCCGTCGGACAGATGCTCGCCGATCGCTTCTGCCTGCTGCGCCGCCTTGGCACCGGCGGCATGGGCCAGGTCTACGAGGCCGAGGATCTCCTGCTCGGCATCCCTGTCGCCATCAAGCTCCTGCCGCCGCAGGTCGGCGCCTCTCCCGCCATGGTCAGCCACCTGGTCCAGGAGATGTTGCTCGGCCGGCGCGTGAGCCACTCGAACGTCTGCCGCATCCACGACCTGGGCAAGAGCGGGCACGTTCACTTCCTGACCATGGAGCTGCTCGAGGGAGACACCCTGGCCGAGCGGCTGGCGCACGGCCGGCCGCCCTACGAGCAGGCGTGCCGCATGATCGACCAGATCGTCGCCGCCATGGCCGCCGCCCACCGCGAGGGGGTCGTCCACCGCGACCTCAAGCCGGGCAACATCATGGTCGACCGCCACGACCACGTGACGGTGATGGACTTCGGTCTGGCGCGCGACCACCGCTGGACCCACAGCCGCCAGCCCAGCCCGGTCGGCACACCCGGCTACTGGGCGCCGGAGCAGGCGCGCGGCGAGGTGGCGACCGCGGCCTCCGACGTCTACGCCCTCGGCATGGTGCTCTACGAGATCCTGGCCGGCCCGCGCGACCACCAGGGGGAGCCAGACCTGGCCGGCGTCCGGCGGCCGTTCCGCTCGCTCCTGGCCCGCTGCCTGAGCGCGCGGCCGGAGGATCGCTTCGCCAGCGCCGTCGAGGTCGAGGACCGGCTGCGCCGGCTGGCCCGCTCGCGCCGCCGGCGGCGCGCCCACATCCTGTCGATGACGCCGATCGGGGTCGGCATCGCGACCACCATCGCGGCGCTCTGCATGATGCACCGCTCCCCGGAGAAACCGGCACGCCCTGCGGTCAGGAGCTCGCCAGCTCGCTCGAGCGCGGTCTCACCGGCCAGGGCGAGCGCGCCCCGCCCCCCAGCATTGCGCGCACACGGACCGTCGGCCCGGTCGCCGCGGGCGACCAGGCCGTAGGCCAGCGTCACTGGATGAAGGTGGTGGCGAACGCCTCGAGGCCCGCCCTCGGGTCGAGCGTGAACACCCGCCCGGTGCCGGTCGGGTTGTCACCCTCGTCCATCACCCACAGGCGCCCGTCTGGCGCCGGCGTGATGCGGATCGGGAACGCGGGCAGCTGCGGGAACGGGACCAGCAGCGGCCGGAACCCGGCGATGATCGTGAAGTTGATCTCGAAGCCGGTGTAGACGGTCGAGAACGCCGGCAGCTCGCCGGCGCCGTCGCCGTTGCATGAGGCGTCGCCACTGGTCTCCAGGTCGACCAGGTGCGTCCGGAACGCCGGGTTCTCGAAGCGAACCGCCTTGATCCCCTCACGCGTGCGCAGCTGGTCGGACTGCGCCACGCAGGTCGAGCCCTCCAGCTCGAACGGCGTGACCTCCTCCGTCTGATCCACCGTCGTGGTGCACGGGTTGGGGGACAAGCTGGTCATGTCGTCCCCCTCGCACGGCGGCGGACGGAGCGGGATGCGGCCGACCTGCAGCGGATGGGCTTCCGGATCAACGACGCACTCACCGGTCTCCGACTTGATCCGGTTGTGCAGATAGCCATCGCGAGTGCCGACCACGACGAACGCGTCGCTGGCCCGCACCGTGTAGCGCTGCACCGCCTGCACGCACTCCGGGCCCGGCGGCGTGCTCTCGTAGCAGAAGCCGGCCAGGCAGGCGTGCCCGGCCTCGCACTGCGCCGAGGTCTCGCACGCCATCAGGCAGCGGTCGGGACCGGGCGCGCGGCTGGAGTCGCGCCGGCACACCCAGTCGTAGTCCACCTCGGGCGGCGGAAGCGTGCCCAGCGCGACCGGGTGCGCAGGATCCGGCAGGGTGCGCTCGACCTCCGCCATCTGCTCGCACTGCGCGTCGCTCTCGCAGCCGTCGAGCGGCGTGGTGCGCAGCACCCGCTTGCGCGGGATGAGCAGGAGGCTGTCTCCTCTCACGCTCACCGCCGAGTACAGCCGGCGCGTGATCAGGAAGTCGCGGCAGGAGGTGGACAGCGCCTCGGTCTGCTCGGTCGGCATGCACACGCCGCTGGTCACCACCGCCGGTGCGTCCGGGTGCACGAAGCAGGTCTCGCCCAGTCCGCACTGCGCGTTCCCCGCCGTCGGATCGCACCCGATGAGCTGCACCGAGTCGAACTGCTCCACCCCGAGCTGACACAGAGACGCCGCGGCGTCGTTGAGCTTCACGTTGTAGCCGTCCACGCCGATGACGGCGCTGCGCACCGGCGGACCGTCCAGGTCCTGGCCGAAGCTGTCGAGGGAGAGCAGCCCCTCCCACTCGATCGTCCAGTCCTGCGGGAACTGATTGACGCCGGCCCAGTCGGGGAACGCCCTCTCCCGGATCTCGATCGGAGCGGTGGAGGCGAGCTCGGACACTGCCGCCGACGTCTCGTTCGCCGTGCACTGCACCTGGCGCATGGACGGCGTGAGGTTCAGCTTCTCCTCCGCGATGCGGCCGGTCGAGTAGAGGCGGTTGGGCGCCTCTACCACCCTCGGACCGCCCGCCAGCGGGTCGGTCGAGGCCTCGCCGCAGCTCGTGGCCAGCGCGTCTCGCGCCTGATTGGAGTCGCGGAACTGGTGGGCCAGGGCCAGCGGCAAGGCCGCCCGTCCCGGATCCGCGGTCACCTCGGAATCGGGGTAGTTGTCGTCGTCGACGTTGATGACGTAGACGTTGCCGCGGCTGGTGGTGACGAAGCCAAACGTGCCAGACAGGACGGCGGGCGCCGTGTCTCCAACGGGGGGGGTCGGGGTCACCCGGGAGATGGCGATGTCGAGCGGCGCCTCCTCGCTCGGCATGCGAATGCCCGGCGAGGTCGCTCCGGGCCGGCGCGGCGGCGTTTCCGGCCCACCGACCGGCATGCAGTGGAGGAACGAGATGTCGGGCTCGTCGTACAGGTAGCGCGGGTCCACCTGGGTGTCGCACTCGATCATGTTTCTCAGGTCCACCACCCGCACGGTGCGATCGGTCGCCACGGCGTATAGATAGGTGGGCCCGGTGGTGTTGGTCCCCTGCCCGGTCGAGCCGCCCAGCTGCACCGTGTTGGAGACCGCCAGCGCGGTGACCCCGATCGCGCCCTGGAGCTGGATGCTGGTGATGGTCCCGGGCAGTCCGGTTGTCGCGTCCAGCTCGACGATCGCGACGCGCGAGCTGTTCTCCGACGCGATGTAGAGCCGGCCGTCCGGTCCCCTGTGGAGGCCCACCGGGCGCGGCGCCAGGCTGTCGTTGGTCGGTGGTCCGGCGTCGGGCGGCGGTGCGGCGTCCGGCGCCCCGGCATCCAGCGGACCTGCGTCGGGAGGCTCCGGTCCGCCGATCGGCGTGGTGTCCGTCGTCGTGGAACCGACGCCGCACTCCGACGGGCAGGTGAACGCGCCGTCGGTGACCGTGGCGGAGCCGTCCTCGGCGAACTGGATACCGGCCTGGATCACGCCGGTCGCCGCGTCCACCACCGCGACCGTGTTGCAGCCGGGATAGGCGATGTAGATCGGACCCGTCGGCGTGGCCGGGCACGCCAGGCCGACCGTCTCGATCTGCGCGCCGCCGAGGACGGTGCGCGGCTTGGCCCGCATCTCCTCGCCGGCGGAGTTGGTGATCGGGATGCGCGAGATGCGAGCCGCCGCGTCCACGTCGAGCGCCGAGGTCACGTCGAGCGATCCGAGATCGCAGGTGGCCGCGCTGGCGGAGACGACGTGGCAGCCGGACTGGTCCGCGGTCAGGCCGACGGGCAGCGTGCCGATCGGGATCGCGTTCTTGCTCGGCGTCAGCGGATCGCTATCCAGCACCGCCTGGGTCTCGCCGTCCACCACCGCCACCGTGCCGCGGCTGCCCTGCAGGACGAAGCCGAAGACCTTGGGGTGGATGAGATCTTCCTGCCCGGGCAGCGGCTCGTCGAGCGGCGCCTGGCAGGCGGCCATCGGCTGCGCGCTGACGGCCAGACTCCCCGGCGCCGCCGGATCGCCGCCGTTGATGCGGAGATCGCCGTAGCAGCCGAACGCCACCGACGAGGGGCGGTCCAGGTTGCGGATCGGCAGCGGCTGCGTGTCGGAGGAGCAGGCCGCGCCCGCGACCAGCAGCATGCCGCACACACCCGGCCACGGCCCGGTGAACCGTCGCGTTCGAGAATCCCGCATCATTCGACATCATCTCCAGGCGACCGAGGCCGTCCCAGGCGGAGGACCACCCGGTTCTGGGTCACTGCCTCCGGCGTCAGATCGACCACCGCCACGGTGCTTTCGAGGTTGTTGCTGACATAGAGGCGCTTGCGCAGCGGGGCCGCCACCAGCGCGGTCGGCCCGCGCCCGACGTCGATGATGGCGTCCACCACCGCGCCGCGCGGGTCGATCGACCAGACCTGCCCGTTGCGGAAGCAGGCCACGAAGATCCGCTCGCCGGCCCCGACGTCGGCGATGGCCAGGTTGGAGGCCTCGGGGCAGACCTCGACGCCGGCGACGAACTCGTTCCTGGGCACGCCCAGCACGTCCATCGACGTGTCCACGATGTGCAGCATCGGCGGGGCGCGATTGACGATGTAGGCGCGCTGCCCGTCGGCCGAGAAGGCGATGCCGCGCCCGTCGCTCGAGTTCCCGACCGCCCCGCGCATGAAGAAGAACTCGGCCGGGACCAGGGCGCGGTAGCCGCTCGATCCGGGCACCACCACCAGGGTCTGGACCCGGGCCTCGCGCCGGCTGGTGACGTAGATCCGATCGGACGCCGAACCGGGCAACCGGCCGGCAGCGCCGACCGCGCCGCGCTCCCCGGTGTCCGGGTTGGGCGCGAACAGGTTGCCGACCGCGTCGGCCAGGATCGGCGCATCTCCGTCGCGCGGCGCCTCGGCCAGCGAGACCGCGCCGTTGGCCAGGTGCGTCATCACGACGTAGCCGTTGTCCGAATCGACGAACAGCCCGAACGGCTCGTCCGGCAGCGCGATCAGGTCCTCGTCGTTGCGCAGCTGGTTCAGCCGGTGCTCGTCGTTGCACTCCGGGAAGCTGCCGCTGCCGCCGCACGACAGGGTGCGGTCGCCGGCGTCGTAGTCGATCCAGGTCAGCGACGGGTCGCCGCGCACCGCCCCGAACAGGCGCAGCGCGTTCGGGTTGTCCATCGTCTGGACCTTCAGCTCGGTCGCGAAGTTGCCGATCCGGACCCCGGCGCCGTCGCGGATGACCTCCCCCTCGTCGCAGATGAGGGTGTACGGCACCATGAGGTCGACCTCGCAGTCCATGCCGTCCGGGACCGCGCCGCCGCCGTTCACCCAGGCCGAGATGATGCCGTCGACCCAGGCCAGGTCCACCACCAGGGCCGCGCCGGAGTCGTAGCGCAGGTCGGAGTTGGCGTTGGCCACGAACAGGACCGACTCGTCCGGCGCCTTGTCCATGCCGGTCGGGAAGTAGAAGGAATTGTCGGGCGGGCGGATCTCGTCGCCGGTGGCCGGGCAGCCTGCCCCCAGCGCGACGAGGACGACCAGTCCCGGGACCGCCATGAGGACGCGTGAAAGGCGCACAGCCACGAGCGGATTGGACCGCGCGCAGCCCTCGCGGGTTGTCCGAATCATCTTCATTTGCCTCGCGCCTCCCCGCGCAGCGCCGCCCGGGCCGCCGCCACCCGCGCGATCGGCACCCGGAACGGGGAGCAGGAAACGTAGTCGAACCCCTCGACGTGACAGAACTCGACCGAGCTGGGGTCACCGCCATGCTCGCCGCAGATCCCGACCTTGAGCTTGGTCTTGCGCGCCCGGCCCTTCTCCACCCCGATGCGGATGAGCGCCCCGACGCCCGCCCGGTCCAGGGCCACGAACGGGTCGCGCTCGAGCCAGCCGCTCTCCAGATAGGTGGGCAGGAACCGCCCGCTGTCGTCGCGTGAGAGCCCCCACACGGTCTGGGTCAGATCGTTGGTGCCGAACGAGAAGAAGTCGGCGTGCTCGGCGATGCGATCGCCGACCAGGCAGGCGCGCGGCAGCTCGATCATCGTGCCGACCAGGTACTCGATCGCGGTCCCGGCCTCGGCCAGCACCTGATCGAACGCGGCGCAGACCCGCTGGCGCAGGACGCTGAGCTCGGCCGAGGTGGAGACGAACGGGATCATGATCTCCGGATGCACGGCGACCCCCGCCTGCACCGCGGCCAGCGCCGCCTCGGCGATGGCGCGCGTCTGGGTCTCGTAGATCTCGGGATAGGACATGGCCAGCCGGCAGCCGCGGTGGCCCAGCATCGGGTTCTGCTCGTGCAGCGCCGCGACTGCGCCGGCCACCTCGTCCGGCTGCTTGCCCAGCTGGCGCGCCACCTCGGCGATCTCCTGCGACGTGTGCGGCAGGAACTCGTGCAGCGGCGGATCGAGCAGGCGGATGTTGACCGGCAGCCCATCCATGGCGCGGAAGATCTCGACGAAGTCGTCCCGCTGCATCGGCAGGATCTTGGCAAGCGCCGCGCGCCGCCCGGCCTCGTCGCCGGCCAGGATCATCTCGCGCACCGCCAGGATCCGCTCCGGGGCGAAGAACATGTGCTCGGTGCGGCACAGGCCGATCCCCTCCGCGCCGAACGCGCGCGCGGTGCGGGCGTCGGCCGGCGTGTCGGCGTTGGTCCTTACACGAAGTCGGCGCACCTCGTCCACCCAGCTCATCAGGGTCTGGAACTCGTCGGTCAGGGACGCCGGCACCAGCGCGGCCGGCCCCAGGAACACCTCGCCGGTCGAGCCGTCGAGCGTGATGACGTCGCCCTTGGAGACGACCGCCTTGCCGACGGTGAAGCGCTCGCGCGCGTGATCGACCTTGAGGTCCTGCGCCGCCGTGATGCAGGGCCGGCCCATCCCGCGCGCCACCACCGCGGCGTGCGAGGTCATGCCGCCGCGCGCGGTCACGATGCCGGCGGCCACCTTCATGCCGTGGATGTCCTCCGGCGAGGTCTCGGTACGGACCAGGATCACGCTGTCGCCGCGCTTGGCCCACTCCTCGGCCTGTTTGGCCGAGAACACGACCCGGCCGATGGCGGCGCCGGGCGAGGCCGGCAGACCCTTGGTCAGCACCGGCGGCTTGTTGCTCGGGTCGAGGGTGGAGTGCATCACCTCGCCCAGCTTGTCCGGATCGATGCGCTCGATCGCGCCGTGCCGGTCGAGCACGCCCTCGGCCACCAGGTCCACGGCCACCCGCACCATCGCCTTGCCGGCCCGCTTGCCGCTGCGGGTCTGCAGCATCCACAGGTGGCCTTCCTCGACGGTGAACTCGATGTCCTGCATGTCGCCGAAGTGATGCTCGAGGCGCTGCGA
>Ga0190265_10001454_pt1 | contig 15590 bp, 21 predicted proteins | sample Popmic124T_FD_133135 | JGI IMG/M metagenome (GOLD analysis project Ga0190265, IMG submission 133135) | Populus adjacent soil microbial communities from riparian zone of Indian Creek, Utah, USA - 124 T | ecosystem: Environmental > Terrestrial > Soil > Riparian zone | place: USA: Utah | collected...
ACTCGCCACCCAGGATCCGAGCCGCCTCGACCCTGGTCACTTCTTTCTACCCCAGGTTTCGCACATAACGCAGCCCCATCCGCACCCCGACCGGAGGCCGGATCGGATCGTCGACTGTGCCTCTTCCCCGTCGATTTTCAGGTCGGCAAGCTCGGCACGATCACCCCGCGGGCCAACCTCGAGCCGGTGCAGCTCTCGGGCACGATTGTCAAGCACGCGACACTGCACAACTTCGACCAGGTCGCCCGGCTCGACGTGCGCATCGGCGACACTGTCATCGTCGAAAAGGCCGGCGAGATCATTCCGCAGGTCGTCCGCGTGATCATCGAGAAGCGCCCCCGCGGCGCGAAGGAAATCCTGCCGCCGAAGTCCTGCCCTGTTTGCGGCGGAGACGTGACCCGCGACGAGGGCGGCGTCTATGTCCGCTGCATCAACCCGGCCTGCGACGCCCAGATCAAGGAGCGGCTGAAATACTTCGCCGCCCGCGATCAGATGGACATCGAATCCCTCGGCGAGGCGCTCGTGGAGAAGCTGGTCGATCTGGGCTGGGTCCATTCCTTTGCCGACATTTACGCGCTGCCGGCGCGCCGCGATGAATTGATCGAGCTTTCCTTCGAGCAGCAGCGAAAAACCGACGACGGCACGAAAACCGGCACCGTGAAGCTCGGCGAAAAGCGCGTCGAAAAACTCCTCGAGGGCATCGAGAAAAGCAAAGCCCGCCCGCTCGCCCGCGTGCTCGCCGCGATGAACGTCCGCCACGTCGGCGAGACCTCGGCCGAATTGCTCGCCGACCACTTCGGCGACATGGAAAAGATCGCGGAAGCCACCATGGATGAATTGCAGGAAGTCGATGGCGTCGGCCCGGAAATGGCCAAGTCCATCCACACATTTTTCAACAGCGAGGCCGGCCGCGCGGCGTGGCAAAACCTGCGAGCGGCCGGCGTGAACATGGTGCAGAAGCGCCGGGCTGTTGCCGCGAAGTCGCCCCTGGCGGGAAAGACCGTCGTCGTCACCGGCACGCTTCGGCACTTCGACCGCAAGGGCATCGAGACGCTGATCAAGGAGCTGGGAGGAAAGGCGACCGGCAGCGTCAGCGCGAAAACAGACTTACTTGTCGCTGGCGAGAGCGCGGGAAGCAAACTGGACAAGGCGAAGTCGCTGGGCGTGAAAGTGTTGACGGAAGAGGAGTTTCGCGGCCTCACGGGTCAGTGAGACGGCTCTGGAGGCGCCGACTCGGGGCCGGCCTTCTCGTGACGGCCGACCAGCGCATCGAGCAGCCCGTCGGAAATCGCCACGAACTGGCCCCCGCCGGCTTCGGCCACGCGGCGCAGGTTCACGTTCTCGGCCGCATGACCCAGTGCGATGACGTGAGTGACGGCTTCGCCCTGCGCGGCCAACTGCTCGAGGGCGCTCACCTCCACCGCCGGCAACCACTTCGACAGAACGATGAACAATTCGTCCGCGTGCCACTCGCGGGTCACGGCATAGGCGCGCGTCAGATTTGTCTCGTCCGCCGCGAGGCGACCCGACAGCATCATCCCCCCGGCCGCCCCCTGTCGCGCCGGCTGCACGTCCTCGATGACGCGGACGGCGCGGCGATTGCCCTCGGCCCGCACGACGCCGAAGCCCCTGACGTCCTTGCTCATGGCGCCGTTGACCGAATTCGTGACGAAAGCCAGCTTCTCGCCATAGGGTGACATCGTGGCGTCGCCATCCATGACGTAACCGATTTTCTTGCCCCGCAGTGGAATCCCGAAATACGACCGCAGCGGGTCCATCCGCGCGATCGCCAGCCGCGGATTTTCCGCGGCGAAATTCTCGGGAATCTCGCCTCCGTCATCGAGCTTATCAAGCGATGCCGCAAGCGGAACAACGACGCCCTGATGAGGCGCCGGCGGGCCGGTCAGCGCCCAAACCGCGACACCCAGCGAGCTCGACGCCGTCAGCACGAATGAGGCAACCAGCCGCAGTCGCGTCAACTTCCCCGTGACCGCCTTGGGAACTTTCACGATCACAGGCACGACGGCCGGCGACGTGACCGCTTGCACGGCCGCAGGCGGAGCGTCGGCCAGATCATAAAGTTGATATTCGGGATGCTCGGGTCGCGGCGCCGTGCGAGTCCTGGGTTGCGCCGCCGGAACCCGCAGGAGACGCCGGCAATGCTTGCAGCGACAGAATGCTCCTCGGAAGACTTCTTCGAGGATCAGGGTGCGCCCGCAGGAATTACACTTCTGCTGCAGCGGCATGAAAACCGCTCCTGGCCAAACGACAACACAGCAAGTCGACGTGAAACCCACTCCAGGTCGCACGACAGTCCTACGACATAACTAGATGATAGATCGCCGAAGATGCCGCTTCCCAGCCGATGGGCAAGCGGGGCGACCCTCAAATTCCCTGAGACTGACAATCCCAAATATACAGAAAGCGGGGCCTCACTGTCCAGTCTGAAGAGGTATTGATGTTCAAAAGGTTTATCGTCGCACCGGCCGCCGGAGGAGCGGGCGACTGTGCGTAGACGTTCGGCGCCCATGTAAGCGGGCGGTGGTATAGAACGACGTGGGCATCCTCAATCCCAGCCCGCCGCTTGGCGACGTCAATCGCGTCGTGAAGCGTGCCAATACGGTCGATCAACCCGGCATCCAGCGCCTGCTGCGCGAGGTAAACCCTTCCGTCGGCCAGCTTTACGACTTCCTCACGCGAGAGATTCGGCCGACCCGTATCGACGGCATCCACAAATTGTGCATAAAAGCCGTTCACCATCGTCTGGAACAGCTCGCGCTCCTCGACGGTCATGTGCCGGAAGGGCGAACCGGCATCCTTGTACTCCCCCGAGGTGATGGCGTCGGTGGTGATTCCCAGCTTGGAGAGCCCCCCGGACACATCAACCATTTGCATGATGACCCCGATCGACCCCGTGACCGTCGACCGCTGGGCGATGATCTCGTCCGCCGCGCACGACAGGTAATATCCGCCGCTGGCGGCCACATCCTGAAAATAGGCCACCACCGGCTTCTTCGTTTTCTGCTTGAACGCGAGAATTTCTTCATACAGCGTGTCGCTGGCCGTCACGGTGCCGCCCGGCGAATTCACCCGCAGCACGACTGCCTTCACCCGCCGGTCGTCGGCCGCCTTCTGCAGCTTCTCCACCGTGAACGACACGACGTGCTCGCCTTCGGAGAACAGGCTGTTGGCGTGGGCGTTCATCAGCAGACCCTGAATGTCGATGATCGCCACGCGGTTGCTCGTCCAGAATTTGTCCTTGATGACCACGCGCTCGCGCAGCGTCTGGTTCTCCGGAATCGTCGTGATCTTGAAGCTTCCCGAGGGCATGCAGGCGGGGGCACAAAAGACGATCGCCGCCAGCAGAACGAAAGTCGCGCGCATCGACCCGGCCGTCTGCGCCATATGTACTTTGCAACTGTTCTTCACCGATTTCCTCCAGATCATTCGCCCGTGGCGTCCGGCGCTCTGCCGGACGCGGGACATTCCGAGGCCGAAGCGCTAGCGAGGCGAGCAATGATCGTAATCCGAATTCGACTATGATGCGATGCGGCGCGCGACCTGGCGCGCGGCGACTCAGCGCCCTTACCGCCGCGCAGCCAGAACCACACTGGCCTGCGCTGCCCCATACCGTCAAATCTTGTTACGGCTCACCCGCCCCGCTACCATAACTCAAACCGCCGGGCGATTAGCTCAATTGGCCAGAGCACCTCGTTTACACCGAGGGGGTCGGGGGTTCGAGTCCCTCATCGCCCATAGGTGCATCCGCACCGACACCGCACAACGCGAGATTCCCGTTAGAAAACGCGTGTTTCGCGATAGTCGCTTCCGCTCTGTTCCCTTCGGTTACGTCGCTTTCCGCAGCGCCTGTGCAGCGCTGCATGGTCGCTTTGTCGAAATCCTCATCCCGAACCGACGTGTAATGCTCCTGAGCGATGGCGACGGAATGCCCGCACCAGGCCGCCGCAACGTGCGACGGATATTGTGACGCCAGTTCGGTAACGCGGCTGGCCCGGAGATTGACCCAGAGTTTGGGCCAGGGGGCCAGGCCGGCGCGGCGGATGAATCGCTTCAACTGAGTCCGAAGGTTCTGCTTCGGATCGCGATAGCGTTCGATGACCCACGTCGCGCCCTCGGGGGCCGCGTCGTACGCTGCCTGTAGCGCCTTGTGGAGTTCTGGAAACAGCGGGATCACTCGTTCGCCGTGACCGTCGCCGTGGTGTTCTGTTTTTGCACTCTTGACGCAAATCCGGTTGCGTTCCCAATTCACATCGGTCCATTTCAACGCCATTGCTTCGCTGGGCACGCGGAGGCCGCCCCACCGAGCCAGGGCAAAGAGGGCTTGCCACTCCGGGTCGTGACTACACGCGTCCATAACCTTTGCGGCGTCGGCCGGCGAGACGTAGTGCCGGCGCTTCAGACTACTCCCGCGCACCGTGACGGAAAGATGGTCGAATGGATTTTCGGCAACCAGCCGCTTGCGCTTCGCGGCGTTGAGATACTGCCGCGCGATGCCGCATCGACGCCTGACGGTATTGTCCGCGAGCTTTTGATCGCCGATCAGCCACTGACGCCAATCGTCCGCGTCGCCGGCCGTGATACTCGCCAGCGGCTTGTCAGCCCCCAGGAATTCGACGAGACATCGCTTGGTGTGTCCCATCACGGTTCGGGTCGCGGGCTTCACGTCCGCGCGGCCCGCGACGTAGCTTTCGAGGAAGCCGCCAAGAGTCATCGCGTCCCAACTGTCGGCAGATGCCGCGATAAGTTCGACGGCCACGAGCTTGCGGCGCAATGACTCCGCGATGGCGCCGAGCCATTCGGCCGTTTTCTGTGGGATTGCCACAATCCCGCCGGAATGAACATTGGCCACGAGCGCCTCGACGTGGATGAGGTAGGAGCGGGCGTCCGCATCCGTGATTTTGCCGAGACCAATCGTCTTTCGATAGCCGGCTCGGTTTTCAAACTGGATCGCTCGTCGCCCGTCGCCGCGGTTGATTAGACTTGCCATTTGGGGGTTACTCCAAATCCACTGAGTTATTGCGGTTGCGGGCGGGTCGCTAGCCGCCGCCGCATCATGTCTCGAATTCTTGATCGTCGCTGTCCCGTCATGTTTGTTCCGGGCACTCCCAGGATTGTTTGATCCTCGTCAATCGACGGGGGCTCATCCAAGCATCGCTCAGCACCTCTGGCGCGAGCCTCCAACCGTATGTTTGAATTCCTCCCGAGAAGTGATGCGCGCTCGGCTGATGTCAAAACTATTCCGAGGGGTGCCGCTTGTATGTCGATTTCCGCGTCCGTCATCGCCGAGACCCTCCGTCGAAAGGTTGAAGGAAAACAACCCGCGCCGCCCGATGAGAGCGGCGCGGGCGAGACTGTCGAATCACTGACGCGCTTTTAGCTTCTTGCGCGCGTTTTCTAGCCTGATTTTTGCATCGGCTCGCGCGAATACAATATGCGAGTGGTGAAGTCGCATGAGAGCGGCAATCTCGCCCTCTGTTAGTACGATCGCGAGCACTTCGTTTTGAGCAGCGAATTCGGCGCGGATGTCGCCAAGCCCATCTTCTTGGTTGCGGGCCTCGGAGTTTCCGCAAGCTGCCTCGTACAGGCGGCGCAGATTGTTGCCGACGGCCCCGAGCACGTTGGCTTCGGCGATGTGAAGCACCGTCATGTCTTGAACGTTTTCGCCGATGATTTTCGGCCGCTCATCTTCGTGGACTTCGTTGGCGTCGCCGGTCTGGGGGGCGGTGGTGAGTGTTGCGGTTGTCGTTTCCATTGTCATCTCTCCTTGCGCTCGTGAGAGCGCGTGCCCGCGCCTGCGTGTACTTACGCCTCTTGGAAGCGTTGCGGTCCTCACGGATGCCGCCACGCCGACGCGGGAGTTTCAATTTGTTTTTGGGAATCTCAGAGAGATGCCCAAGAGTTCAAGTGTCCTAACCATACCACATTCCACGCGCCGAAGTCAAGACTTTTTTTCGTTCACTCAAAATATTTTTTGTCGAAGTCATGCCGCGGCCGTGTCATCGCCGGTCCGGGGGAGCAGCCTATCTACCGTCACCTCATCCCGCCGCTCATCCATCGCACGAGTCGCCAAAGCGTCGGCCTCATCATTCTGTGAACGTGGAATGTGGGAAATATCCCACCGCGGAATTCTGTTGAGTAACGCCAGGGCCTTGTCTCGAAGCGGCTTTATCTCCGGGTGCTTTGTTTTCCATTTTCCAGAAACCTGCATCGCCAGGAGCATGCTGTCGGTGCGAACCGAAAACTGGCTCGCGTTGCCGGTAAGTGCAGCTTCGGCCGCACGAATCAGGCCATAGTATTCGGCCCGGTTGCTGGTCGTTTCGCCCAGGAAGAACGACCCGGAATAAACCAGCTCTTGGGTATGGTTCCGAATGACCGCGCCGCAGCCGGCAACCTTGCGATCCATTCGTGCGCCACCATCGACATAGGCTGTGAGTCGCGGGCCGGTCGGCGTCGTCGGCTGCTCGATGCTGGCGAACCCACCGCGGCGATATTTCTCGGAGAGTTCGACAACCGTCTTCCCGAGGATCGTCAAGATCGTCGTCTCGTCTTCTGACTTCAGGACGGCATCGGCAAAAGCGAGCTTCGCAGCGGTATCAACGGGTGTCGTCATGTTGTTTCTTCCTCGAACATCAACCGCTGATAACCGGGCGCAACTCCGCCAGGGACAGCGTCGATAATCCCCGCTTGTTCCGTGCATACTTGGTCTCCTACAGTGCGCGCCCGCGTCAGTGAAAGTATCGCGAGAACGGCCGGCATGTTTGCCCTGATGCGAGCCGCGAGCGCTCTCGGCATCCGAAACGTCGGCCAATAGCAAAGCCTGTCTCCCTCGGCAGCAATGTTGATGCCGAGTCGCCGACATTCCGCTATCAGTGCCAGGGCAGGGCCGTTCATGGCGTCTCCGAATCTTCTGGCGGACACCACAGGCCGCCGTGAGACATCTTCGCGAAGGGGTGCCAGTGTGACCCGCCTATCACCTGCAGCGCCTCGCGCAACGCCACTTCCGAGTAGCCGGCGGCCTTTCCAGTTTTGAGGATAAACCGTTGCGTTCTGGGTCCGTTGGAGAGCGCAGCACTCAGCCAGTTCACCGCTCGCTGCTGCCGACTATCCGAATTCTTCACGCGGGAGAGTGCAGGGTGTTCTATGGTCGTCCTCACGAGAACGCTCCTTTACGGGCACGCCCGTTTTGCGAATCAGTGACACCGGCCGCCAATAAGGGTTCGCTTGTCGTGTGGGCCGCCTCAGCTTCCAGATGATCTTCGGCTTCCTCGCGTTCATCGCCGGCGGCATATTGGTAATTCGCGACGGGTGATTCGATTCTGCCGTGTTCAGGATGCCAATCCAACGACAGCGGCCCGTCCTGTTGTGCGGAGAATCGACTCTTGAGTATTTCAACTTCGAGACGGTTCCCGTTTTCGTCGGATATCCCGTTAACGTGCAGCACGGCCGTCGCGTCGTACACGAGACGACCAGCGCCGAGAACGTCATCCAACGTGACGGGCCGCGAGTTATTCGCACCTTTCGCCTTGTCGCGTGCGGCCATGACGGCGCTCTTCCGCAAAGCCGCGATGCAGAGAACGGCCACATCATTTGCCTGCGCGACACGCTTAATCGCGGTGGAGTTCAGGACGTCTGTCTGATATTCGGTGGTGTCAGACCCGTCGTTCGCAATCAGGTTCAGGTAATCCACGACCACGAGACGCCAGCCCAAAGCCTCACGTCCGATGGTCGTGATTTGTTCAATCTCGCGGCGAGTCAACCCATGAGGCAGGCAACTCGAATCGAGAATTGTCATCGGCCACGATGCCATCGCATCCCGCGCGGCCATAACGCGCTCAGCTTGAGATGCGGTCAGGTCGCCGCGGTCAATGCCTCGCCGCGCAACGCCGGTCACCTGGGAACATATCAGCTTGGCTACGTCCGCCCCGCTCATCTCCATGGAGTAGAAACAAACCGGGATGCCCGCACGCGCGCAATGCCAAGCAGTTTGCACCGCCAGCGTCGTTTTGCCGCGACCGCTCCTGCCGACTAGCAACGTGACCCCGCCCTGCCGAAGGCCGCCGCCCAAGGCATCATCTACGGCTAGAATTCCGCTGGGAACATATTGAGCTGGCTCCCATGTCCGCGCGTCCGCGACAATTGCCCCCAACGAGTGTTCCTTTAATGAGAAGAGCAGTACGGGCGCCTCAGGTTCTGACGCCAAGTGGGATGAGTATTTCGGCGGCAGGGTTTTAGACATGCCCATTCCCCCTTGCCGTCGGGACATCCAGCATCGATGGCAAATCGATTGCGTTTCTATCTATGGCCGCCTGCCTCAAGCGCGGCGGCTGTCTACTCTTAGTAGTCGGGTGTTTAGGCGCTACCGGGTTCTGCGAGCGCCCACTACCGGGTAGCGCCTGCGCCCCGGTAGCGCCTGATACCCGGCACCCGGTAGCGCTTACTACCGGGTTGGCCAGTCGGCGGACGGCTGGCCGGCCTTTGGGTCGATAGACGGTTGTCAGAATGCCGGCGTTTGAAAGGCGCCTCAGGATGTGCTTTGCATGCGCAGGCTCGCACCCAGCCAACCACGCGAGAAGTGTCGGACCAAGGGCTTTTTTACCCTTGCAAAGTAGCCGGAAGACAACCACGGCCGCGAGAGTGTCCAAGGCGGTCAACTCTTTTTCGTGACAGTAGCGCAAAAGCCGTAGAATCGGGTCCTTCGGCGTCGTCCACCCTGAAGCCCTAGGAGCCGCAGGTTCGCCTTCGGTGTTCGGACGATCCGTCATGCCGTCACGACCAGTCTGCGACGTGGGGCTGCGCAACGTGAAGGAAGACGGGACGGAATGGGCTTTGAATGAACGGCAACCGGCCGCCCACCGTCATCGGAGAGGTCTCGGAGTCGCTTCCAGAGTCGAGCCACTTGAGCGGCTTTCCGACGGCACTCCTGCAATTCGCAAATCCATGCGGCCAAACCGGCGCCGGAGCCGCAGATCAACCCCAGTTCATCAATGAGGTCCTTGTCGTTTTCGTTTAATTGGCCCGCATCGGGAACGTAGCCGAGCGCTTCGGCGCGTGTCCGCAACGTCGCCAGGTCGGCGGGCTTCCCTATCTCAAAATCGACCGCGAGTCCCATCATGGCCCGCGCGAGAGTTCGATGAGTTTCGGTCGGAAAAAAATCCGGGGTCAGAATGTATTCGCGAACAACTTCAGACGGTCGAACACCGTCGCGAATCAAGCAGTGCAACGCCGACACGTACCGGTCCGCACTGTCAATCCAGCGGTCCGCTAAAGGTTGAACTTGATGTTGGATCGCATATAATTTCGCACGCACAACAATACCTCCAGGTTTTCGCGAAAAGGCTCGGCCCCCGCCGGCCTTTTCGCATTTGGTGCCCGCAACATCATCAGCTCGCGATCGCGGTTTCGGCTGCCGGACCGACTTTCTTCCGGGAAATGAAATCGGCCACATCGCTCGGAGAAAATCTGAGCGCCGTGCCTAACCTGACCGCAGTGAGTTGGCCCGACTTCACATAGCTTGCGACAGACTTTTCGCACACCCGCAGCGCTTTAGCCGTCTCTTGAATGTTCCAGAGTTCCACACCCATTTTTGTCTCCCTCAGGGTTCGCTATATTTCCGGGGAGTTGGTCGCATTCGATGCGGCACTCCCCCATACAGTCGTTGTCGTCACATGGATGTTGAAGTTGGGTCGGAGGCGGATTTCCGCGCGCGCCGTCCCCACTGCTGAGCGATGCCGCCGTACTGGCACCAGAGGACTTTCGAGTTGGATAGCGAGCTGCTTGGGGGGTGAAGCGGCCGCTCGCCAAAGGCCAGCGACACGAACGTAATCAATGAATCAGGCTGGGGTTATGAGCGACTAGGCGGGAACTGAGAGAAGAAAGCTGAATCGGTAGGGGCGAAACTCTGAACGGTTAGGACTCGGAAACTGTCGAACCGCCCAAACAAATCACAGGCGTCAGATTGTCGTGGTCGTCGTCAATCGTCGGCGGGTTTGTCGTATTTCGAGAGTGGAGACGGTCTGGCTCAGGCGGTGAGTCTCAGCGAGACAATCGCTGCAACGTCGCGCCGTACACCAGGTCGGGGTGCCTCTCGAACGAAGATGTGTAAGTCCCCGCGAGCGTCCCGTCCGATTGGCGTTCAAGTTCATAGATCGATTGGTTGAACCCGCTTCCGTCGTCAAAAATGATATCGATGACAAACGTGATGCGGTCGCCGTTCACAAATGTCCGCGAATCGTCGTGAGGATAATCAAACCATGCCGGATCACAGAACCCGTCTTTATCGACGATAATGCCGCCCGAGATGGTGAGGCAATTTACTCCGCCGCCGGAACTCGTGATTTGCCAGTATCCATCGAGGTCAGTCGCAGTGAACCCCGCCGGGACACCCAGGCCGGTGTCGCAACCTGCTAGAAGCAAAAGGCCGACGATCCAAAACGTCGTTCGCATGGGTGCCTTCCCTCGCGGATGCCCTGACCCGAACGTCTAGCGGCGACGAGCTAAAATGGTGTGGCCGGTGTCGCGCTAGAACGCCATGCGTTCCATTATCACTTCGTTGGTGAGTGGAGCCATCGTCCCCTCCAAGCAGATTGCTTCGGACGATCTTGTCCCAATAAAGGTGCCGTCAGCCTGCCGCACAACATCGAACGTGCGGATGTTGTTACACGACGCAAGCCACTCGCTCTCGGTGATAATGACGCGGTCGCCGGTTACGACCACATGAATCGGACTGGGCAATGGCTCACCCGAACACGCGAACGACAGATTTGTCACCAGGCCGCCCTCAATCAACATGCAAAAGCTGCTGCCGAAATCCGGGATGGTGTATCGCCATTCACCGTCCAGGTCAGTCGCCGAGAATCCGGTTGGCACACCAAGATCGGCAACGCCCGTGCCGCACCCAGCTATCAACAAGAGCCCGACGAGCCAAAACATTCGCATGGGGGTGCCTCCTCTTGGGTCGGTCGGCCGCCCGCCCTCAGCCGTGAGCGCTCAGGATGCGGTCAACTTCTGCGTCCATGTCGTACTCATCTCCTAACAGCTCTTCGGCCGACGCCTTTCGCATCGCCAATACGAGCCGAGCGTGTGACGCAGAGCCTTCAGCGGCGCGCTTGAATGTCGGCGCCCAAAGAGCCTCCAGCCCGGCTTGGATCAGTCCCGCCGGCGCGGGCGGCACCTTAACCTCCGGCCGCCTGGGCTTGCGCGCCACCTGATTGCCGCGGACGAATCGCCCGGTCGCACGATCGTGATCCCGGCGCTCCGTTTCAGCGTTCTCCGTTGTTTGGCTCTGTGGCATGGTCATCGTCGTGTTCATGTGGCCTCGCTCTTCAAAAAAAGACCCGTCTTCGCGGACTTGCGTATCTCAATTCTACACCACGTTGCCCGAGACGGTCCGTCTGCCCCCGATTCTAGCCGAATCGACTCGCGTGACGAGCGAGAGGGAATCTAAACCGAGGAAACTGGCGTCGGAACGGCACTTCGCGGGCCGGTTTTCTCGCTGCTTTTGGAGGAACATCGTAATGGCGCACAACCCGTGGAAAAAATATGTGAAGCGATTTGATGGTGCGTGAGTATGACACATTGAGATCATCGCCGCCGACCGCTGCATTGAGCAGGTGGCGCAAGAACCAGCCTGCCCGGCTTTGCCGCGCCCGGAACTCCTTGGCGGGTTTCAGGCGAGAAGCCCATTATGGGGCTTTGCCAGAACCTTAATCCTGAGCCATAGCCTGTAAAAGCCATCCCCCGATGGAAGGGATGGAGCGCTGATTGAACTCCGAAACGTGTAGCTGTATAAACCGTTGGGGAGAAGGGGTGAAGGCATGGCGATGAGGTTTGAGAGGCTTCCTCACGTTGAAACGGTGGTGCGCCTTACCATTTCGGTGCCGTTCGATATCACGCTAAACAACATCATTCGACTAAAAGACCGATTCCTCCAAGAGAAGCAGTTTACTGGCCTCGCGGACTTGGACGGGCTGGAGGTGCCGCCTGGTGCTGGCACTTGGTCGCTTGCGGGCATCTCGCCCGTGGCAATCCAAGGCGCAAAATTCGTTGGAAACGCCATCGGGCTGGAACTGACGATGCAAATGCAGCTACTCGCGCTCAGATGGACCGCCCGATCCGGCGCAGCTTACCCTGGTTTCGTCGCTCTTTGTGAGTCGCTCAGAACCCTTGTCGGGGTCATACTTGAGGAGATTGGTACGGCCGAGCAAAAAACTCACGCCCAAATCGTGGCCGTCGTGAATCTAGGTTACATTAGTCTGGCGACTCCAGGCGGCAAAATCGAGAAGTTGACTGATGTGCTTTCGGAGTGCGCTCAAGCACCATTGCTTCGGGGCGGGAGAGTTGACAAGATTCATAATTTCACCTTGAGCTGGCGCGAGACCGATGGTGTCGATCTTCGCCTCGATCTTTCAACCCAGGAAAAAGCAGGGAGCACATCGAAGGAGACCAGATTTCGTATCTTGACCGTGGCCGGCAAGACTCTAGAAAACTCCACAGCAAATCCTTTCGATACTCTAGTATCCCTTCACTCGCGGCTTGAGGATACGTTCCTGGCGGTAATCTCCGAAAACGCCAAGACTGACTGGGGGCTTCAAACACAATGAACGGGTCACAAATCGAAACGCCTGGCGTTCGCGACAGAGCGACTAATCGATTCGTTGAGAACAGCGCGTCTGACCAAACGAGGCGTCAGCCCCGGAGTCGAACCAGGGTTCTAATCGCGCGGGAAATGAATTCAATTGGCGCATGGGTTGACTCTGATCCGGCGTCCTTGACCAGGCAATTGGATGCGAATGACTTCTCAGGTCCTGATCCCTTCGCGGAGAGATTCGTATTAAATGAAGATGAATTTGGCTTCGGGACGTTCTCGTTCATCCAAAGAATTGAGTCAGCGGTAAAGATAATTCTTGAAAACATTGAGAGTGACCTCCAAGCCGCTGAATTACCAGATGATCCTGAATCCGTAGGCGTTCATCCCTTCGCCAGGGCTAGGGCGCTTTCGTTGCTAGAGCATCTATTTCGCGGCCTCTCGACCTTGCCTGAGGATTTGGAGTTGGCTGCTGTGGGAGAAGACGATGGAGGCGTGAATATTGTTGTTCATCGTCGCGGAGCAGGAAAGCGCTTATCCTTCATCGTTCCCTCTCAGGGCGTGGATGCTGTCGAAGTGCGCAAAGTCGATGTTCGGGCAGGCGTGGTGTCTGAACCACTGACGAACTTTGATAATCTTTCGGTTTTGACGACATGGCTGAATTCGTAGGCTCCGGTTCACTCGCCGACGATGCTCACCTTCTGCGCCGGATTCCTTACAAAAGCCAAGCCCCAAGAGGGGTAGTCACGGCCAGCGCCTTCAGACCGAAGAAGCTGGAAACATCACTCTCATATTACCTTCGATCAGAACTGCTTGAGGATAAGCATTCGATCACCCAATTTGCCGAACACTTCAAGCATCCTTCAGGAGACTTGCCGGGGGTGTGTTATCTTTCCTGTCACCAATTACGCCAAGTACCCCCGCTCCAACTCAACCCGCGACCCGATCCGATTCTTGATGATCCCTCTGAAGGCATTTATGGCGTTCTCCATTGTGCAAGTAACCTACCCGATGATCTTCAACAGGAATTGATAGCGGCGATTGTTCATGAGTTTGGTCAAGTGCTGAAGCATTGCGTCCCGTGTTCAAAAAACTGTCCGCAGTGCGCCGCATGATTCAAACTGAGAACTCGGTCAATCGGCGTTGGCCGTCGAGTGCGCCCCGGTGCCTCCGTCCTGACCCGCCGCATTTCCGCTCGCGAATCCCGGTTCGCTCGACCACGCCTCATGTAGCCACAGGAATTCCGGCCGCCGGAAAGTGAAACATCTTCGGGCGAGCTCGCGCGTCCGACGGCGCTCCTGTTTTTTTCTCTCCGCATCCAGCATCTCAGCCGCGCCGGCCGGCTGCTGGATCGGGCATGGTGTTCCGTCGAGGTGAGACATTTTGCCGCCCTTAGTTGCGGCCGCCCGGCAGCCAGCCGCTGGCGAAATCAGTGCCGGCGCTGACGGCGTTATCGAACGGCTGCCTGACCGCATTGAAAGCCCCGATGTCAGAAGCGGTCTGCGCCCTCTGGTCGCCACGCTGGAAGGCATAGGAATCCTGCTGGGTCGCCGCCGGAGAGAACCAGTTCGGTTGCGGCCGGGACGAAATGAAGCTGTTGATGTTCCCGAGCGCGGGCTGATACCCCGAGTTGATGGCCGACCGCTGCCCGGCGAGTTCGGTGTCGAATCCCTGCAACCGTCCGCGCGCGGCAGACAGGTCTTGGTGAGCGCCTTCATACGCGCCCGCACGCGCACGACCCTTCTCGGCCGCGCCAGCGACTTCCATACCGCCGATTGCGCCGATGTTCTTGCCGGAACTCGCCACACCCGCGTTGGCTGCGGTAATCGCCGCGTTCGCCTGCGCCCGCTGCGTGGCACGATTGATGGAGTTGTCCACGGACGAAATCGCGTTCGCATACGTCGGGTCGCGATAGACAAAGTCTTTCGACAAGTCAGGCCCGCCGGCGGTGTAACGGTTGATGTCGGCCTGAAGTTGCGGCCTCCACGTTCGGTCGAGTTTCGACAGGTCCTCGTGCGCTCCCTTTCGGAATTCCTCTGTGCGAGCGGCGTCCTGCTCGCCGAGAACCTTTTGCTCCCATGACCGCATCGCCTCGGTGAAGCCGGCGGCCGTTTCGTGGTAAAGGTCGGGCCTGTCTCCGGCCGCGACGAGCCTACCAATGAGATTTTCTTTTTCCCAATCATCCAGCCCAGACTTTTCGATTGCTTCATGTAAGCTGTCGATTGTGTCTTCGCTGACCGGCTCGTAAATCGAGGCTGAACCCGCGGAGCGAATCTGCGCCATTTCTTCGGGCGGGCGCATGTGCGGAGGAACCCAATCTTGGAGCGGCGCACCCACGGAGAACAGGTCAAAGTTCGGCAGACCCCACGGTCCGCCAGCCTCAAGAAATCTTGGATTTGGAGAAAATTGTGCTGGCATTATTACCCACCCTCAATCACCGGAATCAGCGGTGGAAATTGGTCCATGATGTCAGGCAGCTTCGTGTGCGCCTTCTAGGTGTATTATCGTCACACACGTTGGAGGAGAGGTCGGCGAAGGCACGCCAGAAGGAAGGCGGCGGCGACAAGAAAAGTGGTAGAGCGAAGAAGAAATCGGGTACGGGAAGTTCCCGTAAGCGATCCAAAAAGAAGAAACCGACTGCGAAGACGATGAAAACGTCGCATGATGCGACGTCATCGCCAACGTGGCCTGGGTGTTCCGGGTCGCGTCACTTCCCGCTACGCTTCCGCCATGCTCTCGCCTTCGGAGATGTCCCAGCTTCGCACTAAGGCCTCGCGGCTCATCGCGCCGGGCCTGCCGACGATGTTCTCTGACGGTCCGCTTGCCGACGTTGTGGTGCCGATTGACAAGGGCGTCGGCATCTGGGGCATGAGTACGCTTACCGCCATCGGCGCGGTCGTGGCGTACTATCACCGCGTCGACGACCGTTGGCGCTTTCAAAGGTGGGAGCGCCCAGGGATAAAGTGACCCAGGGGAATCAGCATTG
>Ga0190265_10001455_pt1 | contig 15586 bp, 20 predicted proteins | sample Popmic124T_FD_133135 | JGI IMG/M metagenome (GOLD analysis project Ga0190265, IMG submission 133135) | Populus adjacent soil microbial communities from riparian zone of Indian Creek, Utah, USA - 124 T | ecosystem: Environmental > Terrestrial > Soil > Riparian zone | place: USA: Utah | collected...
CCGCCTCGGCCAGCCGGCGACGACGCTGTCGGGCGGCGAGGCGCAGCGGGTGAAGCTGGCGACCGAGCTGGCGAAAGTCGCCACCGGGCGGACGCTCTACATCCTCGACGAGCCGACCACCGGTCTGCATTTCGCTGACGTCCAGCGACTGCTCGAGATGCTGCAGCGGCTGGTCGACAACGGCAACACGGTGGTCGTGATTGAGCACAACCTTGACGTGATCAAGACGGCGGACCGGTTGATCGACATGGGCCCGGAGGGCGGCGAGGAGGGCGGCTTGGTCGTCGCCACCGGCACGCCCGAAGAGGTCGCCGCGACCGCCGGCTCGCACACGGGCCGCTTCCTCGCCGAGATCGTCGAGCCAACGACCGTGGCGAAGCGCAAGCCGCGGCGACGGGTCGCCGCCGCGGCCTGACGCTCGGCTGCCCTACCAGTCAGAGGTGACGGCTAGCTGGTGAACAGCAGGCCGCCGAAGCGGCACCTGTTGGGCTGGTTGAGCACGCCGACGCCTGCGTACAGCTCCTGGCCGAGGATCTCCGCGCCATCCGGTGCGATCGCGGCGCCAGCGGCCTCCTGATCGAAGGCCGGAGTGCCCGTCGGGGCCTGAGCCGCGACCAGCGCAACCGTCTCCCCGATGTTGAACACGGTGTCCTTGGTCGCGCCCTCGACCGCCGAGTTGTTCTGGTTCGTCTGCACCACTATCTCGGCGATTTGATCCGCGCCCTCGGTGCGGCAGCGCGCGGTGACCGTGAAGGGTCCTGCCGCGGGAAGTGCCTTCGACTGGTTGTTCTCGAGCGAGAACGGTGCGATCCGGCTGCCGGTCACGCCGGCGATCCTGTCCGAGTCCTCGGATGCCTTGACCTTCCTAAGCTTCGACGCGTCGAGCACCTGCTCCTTGACGGCGTTGTAGCCGACGGAGTCCTTGATCATCAGCGTGCCCTTCAGCGCGCGCCCCTTCAGATCGGTCTGGGTCAGCGAGCGGTTCCTGATGTCGGCGCCCGTCAGCGACCCGTTCTTGACGTTGCCGCCGGTGATCGTGAGCGCGTAGGCGGAGCCGCCGAGCGCGACGAACAGGGCGACCATCGCCACGACCAGCGCAGGGCTCGGCCGTCGGCGCAGAATGCGCTTCATGGAAGGACTACCTCCTCGGTATCGGGTTCGCATGGCGGGCGGCGCCATGTCTCCCAGCCGCCCGCGTCGTTCCTACCTCCCCGAACACGCGCGTCGGCGAAGGTTGCGGTCCGGCTTACCGGCCTAGGACCCGCTCCCGTGCCTTCAGGTACTCGCGGAACTCCTCGGAGCTCGGTTCCTTCGCATCCGGCTGATCGTCCGAGACGATCTTCTGTCTCGCCTCGATGTACTCACGCCATTTCTCCTCGTCGACCTTGGGCGGAGGCGTGACGTTCTGGTCCAACACGCGCTTTCTGAGTGCGGCACGCTCCTCCGGGTCCATGGCGGCCTTCTTGAGCCTCGCTCGCTCACGGCTTGTGAGCTCCGTCGGCTTGCTCGGCTTGGAGCCGCGCTCCTTACCCGAGTCCAGCCGTGTAGTGCGGTCTGAGGTGGTCGTACTCGGCGAGCTCGGAGACGCGCCGCCGCCGCCATCGGCGTTCTCGGAGGGGCGAGCGTCATCGCCTCCACCGCAGCCGAGCAGCGCGATCACCGCGACCGCGGCCAGCAGCGACCCAGGCTGACGCCAGCGCGCCGGCCTCTTCAGTGGATTCGGAAGCATCTTTCTCCTTGCACCTACGTGCTGGCGAAACGGGGGTTGCGCGGGGCCTCAGGCCCCGCGCGACCGCTGATCAGGTCAACCCGGCTGAGCGATTAGCCGGAGACCGCGTTTCCGTTGAAAACGCAGGGCAGGAAGATCCCGTCCGTTCCCGTCCAGTGCACCGTCACGATCCCGTTCCCCGCCGTCCTGAAATGCGTGGTGCCGGGACCGTTCGGGAAGTCCGGCAGGAGCGACACGTCGTTCGTGTTGCCGCCTCCTGCGCCAAAGCCGCCGATGAGGTTGATGTCGTTGATGTTCTCGTCGCTGGCCTCGAGATCGTCGTTGGTGCCGTTGCCATCGTCGGTTCCCTCCACCTCGCCGTCGGCGAAGAGGTTCTGGCTGATGCTGACGAGATCGGCATTCGCCTGCGTGGTGCTCGCCACGACGTCGAGCACGCGAAAGGTGAGGAAGAGCGGGAAGCCGGTGTTGATCACCGTGCACGAGGCGGTGAGCCTAAGGCCGCCGACGTTCAGGATCTCGGTCGCGCCCGTGGTGCTCGAGGTCCGGAAGTTGAACTTCCGGATGGTGTGACCAGCGACCGTGTTGGAGTTCCCGGCGCTTCCGGCGCTACCGGCCGTGGTAGCGGAGGTGGCCGTGTCAGCCTTCGCGGCGCTCGGGACCTTGCCGAGCTTGGACTCGTTGACCTGGGTTCCGCCGAGCGTGTTGTTCTTGAGCTTGCCGCCGGTGATGGTCTTGTTCTTGAGCTTGCTGCCGGCGATCGACTTGTTCTTGAGGTTCTTGCCGTTGAGCTTGACGGCGGCGTAGCCGCTGCCTCCCATCGCCACGAACAGCGCGATCAGGGCGATGACGAGAGCCGGCGAAGGCCGGCGGAGGTGCTTGCGCACTGTGTTGCCTCCTGAAGTTTCGGGTCGAGTCCGTGCCTGTGAATAGGCGTCGGCCAGTTTGAAGGTGCTGAGCGTACCTCCGAGCTCGGTCGGTGGGAAGGGCTTCGAGCGTCGTTGCACGGGCTCGCCCTGCAAAGCTCCGGCGCGATGGGACTGACAGAGTCGCGAACCTGGTGGCGGAAATGGCGCTGGTACGAGCGCGACGTCCTGCCGTGGCGACGCGTGGCGATCCATCGCGAGATGGCGAGGCGTGGGGCCTTCGCGCGCTGGCCGATCCAGGGGGACGTGCTCGAGATGCTGCGTGACGGTCGGCTGGACATAGGGGAGGGGACGCTGTTCGAGCCAAATGTCTGGCTGACCGCGCCGGCGCCGGGGCGGATCGTCATCGGCTCCGGCTGCTTTCTCAACCTCGGCGTGATGGTTGCCGCGGTCGACCTGGTCGAGATCGGCGACCACTGCATGTTCGCCAACGGCTGCTTCGTCACCGACGGGGCGCATCGTTTCGACGACCCCGAGCAGCCCGTGCCATGGCAGGGCTTCACCAGCAAGGGCTCGACGCGGATCGGCGACAACGTCTGGTGTGGGGCCAACGTAGTTGTCACCAGTGGCGTAACGATCGGCGAGCGTGCGGTGATCGGTGCGAACAGCGTCGTGACGAGCGACATCCCGCCGCAAACGATCGCGGCCGGTTCGCCGGCCAAGCCGATTCGCGAGATCGACTACCCCTGAGTCGAAGACGACAGCGGCGACGCCGAGGCGCCGCCGCAGTCCGTCCTTCGTTCTCGAGGCCGTCCGGCCTCCAGCGCCGCCTAGTTGACCAGCGGTGCGACGCAGCGGTAGGGGCGGTCGACGGAGAACAGCTCGCCGTCGACGCCGCCGGTGTTCGCGACCGTGATCACCTCGAACGAGTCGACGCCGGTGTTGAGACGGTCGTCGGCGATCGAGCTGCTGTACTCGCGCGGAGCCGCCAGGTCGATGCCGGGCTGCAGGCGGAAGACGCGCAGGTCGAGCGGGGAGGGCAGGTAGCGCCCGGCCTCGGCGCAGACCTCCGAGGCGACGAAGACGCTGGTCGCCACGGGTCGCACGGCGGTCTCGAAGCACTGCCCGAGGAAGAGCCGGGTGCCGGCCGGGCACTCGGCGCTGCGGCCGTCGACGGAGGCGGCGTTGCCGGCTGTATCGGCCTGGGCGGCGCTCGGGACCTTTCCGAGCGTGGACTCCTTGATCGCGCCGCCGCCGAGGGCGTTGGCACGGACGTCCTTGCCGGTGACCGTCTTGTTGCGGATGTCCTTTGACTTGATCGAGTTGTTCTCGATCTCGGACGAGCCGATCGTCGCGGCGGCGTACGAGATGCCGCCGAGTGAGACGAACAGCGCGACCATCGCCAGCACTGCGGCGGGGCTGATGCGGGTGTTGAGCTTGCGGTACATCGGTGACCTCCTGGTCGGACGGGTGAGTTGCGTACTCGTCCAACCGGTGGGCTCACCGGGAATTACGCGACGGTCGGAATTTCTTCGCCAGGTCTCGCTGAGCCCCCCATTGGAGCGGCTCTAGCCGAAGAGGCCGAGTTGATCGACCGCCGGCGACGCGTCCTCGGCAGCGTCCTCCGCCGTCTCCGGGACAGGCGATGGCTCCTGTTGGGGCGGGCCGGCCGCGAGCAGAGCCGGCAGCTTGGCGAAGTCCTCACGCAGCTTCTCCTTCACGCTGGGAGTGCGAAGGCCGGCGGCGGGGTGGAAGATCGGGAAGATCTGGACGCGGCGACCGCCGACCTGGTGCTCCTGTGGCTGGCCGTGCAAGCGAGTGATCCCGGTGCTCGACCGCGTCAGCAGCTTTGTCGCGAAGTTCCCAAGCGTGCAGATGACCGTCGGCTCGATCAGCTCGACCTGGCGGTAGAGGTAGGGCTTGCAGGCGTCGATCTCCTCCGGCTGGGGATCGCGATTGCCCGGTGGCCGGCTCTTGAGGACATTGGCGATGAAGACGTCATCGCGGGCGAGGCCGTTCTCGGCGAGCAGCTCGTCGAGCAGCTTCCCGGCACGCCCCACGAACGGGATGCCCTGCTGGTCCTCCTGGGCTCCGGGTGCCTCGCCGACGAACATCAGATCGGCGTTGGCGTTGCCCGCACCGAACACCGCCTGGATGCGCGTGTCCGCCAGTGGACAGCGGTCGCACGATCGCACCTCGCGATACAGCTCGACCAGCTGCTGGCGCCGCTCCGCTGCCGTGCCCATCGGCGATTAGCTTAGTTCCGAGAGCGGCGCTATCCTCATCCTTGCGGCCGCTACCCGATCGGGAGTGGACCGCGAGACCAACCGACCGGTACCCACGGGACTGGAACGGACGATGCAAGAGCCCACTACATCACCCGGTCACGCGTCCCCGAGCGTGACGATCATCGGCGCCGGCCGACTCGGCGGTGCACTCGGGCGCGCACTCCGCGCCGCTGGCCTCGATGTCAGCGGACCTCTGGGTCGTGACGAGGCCTCGGACGCCGACGTGACCCTGTTGTGCGTGCCCGACGCTGAGATAGAAGCGGCCTCACGGGCGATCGGGACACTCGAATCCCCTTCAGCGCCGCGCCCGGCGAGCCGATTCGTCGGCCATATGAGCGGGGCGGTTCCGCTGACCGCCCTGGCCGCGGCGGACGGCGAGGCGTTCGGGCTCCATCCGCTCCAGACCTTCGCCGGCGGTGAGGGGCCTGAGAGCTTCCACGGCGTGGGCTGCGCGATCGCCGGGTCGACGCCCGAGGCGCTCGCGGTCGCCAGCGACCTCGCTCAGCGGCTCGGGATGCTGCCGATCGAGATCTCCGACTCCGAGCGCGCCGCCTACCACGCGGCGGCGTCGATCGCCTCGAACTTCCTCGTGACTCTGCAGGCCGCCGCCGAGGAGCTGGCCGCCGGTGCGGGGCTCGAGCCGGCGGACGCTCGCGCGCTGCTCGCGCCGCTGGTCCGCAGCACGGTCGAGAACTGGGCGGCGCGCGGGCCGGAGGACGCTCTCACCGGTCCGGTCGCTCGTGGCGACCACGACACGGTCGAGCGCCAGCGTGCGGCGGTGGCGGACGTCGCGCCGCACCTCTTGCCGTTGTTCGACGAGCTGGTGGAGCGCACGCGTGTGTTGGCCGCCGCACGCGAGGCGGTGACCGCATGAGGACCGTTCGCACGGTCGTCGAGCTGCGGGCGGCGCTGGGCGCCAAGCGGGCGGCTAGACATACGGTCGGGTTGGTGCCGACGATGGGCTCCTTCCACGACGGCCATCTCGCACTGATGCGTGCGGCCCGCGAGGCTTGTGACACGGTCGTCGTGTCGCTGTTCGTCAACCCGGCCCAGTTCGGTCCGAGCGAGGATCTAGACGGCTATCCGCGCGACGAGGAGCGCGACGCGGGGTTGGCTGCCGCCGAGGGCGTTGATTTGCTGTTCGCGCCGCCGGTCGAGGAGGTCTATCCCGATGGCTTCGCGACCACGGTCTCGGTCAACGGCATCACCGAGGTCCTCTGTGGCGATCCCGATCGCCGCGGCCCCGGGCACTTCGACGGAGTGACGACCGTGGTGGCGAAGCTCTTCAACATGGCGCAGCCGGACGTCGCCTTCTTCGGCCAGAAGGACGCCCAGCAAGCGCTCGTCATCCAGCGCATGGTCCGCGACCTCGACATCCCGGTGCGGATCGAACTGCTGCCGATCGTCCGCGAAGCCGACGGCTTGGCGCTCAGCTCGCGCAACGCCTATCTCGGCCCCGAGGAGCGCGAGCGCGCCGCCGCCATCAGCCGCGCGCTGGCCGCCGCCGAGGAGGCGGTCGCCCGTGGGGAAGTCGCCGGCGGACCGGTGCTCGCGGCCGCTCGGGCCGAGCTCGACGGCGCGGGGATCGAGCCCGAGTACATCGAGCTGCGTTCCACCACCGACCTCTCACCCGTCGAGCGCGTCAACGGCTCGACCCTCCTCGCGATCGCCGCCCGTGTCGGACGGGCGCGCCTGATCGACAACACCGTCCTCACATCGGATGCGAGCGGTTCGCGCTCCGATGCCCACTCACAAGGAGCCACCACCACGCCATGAGACGGACGATGCTCAAGTCCAAGATCCATCGCGCCACCCTCACCGGGAGCGATCTCAACTACGTCGGCTCGATCACCGTCGACGCCGATCTGCTCGACGCGGCCGACATCCGCGAGCACGAGATGGTTCACGTGCTCGACATCGACAACGGCGCCCGCTTCGAGACCTACACGATCGCCGGGCAGCGCGGCTCGGGCGAGGTGCAGGTCAACGGCGCGGCGGCGCGGCTGGTGCACACCGGGGACAAGGTGATCGTCGTCTCCTATGCCGAGTACGACGAGGCCGAGCTCGAGTCCTATGAGCCTCGAGTCGTCCACGTCAACGCTTCGAACGAGATCGTCACCGTCGACGACGCCGTAGCGGAGCTGCTGTCATGAGCGCCCGCCCCAAGATCGCGGCTGCGCCTCCGGCGAAGGGCAAGCCGATGACGCTCTCGTCGCTGGTCGAGCGCAAGGCGCTCGGCGAGCCGATCGCGATGGTCACCGCCTACGACTACCCCGGCGCCCAGGTAGCCGAGGAGGCCGGGGTCGACGTCGTGCTGGTCGGGGACTCCGCGGCGATGACCGTCCTCGGCTACCCGAGCACCGTGCCGGTCTCGGTCGACGAGATGCTGATGCTGACCGCCGCCGTCCGGCGCGGCCTGCGCACGCCAATCCTCGTCGGCGACCTGCCGTTCGGCTCCTACGAGGTCTCCGACGAGCAGGCGATCGCCACTGCGCAGCGGTTCGTCAAGGAGGCCGGCTGCGATGCGGTCAAGCTGGAGCGCGGCGGCACCTCCGTCGACCGTGCGCGGGCGATCGTCGGCGGCGGCATCCCGGTGATGGGCCATGTTGGCCTGACGCCACAGACCGCGACCGCGCTCGGCGGCTACCGCTCCCAGGGACGCACCGCGGATCGCGCTCTCGACGTTGCCCGGGACGCGCTCGCGCTTCAGGAGGCCGGCTGCTTCGCGATCGTCTTCGAGGCGATTCCCTCCGATCTCACAAACGAGCTGATGCCGCGACTCGACATCCCGGTGATCGGGATCGGCGCCGGGCCGGCGACCGATGGCCAGGTGCTTGTGATGCACGACCTGCTCGGCATCTACGACGGCCACGCCGCCCGCTTCGTCAAGCGCTATGAGAACGTGCGTGAGCGGATGATCGCGGGCGTCCAGGCCTACGCGGAGGATGTGCGCACGCGGCGCTACCCGGAGCCCGAGCACGGCTACACGATGGCTCCCGACGAGCTGGCACGGCTGCGCGAGCTGCTCGCGCGGGAGGTTCGCGACTAGCGACTTATGGGCACCTGGCGGGTTATGGGGGTGGATCCCACACCAAGACCCAGGAGGCCTCTCGTGAAGCGGATATTCAAGCTGCGCCCGTCCCCCGCGATGGCGGTGGCGCTGCTGGCGCTGTTCGTCGCGCTTGGCGGCGGCGCCTATGCGGCGATCGTCGTAACCGGCAAGAACGTCAAGAACGCCAGCTTGACCGGTGTCGACTTCAAGAAGCGCTCCCTGCATGGCTCCAAGCTGCGCGCCGACTCGATCGGCGGCGGCTCGATCAAGGAGTCCACGATCGGGCCCGTCCAGGCGCTCGCGCACTCGGCGGTCGTCAGCGCGGCGGGACAGCTCGTCCGCGGGCGAGGGGTCGCCAGCGTGGCGCGCACGGCCGCGGGGCGCTACCAGGTGATCTTCGATCGCGAGGTACGCAGCTGCGTGTATGTCGTGAGCGTGGGCGATACGAGCGCCGCCGGGCCCGGGACGGGCACGGCGTCGGCGGCCGGCCTGCCCGCGAGCGTGAACGGGGTCGAGGTCCGCACGGTGTCCTACAACGCCGGCGGCAACCCCGTGAACGAGAACAAGCCGTTCCACCTGATCGTTAACTGCTGAGCCGAGAGCCGGAGGGGCGCCGGGCTCTGCCCGGCGTCGCCGGCGCGGGGTGCTTTCCGTCCTTGACCGGCACGCCGCTCCGTCCTAACGTTCGACTGCTCGACGGTACGCGCTTCTGCCCGGCCGTCGACGTCCTCCGACGGAGGGAGAGGACCAAGCACGATCGCGATACCGCCAGGCGGCGGTGGCCGGCCCGGGAGGGCGGCATGTGAGTTCCCCATGCGCGCAAGGCTCCAGGGGGATCTCAGGGGGCGCCGTAGCCTCGACCCGAGGTCGGCGCGGCAACGCCGGCGGGACTCCGCCGGATCGACAAGGAGAAGCGCATGCTTCACATACGCAAGCTCGTACCGCTCGTCGTGGCGCTCGCGGCGACGGCACTCACCGCTCCATCCGCAGTGGGCTCGCCGATCGAAGTCACCAACGAAGGCGCTGGCATTCACTGTCCGGCGGTCAACCTGCAGGCTCACAGCGTCGGCGTCGGGTGTCTGATCCACGTCAACAGCGAAGGGTCGGTCATATTGCGCCAGCACATCTTCGGCATCGAATCCACCGCGGACGCCTGCAACATGGAATTCCTGGCGCGGATCAACGAAAGCGGCGTGGCGTATGTCTACAGCCAGCAGCTCACCGGCAAGATCTGCATCAACGAGCCCTGTAACGAAGAACTCGTGGAGGAGAAGAAGGATCCCTGGCCGCTCACGGGTCGAGAAGATCTCTACTTCAACGCCGCGACCGGTTCGCTCATTGCAAGGGAAGTGATGAGGCTGACTTACTGCATCAACGACATCGGCACCCACGACGAGGTCACCTGTACCGTCGACATCCCAGTCGTGCCCACGCCCAATCATCAGCTGGAATTCGGGATCACGGGTACCACGGGCCAGTCCGAGATGCCCGGCATCGGAACAGCGGGATTCCGCTGCGAAGTGATCGGTCACTGGACGACCGAAACTGGCTTCGACGACCTGGAAATCACGCACCTGTAGGGAGATTGCGGCTCCGCGGGGGCCCGCGCCACGCGGGCCCCCGCGCTGACGGCTGCACGCCGCCCGCGCGGCCTATGCCACGTAGGGCACACTTCGCTGGTGGCCTTAGTGACCGAGAGCGCCGCAGCCACCGAGGCAGCCGGTGCCGAGCTTGCGCGGCGGCTCGTGCCCGGCGACATCGTGCTCGTGTCGGGGGATCTCGGCGCGGGAAAGACGACATTCGTGCGCGGCGCCTGCCGCGAGCTGGGCGTCGAGGGGCCGGTGACCAGCCCGACGTTCACGATCGGGCAGGTCCTGGCTGGACGGGTTGAGGTGGCTCACTTGGACCTGTACAGGCTCGACTCGCTCGGCCGGGAGGATCCGGCGCTCCTAGAGGATTACCTCACCTCGGAGCGGATCGGGTTCATCGAGTGGCCGGCGGTCGGGGAACCGGCGCTGGAGCGCGTCGCGGCTCGGGTGATGCTGCAGCACGCTGGCGGAGATCGCCGGACGGTGGAGGTCGTATAAACCTGCTCGGGATCGACACCTCGACGGCGGCCAGCGCCGCCTGCGTTCTGCGTGCGGACGGCCAGGTCTTCGAGGACGTGCCACCGCCGGCACGGCTCTCCAAGCGGCCCGGCCATGCAAGCGAGCTGATGCCGGCGGTGGCACGCTGCGTCGACGGCGCCGGCATCGCCTGGGGAGACCTCGACGCGATCTGCGTCGGTGTCGGCCCTGGGCCCTTCACCGGTTTGCGGATCGGTGTCGCCACAGCGCGCGCGCTGGCGAGCGCGCACGACGCGGAGCTTCGCCCGGTGTCGTCGTTGGCCGCCCTCGCCGCGGGCGGTGCCGCTGACTCGGCCTCGAACGGCGACGGGTCGTCCCGGCCAACGCTGGCCGTGATCGACGCTCGGCGCGGCGAGGTGTTCACCGCTCTCTACGCCGATGGGACCCTTGCCTGGGAGCCGTTCGTCGCCGCTCCGGAGGACGTCGCCGACCGGATTGGTCAGGCTGGCATGTCGCCGCTTGCGACCGGCGACGGGGCGGTACGCTTTCGGGACGTCCTCGAGGCGGCCGGTGCCGACGTCCCGCCCGGCGACTCCCGTGCCCACGTGGTCCGGGGGGTTTCGATCTGTCGGCTGGCGGCGACCGCGGCACCCGCGCCGGTCGAGGCCGTGCTACCGAACTACCTCCGCCTTCCGGACGCGAAGCCGAGGACCACGTGACCCAGCCGCTCGAGATCAGGCCCCTCGCCTACGGCGATCTGCCGCAGGTGATCGCTGTCGAGCGGCGCGCGTTCACCACGCCTTGGTCGCTTGCGATGTTCGTGCTCGAGCTCTCCAAGCCGTCGGGGATCTGCCTCGCCGCCGTCCGGGGCGGGCGCATCGTCGGCTATCTCGTCTGCTCGCGCTACGACACGGTCTGGCACGTGATGAACGTCGCGGTGGACGATCGCCTGCGCCGTCAGGGGATCGCCAGCGCGCTGCTCGAGCGTCTCTTCGCTGAGGCCGACGGGCCCGGCGAGCAGTACACGCTCGAGGTGCGGCCTTCGAACCAGGCCGCGATCGAGCTGTACGAGCAGTTCGGGTTCGGTGCGGCGGGCAAACGCCGTCGCTACTACCACGACAATCGCGAGGACGCCGTGATCATGTGGCGGCGGAGTCGGGGTAAAGCGGAGACGCACGCGGGGGAGCGCCGGGCGGGCGCCGCCGGCGCGTGATCCTCGCGATCGAGACCAGTTGTGACGACACCTGCGCGGCCGTCGTGACGAACGCGGGCGAAGTTCGGTCCAACGCGATCGCCTCCCAGGGACTGCTGCACGAGCGGTACGGCGGAGTGGTCCCGGAGATCGCGTCGCGCCGGCACCTCGAGCTGATCGACGCGATCACCTCCGATGCGCTGGAGGGCGCCGGAGCGAGCCTCGACGACGTCTCGACCGTGGCGGTGACGCGCGGGCCCGGCCTGATCGGGGCGCTGCTCGTCGGTCTCTCCTCCGCCAAGGCGCTCGCCGCCGCGCGCGGCCTCCCGCTCGTCCCGGTCGACCATCTCCACGGACACGTCGTCGCCTCGACACTCTGGCCTAACCCGATCGAGCCGCCGTATCTCTGCCTCGTTGCCAGCGGTGGCCATACCTTCGTTGCTCGCGTCGACGATCCACGCTCCTACACGATCCTTGGCGAGACGCTCGACGACGCCGCCGGCGAGGCCTTCGACAAGGGCGCCCGCCTCCTCGGGCTCGGCTATCCGGGCGGACCGGCGATCGACAGGCTCGCGCGCGATGGCGATCCGGAGGCGTTCGACTTCCCGCGTTCGCTGCCAGCGGGACACTCTGCCGCGGGCCTCGACTTCAGCTTCTCTGGGCTCAAAACCTCGCTGCTCTATCGCGTTCGCGACCTCGGGGAGGAGGAGACCGATCGTCGGCGCGCTGACCTTGCGGCCTCCTACCAGACGGCGATCGCCGCCTCGCTGATCGCTCGCCTTGGCCAGGCGATCGGGCAAGAGGGCGTGCGCAACGTCGCGCTTGGAGGGGGTGTGGCCGCCAACTCGCTGCTGCGCGCGTCGGCCGAAGAGTTGTGCCGGGACCTCGGTGTCCGACTCTGGACTCCGCCGCTCGATCTATGTACGGACAACGCGGCGATGATTGCCGCCGCCGCTCGCTTCACCGAGCCGCTGCGGTACCCGGACTACCTCGACCTCGACGCCGCTGCGCGGCTGCGATAGGCACGATGGCGACCGTCACCCTCTACGGCAAGCCCGGCTGCTGTCTATGCGACGATGCGCGAGCGGAGCTCGAGCGCGTGCGGCACAAGCTGCCGTTCGACATCGAGGAGGTCGACGTCTCGCTCGATCCGGTGCTCCATCGCGATTACGGCGAGCGCATACCCGTTGTCGAGCTCGACGGCGAGGAGGTCTTCGAGTACCACGTCGACGCGTCAGGCCTGGAGCGGCTGCTCGCTAGAGTGGCCGGGTCGTGAGCGTGGAACCAGCTATGCGCGGGGGGACCGCGCCGGAGGACGGCGTTCGCGACCGCCTGTCGCTCGGCGTCGCCGCTCGGCTGTCACGCTACCTGCAGGTCCTCACCCAGGCACGAAAGATGGGCAAGGACACGATCTCCTCGCAGGAGCTCGCCGACTACACGCACGTCAACTCGACCCAGATCCGCCGCGACCTGTCCGGCTTCGGCAAGTTCGGCAAGCGGGGCGTGGGATACAACGTCGACTCGCTGGTCTCGCAGATCCGCAAGATCCTGCACACCAGCGGGCAGCACAACATCGCCCTCTTCGGCGCCGGCCACCTCGGCCGAGCGATCGCCGCCTCGGACATCTTCGCCGACCACGGCTTTCGCGTCGTCGCGATCTTCGACACCGATCCGAAGAAGGTCGGCAAGCGGATCAGCGACCAGTTGACGATCCGCCCCGTCGATGACCTCTCGAAGGTCGTGCAGGAAGACGAGATCGTTGTCGGCGTGATCGCCGTCCCGACCGAGGCGGCGCAGGGCGTCGCCGACGCGCTCGTCCGCTGCGGGGTGAAGATCATCTTCAACTACTCGGAGGCGCTGCTGCAGGTGCCGCCCGAAGTGACCGTCCACACCTCGAGCCCGGCAGTCGACTTGCTCTACGCGCTCTACTTCTACCTCGCCTGAACGATGCTCGACATGGTGCGCGCACGTGAGGTCTTCGAGGCCTCGGACGATTTCACGGTCGGTCTCGAGGAGGAGTTTCAGATCCTCGATCCGCAGAGTTTGTCGCTTGCGCAGCGCTACCAGGAGCTGAGCTCCGCCGCCCAGGCGGACCCGGTCCTGAGCGACTCGGTGGCCGGTGAGCTGATCGAGTCCGAGATCGAGATCCGTTCCGGCAAGGGGGCCACGTTCGCCGACGCGACGGCCGCGCAGCGAGAAGCGCGCACTCGCCTCTTCCGCCTCGCCGCGGACCACGATGCACGGCTGGCCGCCACCGGCACCCACCCCTGGAGCCCGTGGCAGGAGCAGAGGATCATCGACACGGAGCACTATCGCCGCGTCGAGGAAGGCCTCAAGTACGTCGCCTGGCGCAACAACACCTTCAGCCTCCACGTGCACGTCGGCGTACGCGGAGCGGATCGCGCGATCGCGGTCTGCGATCGCCTGCGCCCGATCCTGCCCGAGCTGCTGGCGGTCTCGGCCAACTCGCCGTTCCTCGACGGGCGTGACTCCGGCCTGCACAGCGCCCGCACCCAGATCTTCACCAAGAGCTTCCCGCGCTGTGGCATTCCAGACGCCTTCGGAAGCTGGCAGGCCTACGCGGACTACGTCGACCTGCTCGTGCGCACGGGCTCGATCGTCGAGCACACCCAGCTCTGGTGGAGCGTCCGCCCGCACCACGCGTTCGGCACGGTCGAGGTACGGATCTGCGACGCCCAGTCGGATGGGGATGCCTCGACCGCGCTCGCGGGACTCATCACGGCTTGTGTCGCCCAGGCCGCGATCGACTACGAGGAGGGTGTTCCCTTCGATCACCCCCCGCGTCGGCTCGTCGAGGAGAACTTCTGGCGGGCGATCAGATACGGCCTTGGTGGGCGCATGATCGACCTCGACCGGATCGAGGAGTTTCCGGCCGCGGCGATCGCGGATCGGCTGTTAGCGTGGACTGCACCGGCCCGTGCGACGCTCGGACTGGACCCTGCCTTGCCGGCTGAGAACGGGGCGCAGCGCCAACAGCGCGCGCTTACGGGTGGGGCCTCCATGGAAGAGGTCTTCACCGCCGAGGCGGACACGGCTGCACGTACATACACGAGCTCGGAGGTGAGGGCGTGAACGACCAACCGACACCCGCAGACCAGCCGCCACAGGGAGCCCCGGGCGGAGGGCCGGAGGGCGCTGCTCCCAGCGAGGAGGAGCTGCGTGCCGCCTTCGAGGAGCAGATGCGCCAGATCCGCGTCGAGGACGTCCTGCTGCAGACCGCGGTGACGCTCGTCAACCTCGGCGCCCGCCGGCTCGGCCTGGGCGCCGCGCCCGGCGAGGACGTCTCCGAGGAGCGCGACCTCGAGCAGGCCAGGCTGGCGATCGACGGGGTGCGCGCTCTGCTGCCGCTCTGCCCCCAAGAGCACGCGGAGCCGATCCAGCAGGCGCTCAGCCAGCTCCAGATGGCGTACGCGCGCGAGTCCCAGGGCGGCACGATGCCCTCGCCGCAGCCCGGCGATCAGGGTGCGCCGCCCGGTGGAGAGTCGCCGGAGGAGCAGGAGCGGGCGAGGGCCCGTTCGAAACTCTGGACCCCGCCCGGCACCTAAATACCTCTAGACCACTTGGCCGCCCGGCATTCGGCCGGGCTGGCCGATAGACTGCCCGCCGCTTTTCGACCGGGCGGCTGCCGCATGCGCGGCAACACGCGTGCGCAGTGCGCACGCGGCCCCCGAAGCCCGCCCGACACCGAAGAATTCACGGAGGACATCCCTTGACCGACTTTCTCACCGACTACGGCGTAATCGTCGCGCTCGCATGCGCGGCCGCCGCCGTCGTCTACGGCATCCTGACGACGCGCTGGCTGCTCGCCAAGTCGCCCGGCAACGAGCGAATGCAGGAGATCTCGATGGCGGTGCAGGAGGGCGCAAAGGCCTACCTGACCCGCCAGTACCAGATCATCGGCGTGGTAGCCGTGATCCTGGCGATCATCCTGGCGATCGCGCTCGACATCGAGACCGCGATCGGGTTCGTGATCGGCGGCGCGTTTTCCGGCGCGGCCGGGTTCATCGGCATGAACGTGTCGGTGCGCGCCAACGCCCGTGTGGCCGAGAGCGCCCGTGGGGGCGTCGGCAACGCGCTCGACGTCGCATTCAAGGGCGGCGCCGTCACCGGCATGCTGGTCGCCGGCCTGGCGCTGCTCGGCGTCGCCGGCTACTACGGCATCCTGCGCCTGTTCGACGTCGACCAGAAGGACGCGGTCGACGCGCTGATCGGCCTCGGCTTCGGTGGCTCGCTGATCTCCGTGTTCGCCCGACTGGGCGGCGGCATCTTCACCAAGGCCGCCGACGTCGGCGCCGACATCGTCGGCAAGATCGAGGCGGGCATCCCCGAGGACGACCCGCGCAACCCGGCCGTGATCGCCGACAACGTCGGCGAC
>Ga0190265_10001456_pt1 | contig 15584 bp, 12 predicted proteins | sample Popmic124T_FD_133135 | JGI IMG/M metagenome (GOLD analysis project Ga0190265, IMG submission 133135) | Populus adjacent soil microbial communities from riparian zone of Indian Creek, Utah, USA - 124 T | ecosystem: Environmental > Terrestrial > Soil > Riparian zone | place: USA: Utah | collected...
CGCGGGGTAACACCGAACGGCGTTGCCGTTCGGTGTTGATGGCTCGTTTTTCACCGGGGGCTTCGCCCCCGCCCCGCCGGGGCAAGCCCGGAACAGGGCCCCACCCCCAGTTTTGGGGCCCCGGCCCCAAAACCGATCCTTCTGCGAACACCACGATGGCCCGCGGGGTAACACCGAACGGCGTTGCCGTTCGGTGTTGATGGCTCGTTTTTCACCGGGGGCTTCGCCCCCGCCCCGCCGGGGCAAGCCCGGAACAGGGCCCCACCCCCACCGCACCCCTCCGGCGCGGGGCTGCGTCCTACTTCGTCATGCTTGCGATGCTGCGCTCTTGGCGCACTCGGAAGGGGCCACCCTAGCGGCCCAATTGCCAACCGAGTAGTGCTAGCGTCGGCGCGTGATGGATCCGTGCCCCCTCGAACCGCCGCGCGAGTTGCAAGAGAGCTGGCTCGCCGCTCTTGCCCGTTTCACGCTCGATCACATCGCTGGTCTCGAGCGAGCCCCCGCTGCCGGCCCCATCGGCCGAGAAGGAGCGGCCATCGCCGACGAGGTGAGCCGGCCCATCGCCGAAGAGCCGCTTCCGGGAGGCATCGACGCCGTTGTGAAAGTGCTGGACCGCGCAGCGCAGGCTTCGCTCAACGCCGCGGGCCCGGGCTATCTCGCTTACATTCCGGGAGGCGGAATCTACGCCGCGGCGCTGGCCGATTTCGTCGCCAATGGCATGAACCGGTACACGGGGATGAGCGTACCGGCGCCGGCGCTCTTTCGCCTCGAACAAGACGTGCTTGCTTGGCTGTGCAAGAGCTTCGGCTATGGCACGAAGGCGCGCGCCGTTTTGACGCCCGGCGGGTCGCCCGCCAACCTCGCGGCCGTCGTCACGGCGCGCCACGAACATTTCGGCGATGCTGGCAACTTCGAGCGAGCCGTCGTGTACACGTCGACGCAGGCGCACCACAGCATCGCCAAAGCCGTGAGACTGGCGGGTATTCCCCCGAGCAACGTGCGCGCCGTCGCCGTGGACGACGACTTTCGTATGCGTGCCGACGCGCTCGAGCGCACCGTACGAGACGATCGGCTGAAGGACTTGCATCCATTTCTCGTCATCGCCGCGGCAGGTACCACCAACACCGGCGCCATTGATCCCCTGGAAGCGGTGGCCGACATTGCGGCCCGCGAATCGCTTTGGCTGCACGTGGACGGCGCCTACGGCGGCGCTTTCGCCCTCTGCGCGGAAGGTCGCCGGCGCCTCGTTGGGATCGAACGAGCCGACTCCATCACTTTCGACCCGCACAAAGGTCTCTTCTTGCCGTATGGGACCGGCTGTCTGCTCGTCGCCGACGGTCACAAGCTCAGACGGGCGCATCACCTCGATGCCGAATACCTCCAAGATCTATCGGGGGGCGATGTTTCTTGGAGCCCCGCCGAGCTCGGCCCCGAGCTGACGCGCGATTTCCGCGGTCTACGATTGTGGCTGCCGCTCATGCTCCACGGAGTGGGGGCTTTTCGCGCCGCGCTCACCGAAAAACTCGAGCTGGCCGATCGCTTTGCCCGAGGGCTCGACGGCCTCGTGGCCGCCGGAGTGCCCATCGCCATCATCGCGCGCCCGCAGCTTTCTACGGTGGCTTTCCGCTTGGCGCGGCGAGCACGAGAGGCGCTCGCCGACTACAACCGGCGCAACGTCGCATTCCTCGCCGCCATCAACGCGAGGCAGAACGTCCATCTATCGAGCACGCTTCTCCCGGTCGAAGACGGAATGGCCCACACGTCGCGGGTGTGCGTGCTCAGCTTCCGCACCCACACCCGCCACATCGAAAGGTGTCTAGAGGACGTGAGCGCCGCCGTCAAAACTTCCCACGGCTGAAGCGGTCGATTCGGTCACACCTGTTCCCAGTCGAGGGTCACGCGGCCGGAATTGCCGGCGATCATGAGCTCGAAGCCTTTGGCGAACTCGGTGTGGTGGAAGCGATGGGTGACGACTGGCCTGATGTCGAGTCCGCTCTCCAACATCACGGTCATCTTGTACCAGGTCTCGTACATTTCGCGGCCGTAGATGCCTTTGATGGTGAGCATCGAGAAGATCACCGTGTTCCAATCGATGGCCATCTCTTCGGACGGGATGCCGAGCATCGCGATCTTGCCGCCGTGGGCCATGTTGGCGAGCATCTCGCGAAACCCTTTGGGGTTGCCCGACATCTCGAGCCCCACGTCGAACCCTTCCTGCATACCGAGCTCCTTTTGGACCTCGCGAACGCTCTTCTCGAGTGGGTTGACGGCGCGCGTGACGCCCATCTTGCTCGCGAGCTCGAGCCGATACGGGTTGACGTCGGTGATGACAACGTAGCGGGCGCCGGCGTGTTTGGCGACGGCGGCGCTCATGATCCCGATGGGGCCGGCGCCGGTGACGAGCACGTCCTCGCCCAAGACGGGAAACGAAAGCGCGGTGTGCACGGCGTTGCCGAACGGGTCGAAGATGGCAGCGACATCCTTGTCGATGCTCTTGGGATGTACCCAGACATTGGTCATGGGGAGCGCGATGTATTCGGCAAAGGCGCCGGGTCGGTCGACTCCGATGCCCTTGGTGCCGGCGCAAAGATGCCGTCGACCCGCCAGACAGTTGCGGCATCGGCCGCAAACGACGTGCCCTTCGCCGCTCACCGTTTGGCCGGGGAAAAAGTCGGAGACGTTGGCGCCCACTTCTACGATCTCACCCACGAACTCGTGACCGACGACCATGGGCACCGGAATCGTCTTCTTCGCCCAGGCGTCCCACTTGTGGATGTGGACGTCGGTCCCGCAGATGCCGGTTCGGTGTACGCGAATGAGGACGTCGTTGATGCCGAGCTTCGGCTCGGGAACGTTCTCCAGCCACAGGCCCGGTTCGGCCCGTCGTTTGACCAACGCTTTCATGGGATACCTCTCGGCGCTGCTCCGTTATAGTGGATCGTGGGACAGGATATTGGACTCGAGGGTATCCAGGATGCAAGATCTTTCTTCTTATAAAGTGGAGGGCCCATGAATGACCACCACCGATCACGCGGCGGGGCCAGTCCCGACCTCATCAGCGGTCATTTGCGCAAGCGTCTCAAACAGCTGCGCGCCGAACGTGCCTGGTCGCTCGATGCGCTCGCGCGCGCTTCGGGGGTGAGTCGATCGATGCTGAGCCAGATCGAGCGAGGCCAGGCCAATCCCACGGTAGGGGTCACCTTCCGCATTGCGCGTGCTCTCGGGATCTCCCTGGCCGAGCTACTCGAGGCCCCTGGATCGACGACGAGCATCACCGTCATCCGTGCGCAGGATCGTGCCTACCATTACCGGTCCGATCGCGATTGCACCATCCGCACGTTGTCTCCGTTGAACCTGGAGAAAGACGTCGAGTTTTACGAAGTCGAGCTGGCCGAAGGAGGCGAGCTTCGCAGCGCGGCGCACTTTCGCGGCACGCGCGAGTTTCTCACCGTTCAGAAAGGGCGCGTGCGCGTCGAATCGGGCGCCGATGGCGAAGAGCTCGGCAAGGGTGACTCGGTCAGCTACCGGGCCGACCTCCCGCACACCATCGTCAACATCGGTGGTGGTCCGGCGCTGCTCTTTTTGGTCGACATTTACCGCAATGGGTAAGCGCGGCGTCCGGTTGCGACGGTCGGAGGGTGAACCGCCTGGCGGCTGGATGCCTACTGGAACATCGCCGGGTCGGGCGCGTCGGTCGCGAAGCCGAGCGTCTTGGCGCCGGCTTCTTTGGTCCCGTCGAGCACGGTGATGAACTTTGCGTAGTTGAGCTTGTCCTCGGCCACGACGAAGACGATGCGGTCCTCGGTCTTCTTGACCTCGAGCATCGGCTTCAGCTTGGGGACGAGCTGTGCCGGCGCAATGCTCTCGGTATTGAGACGCAGGTCACCGCGCTGGTTGATGTAGACGATGATTTGGTCGGGAGGGACTTCCGTCTGAACCTCGACCTTCTCGGTGGAGGGCGTTTTGACGGCGATGTCCTTCTCGAGCAGCGGCGTCACGACCATGAAGATGATGAGGAGCACGAGCACGACGTCGACGAGCGGCGTTACGTTGATGTCGGTGTTGATGACACCGGACGGCTGAATGTGGACTTTCTTCCGCTTGTGCATGACCCGACTGCGCTCCTCGTTACTTCTTCACGACTTCGATGGCGAGCTCGACGCCCTTGGCGCCCGCCTTCTTGGCGTGGTCCATCATCTTGCGCACCTCGCCGACTTCGATGGCCTCGTCACCCTTGAGCATGACCTTGCGGCCCGGGGTCTTGACGAATTCGGCACTGAGCTTCTCTTCGAGCTTGTCTTCGGGGACGTTGTTGCTCTCGATCCACATTTTCTTGTCGGCCGTGATCGACATGACGAGCGGGTCGCCGTCCTTGTCATCCGCCTCGGGGTGATTGCCCTTGGGGAGGTGGACGTCTTTGCCACGCTGGAGCATTGGCGTGATGACCATGAAGATGATGAGCAGCACCAGAACGACGTCGACGAGCGGCGTCACGTTGATGTCGTTCTTGATTCCTTTGGATGACCCACCGCCGAATGACATGATGCTACTCCCGCGAGCCTATTGGGCCGTCTTGACTACCGTGGCTTCTGTTGATCGCTGGCGTCAGCGGGCCTGGACGCGGGCCGAGAGGCCGCCGACACTGGCAGCAGGCTGCACCGCCGGCTTGTGACCGAGGTGCTTGGCCAAGAGGTCGAGCAGCTCATTGGACGACTCCGCGATGTCGACGGAGCGCGCCTCGATGTAGCCCGTGATGTAGTTGAAGGCCATGACGGCCGGGATGGCGACGAGCAGACCGAACGCGGTAGTCACGAGGGCCTCGGCGATACCGGCCGAGACGGTGGCCAAACCGCCGGATCCCGAAGCGGCCATGAGCTGGAACGCATTCACGATACCCATGACGGTTCCGAGCAGACCGATGAACGGTGCGGTGGACGAAACGGTACCGAGGATTCCTTGCCCACGCTTCAGCATCTGGACTTCGCGCTGAGCCTGGCGCTCGAGCGCACGCGACACCGATTCGAAAATGAGCTCAGGATCCCCCTTGGGCGTGACGCGATAGGCCTGCAGCCCGGCGTCGAGGACGCGCCCGAGGTAGCCCGGATCAGGGCCCGCCTCGGCGGCAGCCGCAGCTTCGATGCCTCCCTGTTGAAGGAGACCAGCCAGTCGGCCCGCGAACTCGATCGATGCTTTCTTCGCCTTGCGGAAGGCGAAGAGCCGTTCCCCGGTGACGAAGAGAGAGGCGATCGACATGACTGCGAGAGACAGGACGATCAGCCGGGCGAAAAGCCCCATATGATGCCAGAGATCAGTTAACGTAAATTGCATCGCTCTTCCTCTTGTGAGTGCTTTTCGAGTAGGGGCCCGTACTGGCCTTATGGCGGCAAACAGCCGGAGCCAAAAAATTAACTATTGGATGACTTTGACCTGAATGACGTATTCGACGCTGACAGGTCGCCCCTGAAACGTGACGGGGGTGTACTTCCATCTCGAGACGGCTTCAAGTATCGCCTTGTCCAGAAACTGCAGGCCCTTGATCAGCTTGCAGTTCGTCAGCGAACCGTCGAGGTTGATGACGCACTTGACGATCGCCAGGCCTTGGATGTTGGCGGCCTTGGCTTCGGGGGTGAGCGTCGGCGGTGGATTCGATAGGAGCTTGGGTCGCTCCATGCCTGCGCCGAACGGAATGGCCTGGTTTTGATTCAGCTGGTTGCCGAGCTGACCGCCCACGACGCCACCCACCACACCGCCGACGACGCCGCCGGCCACGCCCCCTTCGACACCACCCTCTTGCCCAGCCGGCTCGTCTTTAGCTGCCGGCTTGTTCTCGGCAGGCTCGGGCTTCGCCTTGGACTCGACCAAGGTGTCCTGCTTCTTCACGACGGTCTTGGTTTCGACCTTCGGCTTCTTCTGCCCGCCGCCCGCGGGCGGAGGAGGTGGTGGAGGAGGTGGAGGCGGCGGCGTTGCAAGGAACGTCACCGCCCGCAGCTCTTTCTCGACGGCCTTCGCGGGGCGCGAGGACAGGTACGCGACCAGGAGTAACAGCAGGGCGTGGATGGCGAAGGAAAGGATCGCCCCCCGGCCAAACTGACGTTTGGGAAGATTACGCTCGAGGACTGAGTCGAACATGAAACTGCGTCTTCTCTATGAACGAAAATTCGGACGAATGCCAGTGTTCATTACATGTCGTTACTTGAACGACGGCGGGTCCTTGGCCAGAACGCACCACTTGAGGTCTGGGTGGCAGCGATACGCGATGTCGGGGCTGATACCTGAACCCAGGGCTCGGCCTTTGCTGTTGTCCGGGAAGGGGGAGCACTTGCTTTCGTCAATTCCCATGCCGTCGTCGGAAGAGCAGTCGAAAAAGGGCCAAAGACCTACCACGCGGACCTTCGCCGTGCACGGCGTGCCCATGCCGCCGTCCGCATCGCCCACCTGCTTCGTATACTCCAGGTCGGCGATGAGCTGGTTTCCGGGAGCGGCCGGTGTGTTGAAGAACCGAACGTTCGACCAGGTGTATTTGGCGTGGAAGTAGGGAACGGCCGCCGCGCCCCCGCCGCCGTCCGGCAGCGTCGGCGGTTTGGCTGCAACATAACCGAGTACCTGTTCGGCCGGGTTCATCGACGGAACACTGCAGAAATTGTCGGCGCCCGGTTCCGGGGTCGCCCAATCGCCCTTGGAGTAGGGGAGGTGGGTCGGGTCCGGGTCGTTGGCTGGTGGTGGGTTGTGGTCAATTTCGGCCGTAGACTCGAACGAAGGCGTTCCGAGACTGCCGCGATTGGGGTCGAGGTTCGAGTTGTCTGGAAGAGGATAGTTGTAGGCCTCCACACCAACTTCTTCGCCTAAGGGGGCGCAGTCGGTGTCACCACTCACGTAGGTGTAGACGGCTGCAAACGGTCCATGTCCAGCAGTGCACTTGATACGGGGCTGGTCCGAACAGGAAGCTGCCAGGCCGACGACGACCCCTGTAGCTGCCAATCCCGACAGATATAAAACCAGGCTTCGCTTATCCACGTTCGCGTCCTTCCTGTAACTTTTCGATTAGCCTGTGATTCAAGATTAGAACGTCGTGCGGAGTCCGAAGCGGAACACGCGCGGCGCTTGGTAGGCGAGAGGTCGGCCGAAGTTGGGGTTCTTCTCTCCGGGTTGGAGATAGTACTCTTCCTCCGTCGATGCCGGGGGCGGCAGGACGCCGGTCTTGACGATGCCAGGGATGTAGCCGTTGGCGTCGGGCGTGGCACCGCTCGTGTTGGGCTGCACGTCGGATGCGGTCCAACGCTGATCGGCCAAAGTGACCGCCTGGAAGTTGAAGATGTTGAAGATGTCGATGGTTGCCGCAACCGACTTGTCCTTGTCGATCTGGAAGCGGTAGCCGAGCGCCAAGTCCGCGCCGAACTCCCACGGCGATCGTGGACCGGACCCTCGGGGGAGGATGAAGGTCTCGTCAGGGCCGTAAAGGGTGTGCGAACCGTAGTATCCCGTCGGCGTACCGGATCGTCCACGGAGCGACACGCCCGTCGTGACGTGGTGCTCGGGGGTGAGAATCCAGTCGCGCGCGCCGTAGACCTTGACCTGGTGCGTTCGGTCCCCGGGGAGGGGGCCGTCGCGGTTGGCGAGCAGCGAGCGGAGGTCGAAGTCCGAGTTGATGTTCGGGTCGAGCTGCTGCGTTTCCGGACGGAAGAGGCCGGCATAGTTACCGCGGAGGTAAGAGACGGTGTAACTGACCTGGGCCAGCCAATCGTCGGCAAACACTTTGGTAAAATATGCCGTGACTGCATCGTAATCGCGTTTCGGCTTCGGGAAGTCCGTCGAGGTGCCATACCCCGGGTTGCCAAGGAAGTACGTCTGGGCCTCGTCGCGGCTCATATCCTCAATGACGTAGTTCATCCATCGTTTTGTATAGCTCAGGCCGACGCGAGCATCTCGGACGATCTCGTATTCACCACCGGCCACGAGCTCGTCCGTCGACTGCGGCTTGATGTTGGGATCGACGGGGATCGATCCGCCGCCGCCAGCAAGGGCGTAGTTGTGGTTGGGCGGGCTTCCGATCGGGATGAGGTTATCGCTCCCGAGACAGGGTCCCAAGCCGGCAGGCTGGCCGGGAACCGCAGGATTGCAGGTTCGCGTCGGGCTGACCGCCTGGTGGCGGCTGATGGCGCTCGCCTCACCGGAGAGCGAGCGGTCGGCCATATCGAGGGGAACGGTCTCGTAGAAGCGAGCGTAGTTGCCGAACAGTTTGGCGCGGCCGGACTGCGTCGGATCGTAGATGACGCCGGCGCGGGGCGACCACTGGTTCGGTAGGCTGAGGCCGCGGTTGCCGTGGGTGTCGTAGAGGAACTGAGCGTCGTAACGAACGCCGAGGTTGAGCGTGATCTTATCCATCACGCTCCAGCTGTCCTGCACGAATCCACCGGCCGTGACCGACTTCGTCTTCGTCCTGAGGTAGGGCAGACCGATGTAATCGTCCGGGCCACGCATGAAGCCGTAACCGCGGTAGTCCTGGAAGTTGAGCCCGTTGACGGCCTCGCGATAGAACGTCTCACCCGAGAAGGCCTTGGTCATCTCGTACTGGTTGTATTCGACGTCGACGCCGGCCTTGATGACGTGGTGTCCTGCACCCTGCAAGAGGTACGTGAGGATGCTGCGCGCCTGATAACGGTCGAGCACCTGAGAGTTGATGGCGCCAGGGCCGCCCGTGTTCCAGGTCGTGACGGGGCACCAGTAGCCCGAGGCGGGATCGCAGAGCTGCTGGATGTTGCCGACGTTGGCGGTGTCGAAGGTGTAAACCTGGTGGTAGCCACCCAGGGCGGGGTTGTTGCGGCGCCACCCGACGCGCTGCTGGCCGGCGAGGACGTTCGGATTGCGTGTTTCCGTCGGCCCTGAGCCATCAGCACCATGGACGCCGCTCGTTTCATGGTGCCAGCCGACGGTGGTGTCGATGAGGACGCGCTTGTTGTCGAAGGCGGACGTCCACTTCAAGCTCGTGTCGAACGCAGAAGTGTTCCGCGTGTGGGCGAGGGCATTGTAAGGACCGTTCAGGCCCTGCGTCGTGCGGGGGTCGGCTTCCGGCTGACCGTTGAGCGGGTTGATGCCGTATTTGCCATTGCCGCCGCTCTGCGTGGGCGTCGCGAAAACCGCGAGGTGCAGCTGGTTGTCCTGGTTGATGGCGAAGGTCAACTTGCCCATGGCCTGGATCGCCGTTGACTCGGCCGCGAAGTCCTGTTCCGAACCCTGGATGAGCTGCTGGTCTCCCCTCGCGGCGGCTACCGGGTCGAGCTCTGGCGACGTGCCCGGCGTCCAGCCGGGAAGCACCGCGCTGCGATTGAAGGCGCGCCTCAGGTTGAAGCGCGTTTTGGCGAAGTCGACACCGGCGTAGAACCACAACTTGTCTTTGACGATCGGACCACCGACATCGGCGCCGATGTCGCCGATGTACCCGAGCGACGTATCCGTCGAGACCGTCTGGCCCGCGCGGCGAACGAGGCTGCGCGCTCCTTCGAGGGCGCCCGGCGAGTAGTAGCCGAACACGCCGCCGTGGAACTCGTTCGAACCGGACTTGGTGACGACGTTCAGCATACCGCCCGTCGCGCGACCGTACTCCGGCATGTAACCGCCGCTGATGACGTTCACCTCTTTGATGAACTCCATCGAGAGCGGCGTGCCGACGACGCCGAAGGCGGGGTTGTTGACTGACATGCCGTCGAGCACGTATTGGTTCTCGGGCGACGTCGTGCCGTTGATCGAGGTGCCGTAGGTGTCGGCCATGGCGCCCGGCGTCGACTCGGCGATCGATTCGAAGGAGCGCGAACCGCCGCCCTTCCCGCCAGGTGCGCCGACGGGGATGCGCCGGGTGAAGTCGGAGCTTATGTTCTGGCCGGTCGAGCTCGATCCGACGTCGACCGACGGCGGCCGCGCGACGACCGTGACCTCTTCCGCCTTGAGTGCTTCGGGAAGAAGGTCCGCGTTCATGCGGATCGTCGTGTCGGCGCGTAGCGTGATGGCGTCACGCGAGTACGGCTTGTATTGCTCCTTCTCGAGGCGCATCGTGTAGACGCCCGGCGGAAGCGAGGGAATTCGGTAGAGACCGGACGAGTCGGTCACCACCATCTGCTCTCCTTGGAGGGCCGGTGAAGTGACCGTCACGACAACGTCGGCGACTGGCGCCTTGGTTGCCGCGTCCACGACCGTCCCTTGAAGGACAGCAAAACCTTGCTGGGCCAGGGCATCCTTCGGCGTTAGCAGTAACGCTGCCGCGATGGCGCACACGACCCAATGCCAGAACGTCTTCTTGAGCATTGTCACGAATTCCTCTCCACGAGATATGGCTAATGCTGCGGGGGGTGGAGTCAAAGCACGCGACAGATCAATCTGACGCGTGTGTGGCTGAGCCACGGGGGGGAGCCAAACAACAGTGATGCTTGGAAGCTTGAAGAGGGTGATGCCGTCTACTCGGTCAACCTCGCCACTTGATCAACCTCGTCCCAGCCACCCTCAAGGAATCGGTTACTGGAGATCTCGAGGTTGTACAGCCGCTACGCCTACAACGACTCAGGATGCGATGACCGGCACGAGTAGCCTGGTTTCTTTGACATTGCAATAGAGTTTTTTCGAATGTGCGCGAAGAATTTTTGGAACCGTTTGTGTTCGTCGACGCGCCCTCGCGACTCCCTTCGCAGCGATCGCAACTGCGACGCGATCGCCGGGATTTTGAGGGCGAAGCTTCGCCGTGAGTGTGGTGCTGGAGCATCATGCGAAACGGGATACACACCCGACGCCGACGTGCATTTCGATCTCTCGCTTCAATGTCCAGAGTGAGGACTCGTCGAGATTCAAAGATGCAGTTGTGGAGAGACGGTCGGCGACCGCTTTCGAGCACCGTCGATGACGCAGATCGTCAAAGACATCCCCAACGCGTAGGCCGCGTAAGCAAGCACCGGGACCGAAAAGCGAGCGACGAGAAAATGTCGAAGTGGAGCCGAAGGGAATCGAACCCTCTACCTCCTGCATGCCATGCAGGCGCTCTCCCAAATGAGCTACGGCCCCTGTTTGCAACTAGGAAATTAGTAATTCAAAGGATCGACGCGGCCGGCCGAGACGGAAGCAGGTTCGTCGGGGGCCCGCACCTTAAGCGTCGACATCCGGCTTGTCAAACCCCTCGTCAGACGCGTGAGCCCCCTGAGACGCACGCTTTTTGGAGCGAGTCCACCAGCCTGTGGATGTTGGGCACCGCCACCGAGCAAAGCGCCACGCGCAGCGCTCCTTTCAGCGGCACGACGAAGACACCGTCCTCCTTCATTTTTGCCGCAGCCAGCGGAGCGTCCTCGACGAACATCGTCACGAAGAAGCCGCCGTCGTAGCGCGGATAACGAAGCCGCCGCGGGCGCGCGAGCTCGTTGAAGACCGCCACGCGACCATCGAGAAGACTCACCAGACGGCTGCGTTCTCGGGCGACGGCATCGGCCAGGGCGGGCTCGCGCAGCAAACGCGTCACCGCGGCCATTCCCCCGCGGTTGCAGTTCGACCACGTGCCGCGGCACGCGTAACCGAGAGCCGATTCGATGCGCTTGCGCTCTATCGCGTCCGGCACCACGGCGACGAGCGCGCCCACCCGAAGACCGTAGTGCGTGAACGTCTTGGATGCGCTCCATGCGACGAGCACGAGCGCGCGTCCGAGCAGCGACTCCAGCGCGCGCAGCGCCGTTCGCGTGCCCCCTTTCGCATAGGCCGAATAAGCAGCGTCGAGAACGATCGCCACAGGGCCGCGGTCCGCGTGACGGCCGACGACTTCCACCATCGCGCGCCAGTCGTCCTCGTTCATCGAGTAACCGGTCGGGTTCTGGCAAGGATCGTTCACGAACACGACCGCCCGTCCCTGGGCCGCCATGACCTCGGCAAGCTTGCGATCGAGTGCATCGAAATGAAGGCGACTCATGTCGCTTTTCGGGTCGAACATCTCGAACGTCTGCACCCGCCGCTGGTGCTCGTCGGCCAATGTTTCGTAGGGCCCCCAGTAACAAGAGGTGGTGAGCAGTGACTGGCCCGGCTCGAGGAAGGTCGAAATCACGTGCCGCAAGGCACCCGTTCCTCCCGGCGTCGCCACCGCGGCAGCCGCGGCGCGCATGGCGGGTTGACTCGCGAAGAGGTCGTCCATCACCGCTTCGAGGAAGGCTGGGTTACCCGAGATCGGTGCATAACCGGCCCAGTCCTCTTCGCGGACTTCTTTGACGGCCCGGGCCGCGGTCGGCAAAACGGCGAGCGCACCGCTGTCCTCCAGGAGGACCCCGATGGTTGCATTGATGATGGACTCGCCTCGGCCTGCGCGGAGGGTCGCCTCTTGGTTGAGCGCGAAAATCGGGTCGTCGCCGGAGCGATCTCCTTTAACGAGAAAGGGGAGCATGCAGGACTTCTAGCACTCCTCCGGCGATTCTCCCCATTCCCGATCGCGTCGTGCGGGCACTTCGGGTCGATGCTGGTGAGCGACCCCCATCCTTAATAGAGGAGGACAACGAAAGCGCCGTTCGGTCATTCCAGATCGACGTCGATGCCGACACGCCTCATGAGGCGCAAAGCGTTCGTCGAGCGGACCACGCCCGGCCTCAACCGATAGTCGAACGACATGACGGATTTTCCGTTTTCGGATTCGCTGACCTGCTCTTCGAAATGGACTTTATCCACACGTTCATCGAGTTGGGGCCCGAGGTCGAGCAGACCGACGTCGTGGGTCGAAATCGCCCCCATGGCCCCGCGCTCGAGCAAGTGGCGCAAAACGGACCGCGCGCCGATGACGCGCTCGCGCGAGTTGGTACCCTGCAGGATCTCGTCGAGTAGAAAAAAGAGGGGGCGCTTCGCGTTGATGCCGTCGACGACGCGTTTGAGCTTCTCGAGCTCGGCGTAGAAGTGGCTGACCCCTTTCGCTAGGGAATCGCGGGCCCACATGCTGGTGCGCAGCTCGACCGGGGCCATGTCGAGCTCTTCGGCCATGACGGGAGCGCCCGCCATAGCGAGGACGGCGTTGGTTCCCATCGAGCGTAAGAGTGTGCTTTTCCCGCTCATGTTGGACCCGGTCACCAAAAGCGCGGTGCCACTGCCGCGCAAGCGGACGTCGTTGGTCACCCGAACGCGCGCATCGATGAGCGGGTGGCCGAGCCCCTTGGCGCGAAAACCGGCGGTGCTGGAGAGCGTCGGCCAATGCGCCTCGCGGTGATCGTGGGCAAACGCAGCGAGGCTTGCCAGCGCTTCGAACTCCCCGATCGCGTCGAGCCACGATCGCACCCGGCGTCCGGCGCGCGCCTGCCAGCGTTCGAGCGCCAAGACGCATTGCAGGTCCCAAAGAACGAGAGGGCCTATGAAGAATCGAAAGACTTCATTTCTGCGTGCATCGAGGAATCCGGCGATTGCCGATAGCCTGCCGATCTCGTCGGCCGCCGTCCGAGACGATTCTTTCGTCGGTCCAATTTTTTGCTGTAGACGGCGGAGGCCTGGCGTCTCGAACCGCTCCCGCGCGATGAGCTCCAGCATCGATCGGTAGGGAGCGAGCGCCCCTTCGCGCGCGCTCACGGCGCTTGCGATCGGTTCGACCTTCGGGAGGAGCGCCAGGGCATAGAGCCACTGGCCGAGCGCCGCCAACAGCAAAAACCTTACGTGGACGAGCTCGAGTTGGACCAGCACGAAGACGACGCCGAGAAGGGCCGGGAGGGCGAGCGCTGCCACGCGCGCCAGAGGGAGCTTGGAAACGACGAGGGGCGATTCGGCCCACGCCATGAGCGGCGCGGGGTCGGGCTTGTCCGCCCGGATGAGTGTACCGAGCACGGCGAGCTCTTCCCGCAGTGCCTCGAGCTGCACGAGCTCGCGAACCGCGGCCTGCCGTTCGAGAATCGCGTCTGGGTCGCTCGGTTGGATGAGCCAGCGCCCGAGCGTGTCCTCGCCTCGCCGGGTGTGGGTCGAGTCGAGCAGTTGAAAGAGCGAGCTTTCGCCGAAGAGGTCGAGATCGGCGGCGAAAGGGTGTTCCTCGGAGCGAAAGCGCTCGCCTCGCGACGGGTATTCGGCGAATTTTCCGTCGATGCGCAAGATGGCCCAGCGGTGAAAAGCGATCGCGGCCGCGACGCGTCGCTCGACCCGATCCACCCGAGCGTGCGCCACGACCAGCGCGACGAAAGTCGCAGCGAGGACCGCCGCCACCCACCAAAACCAAACAGGGAAGTAGTTGAAGCCGCGCGCAGAGGCGATCCCCGCGGCGCCGACGAACGTGACCAGGCGAAAACCGGAAATCACACGTGAGGTTCGGGCGTGCCGCCGAGCTTCTTCCTCGAGGAGGGCTTGCCTCTGCGCGTGCCCCTCGCGTGGCGCAAGGGCGCCGGCCGCGAAATCGTTTGCTGCCGGGTGCGTCGATTCTTCGGTTGCTTCTGGCGTCGGCATGGTCGTCTCGCCGCTACTTCTTCTCCGGGCGAGCTTTGGGAGCGAGGCGTGCGCGCAGCTGCGTCGCGACGTCGTCCGCCGCGATGAAAATATCCTCGGGGTAATTCCGCCGTTTGATCATGCTGGCGTAGATCTCGTCGGCAATTTGGTAGTTGAAAGCGAGGCCGGAGATGTACTCGAGCTTGAGGCTGAAGTCGCGATTGACCGGCGTATCTTTCAACCACTCGACGAGATCGCGCCCGCGCGTCCCGTACGAACCGAAAATGTCGAGCGCCGAGTTGAGCTTCACGTGGGCCAGCGACTTGCGAAGCGCTTCGTTGTCGTCAATGCGCTTTTGCACCGCAGCGATGTCGATACGAAGCGGCTCGACCTGCCCGAGCAGCACCACGTCGTAACCTTTTTGCTCGGGCTGCGAGTTCCACACCGTTCCGCTGGGGAAGGCGTCGACGAACGTGCGCATCTGGATTTGAATGGCCTTTTCGCTCGTTTCGTAGAGAGGAACCCATTGCGTGGCAATGCCGCCAGCATTGAGCCTATCTTTGACGATAGCGTAGTACTCCTGAGAAAAGAGCACCGAATTGCCGCGCACCCAGGGATGAATGGGGTCGGAGGTGATGACATCGAACTTCTCTTGGGTCGTCGCCAAGAAATGCCGCGCATCGTCGCTCACCACCTCGACGCGCGCATCCGACAAAACGCCGTGATTTTCCTCGGAAAAGTAGCGTGAGGCCGCCGGCCGCACGGCGGGCTCGATTTCACAGATGACGATGCGCTTCACTTCGGGATGAACCACGAAGGCCCCCGCCGTCACGCCGGCGCCTAGTCCCACCACGAGCACCGATTGAGGGCGGGGATGGGCCAACGCCGAGAGATGACCCAAGAGCCGCTGCAGCCGCATGTCGAGGTGATCGGTCGATGCCTCGACTTTGCCCGCCACGTGGTAGTAGCGGTGGTTGGGCGACTCCCGAACCGCGACGGTCGAAGCGACCCCTTCTGCGACGTAGGGAATCTTGTCCCGGTCGTTCAGGGTCCAGATGTACCGGCCCGTCGCCTGCAACTTCGGCGGCAACGCGGGGATCAGGAAAACGCCGACGATGGCAGCCGGAAGGGGCAGATCCGCCAGATAGTCGAGCCTCGTCCGTTTCGGCTTCTTCGTCTTGCGCGCGGAC
>Ga0190265_10001457_pt1 | contig 15576 bp, 10 predicted proteins | sample Popmic124T_FD_133135 | JGI IMG/M metagenome (GOLD analysis project Ga0190265, IMG submission 133135) | Populus adjacent soil microbial communities from riparian zone of Indian Creek, Utah, USA - 124 T | ecosystem: Environmental > Terrestrial > Soil > Riparian zone | place: USA: Utah | collected...
GAACGAGTCTCCAAGCGATTCGACGGCGTCCCCGCCGTAGACGAGGTCTCCTTCACGGTGGATCGCGGGCAGGTGGTCGGCTTTCTGGGCCCCAACGGCGCCGGCAAGTCGACCACCATGCGGAGGATCACCCAGTACTTCGAGCTGGACGCCGGCACCATCCGGCTGGACGGCGTCCCCCTGACCGACAGCGGGCGCGCCGCCAAGCGGCGGATCGGCTACCTCCCCGAGAACAATCCCCTCTACGCCGAGATGCTGGTCTCCGAGTGGCTGGAGTACGTGGCCGGCCTTCGAGACATCCGCGGACCCGAGCGCCGCAGCTCGCTCGACCAGGCGATCGCGGCGACCGGCATCGAGGACGTCTATCACCGCCCGATCGGCGAGCTGTCCAAGGGCTTCCGTCAGCGGGTAGGGCTGGCGGCCGCGATCCTTCACCGCCCCGACCTCCTGGTGCTGGACGAGCCGACCGAAGGGCTCGACCCCAACCAGCGGGTAGAGATCCGCCGGCTCATCGGCGCGCTGGGCCGCGAGCGCACCGTCATCCTCTCGACCCACATCCTGCCGGAAGTCCAGTTCACCTGCTCGCGGCTCCTCATCATCAACCGCGGCCGCATCGTGGCGGACGGGCCGGTGGACGAGCTGGTCTCGCGCGCGAAGGACGGCGCCCGGATCAGCGTCGAGGCGAGCGGCGCGGGGATCGCCGAGCGGCTGGCCGGGCTGCCGGGGGTACGCAACGTGGAGCCTCGCCCGGTCGAGGGTGACCGCGTGCGGCTGACCGTGATCGTGTCGGGTGTCGAGGACCTGCGTCCCCGGGTGTTCGAGCTGGCCAAGTCGTCGGGCTGGACGCTCTACGAGCTGCACCAGGAAGCGGGCAGCCTGGAAGACCTCTTCCGCCAGCTCACCACCGACCAGGAGCCGGCATGAGGCGCATCTGGACCGTCGCAAGCCGCGAGCTCCGCGCGCTCTTCGACCTGCCGACCGGCTACGTCCTGCTGGTGGTCTTCCTGGCAATCAACGCCTTCCTCTTCTTCCGCCAGGCGTACCTGTCGAACACCGCCAGCCTGCGGCCGATGCTGGACCTGCTCCCCTGGGAGTTCCTCTTCTTCGTGCCGGCGGTGACGATGCGGTCGCTGGCGGAGGACCTGCGGGGCGGGCAGATCGAGGTCGTGCTGGCGCAGCCGGTGAGCGAGCTCGAGGTTCTGCTCGGCAAGTTCCTCGGCTCGGTGCTCTTCCTCTGGACCGCGCTGCTGCTGACGTTCGCGATTCCGCTCGGGCTGTCGGCCGGCGCGGATATGCCGTGGGGCACGGTGATCGGCCAGTACGTCGGCGCGGCGCTGCTGGCGGCGGGGCTGGCCGGCATCGGTGTGTGGGCCTCGAGTCTCACCAAGAGTCAGATCACGGCCTTCATCGTCGCGGCCGGGCTCATGTTCGTCCTGGTGCTCGTCGGGCTCGACCCGCTGCTGGTCGGCCTGCCGCCCGGCCTCGGCACGATCGCGGCGCGGATCGGTGTGCTCTCGCACTTCGAGAGCCTCGGGCGCGGCGTGATCGACTTGCGTGACGTGATCTACTTCGTCTCGCTCGCCGGTGTCTTTCTCGCGCTGGCGTACGGGGCGCTGCTGGGGCGCAAGCTCGCACCGGGCGCGGGAGCCCGGCGGCTCAAGCTCGGTGTCGGCATGCTGGCGGCGTCGCTCATCGTGGTGAACCTGCTGGGCAGCTACATCGGCGGCCGGCTCGATCTGACACCGGGCAATGCCTATACGCTCTCTCCCGCCACCGGCCGCATCGTCCGCGACCTGAACGACATCGTCACCGTGAAGGTGTTCACGTCGAAGGAGCTGCCCGCCGAGGTGGCGCTGATGAAGCGGGACGTGGACGACCTGCTCCGGGACCTGCGGTCCGCCGGGCATGGCCAGGTCCGCATCCTCGAGCGCGATCCGTCCGACGACGAGGCCGCGCGCCGGGAGGCGGTGTCGCTCGGCATCCAGCCGGTCCAGTTCAACGTCATCGGCCAGGCGGAGCTGCAGGTCAAGCAGGGCTATCTGGGCCTCGCCGTGCAGCACGGCGGCCAGACCGAGACCATTCCCTTCGTGCAGCGCACCGACGACCTGGAGTACCGGCTGGCCTCGACCATCCGGCAGCTCAGCCGCGACAAGAAACCGGCAATCGGCTTCGTGGCCGACGCGCAGGGTCCCGGGGTCGCCTTCACGGAGATGCAGGAGCAGCTGCGTCGCTCCTACGATGTGCGCGACATCGACCTCGCCGACTCCACCCAGCCGGGCCCCGACGTCGTGGCGCTAGTGCTCGCCGGCACGCCGGACAGCCTCACGGCGGACCAGCTCCGCCGGCTGGACGCGTTCATCAATCGGGGTGGAAGTGCGCTGGTGCTGTCGGGCGGCATGGAGGTGTCCCAGCGCGCGCCGACCGCGCAACCGCGGCCGGTCGCCTGGAACGCGTTCCTCCGCCCGCTGGGTGTGACGATCCGGAGCGACATGGCCTACGATCTGCTCGCCAACGAGGTGATCCCGCTGCCGACCGACTTCGGCCGCGTCCTGCAGGTCTATCCGTTCTTCATCCGGGCGCAGAGCACCCGGCTGTCGCCGGTGAACCAGGATCTCAGCGCGGTGGTGCTCACCTGGGCCAGCACCATCGACACCACGGGCGCCGCCAAGGGCACGCTCACGCCGCTGCTCGGCAGCAGCCAGGCGACCGGCACGTTCACCAACGTCACCACGATCGCGCCGACCCAGGACTTCCCGCAGACGAACCTGAGTCACCGCCTGCTCGCCGTGATGGTCTCGCCACCGCCGGCCGGCGCGGGCGGCAAGCCGCGCGGACGGGTGGTGGTGGTGGGCAGCCTCGACTTCGCCACCGATCGCTTCGTGCGCACGGCGCCGGAGAACCTGGCATTCACCCTGAACGCGATCGACTGGCTCGCGCAGGACGAAGCGCTGATCGCGATCCGCTCGAAGGACCGGCGGCCGCCACCACTCCTCTTCGAGAGCAACGCGGTGCGTGAGACGGTGAAGTACGCCAATCTGGTCGGGCTTCCGCTGCTGGTGGGTATCGCCGGGGTGATACGTCTCATCCGGCGGCGCCGCCGCACGCGGGAGCCGTACCGGCCGCTGGTGCCGGTGACCGGGAGCGCCGGATGAGCCCGAAGCAGCTTGCCCGACTCGCGATGGTGCTGGGGGCGCTCCTGCTCCTCTGGGGCGCGGCGTCCCTGGCCCGCAAGAGCTCGCGAGGGCCCTCGGCGGCGGATCGGTTCGCCTTGCCGACCGTGTCGGCCGATTCGGCCGATTCGATCATCATCGTTCGGCCCGCCGACACGACCCTTCTCGTCCGCCGCGACTCGACGCGGTGGACCGTGAACGGCCACCCGGCGGCCCAGCGCGCGGTGGCGGACCTGTTCACCGCGCTCGCCGATACGACCAGGACCAGTGAGCTAGTGGCCGGGCGCACGGCGTCGCACGCCGGGTACGGGGTGGACAGCGCGAAGGGCGGACGTGTTCGCGTCGTGCGCGGTAACTCCACACTCGTCGATCTGGTGCAGGGCAAGCGCGCGCCGACATTCGACGGCGGCTACTTCAGATCGGGCTCGGATTCCGCCGTGTACCTGGTCGGCGGCAACCTGGCACAGGCGCTCGAGCTGTCATCGGACGAGTGGCGCGACAAGCGCATCGCGGGAGCGGTGCCGGACAGCGTGGGGCGGATCGAGGTGAGTCGAGGCAAGCGGTCGTACTCGCTCCGCCGCGATGGGAAGGGCTGGATCTCGGGATCGGGTGGGCGGGCGGACAGCGCCGCGGTCGGCACGATGCTCGAAGGCTATGCGGGGGTGGAAGCCGCGGGCTTCGCGTCCGCGGCGCAGGCTGATTCCGCCAGCTTCGCGCGACCGGATCGCCGCGCCACGCTGCTTCGTACCGACGGCACGCCGCTGCTCGCGATCGCGTTCGACTCGACGGCGAGCGGCTTCTGGGTGCGGGCGGAGGGGGACAGCACGGTTTACCGGATGGACGGGTGGGCGGTGGACCGGGTGACGCCGGAGGATAGCACGTTGAAAGGGAAGTGAAAATGTCGTCCTGAGCGAAGCGAAGGAGGCATAGCAGCGCTCCGGCTCCTTCGCTCCGCTCAGGATGACATTGGTACTCGCGGGACCATTGCTACTCGCGCGAGCCGCGCATCAGCACTCACTCCATCACTTCGAACGCCCTCCAGCCGCGCTGTCTTACCAACGCGCCATGTTCGTCCAGCCGCGGCGGCCGCAACCGCACCGTCCCCGGCGCGAGCGGCGCGATTCCCGTCCGTGGATCCGCGACCACATCGCCGAGCGCCTCGGACACGCTCCGGACCACACCCGCCGGCACTCCCTGCCCCGCCAATCGGTCGAGCCACTCCGCGGCCGGCCGAGTGCGCAACGTTCTTCCCACTTGGGCCACGACGGCCGCGCGGTTCTCCACCCGTCCGGCGTTGGTGCGGTAGCGCGGATCCTCGGCGAGGTCCGGCCGCGCCAGCGCGCCACAACACGCGAGCCATTGCCCATCGTTTCCCACCGCGAGCACGATGGGACGGTCGGCAGTCTCGAAGAGCTGGTACGGCGCCAGGTTCGCATGCGCGTTGCCCCATCGCGCCGACTCCTGTCCGGTCACAAGCGCGTTCTGGGCGACGTTCACCAAGGCCGCGGTCGCGCTGTGCGCGAGTGAGACTGTCAGCAGCCGCTCCGCCGCGCTCGGCCGGCGCGCCCGTGAGGCGAGTGCCGCGAGCACCGCGACCGCCGCGTCCTTGCCGGCGCACACGTCGGCGAGCGCTACGCCCACCTTCATCGGCGCGCCGCCGGGCTCGCCGGTGATCGCCATCCACCCGGACTCCGCCTGAATGACGGCGTCGTAGCCGGGCCGCTCGGATTCAGCCCCGAAGCCCGTGAGCCGGCACCAGATCAACGCCGGCGAGCCCTCCAGCAGCGCCATCGGATCGATGCCGCGCCGCTCCAGCGTGCCGGGGCGGAAGTTCTCCACCACGACGTCCGCATCGCGCGCCAGCGCAAGCAGTAGCGCGCGGTCGGGGCCGCCGTCGAGGTCCAGCGCGACGCTCAGCTTGTTCCGGTTGACCGAGAGGAAGTACGCGCTCTGGCCTTCGTGGTCGAACGGCGGCCCCCACCCACGGGTCTCGTCTCCACCGGCGGGGCGCTCGACCTTGAGCACGCTCGCGCCCAGGTCGCCCAGCGTCATGGTGCAAAGCGGTCCGGCCAGCACGCGCGTGAGGTCGAGGACCTTGATGCCGGCCAGGGGAAGCAGGGTCACAAAGGCAGGGGGTTGAGCCGCAGATGAACGCAGATGAACGCAGACACGACAACTCGAGAGTATTGAAAGAAACCAGATCCCGACTCCCCCCATTCCATTCTGCGTTTTTCTGCGTTCATCTGCGGCCTATTGTGTTTCGGTATTTGTTCGGGTACTATGGAGGTGGAATAGGAGGAGCCAATGTCACGGAGCCCGGAGCTGGAGCGCAAGCTGGAAACGCTGATGTCCCTGGCGGCCGACGATCGCGAGGGGCTGCCTCCGCGGCTTCGCCACGCGCGAGACAGCGGTGCGCTCTCACCCATCAACATCCGGCATCTGCAGCCCATGCCGGGGATGCGGATGTCCCTGCTCCGGATCCTGATGACGAACGCCTGCAGCTACAACTGCAGCTACTGCCCCATGCGGCGCGACCGGAACATGCCGCGCACGCTCCTCAAGCCGGAGGAGCTGGTCAGAATCTTCCTGGGTGCGCGAGAACGGGGCTGGTGCGAGGGTCTCTTCGTCACCACCGGTATTCCCGGCCGCCCCGTAAAGGTCATGGACGATCTCATCACGGCGCTGGAGCTGCTGCGAGAACGCCACCGCTTCGGCGGGTACATCCACGTGAAGCTGGTTCCGGGCGGCCAGCCGGCGCAGATCGCCCGGCTCACCGAGCTGGCGAGCCGAGTGTCGATCAACCTCGAGGCGCCGTGCGGCGCCAGCCTCGCGCAGATCGCGCCGGACAAGAACTTCGGGACGACGGTGTCGGACCTCGAGCGCGTGAGGGCGCAGCTGCTCCATGAGCGAGCCCAACGGGCCGACGGGAAACCGCGTGACGCCCTCCATCCGGGCGGCGTGTCCGGGATGACGATGCAGTTCGTGGTCGGCGCTACCTCCGATACCGACCAGGACATTCTCGGCACCGTGAGCCGGTTGAGCGCCGGCGGCGGCATCCATCACGCCCATTTCAGCGCCTTCCGGCCCATTGAAGACACGCCGCTGGAGGGAGCCCGCGCCGCACCCGCGCTCCGCGAGCACCGCCTCTATCAGGCAGACTACCTGCTCCGCGACTACGGGTTCAGCGCCGACGAGGTGGTCTTCGAGCCGACCGGCAACCTTCCCCTCGCCGTGGATCCCAAGAGTGCGTGGGCGCTCGCCAACCCCGAGCGGTTCCCCGTCGAAGTTCGAACCGCTTCGCCCGAGGAGTTGATGCGGGTGCCCGGCGTCGGCGCCATTTCCGCTCGCCGGATCGTGGCGGAGCGCCGGGAGAACAGCTTCCGCTCGCTCGCCGACCTGCGCAAGCTCGGCGTGGTCACCAACCGGGCCGCCGGATTCCTTACGCTGGGCGGCCGCCGCCTGCAGACCTCACGCTGGACCCAGCAGCTCGGCTTCTGGTCGCCTGAAGAGGAAGTCGGTGCGCATCACATGGTGTATCAGGTCAGCCCGGGAACATTTCGATAGGCTTTTCTCACGTCGCTCTCCAATCGGTGACCGCACTCACGGCATCGCTTCGTCTTTTCCGCTAGAGATCCGCTGAACATCAGCAGCACCGGACTGCCGTGATTGTCTCCCATCTCGCCTCGGCCGCACGGTACTGCCGACACCCCACTGGACAGATGGGAAGCGGAGGTTGTGATGGCTGAAAGAACGCATTCTGGGGAGCGGCTCGGATATGCCCTGGGAGTCTTCAGCGTCGGACTCGGGCTGACGCAGATCCTGGCCCCTGCGGGCGTGGCGCGCGCGATCGGCCTCAAGGATGACGAGACCACCCGTAAGACCATGCGCGCGTTCGGCTTTCGGGAGGCCGCCACTGGAATCGGGCTACTGAGCCGGCCGAACCACGCCGAATTCGCGTGGGGTCGTGTAGCCGGTGATGCGATCGACCTGGCCCTGCTGGGTCGGGCGCTCAGATCCGAGGATAGCCGCCCGAATCGTGTCGCAGCCGCGATGGCGGCCGTCGCCGGCGTGACCGTGCTGGACCTTCTCGCGAGTAGCCGTTTGCGCCGTCAGGAAAACGGGAGGGGGCGCGATACCGAAAACGGTGGACTGTCCCAGGCGAACCGCGGCATCGAGGTTCGCAAGGCGATTACCGTGAACAAGCCCCCGGAGGAGGTCTACGGCTTCTGGCGGAATCTCGAGAACCTGCCGCAGTTCATGGTGCATCTGGAGTCGGTCCAGGTGCTGGACGCACGGCGGTCGTATTGGAAGGCCCGGGCCCCGCTGGGCGCGACGGTCGAGTGGACTGCTGAAATCACTGAAGACATTCCTGACCGGTTGCTGGCCTGGCAGTCGGTCGAGGGAACCCAGGTTCCGAACTTTGGCCACGTGGAGTTCAAGCCGGCCCCCGGCGATCGCGGTACCGAGGTTCACGTCCACCTACGCTATGATCCGCCGGGCGGCAGCCTCGGCGCTACCATCGCCAAACTCTTCGGAGAAGAGCCCTCGGTCCAAGTGGACGGCGATCTACGGCGACTGAAGCAGGTTCTCGAAGTCGGAGAAGTGGTGCACTCCCAAGCGAGCATTCATCGGGGTCCGCATCCGGCCCAGGAGAGTGGCGAATGAAGGCCACATGCTGGGAGGGCAAGCGCCGCATCCGCGTGAAAGACGTTCCCGACCCAAAAATCCTGAACTCGCGCGATGCGATCGTGCGCGTTACATCGACCGCGATCTGCGGCTCCGACCTGCATCTGCTCAATGGCTACGTTCCCACCATGGAAAGAGGAGATATCCTGGGCCACGAGTTCATGGGCGAAGTCGTAGAGGTCGGCCGCGCCATTAAAAGCCTCAACGTCGGCGACCGGGTGGTGGTCCCATTCCCGATCGCCTGCGGCAACTGCAACATGTGCCAGCGGGATCTTTGGTCGCTGTGTGAAAACTCCAACCCCAACGCCTGGATGGCCAACAAGCTCTGGGGGCATTCCACTGCCGGCATGTTCGGCTATTCGCATCTAACCGGCGGCTACGCCGGAGGCCAGGCGGAGTACGCCCGAGTTCCCTTCGCCGACGTGGGACCGCTGAAGGTGCCGTCGGGTCTCTCCGACGACCAAGCCCTGTTTCTGTCGGACATCTTCCCTACCGGCTACATGGGGGCGGAGATGTGCAACATCAGGGGAGGCGACGTCATCGCGGTGTGGGGTGCGGGACCCGTGGGTCAGTTCGCGATCGCCAGCGCCAAGCTGCTGGGAGCGGAGCGAATTATCGCCATCGACCGCTTCGACTACCGCTTGGAGCTGGCCCGGACCCGCGCCGGTGCGACCGACATCATCAACTACGAGCAGACCAACGTCCTCGAGACGCTGAACGAGCTCACCGGCGGCCGTGGACCCGATGCCTGCATCGATGCCGTTGGGCTGGAAGCACACGGGCCGTCAGCCATGTACGCGTACGACCGCACCAAACAGGCCCTGATGCTGGAGACCGATCGCCCCATTGCCCTTCGTGAGGCCATCATGGCGTGCCGGAATGGCGGCATCGTCTCGGTCATCGGGGTGTACGGCGGTTTCATCGACAAGTTCCCCATGGGCTCGGTCATGAACCGATCCCTCACTATCAAGACCGGGCAAACCCATGTTCACCGGTACCTGAAACCTCTGCTCCAGCATATCGAGCGCGGCGATATCGATCCCAGCTTCGTGATCACCCACCGGATGCGACTCGAAGACGCGGCTGAGGCATACGACATGTTCCTGCACAAGCGGGACGGCTGCGAAAAGGTGGTCCTCAAGACATAAAGCGCCGTGATCACCCTGAGCGAAGCGAAGAGGCCCTGCCCCCATCGGCCCTTCGCTCCGCACAGGATGAGGTCTATCTTTGCAAGACCTCTACCCCCTCCATCCCATGCGCTTTCCGTCGGTTGCCCTGCTCGCGCAGCACGCCATGGTCGTGCTGCGGCGTTTTCCCTGGACGCTCGTCGCGGGCGGGCTGGCGGCCGTCACCGCCAACGCCGGCATCGATGGCGAGGCCAACGACGTGTGGGCCCGGGCGACGTTCGTCGCCCTGCTCGGCCTGCCGGTCACGATCGCCCTAACCCTGCTGGGCGAGGCGCGTGGCTGGTCGCTGGGCCGGCGGGCAGTCACGCAGCTCGCGGGCGCGGTGGCGCTCGGGCTCTTCTTCGCCGTATGGCCCGGGATCGAGTGGCGGCATGAAGCCATCCGCTACGCTCAGCTCAGTGCCGCGCTGCACCTGGCCGTCGCGTTCCTCCCCTTCCTTGGCACCGCCGAGAGCGGAGCGTTCTGGCAATACAACCGCCGGCTGTTCCTGGGATTTCTCCGAGCGTACGTGTTCTCCGCCGTGCTCTTTGGCGGGATCGCGGTCGCGCTCACGGCGCTGAATCAGCTTTTCGGGATGGACATCAAGGGCGAGTCGTACGCGCGCATCTGGTTCTTCATCGCCTTCGTGGTCAACACCTGGATCTTCCTGGCCGCCGTCCCAGTGGATCTCCCGGGACTGGCGCGCGACACCGAGTACCCTCGCGCTCTCAAGATTTTCGCGCAGTACATCCTGACGCCACTCGCGTTCACCTACCTGATCATCCTGCTGGCGTACCTGGTCAAGATCGTGGCGGGCGCGGAATGGCCCAGCGGGTGGATCGGCTGGCTGGTCGCGAGCGTGTCCGTCACCGGGCTGCTGGGATTCCTCCTGGTGCACCCGCTGCGGGCCGACCCGGCGGAGGGATGGATCCGGACGTACACGCGCTGGCTCTTCATCGGGCTGATCCCCGCAGCGCTGATGCTGCTGGTGGCCTTCTGGAAACGGATCGTGCCCTATGGGCTCACCGAGCCGCGCACGCTGGGGCTGGTGCTCGGTGCCTGGCTGCTGGGGCTCGCACTGTTCTACACCCTGCGCGCCAACGCGGGCATCCGGATCATCCCCATCACCCTCGCCGCGCTCCTGCTCGTCAGCCTCTACGGGCCCGTCAGCCTGGCGCGGGTCTCGATCTCCAGCCAGGGCAAGCGCCTCCAGAAAATGCTCGCCCAGGGCGCGACGGCGGCCACCAGTGAGGGCGCCCGCGAAGCGAGCGCGGCGCTGCGCTTCCTGGTGGACCACAAGGCCGCCGGTGAGATCGCCGCCCGGATCGGCCGACCTCTGCCGGCCATCGACTGGAATCGCGTGGACCCGCACGGCAGTGGGCAGGATTCGTTGGCGCGGCAGATCATGAAGGTGGCGGGTGGAACCTACGTGCCGCAGTACGGCCGCGGGGGAGAGACCCACTTCAACCTGACCAGTAACCAACCCGTCGCACTGTCCGGATTCGACTGGGCCGTGCCCGTGGCTTCCATGGACAACTCGATCCGGGTGATCGAGGGCGATACGGTGACCGCGGTGTCACAACCGGCGGGAACGGGCACGGCGCGGATCCGGGTGGGCAGCGATACGGTCGCCTTCGATCTGCGGCCGATGGCGCGCTGGTATCTCGACTCGGTGTACCCGCGCATGCCCGACGGGAGCGCACGGCTCCGGGTAGAGTCCAACGACGAGCGCCGGAGCGCGCTCGAGGTCACGAACATGTCGGGCACGTGGTCGCGCGATTCGCTCTCCGTCAACTACTGGACCGGCTCGCTGCTGCTGCGAGCGCGACGCGATCAGACCGAGTCGAGCCGAAGCGACGACGGCTCGTAATCGAGCACCACCCAGTTGCTCCACTCGTCGCCGAGCCGGTCGCACCAGGCGTGGCGCACCTCGTCGTCCATTCCGATCGCGAACACCTCCAGCCCATCCGCGTAACCCGGCTGCGCGGCCACGTGCTTCGCGCGGCTCCGCATGTCGGCCCACCCGCTCCACTCCCCGAATGGCTTCGACTGATAGCGATGGCGCACGAAATCGTCGGTGCCCACCGCGAAGAGGGAGAGTCCGCCAGCCGGAAACCTGCTGACCGCAAAGCTCCTGATCCCCTCGCCCAGCGGCTCCCACTCGCGCCACGGCGCGAACGGCAGGTCCTGCCAGCGGTGGTAGAGCACGCCGTCCGCGCCGAGCGCGAACAGGGCCAGCCCGCCGTGTGAGATGGTGGTGACCCCGAGCGACGTGACACCGCCGCCCGGCTCGCCGAGGGGCGTCCAGATCTTCCACGCGGCGAGCGGTCGGTCCTGCCACCTGTGCTGGATCGTGCCGTCGCGGAGGCCGAAGACCACGAGTCCGCCATCAGGAATCACGTCGGCCACGATGCCGCCGACCGGCCCGTCGAGCGGCTGCCAGTCGCTCCACGGTTTGACAGGCGCGGGCTTCCAGGTGGCCCACACGCGCCGGTCATCGTCGACCGCGAAGAGTACCGGCGTCCCATCGCGCAGATGGGTGGCAGCCAGCTCGGCTGCCAGCAGGGACCAGGGAAACCAGGGGAGGTCGGAGCCGCGCTGAAACGCCGAGACCCGGCCGTCGGGTCCGATCCGGCCGACCGCGGGGCCCGCATGCGCGATCCGCTTGGCGGCGGCACCGGCATCTCGCCATGCGCCCCAGAGGCCATCCGCCGTGCGCTCGATGACATGGATCTGGTCGTTCGGTCCGATCGCATAGACGCTGTGTGGGCCGATCGAGATCTGGCGGGCTTTCATCGGGGTCCTCACGAGAGCGGGTGCCTGTCCAGCGACGGTCGTCGCCAGCGCGTCTGTCCCGTGTGGGGTGCTCTCAGTGTAACCGCCATCCGGCCAGCGGGGAATGCCCGGGAAAAGTGCCAGAAACCTTGCACGGCGCCGCTGACCCCGCGGGCCGAATCAGGATCGGGCCGCTGCAATCGCATGCACAACATCCCCTGAAAAGGACGCTCCTCGGACTCGGAAGCGACTCTACGCGGGGTTTACGGGCCGAGGCCTCGGAACCTGGCCGACATCCATCACTTGGGCCCGTGGCTTGCAAAGCGGCGCAGGCAGAAACCGACGCCCCCAGGCGCCGGGCCCCCTCCAACACACTCGCTCGCGGTTCACTACTCGACGCCCTCGCTTGAGAGTTCGCCCATGACCTACACGTTCAAGCTCGCCCGCCGGATTGCCCGTCTTCGAGCTCCGATGCTCGCCGGCCTCCTCCTCGCCGTCGCCGCCTGCGACAGCGACAAGTCCTTCAGCCCGGAACTGTCCGAGTCCGCTCCCGTAGCTTCCGCCGCTTTTGCCGGCGGCATTCCGTTCGGCTTCTTCGCGCAACCGACGACCGAGTTCGGCGCCCGCTACAACGGTGGGCATCAGAACATTTCCCCCAACCGGCTGATCGCGGAGCTGGCGCAGATCAAGGCCCGGGGCGGCAAGGTCGTCCTCGCGCTGTCGGGCAGCCCCAAGTACTACGTGGAGGGCGGCCGCTTCAGCATGTCGAAGTGGAAGGCCCGCATCGACGCCTACAAGGGCATCAACTTTACGCCCTACATCAACGATGGCACGGTCCTCGGGCATTACATGATCGACGAGCCCAACGACCCGGCCAACTGGAACGGGCAGCCGGTGTCGCCGGCGACGCTGGAGGAGATGGCGAAGTACAGCAAGTCGATCTGGCCCGACATGCCGACGGTTGTGCGGGTCGAGCCAAGCTATCTGGCCTCGACTCACAAGTACCTCGACGCCGCCTGGGCGCAGTACCTCAACCGCCGCGGCTCGGTGCAGGACTACATCAAGCGCAACGTCGCCGACGCGCAGGCGCGCCACGTGTCCCTCATCGTCGGCATGAACGTGCTCAAGGGCGGCGTGCCCAACCTCACGCCGATGACCGCGGCCGAGGTCGAGTCCTGGGGCTCGGCCCTGCTGAGCAGCGGCTATCCCTGCGCCTTCATCAGCTGGAACTGGGACAAGAGCTACGCCTCCTCGAGCGGGATCGGGAGCGCGATGGACGCGCTGCGCCGCCAGGCGCAGAACCGGCCGACCAAGAGCTGCCGTGCGGGATCATCTGGTGGCGGCACGCCGCCGCCCCCACCTCCGCCGCCACCGCCCCCGCCACCGCCACCGCCGCCGCCGACGGATAAGCCAGGCTTGCCGTTCGGCCCGCACGGCCTGCCAGACGAACAGCTGGCGTCATTCAGCGGCGCGCTTCGCGGCGTCAGCCCCGATGACGCGATGGCGACGGTGTCCGCGGCCCGGCAGGCGCGTTCCCGCGTCATCCTCCGCCTCAGCGGCAACGAGGTGACGAACACGAACGGGACGTTCAGCCTGACCAAGTGGAAGGCCGCGATCGACCGCTACGCGTCCCTCAACTTCGCCTCGTACGTGAACGACGGAACCGTCGCGGGGCACATGCTGGTGATGAACCCGCAGGACGCCGGGGCATGGGGCGGGCAGGCGATCTCGCTGGCCACGCTGGAAGAGATGGCCAAGTACAGCCGTGGCCGCTGGCCGACCCTGCCCACGATCGCGGATGCGTCGCCGTCATGGCTGGGTACCCGCTCGTGGCAATACCTCGACGCCGCATGGGCGACCTACTCGGCGTCGTCGGGCGATGTCACCGGCTGGGTCAACGCCCAGGCGAGCGCCGCCGGACGCGCGCGCCTCGGCCTGCTGGTCGGGGTGGAGGTGTCGAATGGCCGGGGCAAGTATGCGATGAGCGCCAGCCAGCTTCGCGCCTCGGGACTGGTTCTCGCGGCAAGCTCGAAGGTCTGCGGCCTGGTGCTGTCGCGGTACGATGCCACGTACTTCGCCCGTTCGGACGTGAAGGACGCGGTATCCTCGGTGGCGGCGAAGGCGCGCGACCGCGCGGCGACGTCCTGCCGGGTGCGGTAATAGATCAGACTGCTCGATAGTAGCGAAACACAAAGACCGCCGCCCTCACGGGCGGCGGTCTTTGCGTTGGGCCACTCCAGTTGCTACTGCCGGCAGCTCGTCCTGGCGTGCGCCCTCGCCTTGGCCGAGACGTCGGCCATGGCGCTCTTCACATCCGAGCGGTCGTAGTAGCCGGTATCGTGCTGCCAGTTGAAGAAGGCGCAGGCCAGGCTCTCCCCCAGCATCGCCTGGCCATACTTCCGGATCTCGCTCCCGCTCATGGACCACATCCCGCTGCGCTCACCGCGGATCTTGCTCGACCCGTTCCCGCCGTTGATTACGTTGAGCCCCACCACCAGGCCAAGTCCTTTCTTTCTCGCCGCCGCTGCTTCGGAGGCAACCCAGCGCGCGGCGTCGCCCTTGCCGGCGGTGTACTGGGTCCAACCGGCATCGAGGTGCTTGTAGGTCACCGACGAGCTCGCCAGATAGCTCGGCGCCACGCGTACCAGCGTCGTCATGCTGGGCCAGAGCTGCTTGCTGAACGCGGCCATCTCCTCCAGCGTCGCCTGGGAGATCGCCTTGCCGCCCCAGCGCGATGCGCGGTGCGGCTCATCGATCAGGTAGTGGCCGATGATGGTGCCGTCGTTGAGGTACGACCCCAGGTTCACGCTGCGATAGCGGCCGACGAGGTCCTTCCACTTCGTGAGGCTGAAGGTCCCGTTGCTGTTCTTGATGTACGAGTCCTTGCCCTTGCTCAGCTTTACCACGACCCGGGCGTCCTTGGCCCGCGCACCCGAGAGCCAGGAGATGATGCTCGACGGCTCCAGCGGGCCGCCGTTCATCCAACCATTGTGTACGCTGTTCAGGTAGTTGTTGCGCATGTTGAAGGTGCCGAACACGATGCCGGGATTGCTGGAGCGGTTGTCCAGCGTGGCAGCAGGGAGCTCGGCAGGAGCGGTGGGCGCAGCCGGTGACTCAGGGGTCGTGGCCGAGGACGGGCCGGTAGGCTCGTCGGAACAGGCCGCGGTGACGATCAGCAATCCGGCCGCCAGCGCGCGAAGGCGCCATGCGCGGTCAGACCACGGTGAAGTACGGGGCATACGCAAGCTTCCTCTGGTGAGGTGTGCAACCGGGACGATCGCGGTGGGCCGGTCGGAAGACCGGCGACCGTGGTCAGCGCCCCGGTGGGGGCGTCGTCAGCGAATGGGGTACTGGGATGAAGGCCGTGCCGCTCGAGGCCACGGTTGCGACGGAATGGACGCCCCGGTGACGCCATCTCATGATCGGAAGCTCGCGGGGCGCAATATTTGTGACGGGCAACACCGTGTCAACCCGTAGAAATCAGCCAGGTGCCATGAGTATTCACTCGCCCCTGAGTGACTCGATCGGATCCACCCGGGATGCGCGCCTGGCGGGGACGTAGCTCGCCAGGAGTCCCACCAGCCCCATGGTCCCCGCCATGATGGCGAAGGTCGGGAGGTCCAACGCTTCGACGCCGAACAGCAGTCCTCGGATCGCTCTGGTGGCGGCTACCGCGGCGAGGATGCCGATCGCGATGCCCGCCAGCACGACCCGGCCTCCCTGCGCCACGACCATGCCGAGCACCCGTTTGGCTTCCGCGCCGAGCGCCATGCGCACGC
>Ga0190265_10001458_pt1 | contig 15575 bp, 13 predicted proteins | sample Popmic124T_FD_133135 | JGI IMG/M metagenome (GOLD analysis project Ga0190265, IMG submission 133135) | Populus adjacent soil microbial communities from riparian zone of Indian Creek, Utah, USA - 124 T | ecosystem: Environmental > Terrestrial > Soil > Riparian zone | place: USA: Utah | collected...
CTGGGCCTGCTCGGGCTGGGCAGCATCGGATCGATCGTGCTGCAGATCGCCCGCGGGTTCGGCATGCAGGTCCTGGTCACCGACCCGGTCCTGGACGACGCGCAGGTCGAGGCGCTGGGCGCGCGCAAGGTCGAGTTCGACGAGCTGCTCGCCGGCTCCGACGTGCTCAGCCTGCACGTCCCGCTGGTCGCCTCGACCCGGCACATCATCGACGAGGCGGCGCTGGCCCAGCTACGACCGGGCGCCGTACTGATCAACACCTCGCGAGGCGGGCTGGTCGACGAGCAGGCGATGGTCGCGGCCCTGCGCAGCGGTCATCTACGCGGTGCAGGGCTCGACGTGCTGGAGGCCGAGTCGGTCGACATGAAGGACCCGCTGCCGCACAACACCCTGCCGATCTCCGAGCTGGACAACCTCATCGTCACCCCGCACGTCGCCGGCCAGACCCAGGAGTCACTGCGCGAGGTCGGACGCGCGGCGATCGCCTGCATCCGCCAGGCACTCGCCGGGGCCGTGCCCGACAACCACCTCAACACCGTGCGCGTGCCCGCCGCCTGACCGGCTCTTCCCTCGCCGCCGGATCGACCCGGCCGTGCCCTTTTCCGCTTCACCCAGATCTGAGGACAACCATGTTCATCACCGCCCCCACCGACAGTCTGACCAACGCCAACCCCTGGCCGCGAACCGACCGTGAGCTACTGGACCGCTTCGCCAAAGCACCCGCCGCGAACATCGGCGACGTGTTCGACCGGATGCTCGTCATGGACGGCGGTATCCGGCCGTTCACCCGCGCCACCCGGCTGATCGGTACTGCCCTGCCCATCTTGACCCGCGCCGGGGACAACCTGGCCATCCACCGCGCCCTCGACGACGCCCAACCCGGCGACATCCTGGTCATCAACGGCCAAGGCGACCTCAGCCGTGCCCTGATCGGCGACCTGATCGGCGAGATCATGGTGTCCAAAGGGGTGCTCGGCGCCATCATCGATGGTGCGGTTCGCGACGCCGAAACCCTCGCCGCGCAGGGCCTGGTCGTCTTCGCCCGTGCCGCCACACCCGCCGGCCCGTTCAAGAACGGTCCAGGGATCATCGGATCCCCGGTCGCGGTCGGGGGAGTGGTCGTCTCGGCCGGCGACATCGTCGTCGCCGACGCCGACGGTGTCGTACTCGTACCCCACCACCGCGCCGAATGGGCCGCCGACCAGGTCGACGAGGTCATCGAAAAGGAGGAAGCCCTCCGCCGCCGCATCATCGCCGCCCGTGGCCAAGCCTGACATCCTCACCCTCCTGCACAACAGTCCGAACCCGTCGGCCCGCACCGCTGCCGCATTCCATCCATGGAGTCCAGGCGCCGCCTGTCGGCGGCGCCGCATGGCCAGCTACAACTGCCCCGCCGACCTACGACCTCTAGCTGGGGGACTGGTCGCGGCGGCGGGACACGGCTATCCGATCAGCAGTGTCGCGCCTGTTTCACGAACGTCGCCGCTCCCGCGCCAGATGACCTTATGCGCTGGTCAGGCTGGGCTTGACCGGTGAGATCACGATCTCTAGACCGGCAACGAGCAGCGCCAGGCGGTTCTTATGCTGGTGCGTTAGGTCCACCCCATCTGACCAGCAATGATGGCCGCACTTGTTGTTCTTGCGCGATCGTCTGTCAATAATCCTGTCATTGGGTACGCTCCCGGCATGGCCACAGCGGGCGCGAGCCGCCGCCAACGCGGGCACACCCGCAGGCGCGGCGGCTCCTTCCAGGTGCTCGTGTACGCGGGCATCGACCCGCTGACTGGCAAGGATCATTACCTGACCGAATCGACCCGTGACGAGGCTGAGGCTCGGAAGATCCTTACCAGGCTGCTCGGTGCAGTGGACGAGCGTCGTAACCCGCGCACCAAGGCGACGCTCTGGAATCGTGGCTGCGAACGAAGGTGAGGCGTTTAGCCTAATTTTTTGCGTAACGCTCATACGGTGATCTTCGCGTGCGGTTTTGTGTCTTGACTGCTTGCTGCCGGTGGTGGCGGGTGTGAGCACCGGCTCAGGCTGGGCTCCGCCGGTGCCCGGTCCACGCCGCTGGGCGTCCACGCCCGACCTAGGTGAGGGTGGCCGCAGCGGCCCGGCACCGCGACTGACCGCAGGCGCCGTGCTCGCCGGCCAGGACGTCACGGTGCCCTTGTTCTGACCATGGCGACAGTGCAACCCGGTCTCGCACCGGTGCTCGGCTGGTTCAGCCGGTCCGGTCCAGCGCCGGACCCTCGTCGGCGCCGCCGTCGCGCCCGTCGTCGTCCTGGTCGTAGGCATGGAGGCGTGTAAACCGAACGGCGACCGGACGTACGCGGCAGACGGCGGGGACGACCTGGATCCGGCCGGGTTGTGGCGCAAGTCGGCGCCGCGGCACATCCGGGTGGCGATGCGGCAGGTCCGGCTCACCGCGAAGATCACCAGACGGGTGGCGCCGAACGCCCCGCGCACGCGAGTGGGCCGGCGCCTGTCGTTGATCCAGGCGTCCGGGCACCCGTTCAAGCTGCCCTACGAGCCAGTCAAGACCGCGGTCCACGACATGGCCGCCGCGCCCGGCTTCCGGGAGACGCTGCGCGCCCTGGAGAAGCGGCAGTTCGAGGACGGGGCCGCGATCACGGTGCCGGTGACGGTCGCGTTCGGCTCGCGGGACCGGGTGCTGTTGCCCGGTGTCGCCCGCCGCCGCGACCAGCTGCCCGACCAGACGCGTTGGGTGACCCTGTCCGGCTGCGGGCATGTTCCGATGTTCGACGACCCCGCATCCACCGCGGACCTGCTGCTGCGTGCCAGCGATCCCGGCACTGCCGGCACGCTCGGCGAGCCCGTCCGGTAACCGATGCGCCCGGCAAACGTGCCTCACGTGGCTCGTCGGACCCACGTACCCGCGCCTGGCGAGGCACTGGGGCGGGCGCTCGAGATGCTTGATGCCTGCCGCCCCGCGCCAGGCGTTGACGCGGGCGGCCACCGGCCGGCTACGTCGCCGACCGGCCCGTGTGATCTCATCGAACGACTGCACCGCGGCCGCCGACCACGGGGCGACGCAGACGGCGCAGCGAGGTCACCCAGCCCCCGGCAGACCGCCTCAGGTGCCGACTTGACCGTGCTGACGACGGGTGCTAAAAAATCGCTGACACAGCAACGGCGGACAGTCAAGAGCGCTCGCACGAGGCAGCGCAGGTGTAGGTGCACAAGGAACACGGAGGTTGAGGAACAGTCTGTTGGAGGTGGTCGCCACGACGTTCGGGCGTACATCAGTGTCAGACAGTTAATCCCTCGGGGCCCGGCCACTTGGCCGGGCCCCTTTCTTATTCACCCATGGCGCGGATGCAGGCTCCGACGCTCGCAGCATCTCACCCCGCCACAGCTGCTGCCGATGACTCGGACCGGCTTCTGATCGTTCCCCCACCAATGCGAATCACCAGTCGGTCCTCACAGTGCCCGCTCGGGCGCGGCGATGTGCGCCTTTCAGCTCCCGGATCGCGTTCTTGACCGCCTCGGTCGTGATCATCATCTTGGCCGAGGCGCGGGCCGGCAGATCCAGCACATGGACGCGGACCGCGGCCCGCGTCAGCTGCGGTCGGACTCCCGTGGGCGGCCGGGGGTGTACCCGCACCCCCTGACCTCAGCGCTGACCTGATCGGCCGGGGACCGGCGCCCTCCTCCGGGCTTGCGGAGGGCGCCGGCGGGTGGATGCACGGCGAGGTTGCGCCTCCACACCCGACACCTGTGACTGCATCGGGAGGCCCCACCTATGACGCCGGGTCCGACCCGCGTGGTGGCGCGGGGCCGGACCACGGCGGGGCTGGTCTGGATCCTTGCCGCTGACGCGTGCCCTCGCGCATGGCCGGGCAGAGGGCTGGGGCGCTCACCGAAGCCTGCGTCAGCGGAGCCCACCCCGCGCGAAGCCCGCCGGCATCCGGCGTCGGTGGAGATCGGCCAGCTCGCGGCGCTGTACGGGTGGTGGCCTTGCTACCGCGCCAACGGCGGTGACCCCACGGCGGAGCAATCAGCTACCGGGCGTTCCTGTCGGCGAAGGGCTGGAAGTCGTCGTCGACCCTGGCCCGCCCGGGGTGCCGACGACGCCGGTGGGCCCGGTCCGGGTGGCCGTGGAGTCGGCGACGTCGGCAGTGTGGGCGATGGTCTGCTGTCCCTTGTTGGCGGCGTGGAGCATTTGCTTGGCGAACGCGCGCTGCTGGGCGATCAGGTTCTCAGCGAAGTCGAACACGGCGTCGAGGACCTCCTCCGGGTTTCCCGGAGCGTCACCCGCCGGGCGGGACCGGCCGCCGACACCCTTCAACAGCTCGTTGCTGCGTTGGCTCCATTGCTCCCAGAGATGCTTGAAGTTCTCCTGGGTGCGGCGGGTCAGCTCGGTGAACTGCTCCTGGGGGTTGGTCATGACGCGCTCCTCCTCGACGTAGGCACAGCGGGGGCCCCAACAATGGGGCACAGGCCGTAGTTGTACTCGGGCTTGGCGGCGCCCGCTCCGCTCACGTCGCCCCTGGCCACGGCCTCGATAGCGGCTCGGTCCCTTCACCCTCGACTGCTGCACCGGTACTTGCATCGTGCGTGACCCGATGGAGGTGGACGGATGCATATCGCCGTCACCGTCATCGGGTGCGGCCCGACCGGTCTGCTCCTGAGCGGCGCCTTGGCGGGCCGCGGACACAGGCGATCGCCGTCAACCGCGGGTGCTCAAACGCTCGTCGAAGACGACCCCCTGCGGCTGCGGCGCCTGCGGATGTACTCGTGGCAGCGGCTCGACCTTGACCACACGGCGCCGACCACACCGTGCCCGCCGGCTCTCGGTCGCGAGGGGCCCCGCGGCTCGCTCTCGGCAGCTGCAACCGGAGCGCGGGTGCCCGGCGGGGCAGCCAGCTGCGCCGGGCACGGCCCCTCGGCGCCCCGCCGGTCGATCGCTCGATCATCCACCGCACCGCCCAGCCACACCCGATCGATACCGGCCGCCGCCGGTCACCGTCGGGCCTCTATCATCCTTTGTAGACCCAATGACTGCAGGAATGACTGCGAAACTCTGTCAACTCGGTACACGGTAGCCAGCCGGTACAACACATGGGTCACGCTGAGCAGCTGCAAGCACGCCAGTCGCCACTGACCCGCGGACTTTTAATACGCTGGCTCAGCCGGTTGGCAGAGGCAGCTGCCGCCGACACGCTATCCAATCAGCTCGACGATGAGGGGCCGGTGGTCAGAGATATCCAGCGCCGGAGTTTCGCCCCTTTGAGCGGGTGGAATACCCGCTGCACCTTGTCGGTCCAGCAGGACATGATCGAATTGCACACGCGGTCGGGTGGTGGGGTAGGTGGGTCGGCTGGCGAGCATGCGCCAGTCAGAGACGAGCCGGAGCAGCCGGCCGGGCACGTTGAGGTCGCCGAGTAGGAACCGCGGAGCAGGCAGCTGACGCAGGGCCCGCTGGGTCCGGTGCAGTTGCCGTACGTTCCATCCGGGCACGAACGACAGGTGGGTGGTGGCCACGGTCATCGGCCCGATGGGAGCTTCAATGATCGCCGCGAGAACCACGCGCGGCTCGTCCTTCAGCAATAGAACGCGACCGCCGCGAGGCCCCGGCACGAACACCGGAGCGGGCACGGGCGCGGGCGGCAGCCAGGTCAACCACCACGACCGCACCGGCCACCGTGTCGCCAGCGCCACTCCGTAGTGCGCCTCGGCCGTGTCGAGGTCCGCGACGGTGGCGGCCCGGAACAACGCGCCTGGCACGCCGACAACGGCGGGGGCGAACCGGTGCGTGACTCCGTCCCCCAGCGCGCCCGCGGCGACCGCGGCCAGGTCCACGTAGCCGCTGCGCGATTGACCCCGGTCGACCTCCTGCATGGCGAGGACGTCTACGCGCAGCGAGGCCACGGCCGTATGCAGTCGCGTCGGGTCCACCCGGCCATCCACTATCGACCGGCCGCTCATGATGTTCAGCGTGGCCAGTCGCACAATCGACACGATAGGTCAACCGCGCGGCACAGCCGGCGCCCGCGCAGGTGCGCCTCATCTGCGGCGGGACAGCACCCTCGCCGCGCCCGGCCAAATCGCCTCTGCGGCGCGAGTTTGGGAGCGTTTCTGGCGCCGGCGCTTCGGCGCAGCTCCGACAACCTGGCGGACGAGTGCGACAGCCCCATGTTTCGCGCCGGGCCGGGGGCTCGTGCACGGCCGCCATCGTCCCGCACGGGCAGGCGGCGGTCACCGCATCAGAGGCGTGCGAGCACGGGACGGGTACGGGACGGCCCAGCCGGTACAGCCGACGTCGCCGCGGGACTCGTCGCCGCCGCCCAACCCACGGGGATGCTCGTTGATCTGGCGGGCGGCTTCCTGGTGGGCGAGGTCGAGCAGTTCCTGCCCGCCGAGTTCGAGGAGGGGAAGCCGCGATCAGTAGGGCTCAGTGGGCAGGCTGCTGTTGGATGGGGCTGGTGGTGGGATCGGTGCCGTCTCCGACGCCGAGTTCGGCGGCGGCGGAGACGACGAGGCCACCCAGCAGGAAGGCCAGGATCACGCCTACGAGGGCACCCGTGCTGAATGCTGGGATGTGTCGACGCCAGCCCGTGGGCGTGCTGGTGGCGTGGTGGTACTGGTGGGTCAAGGCGTGGCCCTTGCCGCGCTGGAGCAGGACCCGATTGACGGGGTAGGCGGCCAGAAAGGCGGCGGTGAGCGCGATCAGCATGCCGACCCAGAAGATGACGTTCACGAGGCCGGCGTTCATCGCCCCCGGGATGGCGGCCATGACGGCGTTGTCGACCACCTCCATGGTCAGGATCGAGAGCGTGTCGGCGGCCAGGACGACGCTCAGCGCGGCGCCGAAGGTGAGGCCGGCCTTGAGTAGCGGCAGCGTGGACAGGGCGTAGCCGAACAGGAACGCCAAGCTGATCGAGATGGCAATGGTCACAGTGTTGCTCAGGCCCGCGGCGGTCCCGATGATCAGGCCGGCGATCTCGCCGATCGCGCAGCCGGTCAGGCAATGCAGGGTGGCGCTGGCGGCCATGGCGTTGACGTTGCCGCCCTGCCCGTGGTGCTCGTGCCCGTGGTGCTCGGCACCGTGGTGTGTGGCGTGCTCCTGGTGCGGGTGCACCTCGTGGTGGTGCTGGTGCGGGGACGCGTTGGTCATGGTGTGGACTCCTGATTGGCGATGCTCAGCAGCTGGCGCAGGCAGTGGTCCAGCAGTTGCTGCGGGAAGCCATCGGCGAGCCGGTAGTACATGACCCGGCCGTCGCGGCGGCTCTGGACGAGCCCGGCGGTGCGCAGTTGCTTGAGGGCGTAGGACGACTGGTCCATCGAGACGTCGAGGGCGAGCGCCAGGTCACCGACGCACAGCTCGTCGACCGAGACCAGCGCGAACAGGATGCGCACGCGCACCGGATCGGCCAGCAGCCCGAGCAGCGAGGAGAGCCGCTCGGCGTCCGCGGCGGCCAGCACGGCCGCTTGGGCTCGCTCGACGCCGGAGGCGTCGACTAGGTGGGCATGGCTCGCAGCAGGCATAGTCGTATGTTCGCACGTTCGTACGGACATTGCAACGTCGCCGTTCCACGTATACCCTGGAGGGGTATCGACCCTCTGCACGCGTCCACCACCCCCTCCCAGGAAGCGAGTCATGACACCTGGTTCGGCATCCCCTCCCGGCGCGTCCACCGGCACCGCCGCTCGTCCTCAACGGCTCGGCCTGTCGCTGCTGGTGATCGCCACAGCCCAGCTGATGCTGGTACTCGACGACACCATCGCCAACGTCGCCCTGCCGAGCATCCAACGGGACCTGGGCGTCTCAGCGTCGGCCCTGCCGTGGATCATCAATGCGTACGTCCTCGCCTTCGGTGGCTTGCTGCTGCTCGGCGGCCGGGTCGGTGACCTCTACGGGCGGCGGCGGGTCTTCCGTGTCGGCCTCGGCGTGTTCACGGTCGCCTCGTTGCTCGGCGGCCTGGGGATGAACGCGGAGCTCTTGATCGCCGCCCGTGCCCTGCAAGGCATCGGCGCGGCCATGGCCGCGCCCAACGCCCTGGCCCTGATCGCCACCACCTTCCCCGTCGGCAAGCCCCGCAACTCCGCCATGGCGGTCTACGGAGCCATGTCGGCCCTGGGCATCACCGTCGGAGTGCTGCTCGGCGGGCTCCTGACAGGACTGCTCAGCTGGCGGTGGGTCTTCTTCATCAACGTCCCGATCGGCCTGGCGGTCCTGGCCGGCACCGTGGCCCTAGTCGAGGGACCACGCCACCGCGGCCGGCTCGACACGCCGGGCGCCCTCAGCGGGACCGGCGCCATCCTCGCCCTGGCCTACGGCATCACCCGCGGCGGCGAGCACGGCTGGACCGACCCCATCACCATGGGGGCCTTCCTCGTGGCCCTCGCCGCGGCGATCCTGTTCCTGTTCCTCGAGAGCCGCCGCGAGCAGCCGATGCTGCCACTCGGGCTGTTCGGCGACCGCAACCGCGCCGGGTCCTACGCGACCGTGCTGTTCATCGGCGGCGGCCTGATGGGCACCTTCTACCTGCTGACGCTCTACCTGCAGCAGGTGCTGGCGTTCAGTCCGGTGAAGACCGGCCTGGCCTCGCTGCCCTTTAGCATCGGCATCATCCTCTCCGCCGGCCTCAGCTCGAAGCTGGTCGAGCGGCTCGCGCCGCGTGCCGTCGCCGGCCCCGGCCTGCTGCTGGCCGCCATCGGCATGTACTGGTTCTCGACGCTCACGGTCGACTCCACCTACGCCACGCACGTCATGCCCGCACTCTTCCTCACCTCGTTCGGTCTGGGGCTCAGCTTCGTGCCGATCACGCTCACCGCCGTCCACGACGTCGCCAACGAGCGGGCCGGCGTCGCCTCCGCGCTGGTCAACACCGGGCAACAGGTCGGGGCCGCGCTCGGACTCGCCGCGCTCACGACCATCTCCATCGGGGCAGCCGACCGACGACTCACCGGAGCCGCCGCCACACTCCAAGCCGGCATCGCGAAAAACGACACGGACCTCATCACGCGGGCCCACGAGGCGCTGACCCACGGCTACACCACGGCCTTCCTGGCCGGAGCGGCAACACTGCTGATCGCAGCACTAGTCGCCACCCTCACCATCATCACCAAACGCACCCAGCGCTCCGAGGCCGCACCCAGCGAGACCGAGGCCTAATCGGGGGAGTGTCCGATGAACGGCTTTGGCGCAGAAGAGGTGGTCGACCCGGCGTGTCTGTTCGGGTGACAGGGCCTGGCCTGTGATGCTCGCGCTGGTGTCTTCGTGATCTTGCGGCTGTCCTGGCCGCATACGCCGCCACCGACACCCGGTACCGGCAGGTCCACCGCCACTGCCACCTCCTCGACACCGACCGGTGCCCGGGGCACCGGCCTACCCCGCGCTCGCCTGTCGCACGGTGCTGCTGCACTTACGTGCTCGCCCCCGACTAGAACCGCGGCCGCAGCCGTGGTCCGACTCACAGAGCGGCGAGGCGGGATACCAAGCGGCGACGCGCGTCGGGATTCATGTTCGCGGCCACCATTGTGACCGCCGAGTCGATGTCCATCCCGAGCGACACCTTCAGCATCGGGTTGGTAAACAACTGGGGGAGGTCCTCGACCAGGATCGCCTGGGCCTCGGGATCGTCGAGAAGCTGGCCGACGCTGGTCCGGTGCAGCCGGTAGCGCCCTCCTCGGCGTCGCGCCAGGGTCGTGGACGCCCTCTCCTCGTCGGTGGGCTGTGGCCGCGGGGTCCAGTCGCTGTACCGGAGGCCGAACCCGAACTCGAACGCCGGGTCGGCGGTGTCGGAGGGGACGTCCGGGCGGCTGGCCGCCACGGCGTCCATCGACGACGGAAGCTCGAACGGGAGTCGCCCCCGCGGTTCGGCCTCGCCGAAGAGCACCCGGGCGGTCGCCTCGTCGCTCGCCCCGAAGTTGACAACGAGCGACCCGGCGAGCGGGACGAGCGGAGTGAGGATCGCCGCGCGGTCAAGGTAGACGTCAATGACCGTGGGTGCCGCGGCGCTGATCGCTGCGATGTGGGCGACGTCGTCATTGGGGAAGTCGAGCGAGCCTGCGTGGAAGAACGACTCCAGGTCGCCGGGGTGGCCGCGCTGCTCGAACGGCGCCGCCACACAGAGGACGGCGACGTCGGCCTCCTCGGGCGTGGCCACGACGTCAGCTCGGCCGGCCAACGCCATCGGGTCCATGCCCTCGACGTAGACCGCGATCCCCTTGGCTAGGGGCAGGCGCGCGGCGCCTTCGCGGTTGACGAGCAGGGTGTGCGCGGCGGTCTGCGCCACCAGGCCCTCCTCGCGGGCCTGCGGCGTGCCCACGACGAGTTCGGCGCGCCCGCTGTCGACGAACGGGTCGTCGAAGAGCCCGAGCGTGAACTTCTCCCGAAGCAGGCGGCGGGCGGACGCGTCGATGCGTGCCTCGCTGATGCTGCCACCACGCACGAGCCTCAGGAGAACCGCGGGTTCGGCCTCGCCGCCGAACTGGTCGACCCCCGCCTCGATCGCCTTGACCATCCGCTGCTCGACGGTGAGGTGCTCCACACCCCACGGGGTGGCGCCGAGGATCCCCCAATCACTGCAGACGATGCCGTCGAAGCCGAGTTCCTCGCGCAGCAAACCGGTGACGATCTCGGCGTTGAAGCTGAACCCGACCTCCTCGTACCGCGTGCCCATCGGGACGCCGTAGTACGGCATGATCTGCGAGACCCCCGCGGCCAAGGCCTCCCGGAACGGCTCCAGGTGCATGTCCCACAGCCCGCCTGGATAGACCTGTTCGCGCCCGTACGCGAAGTGCGGGTCCTCGCCGTCGAGCTGCGGCCCGCCGCCCGGGAAGTGCTTGGCCATCGCCGCGACGGACTCGGGCCCGAGGCGCTCCCCCTGCAGGCCACGGATGTACGCGGGGGCCAGTCGCCGGGTGACCTCGACGCTCTGCCCGAACGTTCCTCCCGCGCGCGCCCAGCGCGGGTCCGTCGCCAGGTCGATCTGCGGATGCAGCGCGAGGGTGATCCCCACGGCCCGGTACTCCCTGCGCACCGTGTCGGCGAACCGACGGCACAGGTCCGGGTCGTCGAGGGCGCCGAAGCCGAGCTGCTCGGGCCACTGGGAGAACGGGCCGGCCGCCAGCCCCGTGCCGGGATTGTTCCCGAACGCGTGGCGGGGGTCGCTGGAGATGGTCACCGGGATGCCCGGCGGCCGGGACCGGACCTCGCGCTGGACGGCATTGGCCCACCCCGCCATCTCCCGGACGCTCAGGGCCTGGAGAGTGTTGAAGTGATTGATGCGCCGCTCGAACAGCGTCCGCGTCGACGGATAGTGCAGGGGACCGGGGGCGTCGAAGTCTCCAATACCAGCCAAGGGCTGGAACATCAAGCCCACCTTGTCGTCCAGGCTCATCCGGGCCAGCAGGTCGTCCGCCCGCCGCGCGGGGTCCTGGCTGGGATCCTGATAGGGATGGAACGCGGAGTCGCGCAAGGCTGACGTCCTCTCCGAGAACGAGAGCGGCCGACCGGACACCCTCGTCCCAAGCCTTCGATCCACGATCGGGCCACGGTACCTCGAACCGTGCCCAGACCGGTGCGGATCTCTGTCGGCCTGGGCAACCGCCCCAGGCTGCCGGACCACCCCTCGCAAACGATCTTGCTGACAGGCTCTGCCCGGGCACCGAGATCGAGGTACGGCTGGGCTACACCGAGAGCAGCGCCGTGACTTGGGAGCCGCTCCGGTCAGCATCGTCGCCAGTGACCCGAGGCCGACAACCCGCGGTTCGCGTGGACCTACCGCCGGTTGATCCAGAGATGTTCGGCAAGACCGTGCAGCACATCGAGGCCGGCCCGCCGCAGCACCAGCCCGGCGGCGTCGCGGACGATGCTGCGCCCCCCGTCGCAGCCCACCACGAACTCCGCCTGGAATCGGAAGTCAACCGGTGGGAACGGGTAGCGCGGCGAGCCGGGTGAACGCGGTGGCCAGCTCGGTTGCCCAGGGCCAGGCTCGCTGGATGCGTAGCCAGAGGCGGCGCTGGCCGTGGGTGAGGCGGGCTGCGACGCGCAGCAGTCGGTAGCGCAGCGCCTTCGGCTCGGCCTCTGATCGAGGTCGACACAGGCGTCCGACTGGCGGTTCGCAGACACGGGATCGGAGCTCGGCCGCGATCTGCTTTAGTTTCCGTCGGCTGCATGGACCTGGTCTCGTAACTCGTTCTGGATGAGGCGGCGGAGGTTGATCACCGCCATGCTTCTGCCCGTTGACAAGGCGGCCCCACTCGATCCGGGAGGGCACCCCTTGCCCGGCGAATCATGGAGGATTGCTGGCCGTGACCCAGGTGCTCGTCCGCCGCGAGGGCGCGCTCGGGCGGCTCACGCTCAATCGCCCTGAGGCACTCAACGCCCTCAGCCCGGCGATGATCCGCGCGCTGGCCGCAGCGCTGGATGCCTGGGAGCGCGACGACGAGGTCGCCGCCGTGCTCCTCGACGGCGCCGGCACCCGCGGGCTGTGCGCGGGCGGCGACGTCCGATTCCTGTACGACGATCGCGGCGGGCACGCCTCGGCCGTCCTGCTCGCCGAGGAGTACCGCCTCGATGCGCGGATCGCCCGCTATCCCAAGCCGTACGTCGCAGTCATGGACGGGCTGGTTATGGGGGGTGGTGTCGGGGTCTCGGCCCACGGCAGCGTCCGCGTGGTCACCGAGCGGACCCGCCGAATGAGCTCAGTCACCGACCGAGCCAGGGGTTGTGGCACGGGATGTGGCACGAAACGAGGTGTACGCGGGTGGTCAGCAGCTACCCGAGGGGCGCGCCCGATAAATGTCGTTGCAGGTAGAGGTCACAGTCAACATCGAGTGCCTATCTTGTAAGCGGTAGGTCGTCGGTTCGATCCCGACCTCCGGCTCCGGTTCGTGACGTGTCGGTTGGCGTCGCCCCTTGTCATTCGGGTCGGAAATTCATGCTGCTCCAGGTTGAGCAGGCGCTGGTTCGCGCTGGTAACGGAGCAACCGCTTGGGTCGACCCAACGTCCATGGAACACGGCCGCTCACGCAGACCGATGTTCTCACCCGTCGTCGTGGTCACAGCGATTCTCATGCTCGCTGTCGGCAATGGGCTCGCCACGACGACCGCCCAGATCGTCCCGGTGGCATGGACCGACGAGTTGGGTGACGACGCCCGGCCCGGTCCACTGCACTACGTGGCCCTCGGGGACTCGTTCAGCTCCGGGGAAGGAGCCCCTTACGTCGACCCCGGCAAGGTCGACGCCTGGGTCGCGCAGCGGAAGTACGAGCAGTGCGTGCTGGTGTCGCCGGCCGGCCGGGATGCGTGCGTGAACGACCGACCTGGCGAGAAGGAGATCGAGAACGGCGTCGGGTGGCTCGGGGAGACCGGGACCGACGTCGCCCGCTTGGACGGGATGGAGCGCAGGATCGGGGACGCCTCCGACTCTTACAGCTTCGGCGGGAACAACTGTCATCGCAGTGCCCACGCCTACGGCCCGCGCGTGTGGGGCCGGCTCGACGCGGAGGACCCGAACTGGGGGTTGAGCTTCGCGGCCTGTTCCGGTGCCCTCACTTCGAACTACCGGCAGGAGTTCAGGGGAGAGTCCGGGCAGTGGGACGCCTTCCTGGCCGGTCCGGCCGACCTGGTGACGCTCGGCTTCGGTGGCAACGACGTCGGCTTCGGCGACGTCGTGAAATGCGTGCTCGGGGAGGCAGCGGTCGACCGGGGACTGACCGTGAGCCAGGTACTCAACCCGGTGACTCGTCTCATCGCCGACGGCGTGACCCGCATCGACGGCTGCACCGCCCGTTTCGGCCCCGGTCTCACCTCCGAGATGGACCGTGTCGGTGTCGAGCTCGGCTCGCTCTACGACGACATCCGGAACTCCCCCGGCCGGTTGAAGCCCGGTGGCCGGGTCATCGCCATCGGCTATCCGCGGCTGTTCCCGGCCGATCCTCCGGCGTCGTGCAGCCTCGGGTCGGGGGCGAGCGTCGGCCGGGACACGATGCTGTGGTTGAACCAGTTCGCCGACACTCTCAACGCGACGATCGAGACCACGGCCGCCGAGCACGGCGTCGAGTACGTCAACACCGCCGACCTCATCGCCGCGCCCGACCAGAACGGTGCGCGTCACGATTTCTGCGTGGACGACGACGGTCAGCGCTGGGTGAACCGCCTGATTCCCTCCGACCTCCGTCGGAGCATGCACCCCACCCATCAGTACCACGAGCGGGTCACCGATCGCGTGCTCGCGTGCTGGCGGCGAACCGCGGACTGCACCGCGGTCACGCGCTGACCCCTTGCGCGTCGCCAGGACTTGCGCGTCGTGTGCGGCACGGTCACCACGCGGCCATTCGCTTCCCCGTCGCCAGACCAGAACGGTCGCGGTGACGGTGCCAGCTCACCGCGGAGGCTACTGATGGTGAGCGTGGGGCGCCGGGACGCTTGAAAGGGACGGGCTGTGGAGACGGCGTAATCGAGACCTGCGCACCCAGAATGCGGCGGTGAGCGTGCGATGGCATCGGGCGACCTGGGCGAGTTCGCGTAGGTAGTCGGCCAATACCTCATGAGCAGGCCGCCCGACGGCCTGGTCCCATCCCGCCCGGTGTGCCACCGGCTGCAACTGCGCAGCCTAAACCTGGCCGATCAGCGCCTGCTTGGACGGGAAGTGATTGTAGGCAGTTGCGCTGCTGACTCCGGCCACCTCCGCGATGTCATCCATCCGCACGTCCGCCCAGCCCTGCTCGGTGAAAGCGACCTCAGGCGCTTCCAGCAGGACCCGACGGGTGCGCTCGCGCTTGGTGCGCGCCGCCCGCGCTCGCGCCGACTTGTCTGACCTCGCCTCGGCAGACATGCAGCGACCGTAGCGCCGATGCACCATGTCCGTAGTCGGCGCGACGCCGCGCTATGGGCCGGAGGCCACCCGGACCATGCACGGAAGCCGAGTAGACACACGCACCGCTGTAGATGGCAGGGTGTGCGCGGTGACTGAGGAGGCTGCGGTGGCTCGGCCGGGGGTCGGGGCGCTGTTGCGGGACCTGGACCAGGCGCCCCCCAGCGAACTGGTCGATGTCTGCTCGGGTTGGTTGGCCCGGCACGTGTCGGCGCAGGCGTGTGTGCTGCTGCTGGCCGACTACGCCGAAGCCAGTCTGGAACCGGTTGCGGGTGGCCCGGCCGTCGCGCAGATCCGCCCGCAGGACCTGATGGACAGCGCCGCGGGGGAGGCCTACCGCGAGCAACGCCGGGTCACTGCCGCGTTGGACCATGCGGGGGAGGCGGCAGCGGTCGGGGCTTCGACCGGGGGAGTGGGCGGACCGACGTTGGTGGTGTATCTACCGGTGTCGGTCCGCGTCGAGCGCCTCGGGGTCCTCGCCGTCACCCTGCCCGGTCACGACCTGGACCAGCAGGCAGGGGAGGTCCTCGACGATGTCGCCCGGGTCTTGGGGTATGTGCTGACCGGGGCGCGTCGCTACACCGACCGGTTTGAGATGCTGCGGCGCCGCCGCGAACTCGGGCTTGCCGCGGAGATCCAGTGGGAGCTGTTACCCAGCCTGGCCTTCGAGCTTCCCGCGTTCTCCATCGCCGGCACGGTGGAGCCCGCGTACGAGATCGGCGGGGA
>Ga0190265_10001459_pt1 | contig 15575 bp, 10 predicted proteins | sample Popmic124T_FD_133135 | JGI IMG/M metagenome (GOLD analysis project Ga0190265, IMG submission 133135) | Populus adjacent soil microbial communities from riparian zone of Indian Creek, Utah, USA - 124 T | ecosystem: Environmental > Terrestrial > Soil > Riparian zone | place: USA: Utah | collected...
CAGCAGCATGCCGAGCCCGAAGGTGAAGGCGATCGGCGCCGAACAGGCCCAGCGCGTCCCCGCTTCGGGCTTCAGCACATAACGGGCGAAGCTGTCGGCGCTGGCGAGGATGTCGCGGTGATAATGGACGCAGCCCTTGGGCTTGCCCGTCGTGCCCGAGGTGAAGGCGACCAGAGCGACGTCGTCGCGGCCCGTATCGACCGGGGCGAAGCCGGGGGCGATCCCGTCCAGCCCCTCGAACCCGTTGTCGCCGTCATAGGCGATCACCGAGGCCGTTCCTCCGGCCGAGTCAAAATCGGCGCGGAAGCGGGCGTCGATAATGGCGTGGGTGACCTTGGCGCGCTCGATGATCGTCGCGATCTCGCCTGGGCGAAGCATCGGCATGGTCGCGACCACGACGCCGCCGGCCTTCAGCACGCCGAGCCAGGAGGCGAAGAGCATCGCATTGTTGGGCCCGCGCAGGAAGACCCGGTTGCCCGGGACCAGGCCTTCGCGCTCGACCAGCAGGCGGGCGATGCGGTCCGAAAGGTCGCTCAGCCGGCCGTAGGTCCAGGAGCCGGCGTCGTTGACAAGGGCGAGGGCGTCCGGATCCTGGCGGTCGATCAGTTCGACCGCGGCATTGAAGCGCTCGGGATATTGGAGCTCGGGCAAGTCGAAGAGGAAATCGGGCTGTCGGTCGGCGGGCGGCAGCCGGTCGCGAATGAAGCTGTCCATCAGTCCGGCACCACCGCCATCGTCTCGATCTCGATCTTCGCGCGCGGCTCGACCAGCCCACCGACGCCGACCACGGCCATTGCCGGGTAATGCTTTCCGATCAGCGCGCGATAGGCCATCCCGATCTCCGCGAGATTGCTACGATATTCCGCGATGTCGGTCACGTACCAGGTCATCCGAACGATATGTTCCGGGCCGGCGCCATCCTCGGCGAGGATGGCGAGCGTGTTGATCAGCACCTGGCGGAACTGGGCGGCGAGATCGTCGCTCTCCAGGCGCTCCTCGGCGGTCCAGCCGATCACGCCGGCGGTGACGATCGTACGGCCGCGGGCGGAAACGCCGTTGGCATAGCCCTTCGGGCGCGGCCAGCCGGGCGGGAGCAATGTCTTCATGTCCCGAACTCGGCCAGGTGGTTGCGGGCGATGACGATCTTCTGCACCTCGGAGGCGCCTTCGTAGATGCGCAGCGCCCTGATCTCGCGATAGAGGCTCTCGACGGTTACGCCGCGGGTGACGCCCAGGCCGCCGAATATCTGAACCGCTTTGTCGATCACGCGCTGCGCGCCGTCGGTGGCGTGGAGCTTGGCGAGCGCCGCCTCGCGGCTGTTGCGCCGGCCCTGGACGTCGCGGACCCAGGCGGCGCGGTAGACCAGCAGCGCCGACGCATCGACGTCGAGCACCATTTCGGCGAGCATCGACTGGACAATGGCGTTGTCGGAAAGCGTTCCGCCGCCCGACTTGCGGGTAAGCGCCCGCTCCGTCGCCTCGTCGAGCCCCCGGCGGGCGAAGCCGAGCGCCGCCGCGCCGACCGTGGTTCGGAAGACGTCCAACGTCGCCATCGCCTGGGCAAAGCCGCGGCCGCGCTCGCCGAGCAAGGCGGAGGCGGGGAGGCGCATGTCGGTGAACTTCAGCGTCGCGAGCGGGTGGGGGGCGATGACCTGGATGCGTTCGCTGTCGTCTAAGCCTTCGCTGCCGGCATCGACGATGAAGGCCGAGACCCCCTTCGCGCCCGGCGCCTCGCCGGTGCGCGCGAACAGGACGTAGAAATCGGCGATGCCCCCGTTTGAGATGTAGGCCTTGGCGCCGTTCACCACATAGCCGCCATCGGAGTCCCGAGCCGCGCTTTCCATCGACGCGACATCGGAGCCGGACGTGGGCTCGGTCAGGGCGAAGGCGGCGATCTTCTCGCCCTTCGCAACCGCCGGAAGATAAGAATCCTTCTGAGCTTCGGAGCCGAACAGGCTGATCGCGCCCGATCCAAGCCCCTGCATGGCGAAGGCGAAATCGGCGAGGCCGGAGTGGCGGGCGAGCGTCTCGCGGATCAAGGCGAGCGAGCGGACGTCGAGATCGTCGTGGACGCCGCCATGGGCCGCCGGGACGCAATAGCGAAGCCAGCCACCCTCGCCGAGGCGGCGCACGAGGGCGCGGCATTCGGAGTCCACGTCCTCGCTGTGGGGATCGCCGAGCTCTATCTCGCACCATTTCTCCAGATCCGCGGACAATCGCTTGTGATCGTCTCCGAAAAACGGCCAATCCAGGAAGCTCTTGTCGGCCATCAGTCGCCTCTGAACTCGGGCGTCTTCTTCGCTGCAAAGGCTTCGAAGGCGCGGCGGAAATCGTTGGTGGCCATGCAGATCGCCTGGGCCTGGGCTTCCATCTCGATGGCGACGTCGAGGCTGACGGCCCATTCGTTGTTGAGCTGCGTCTTGGTGATGCCATGGGCGAAGGTCGGGCCTTCGGCGAGGCTGCGCGCCAGCGTCAGCGCTTCAACCAGAGAGTCCTCGGCGATCCTGTTGTGAAAGCCCCAGCGCTCGCCTTCCTCGGCGGCCATCACCCGGCCGGTGAAGAGAAGCTCGGAGGCGCGGCCCTGGCCGATCAGGCGTGGCAGGATCGCGCAGGCGCCCATGTCGCAGCCGGCGAGGCCGACGCGCGTGAACAGGAAGGCGGTCTTCGTCGCGGGCGTGGCGATGCGGATGTCCGAGGCCATGGCGAGGATCGCCCCGGCGCCGACGCAGACTCCGTCCAGAGCCGCGACTATCGGCTGCGGGCAGGCGCGCATCGCCTTGACGAGGTCGCCGGTCATCCGGGTAAAATCGAGCAGGCCAATTATGTCCATTTCGGTCAGCGGGCCGATGATCTCGTGGACGTCGCCGCCCGAGCTGAAATTGCCGCCGGCGCCGGCGATCACCACCGCTTTCACCTGGCGCGCGTAGACGAGCGCCCGAAAGGTATCGCGAAGCTCGGCATAGGAATCGAAGGTGAGCGGATTCTTGCGCTCGGGCCGGTTCAAAATGATCGTCGCGACGCCGTCGGCATGATCCCATTGGAAATGAGCCGGCTGGAACGAGTCAGGATCCATTGGCGGCCTGTCCTTTCGCGATCGATCGCTTCAAGTCTCCAAGCGCGTGATAGAGGGTTTCGCGCGCGTCGCCATCCATGGCGGCGACGAGGCTGTCGATCCAGTCGTGATGGGCGGCGGCGAGGCCGGCAAAGTCGGCGCGCCCTCTGGCCGTCAGCCGCGCGATCGACGCGCGCCCATCGGCGGGGGAGGGGGCGATTCGCACCAGCCCGTCTTTGGCGAGCTTCTGGACCAGCTGGGTCACATTGCCGTTGGAGACGAGGAGGGCTCGCGACAGCGCGCCCATGGTCATGCCTTCGGGGTGGCGGTCCAGGGCCGCAAGCACGTCGAAGCGGGGCAGGGTCGCGCCCAGGCCTGCGAGGCGGCGCTGCACGTCCTTCTCGATCGCCATCGTGCAGGAAAGCAGCCGCAGCCACAGCCTGACGCTCGACCGGTCGGCGAGCGCGCCGTCATGCTTCTCGCGGATGGCGAGCGCCTCGGTCATGCGATCTCCACCGCTTCGCCGTTGCGGGCCGAGAGAATGAGATCGAGGGCCGCGCTCGCGACTTCCTCGGGCGCGATCAGCCGGCCCGACGGGTTGAGCCGGGCGAGCTCCCCGCGCGCTTCCTCCTCGCTCCGCTTGGTCTTGGCGCGGATATTGGCGACCGATTCCACCGTCATCTCCGTATCGACGAAGCCCGGGCAAACCGCGTTCGCGGTGAGGCCCGTCCCGGCATATTCGGCGGCAAGAGCGCGCATCAGGCCGACCGCGCCGTGTTTGGCGGCGATATAGGGCGAGGCGTAGGCGAAGCCGTACAGGCCAGCCATCGAGGCGATCGTCACGATCCGGCCCTCGTCGGCGGCGCGCAGATCGGCGAGCGCCGCCTGGCAGCAGTACAGCAGGCTGTCGAGATTGACCGCGAGCATCTCCCGCCACAATTCCCCAGTCACCTTGGCGAACGGCACGCCGTGGGCGGCGCCCGCATTGTTGACCAGGATCGAGATCGGGCCGTTGCGGCCGCGCGCGGAGGCAAAGGCCGCGTCCACCTGCGCCCGGTCGGTGACGTCCGCTGCGATGCCGTTCGGGCCGAGCTTTTCCAGCCGGCGGCCGAGCCGGCTGACCTTCGCGCCTTCGGCCTCCAGCGCGGCCGCGATCGCAGCGCCGATGCCGGTGCCGCCGCCGGTGACGATCGCGTGGCGCTCCGCCAGCCTCATGCCTTCAATTCCGCTTCGCGTGCCAGATTGCGGGCGAGTTGGGCCATGCCGCCGAGATAGGGCGGGGGGATTGCGATGCGGCGATAATCCTGCCCGGCCGCCGCGCGCAGGGTCCACATCGGGTCGATGAGGTGGGGCCGCGCCAGAGCGACCAGGTCGGCGCGGCCGGCGGCGAGGATCGAGTTGACATGGTCGGGCTCGTAGATGTTGCCGACCGCCATCGTGGTGACTCGGCCCTCGTTGCGGACCTGGTCGGCGAAGGGGGTCTGAAACATGCGGCCGTAGACCGGCTGGCAATCGGCCCAGGTCTGGCCGGCCGAGACGTCGATCAGGTCCGCGCCCTCGGCCCAGAAAGCGCGGCCGATCTCGACCGCCTCGTCGGGGGTGACGCCGAGATCGCCCATCCAGTCATTGGCCGAAATGCGCACCGACATCGGCCTTTGCGCCGGCCAGGCCGCGCGCATGGCGCGGAAGACTTCGAGCGGGAAGCGCAGCCGGTTTTCCAGGCTGCCGCCATATTCGTCGGTGCGCTTGTTGGTCAGCGGCGTGATGAAGCTGGAGAGCAGATAGCCGTGGGCGGCGTGGAGCTCGACCATGTCGAAGCCCGCCTCCTGGCCAAGGCGCGTCGCGGCGACGAACTGGGCGACGATTTCGTCCATGTCGGCGCGGGTCATCGGGCGCGGGACTTGGTTGACCGGACTCCAGCGCACGTCCGAAGCAGCCATGAGGGGCCAGTTGCCGCCCTCGAGCGGCACGTCATAACCCTCCCAGCCGACTTTCGTTGACCCCTTCGGGCCTGAATGGCCGAGCTGGAGGCAGAATTTGGCGCTCGAATTGGCGTGGACGAAATCGACAATCCGGCGCCAGGCCTCGACATGTTCAGGGGCATAGAGGCCGGTACAGCCGGGCGTGATCCGGCCCTGGGCCGAGACGCAGGTCATCTCCGTGTAAACTAGTCCGGCTCCGCCCTGCGCGCGGGCGCCGTAATGGACGAGGTGGAAGTCGCCCGGCGTGCCATCCTCGGCCGAATACATCGCCATCGGCGAGACGACGACTCGGTTGGCGAGTTCCAGCTCCCGCAGGCGGAACGGCGCGAACATGGGCGGGGCGGGCTCGTTGACCGCATGGCCGGCCGCCTTCGACTGGAACCAGCGCTCGACGCCCTCCAGCCAGGCCCTGTCGCGCAGCCGCAGATTCTCGTGGCTGACGCGCTGCGAGCGGGTGAGCAGGGAATAAGCGAACTGGATCGGCTCGAAATGGAGGTAGCGCTCGAGCGTCTCGAACCATTCGGTCGAGTTGCGGGCGCTGTTCTGTAGCTTCAGCACCTCGAGATTCCGCTCGGCCTGATATTCGGCGAGCGCCGCGTCGCGAGTCAGGCCGGGGCGATTCAGCACCTGCGCCAGCTTGATCGCGTCTTCGAGCGCGAGCTTGGTGCCCGAGCCGATCGAGAAATGGGCGGTGTGCGCGGCATCGCCCAGCAGGATCAGCTTTTCGTGCGACCAGGCGTCGCAGACGATCCGGCGAAAGTTGAGCCACGCCTGAGGGCCGGGCAAATGGGTGGCGTTGGACATTAAAGCGTGGCCGCCCAGATATTTGGCGAAGATGCGCTCGCAGAGCGCGATCGCCTCCGGCTGATCCATCCGGTCGAAGCCGAGGCCCGCCCAGGTCTCGGGGTCCATCTCGACGATGAAGGTCGAAAGATCGTCGTCGAAGCGATAGGCGTGCGCCCAGATCCAGCCCGCGTCGGTGCGCTCGAAGGCGAAGGTGAAGGCGTCGAACACCTTGTGGGTGCCGAACCAGAAGAACTTGTTCCTGCGCGTCTGGATATCAACCCCGAAATGCACGTCGTAGCGGTCGCGGATTCGGCTGTTGGCGCCGTCGGCGGCGATGACCAGGTCGTAGTCCGCCCAATCGTCCAGGTCGGCGCTTGCTTTACGCTCGAAATGGAGGTTCACGCCCAGTGCCCGGGCGCGTTCCTGAAGGATGGCGAGCAGCCGCTTGCGGCCAATGCCGATGAAGCCGTGGCCCGAGGAGCGGATCGTCTCCCCATGCACATGGACGTCGATATCGTCCCAATGGGCGAACTCGCCGGCGATCGTCGCGCCGGAAACGGGGTCGTTGGCCATCAGATTCTCGACCGTCTGGTCGGAGAAGACCACGCCCCAGCCGAACGTGTCGTCGCTCCGGTTGCGCTCGAACAGATCTATGTCGTGCGCGGGATCCCGCAGCTTCATCGAGATCGCGAAGTAAAGCCCGGCCGGCCCGCCGCCGAGGCACGCGATACGCATCACGCCTCTCCAATTGCTTTAAGCCTAAACTATCTCGCTTTCCCGCAAGGTCAAGTCCGGAGCTGACGATCCCGAACCTTCCCGTTCGGGGAATGCTCCCGGCTAGGCAAAGGCGGGCCAATACGGTAGGCGTCGCGCTAGCGCCAGAGCGTTCGATTCTGGAGATAAGACGGTGGGAGGCAGCTATGCCGGTTGACGGATCAGCTTTTTGTTTGGATTCCAACGGGAAGACCTCCCAGGGCAGAGGCGGCGGGTCACGAAGGATCCTGCTTCTCGGCACCAGTCTGCTCGTTTATGCGGCCCTGCCCCCGGCCGCGCTCGCCCAAAATGAATGCGGCGCGCCGCCGCCCGGCGGCGGCACAGTCACCTGCACCGCGGCCGGCAGCCCCTATGTTAACGGCATAAGCTATCCCAACCTCGTCGAGGACCTGACCGTCGTCCTCGAGCCCGGCACGCTCAGCAACCAGACCGTCGAGCTCACCTCCAACACCACCGGCGTCGATCTTCGCCTCGAAGGCCAGGCCAACACCTTCATCAGCTCCAACCAGAGCGGCTTCAACGCCGGCGAGGGCGTCAACGTCACCTCCTCGCTCGGCACCGTCTTCGTCGGGGTCGACGACGTCCTCACCACCGCCGGCACCGCCCAAGGCATCAACGCCTCGAGCCGCGGCGGCACCGAGGTGGTCGCCGACCTGGTCTCCACACTCGGGTCGGATTCGCGCGGCGTCGTCGCCAGCAGCTCTGGCTCGTCGAACTACGCCTCCGGCCCGGTTTCGGTGACGACCAACCTCGTCTTCACCCAGGGTGCCAATTCGGACGGCATCGTGGCCACCGCGGGCGGCAGCAAATATGGCGGCGGCGACGTCACCGTGAACAGCGGCACGCTGCTCACCACGGGGATCGATGCCGACGGCATCATCGCGACCGCCAATGCCGGCAGCAAATATGGCGACGCCGGCACGGTTTCGGTCACCAGCGTTTCGCTTTCCACGCTGGGCGCCTCCAGTACCGGCATTACCGCGACCAGCGAGGGCACCGCCATCGTCGTCGACAGCGGCACGATCAGCACCCAGGGCAGCGACAGCGCGGGGATCATCGCCACCAATAGCGGCTCGACCGGCGAGGCGCCGCCGGTCATCTCCGTCACCAGCGATGTGATCGCCACGCTGGGGAGCGGCAGCGGCGGCATCGTCGTCAATTCGGGGCTCGGCGCCGTCTATGTAGACAGCGGCAGCGTCGCCACCTCCGGCCCGGCCAGCACCGGCATCCATGCGATCTCCGGCGCGAGCAACGTAAACGTCACCAGCGTTTCGGTATCGACCGGCGGCGATGGCAGCATCGGCATCGACGCGAGTAGCTACGGCGCCCTCTCCGGGACCTATATAACCTCCGGCACGGTGACCACCGCCGGCGACGACAGCGTCGGCATTTACGCTTATGCGGTCGACCGGGTCTGGGTGGCCTCCGGGACCGTCACGACCACTGGTCCCAATTCGGCCGGGATCGTCGTCGTCCAGGGCGATCCGGAAGCGCCGCCGCCGCCGCCGCCGGTCGACGACCTTGCCCCGCCCCCGGGCGCGGCTGCCGCCATCGGCGCCGGGCCGGCCGCGGTCATCGGCGTCGGGCCGGGCGCCGTGATCAATTCGGGCTCGATGACCACGACGGGCGACAACAGTCCCGGCGTGAGTGGCACCTCGAACGACGGCTTCGTCCAGATCACCAGCGGTACGGTCGACACTTCGGGAACCAACAGCGACGGCATCATCGCCGATGCCTTTACCGACGTCGAGATCACCAGCACTTCCGTCGAGACCGGAGGCGACAATTCGACCGGGATCCTGGCCACCGCCGAGACCGGCTACATCATCATCGACAGCGGCACGGTCACCACGGGCGGCGCCCTCAGCTCCGGCATCGACGCGAGCGCGTCCGGTGACGTCACCATCACCAGCACATCGGTCACCACCGGGGACAATGGCAGCTTCGGCATCGACGCCAATTCGGTGGTCGGTGCGGTCGATGTGACCAGCGGCAACATCACGACCGGGGGCAACAATTCGGTGGGCATCAACGCCGATGCGGGCACCAGCGCGGTCGTGAACAGCACCGGCACGGTCTCAACCGACGGCGCGGAAAGCACGGGCATCTACGCCCACGGCTCCAGCGGCAACGCCGATGTGACCAGCGCCACCGTCACCACCGCCGGTTCCGATTCTTCCGGCATAGTCGCGGTCGCCACCGTGGATGCTACCGTCAACAGCGGCTCGGTCAGCACCGCCATGGCCAATTCTCTTGGCATCGACGCCCAGGCCGGCATCGAGACCACCGTCGTTTCAACCGGAACGGTCACCACCCTGGGCGCGAACAGCGTGGGCATCTACGCTTATGGCGGCGACTACGTCTCGGTGACCTCTGCCACCGTCAGCACGCTTGGCGCGAATAGCGGCGGCATCGTCGCCGTCCAGGGCAATTCCGACCAGCAGACGGCGCCGCCGGGCGCGGCGTCGGCCGCCTCGCCGCGTGCCAAAGAGGTGATCGGCGTCGGACCGGGCGTGGTCATCGTCAGCGGCACCTCCAGCACCGGCGGCGCCAACAGCCCGGCGGTCAGCGGCACCTCGAACGACGGCTTCGTCCAGATCACCAGCACTTCGGCGACCACCACGGGGGCGACCAGCGAAGGCATCTCCGCCGACGCTTTTACCGACGTCCAGATCAACAGCGGCAGCGTCTCGACCTCGGGCGCGGGCTCGACCGGCATCCTCGCCCAGGCCTATTACGGCTATGTCGACCTCAGCAGCGTCAGCGTGACCACCACCGGCGCCAATTCAGGCGGCATTGTCGCAGTGACGGGCGGCCCGATCGAAGGCAGCGGCGACGTCATCATCGACAGCGGCGCCGTCAGCACGTCCGGCATCAATTCCTCCGGCATCATCGCGCTCGCCGGCCTCGGCACCAATTCGACCGGCGGCAACGTCGGCATCACCAGCACCACGGTCACCACCATCGAAGCGAATTCGACCGGCATCACCGGCATCGGCTACGACAATGTCACCGTCACCAGCACCAGCGTCACCACGACCGGCGCCGACAGCGACGGCATCGACGCGCTCGCCTATTATGGCAATGCCGCGGTCACCAGCGGCACCGTCACCACCAACGGCGAGAGCTCCACCGGCATTTCCGCGCTGGCCGCCTATGGCACGGTCTCGGTCACAAGCGGCACGGTGACCACGCACGGCTCGGGTTCGACCGCCATCGAGGCGAACGCGGGTAGCAACGTCACGGTCGGCAGCACGACCGTCACCACGACCGGCGCGTACGGCCTCGGCATCTTCGCTTATTCCGGTTACGACAACGTATCGGTGACCAGCGGGACGGTCACCACCGGCGGCGCCGGCAGCGGCGGGATCGTCGCGATCGCCTATAATGGCGGCAACACCACAGTGGTCAGCGGGACGGTCTCGACCGGCGGTGCCAACGCCACCGGCATTTACGCTTACGCCTTCGCCGGCAACGTGGCGGTGACCAGCACCTCGGTCACCACGGCGGGGGCGAACAGCGTCGGCATCCGGGGCGTCGCGCTGATCGGCAGCACCACCATCACCAGCGGCAACGTCACCACCACCGGCGCCGGCAGCGACGGCATCACCGCCTACGCCACCGACGACGTGACGGTAACCAGCACCGGGACGGTGCGCACCGCCGGGCTCGACGCGGACGGCATCGTCGCCACCGCCCAGGATCGCGTCGTCGTGACCTCCAACATCATCATCACCACCGGCAACAATTCGGCCGGCATCTATGCGACCGAATTCGGCGTCGCGGGCGGCGGTGGTGACGCGATCATCCCGGGCGCCGCCGCGGTGCTCGGCCCCAATGGCGGGATCACCATCACCTCGGGCTCGATCACCACGAGCGGCTCGGGGAGCGTCGGCATCGACGCCTTCGCCGTCGGCGGCGACATCGAGATCACCAGCACCGGCGCGATCGCGACCAGCGGCGCGAACAGCCACGGCATTCTCTCGGTCACGCAGGCCGGCATCACCACGCTCGACGTCAACAACATCAGCGGGACCGGCGCAACCGCCGATGCGATACGGGTCACCTCGGTTGGGGCCAGCACGATCACGATCCGCGGCCTCGTCCTGGCGACGGGCGGCTTCGAGGTCCAGGCCAATGGCGGCGCGGCCACGGTCAACACCATTTCGGGCGGGACTATCCGCGGCGCGATCGACCTCACCGACAATGCCGACCGGGTCAACAATGCCGGCACGTTCGATGCGATCGGCACCAGCCTGTTCGGCGCCGGCGCCGACATCTTCACCAACACCGGCCTCACCAGCTCGTTCAACGGCGCGGCGGTCTTCACCGGACTCGAATCCTTCGTCAACGCCGCCACCGGCCGGATCGAGTTCCGCGACGGCGCGGTCGGCGACACTCTGAACGTGGTCGGGACCTATAACGGGGTCGCCGGCAGCCGGCTCGGCGTCGACGCCAATCTGGGCACCAATCTGGCCGACGTGCTGATCACCGGGGCCGCGACCGGCTCGACCATTCTCGACGTGGCCCTGATCGGAGCGCCGGTCTTCAATCTGACCGGGACCCTGGTCGTCGACGCTTCTGCCGGCACCAGCGCGACCGCCTTCACCCTCACCGGCGGCACGACCAACAATCCCTACGTCCTGCTCAACCTGCTGTACGATGCGCCGAACAACAATTTCCTCCTGATCGGCATGCCCGATCAGCCGGTGTTCGAATCGGTCATGACCGGGGAGATGGTGCTCAATTTCTGGTACAACAGCGCCGACGCCGTTTCCGCGCAGCTCGAGGCCGCCCGCGATGGGCTGGTTCCGAACGGCCGCACCAATGTCGGCAACCTCGCCGGCGGCGGCCGTTTCGGCGGCTGGGTGCAGGTCGTGGCCGGCAATACCGAGCGCGACGCGTCGCAGAGCTTCACCGGCGGCGGCGGGACCACCGTCTTCGACACCAGCTACGAGCAGGATTACCAAGGCGTACAGGGCGGGCTCGATTACCAGAGCGGCGGCGCGATCATCGGCCTCAGCTTCGGCACCGGCCGTTCCGAGGCGGAGTTCGCGACCAGCTTCAACGGAGTCAAGATAGACGGCATGAACTTCGCCGCCTACGCCGCCTTCACCTCGGGCAATTTCTTCTTCAACGGCATCGCCAAGGTCGATTGGGCGGACGTCGAGTCTTTCCCGGGCCCGGGGTTTGTGACGGAGTTCGATGCGACCGCCTGGGGCCTGCGCGGCAATATGGGTTTCCGCTTCGATCTGGGCATCCATATGTATGTCGAGCCCTCGGCCAGCCTGAGCTGGGTCAATGTCGACATCGACGATTATACCAGCGCCGGCGCGACGGTGGCGTTCGACGACATCACCAGCTTCCGCGGCGCCGCGGGCGTCAGGATCGGCGGCAACTTCCCGTCGGGCAACGGCACCTTCACGCCGTTCCTCGGCCTCCACGCGATCGAGGAGTTCAACGGGGAGGTGAACAACAACTTCACGCTGGGCACCACGATCGGCATCCTGCAGGATGCGCCGGGCACCTATGGCGAAGCGAGCGCCGGGATCAATTATTCCACCGGCCGGTTCGAAGCGTTCCTCAGGGGCGAGCTTGACTTCGGCGGGGAAACCAAGGGCCTGTCCGGACGGGCCGGCGTGCGCCTGCGCTTCTGATCGAAGGCGGGCGTGGCGGGCGAAGGCGCAGCTCAGGATGGCGGGCTTGAGGTGCGCGTCGCCTGGCGCCGCGACGATGCCCGGATCGAGGCCGATGCAATCGCCTTCTGGGGCCGGATCGGAGTCCTGCCCCGGGGCGTGGAGGCCGCCAAGCGCGCCAAGGAGCTGATCGCCGTCGCTTATAAGGACGGCGAGCTCATCGCCGTCGCCACCGCAGTCATCGACCAGATCCCTTTCCTGGGCGTCCGAATGGCGGTGCTGCGCGGCGCCACCGATCCCGCGCACCGCCGCGCCCGTGCCCAGCTCGCGCTCGCCGTGCCGAGCCATGATGCGTTGCGCGATTGGTCGCTCGCCAATCCCGAGGAGAAGCTCGCCGGCGCGATCGCCTTCGTCGCGCCCGGCGAGTGGGGCGATTTCACTCGCTTGCCGGTCTGGCCGGAATCGGAACTCGAGGTGGTCGGCTATACCGCCGATAACCAGCAGATCCGCGCCCGCTGGTTCGACCATTACCGGCTCGATTGAGGGCACGCATGAATCAGACCGGCTTCCTCCCGCCCGAGCGACTGGCGCCCGATTTCGATTTCCGGCCGGCCTGGCGGCTGGACGATGAGGAAATCGAGCGGGATGCGGTCGACTTCTGGACGCGGACGGACATTCTGCCTCCGGACGTGACTGCGCAGGAACGCGCCAGGGAGCTGGTCGCGGTCGCCTATAAGGAGGGCAGGACAGTCGGCGTGCTCACGGCACATGTCGGCCGGCTCGCTCAGGTCCGCGCCCGTCTGGCCTTCGTCCGCGGCGCCGTCGATCCCGAATATCGGCGCGGCCATATCGGCCTCGTCCTCTACCTCTACGGACGCGACCTGCTCGAGCGCTGGTCGGCCGAGCATCCCGAGGAGCGGCTCGCCGGGGTCGGTGCCTTCGTCGAGAGCAAGGAGCTCAGCGAGCGCGCCAGAAGGGGCAATGGGCCGACCCGTCTCGGCCTGATCGGCTTCATGCCCGACGGCCGCCAAATCCGAGTCTGCTGGTTCCGGGATTTCCGGCTGGATTTGAGCGCCTAGAGCGACTTCCAGTCAGATGGACTCCATCTGACGACCCGGAAATCGGATCGCAAACCGCTCTAGGCGGGGGGCGCCGCCAGCTGCCCGAATTCGGGATCGAAGGAAATCAGGCTCTGAATGTCGGGCGAGCTCACCCCGAGCGCCATCGGGCATTTGGTGTCGGGGATCACCGCCACGTCGAACAATTCCTTGATCGCGCCGTTGAGGCGGATCCATTCGACCAGATCGCCGCTCCTCAAATCGACGATGCAGACCCCGCACCAGGGCTCGCCGTCGCGCTTCTTCAATTCGTCCTGCAGCGCGAGCCCGCCGAAGGCGCCGTCGCGGGGCAGCGAGACTGTGGCGATCGCATAGCCGCCGTGGATGGCGAGGCCGCGAAGGAAGCCAGGGCAGAAAGCCACATCCTCCTTGGCGCCGCTTTGCGGATCGACTTTGGCGAGCATGCCCCGGCCGGAATCGAGCAGATAGATGCCGTCGGGCGCGACTCGCGGGCTGTGCGGCATCGAAAGCTGGTCGGTAACGATCCGGTCGTCGCGCACGTCGATCAGCACGCCGCCTTCGTGCCGCCGGTCGCGCCAGCCGTTGATCATGTCCGAGCGGCTGACCGCGGTCACGAAGGCCGGCGCGCCTTCGTGCATGGCGAGCCCGTTCAGGTGGCAGCGATCCTCGGCCGCCAGCCGCGAGATGAAGGGCGGCTTCCACAGGGGCTTGAAGCCGTGGGTGATGCTCATCGTCGCGAGGCAGGAGAATTTGGTGTTGACGAAGATCACCCGGCCGGCCTTGTCGACGCCGAGCTCGTGGACGTCGATATCGCCCGTCGTCTGGGCGTTGCGCGGCACGTAGAGCCGATCGAAATGCTCGTTCGCCCGCTCGTGCGCGCCGAGCACATTCTCGAGCCGCCAGATCTGGAAGAGCGAGCCGACGTAGAGGCGCTGCGGCGTCGCGTGCAGCCCCATGGCGCGGACGTAATTCTGCTGGTGGAAGCTGACCTGGCCGCTCGGCAGCTGGCCGACGAGGAAAAGCTGGCCGGTCTGGTAGGAAGAGAAAGCTAGGCTGCAGCCGGTGCGGCCCAGCCAGTTGCCGAAGCCGCGCGACACGCTGATCTGGGTCTGGTCGGCGGCCGGCTGCTTGGGCTGCGGCGCGGCCTGCGCCTCCTCGACCGCGACGTCCGGGGCCGAACTCTTCTTCTTCGCCATCTTTCCCCCGTTCGTCTCCCGCCAATCCTAGAGACTATTCCTGCATGTTCAACAAATGGCGGACGATCAGATCGGCGGCCGCTTCGGCATCCATCGCCAGCGTGTCGATCCGGATTTCAGGACTTTCCGGCGCCTCATAGGGCGAATCGACGCCCGTGAAATTGGCGAGCTGGCCCGCGCGGGCCTTTCGGTAGAGGCCCTTGGTGTCGCGGCGCTCGGCTTCGGCCAGGGGCGTATCGACGAAAATCTCGACGAACTCGCCCTCGGCGACCATCTCGCGCACCAGCCGCCGCTCCGCCCGGAACGGGCTGATGAAGGCGGTGAGGACGATCAGCCCGGCGTCCATCATCAGCCTCGCCGCCTCGCCCGCGCGGCGGATATTCTCGACCCGGTCGGCGGCGGTGAAGCCCAGATCCTTGTTGAGGCCGAGCCGGACATTGTCGCCGTCGAGCAGGAAGGTGTGCCGCCCGCGCGCGTGCAGCTTCGCCTCGACGAGATTGGCGATCGTCGACTTGCCGGCGCCCGAAAGGCCGGTGAACCAGAGCAGCTTCGGCTTTTGCAGCATCAGAGCGGCGCGGCGCTCGGCGGTGACGGTCAGCGATTGCTCGTGCACATTCTCCGATCGCCGCAGTCCGAAGCGGATCAGGCCCGCGGCCACGGTCGCGGCGCTGATCCGGTCGATCAGGATGAAGCCGCCCAAAGCGCGGCTCACTTCATAGGGCTCGAACGCGACCGGCAAAGCGGTGCGCACCACCGCGGCGCCGATCTCGTTCAGCGCCAGCGTCTTCGCCGCCAGCTTCTCCATCGTATCGATGCCGATTTTGTATTTGGGTTCCTGGACCGTCGCCGGGACGGTCCGCGCGCCGAGCTTGAGCAGATATTGCCGCCCGGGCAGCAGTGGCTCCTCGGCCATCCAGATCAGGTCGGCCTCGAACTGGTCGGCGATCTGGGGCGGCGCGTCGGCGGCGGCGATCAGGTCGCCGCGCGAGCAATCGACCGGCGAGCGGAAGCTGATCGCGACCGACTGGCCGGCCAGGCCGAAATATTGCACCTCCCCGCCGATCGCGACGC
>Ga0190265_10001460_pt1 | contig 15573 bp, 8 predicted proteins | sample Popmic124T_FD_133135 | JGI IMG/M metagenome (GOLD analysis project Ga0190265, IMG submission 133135) | Populus adjacent soil microbial communities from riparian zone of Indian Creek, Utah, USA - 124 T | ecosystem: Environmental > Terrestrial > Soil > Riparian zone | place: USA: Utah | collected...
GAACAACGGTTGCGTGAAGAACCCGCGCGCGAGCCCGAAAGGCTGCGTGTCCGGCTCGCCCGCGCGCTTCCCACCCTGGACTCCCACCAGGCCCTGCAGTCTCGCGCTGGGAAGACCGTTCGAGCGCAAGACGAGCCGACGCCCCGCCGCCTGTTCGAGCGCTATTTTTGCTTCGAAGATAACGGGGTTTTTTTTGAGCGTTCTCGCAAGCGCGGCGTCGAGGCTGATTGCGTTCGTGTTCACCGCGCAGGAGATGGTCAAGATCGCGCCGAGTAGAGCCACTTTCTGTAGCCGTTTCGTTATGCGAAGCGCGGGAAATTCGCGCAATTTGGCAAGCTGAAGCGTGGAGATGGCGCGTAATCCCACGCCGCCCGCCCGCCTTCGCCATGCTTCGGCGTGGCAAGCAGGGCGGCGGCTACAGAAGAACGCCATTAGCCGGCTCATCTCCCACCTCCCAAAGTTGAGGGCGGAGCGGCCACTTCGAGGACCGGTTTTCCGGGAGAAGGGCGCTCGGCGATTTTCGCTGCGAACCCGAGCGCCTCTGGGTCGCGGGCGGACGCCCGGGCCAGGCGGGCGCGCGCGACGTTATGCAGGTAAAATGCGCCCAAGCGCGTTGTCCGCGTGCGCGTCACGTCGGAAGCAGCTTGAAGAATATCAAGCTGCGTTCCCAATCCCGCGCCGAGATTCCCCTTTGCGATCTCGAGGGATTCATCGGCATTCTGCACATTGCGGGTTTCCGATTGGAGGAGGCGATCCGCCTGCTGGAGATCGAGGAACGCGCTCCGCACATCCGCCGCGACCGTGCGCCGCGCCGCGTCCAAAGCGTAGAGCGCGGCGTCTCGCCGGGCGCGCGTGGCCTGCATCCGTCCCCGCGTCGCGAAGCCATCGAAGATATGCCAGGTCGCGTTGACCCCCACGATGTAGCCGTGGTTGAACTCTGGGCCGACCAGCGGGTCGCTCTCGCTATAGACCTCGTAACCGGTAAAAGCTTCCACTCGGGGACGCGTCGCGCTCTGGTCCAGGATCAATTGCTGGTTCTCAATTTCGACATCAATTTCCCGCGCCCGGATTTCCGGCCGCGTCACGTCGGCATAGGCGAGGCATTCACTCAGGTCCGGATGGCGCGGGTGATATTGCAACTGCCCAGCGGCCTCGAAACGCAACGGCTGCACGCTGGAGCGTGGATCCACGCCGATCAATTGACTTAACCGGAGATAGGAATTTTCCAGTCGTGTCTGTGCGTCGATCAGCTCGGGCCGTTCGTTGGCGAGCGCGACCTCGGCGCGGCTGACATTCAGGGCGCCCACGATCCCAGCCGACAATCGTTCCTGCTGGGTCCTAAGCTCCTCCTGCAAGACGCCGACTGATTGCTCACGCACCCGGATTTTTGCGCGATTGAGCAGCACGTCATAAAAGGCGACCCGCACATCCATCGAGACGCGATTGACGAGCGCCTGATATTCGAGCGTGCGCTTCTCCTCGATGAGCCGCGCGATGGCTCGTTGACTGGTAATCGCGCCGCCCGTGTAAAGATTCTGCACCACGCGGAGCGATGCGTCGTAGTCGTCCGAACGCAGCCGCGATGCCTCCTGGCGCTCCCTTTTGCGAAGCAACCCGCTCGAGACCACCGATGGAAGAAAACCGGAACGCGCTTCCGTGACACCGCCGCGAGCGGCTTCCACCTGCTTTGCGGCAATGGCGATTTCCGTATTTTGCTTTTTGGCGAGCGCGACCGCCTCCTCGACCGTGTAAGCGGACCCGGCCGGGCTGACTTTTGCCGACGCCAGCAGAAAAATAACGATCCAGGCACTGCGGCGCATGCGTTCTATCTCAGGGCCGGGCCCTCCTTTTTTCAATAAAAATCCCATGGCGCCAGCCTCCATCGTCCAGGGTAGGGGCGATTGACTCCGAAAGCTTTCGCGAGTTGATCCAATTACCCGCCGCCAGCGCTTACCTGACGCCGCAGCGCCTTCCGCCGCAGAGACACGAGGCTGATGCTTCAGGATTGCGTCGACCAAATATGGCAATATTGTGACAACTTTCTTGCCCGCATCCCAGGGCAGCGGATAGGCTGAAATTTCCTGCAATGAACGAAATCAGAATTGCCCTTGTTGGGGTGGGGAACTGCGCGAGTTCACTTGTCCAGGGCATTAACTTTTACCGGGATTCTTCCGGCAACGGCGCCGATGTGGGGTTAATGCACCGGCGGATCGGGCCTTATCAGCCGCAGGATATCGCGGTCGCAGCCGCTTTCGACATCGACCGGAGAAAAGTGGGCTTGGACACGGCCGAGGCGATTTTCGCGCCGCCCAACTGCACCAAGGTCTTTTGCGAAAAAATCAAGCCGACCGGCGCCACCGTCATGATGGGGTGCGTTTTCGACGGCTATGCCGCGCACATGCGCGAACACGATGCGAACCGCACCTTTCTCCCTTTGGAAAAGGAATCGACTCGGGAACAGATCATCGAGGAGCTGCGCAAGTCCGGCGCCGAAATCATGGTGAATTATTTGCCGGTCGGGTCCGAAGAAGCCACCCGTTTCTATGCGGCCTGCGCGCTCGAAGCAAACCTCGCTTTCGTCAATAACATTCCAGTCTTTATCGCGAGCGATCCGGTCTGGGCCAAACGATTTGCGGACAAGAATTTGCCGATCGTGGGCGACGACATCAAAGCGCAAATGGGCGCCACCGTTTTGCACCGGACGATCGTCGATCTTTTCCGTAAGCGCGGTGTGAAAGTCGAACGCACCTATCAACTCAACACGGGCGGCAATACCGATTTCCTGAACATGCTCAATCGGGGCCGGCTCGCGTCGAAAAAAACCTCCAAGACCGAGGCCGTGCAGTCGGTCATCGGTGAACGTCTGGCGGATGAAAACATCCACATCGGGCCGAGCGATTACGTTCCGTGGCAGAACGACAACAAGATTTGTTTCATCCGGGTCGAAGGCAAGCTTTTTGGCGATGTGCCAATGGAACTGGATGTAAAGCTTTCCGTCGAAGACTCCCCCAACTCGGCCGGGGTGGCGATCGACGCCATCCGCTGCTGCAAGCTGGCCCTGGATCGCGGCACGGGCGGCGTGCTGCTTTCCGCGTCCGCTTATTTTTCGAAACATCCGCCCGTGCAGATGACCGATGACGATGCGCATCGGGGCGTGGAGGAATTTATCAGCGGAGCCCGCGACAGTTGATGATGTCCCGGCGCCGGAGCGCGATTTCGTGCAACGAGTCGCCTAGTCTGCCGCCGCACCAGACATCCTTTGCCAGATGCGAATTCTGCTGATCGAAGACGAGAAGAAGACGGCGGCTTTTCTCGGGAAAGGCCTGCGGGAAGCCGGTTTCGTGGTGGAAATTGCCCGCGATGGTGAAACAGGGTTGGAACTGGCGCGCGCGACGCGACACGATCTTCTGATCGTGGACGTGATGTTGCCGAGGAAAGACGGATGGGCTGTCGTAGCGCAGCTTCGGGGCGAGGGCCTTCATACTCCGATCCTTTTTCTGACCGCCCGGGACAGTGTGAAGGACCGGGTCAAGGGACTTGAATTGGGAGCGGACGATTATCTCGTAAAGCCGTTCGCATTTTCTGAGTTACTCGCGCGCGTGCGCTCAGTGTTGCGACGCTCGCCGGCGCGGGAGGTCGAGCAGTTGCGGATTCAAGATCTCGAAATCGACACGCGCCGCCATAGGGCGGTCCGGGCCGGCGTCCCGCTTAATCTCACCGCCAAGGAGTTTCTCCTTCTGACCCATTTGGCGCGTTATGCGGGCGAGGTGGTGTCTCGCACAGAAATCATAGAGCAGGTTTGGGACATCAACTTCGAGACGGACACGAATGTTGTAGACGTGATGGTGCGACGACTGCGGGCGAAGGTCGACGATCCATTTAGAACCAAATTAGTCCACACCGTTCGCGGTGCCGGTTATGTTCTCAAAGCCGGCTGAACCGCGGTCGATCGCTTCGCAACTGGTCATCCTCTTTACGCTGGCCGCGGCGTTTCTGCTCTGCTGCGGCCTGGGCGTGTTGTACTGGATATTTGTTCAGCACGCCTACGAGGAAGACACGGCGGTTTTGGCGGACAAGGTCCTCGCCCTGCGGGCTGACTTAAAGACAGCGAGCGATCCCAAGACCCTGAACGAAGAATTACGGAGCCAGCATGCGGGCGGCGAACGTGGCGTCTACTGGGTGCGATTGGTTGACTCCGGAGGTTTCTCGGCCGCCGAGTCGCCTGGCATGAGCGTCTTGCTCCCAGCAAGCATCTTCCCAGGCCCACAGAAGTCGAATCCATCCGCGGCCAGTCCGAAGGATTATCGAATGGACGGCAGGTATTTTGCCCTGGTTACCACCGTCGAAGAGGCCGGCGGCCAGACCTACACGATGCAGGTGGCGCAGGATCGTTCCCGCGACGAGCAGTTCATAAAACAATTCGGCGTTCTCCTCGCCGTGGTGCTCGCTCTCGGCATCCTGGCCTCGACGGTGATTGCGATCACGGTCACGAGGCGCGGGCTGCGGCCCCTGGGGGAAATGGCGCGCTCGCTCCAGAGCTTCGGACCCAAGCGCCTGCACGAACGAATCCCGCCGGAAGGGTGGCCGCGGGAGCTTCGCCCGCTGGCCGTGGCCTTCGACGAGATGTTCGACCGGCTCGAAGATTCGTTTACGCGGCTCTCGCAATTTTCGGCCGACCTGGCCCATGAACTTCGCACACCCATTGCCAATATCCGCGGCGAAGGGGAAGTCGCTTTGACCCGCGCCCGCACGCCGGAGGAGTACCGGGAAGTCATCGAATCGAGCGTCGGAGAATGCGAGAGGCTCTCCGGGATTGTCGATAACCTGCTCTTCCTGGCCCGCGCCGAAGCCGCCGAAGGACACATCAAGCGGACGCTGGTCAACGGACGCGCCGCAGTGGAAAAAATCGCGGCTTTTTATGAGCCGATCACGGAAGAGCATCGCACAACTATCACCTGTGCCGGCGAAGGTGATATCCATGCCGATCCGATGCTTTTCGGCCGGGCCGTGAGCAATCTCGTGGAGAATGCGCTGCGCCATACTCCCGCCGGGGGGACAATCAAAATTTCCGTCAAAGCCGGCGCCACGGATTCGCAAATTTCGGTCGAAGACAGCGGCTGCGGGATAGCCGCCGAGCATCTTCCGCGGGTGTTCGATCGCTTCTACCGTGCCGATTCATCGCGCAGCTCCCAAGGGTCCGGCTTGGGCCTGGCCCTGGTGAAATCCATCATGGAACTGCACGGCGGTTCGGCTGTGGTGGAGAGCGAGGTTGGTCGCGGCACGACCATAACGCTAACGTTTCCGAATTAGTTCGTGGTCGAGTACGCTCATTGAAGCGCGTCCCTAGAATTTCTTCTCGAGATCTATAAAGACGAAACGTTGACGCGGATCTTCGAGCGGAACTGGATAACCCGCGACGTTGTTCGCAAAGGGCGGTGGGTCGTCGAAAATATTACGGCATCCGACTCGAATCGCGACGCCATCCAGCCAGCCGCAGCGCTGCGTTTGGGTCATGGATTCAACCATTTTCTTTCCTGCGTCCGCTTTGCTATCAACTGCGACACGCGGCTCCGCCTTCCCGAAGCGATATTCGAGCAGCAGGTCGACAGTAGTCGAGTAATCGACGGTCCGATCGGCGGGCAAGTCGAGATACGAATCGACGTAGTTGAAGGTCGTGATGAACTCGAAGCCGCCGATTCCCCAGGCGAGGAGCGCGCGTCCGCGGAGTTGCGGCCGCGCGAAAGTACGAACCAAGTCGCGCACAGGTTCTCCCTCACTGGCTTGCTGCTCGAAGCTATCGATGAAGGCGCCATCAATTCGGAAGGTGAACGTTCCGACCGGAGTCTTTGGGGTGATGTATTCCAGCATCGCGTCGATGCCCTGCACTTGGATAAATCCGAGGTTCTGGAAGCTTGTGTTCACGAGGACAACGTTGCCGGGAATTCCCAAGATCAGATCGTTGGCGGACGGTGTCGCCCGGACGACGAGCCCTGGGAAGTCTGCCTCATTATCGAGAATGAACTGAGGATCCAGGCTCGCGATCGAGTTCTCGATATCGATGTGAAAGAAATCGGCCGACAGCGTTAGTCCCGGGATCACCGGGGGCGTCAGGACCAGCCCAACCGAGAAATTCTCGGAATCTTCGGCGTCGAGGTCAGGGTTGCCGCCGGAAAGAATCTGCAAGGCGCTGCTTTCGTCTTCCGGCAGGCCGGTGACTTCGAAGCGGCGCGTGTCCCGAAGCTCCTGGGAAAATGTCAGCGAGCCGGTGGATGATTGGACCAGGGATGGGGCACGAAAACCAGTGCTCCAGGAAGCGCGGACGAGGAGCCAATCGGGAACGGGCTGCCAGGCCAGGCCAATCTTTGGATTCACGGTCGAACCGAAGTCGCTGTAATTCTCCGCACGGACTGCGACCTGCGCTTCGAGTTTGTGGACGCCGGGGATGGCCATCTGGTTCGAGATGATCGGCGCGTAGAATTCAGCAAAGCCGGCGATGATACCGCGGTCGCCGCTGGCGGAAGTGAAGTTGAGATCGATGACACCGCCGGAGGTCGCAAACGGGTCGAAGCGGTCGCCCAATTCCTCGTGACGGTATTCCAACCCGAAAGCGGTCAACAAATCGCCCGCAGGCATGGAAAATAACGGACCGGTCATCTTCGCGTCGGCGCCGTAGAGGCGTGACTCGCCGTTACGCACGGTGTTCACAAGAAAAGAGTTAATCGTGGCCGGATTGTTCACGTTATTTCCCGCGCCAAACACGTTGAACGAAGTGGCCGGGTTGGTGTCGGCCAGAGCGGCAATGACCGCCGCGCGAGAGAGGTTGTTAAAGGTCGTGTCTTCGGTGTCGGTCCCACTATAGAGCAGCGCGGTTTCCAGCTCCCAGCGGCCGGGGAGGTGCACCATGAGACCTCCGACCGCCCGGAAAATGTCGGACTCGATTTCGTCGATGCGCGGCCCAGCTTCCGTCACGCGGTAGCGGAAAATGACGTCGTCGCCGAAGGGGTTAAAGGGATTGTTGGCCGGCACCGCGATATGTTCCACATCGCCTTCGATGGGAGCGGGGGCGAGCATCTGTTCGGTGAAGATGTTGCGATAGCCGAACTCCGCAAACAGGTCGACTGCAGGCGCGAGCCGCACTTTCGCCCGCGCGGTAAATCCGAAGCGCTCTGTCTCCGGCACCAGCGGTTGAAAGGGCGCACGGTCGAAACGGGTCCGGCCGGGACGAAATTCGGACACTTCCGGCGTTCCATCGCTATTCGCCGGCACCATCAACGGATCGCCGGTGACGGGATCGAACACGGTGCCGGGATTTGAGACCGAGCTAAGGAAGCTGCTGCCGCCCTGCCGCCGCTGGTCGATCGAGCGCGAGAAAAACCGGTCGACCTGCAAAAGCGCCTCGCGCTTGAAATAATCCGCCACCACCACCAGCTCGGTGCCGCTGGCTTCGTTGGTGAAACCGGTGATAAGAGAGGCGCGATACTCCGACGTATCGGTGTCGGTTGTGTTGCCGTAGCCGATGGTGAGGAGCGAGCCGTCGAATCTCTCGAGAAAGCGCACGTTGACCACCCCCGCGATCGCGTCAGTTCCGTAGATGGCCGAGGCGCCGTCGCGCAGGATGTCGATTTGCTGAATGGCGGCCAACGGGATCGAGTTCAGATCGACGAAAGCCGTGATGCCATTCTGGGCGAAAGGATAGGGCGCAACCCGGCGCCCGTTGATCAGGACCAGCGTGGCGTCGGGCCCCAGCCCGCGCAACGCCACCGCCGCGCCACCGGCCGCAAGGCTGTCGTTCTGATTTTCGGTAAAGGTGGGGCCGCCGTTTTGAGGAAGCGTTTGAAAAAAATCTCCCAGCGATCGCGAACCGCTCCGCTCGATTGCCTCACGATTAAAAATCGTTTCAGGCACGAACGGCGGCGAATCGCTAATAATGTTCGTGCCCGTGACGACCACGCGGTTCGTTTCCGCTTCCTCTGAATCGTTGGATTCTGGGGCGTGAGTCGTGCTCACCTGAGCGATGGTCAACGATCCCTCGTCGGCGTGCCGCTCTCCATTGGCTGTCACGGCCCTGGCAATCTCGGCCGCTTGAGAAAACTCATCCGCAGCGGCCACATCTTCCGCCAGGCTTGTCTGACTGAAGAGGCCAACGACAAGGAACGCTGGCAGGCGACGGAGATTATTTCGTGAAAACATGCGCGCAGCGAAGCAAACCAGCGTAGGCGACACAAGTCTTTTGTGACTAATCTGTAATCTTTCGGTAATCTCTCTGTAATCATTCCGTAGTCCTATGAAGACGACTAACCTATTTCCGGGCAGGTAGCGGCCTGACGTTGGGCCGGCCAACCCCAAGAGGTGGCGAATCGCGTCGACGCGGACTTATTGGAGACTAAATACTTCCACCAGCCCGACGCCGGTGGCGCCATTCGCTCCGAAGGCAAGGGTGGTGTAGGCGCCCGCAGGCAAACTAAGAATGACCGCCGACTCCGCGCCGTCCGCCGGGGCAAGGCCGTTCTGATCGATGTCCACCGCATTGGGATCGTCCTGCCAGTTGTCGTTACCGGCGAGAATGGTGCCATTACTGTCATAGACCGTCAGTATCGGGTCGGTTAAAGGGTCGTCGATCCCGAGAGAAGCGAGGGTAGGTCCTAGAACCCGAAGGACGACGGTCGAGGTACGCACGTCCCCCAGAATAAAGCCGCTGATAAGCACCTGATCGCCCGAGCCAACCCTCCCGCGGGTGCTGATGTTAGCCAGTTTCGAGTTGCTGGACGGCGAGAGATCATACACTTCGACCAGTCCAACTCCCGGCGTTGCGTCTTTCCCTGTGACGACGGCGGTGTAAGCAGCCGGCGCCAGAGTTGCCCGGATTGCGGATTCGGCGGGATCGGGGGGCGCGAGACCGTCGGCGGCGATCTGCGAGGCGTGCGGACCCGTTTCCCAGTTATCATTCGTCTCGATGGCGATGCCCGAGGCATTATAGAGGGTCATGACTGGATCGGTGAGAGTGCCTAAAAGACCCGTCTGGGCGAGCGTTGGTCCGAGCGCGCGAAGCACCACGGTCTTGAGATCGCTTCCGCTGACGATGAATCCGCCGATAAGAGCGTTGACACCGGGACCAACCACTCCACGGGTGGAAAGGTTGAGGGCCTGCGGTCCCACCGTCGGGAATGAGGTGCGCTCCAAATGCAAAGGTTTGGTGTTGTAGGCGGTGTCACAGAGGCGCGTCGGATATTGGTAATGAAAAATCGTCTTGCCGGTCGCATCCAATCCGAGGAGTTGGGCAAAAGCATTAAGTCCTTGCAAACCGATAATGGCATAATCAATCACGTAGTTTTGCGGCGCGTCTTCATAGACACTGCTGCAGAACGGACTCTGGACGGTCTGGCCCCTATCGTGGTTCCAGACCTCGGTCGCCGTCATTGCATTCAAGTCGAGGCGATACTTGCGAGGGCTTGCGTAGAGACGATTAAGGCCGGGCGGCTGGTGAAGCGTGCTGTTAGACCCATTATCCATCAAGAGGAGCCCCTGATCATGAGTGATGGAGACGGAATGTTGACCGATCGGGGCCAAACCGGCTGTCGGCACGGTGAGCGCATACTTCGCCAATGAGGGGAATTGGTGCCATTTCTTTGTCGTGTCTCCCAGGATCCATTTAATGGCGTTGGTTTGGTAATCGAGGCAGATAACAAAATTCTCCCGACTCGAGAAGAGCACGGAGTCATCCGCGCGGTTATAGGCCGCTGCATTTCTGTGGAACCAATCAGTTGGCGCGGGAAAGACGAACTGGCTGGGGTCATCTCCACCGGCGATCATGGCATTGCTAATGATGTCGGCCATGTCCCACCGTTTGAGCACATTGCCGGCTCCGTCTACCTCGATAAAGACGGACTCGTACTGGTGTTGAGTATCCACGTCCAGGATTAGGCCGAATTTACCGTAATCAATGTTGTGATCGAGAAAGAGTGCGCCGATGTCGCCGTAGTTGCGGACCTGAGTGAAGGCGCCATCGAGCTCGACGCGATAGAGACCGAGGCGGCTAGTCTGATAGATAGCGTTATCAAAAAAGGCAGAGGGCAAGTGCGAAAAACCTGTCGGGCTCACCCAACGCAAGGCACCATCCGTATCCACGATTACTGGGGCGAAGTTGCCAGTGCAACTCCCGGTTACCAGCATGTAGTCATAACTTAAGGTGGTGTCGTTGGTCCTGGGCTGCAAAACCGTGGGATTGTCGAGACCGCAGGGATGAGTAAAGCTCGCGGTCGTGATCGAGGTCGTAGCCTGTTCCGAGGAACCATCATTGAAAAAATACGTGAGGGTAACAGTGTTGTTGACTCCGGAGTAAAGCCCATAGACCGGCAGCGAAATGTCTCCGGAACCGGGTTGCAAAAAGCCCCGCCCGATCAGATAGCCCCTGGAATAGCTTCCCGATATAGGCCGCGTGACTGATCCAGCCTTCGGGACAATCGTGAACTGAATGCTCTTGAGCACGCTGGTGTCACTGGCGTTCAATGTCACATGGCTGATGAACGGAGTAACCCCCGCCGTATTTCCGACGATGACAATGGTGGTGTCACCCGCCTGACTGGCCATGACAGGATGTAACGACGCGGCGACAAGGAGGGCGACGATGAGAGTGACGGAGTTGGTTTTCACAGCTGGGCGACCATGGTGCGGGCGGAATCTTTACAACGTGAGGACCGAATTGTCGAGTGGCAGGCTCTGGATGACGCGGAGATTCCGGCCCTCCGTTGCTTAGTCGTGCGCCGGGTGTTAGCCTCGCCGCTCGCGCATGAGCCAGAATTACAAAGAGACGCTCAACCTGCCGAAAACGGATTTTCCGATGAAGGCAAACCTCGCCACCCGCGAGCCGGAGATGCTCAAGAAATGGCAGGAGGCCGGCCTCTACGAGCAAATCCAGGCCGCGCGCGCGGACGCCGAATTATTCGTCCTGCACGACGGCCCGCCCTTTGCGAATGGCGATGTCCACATGGGCACCGCGTTGAACAAGATCCTGAAAGATCTCGTGGTGAAATCCAAGACCATGGCCGGTTTTCGCGCGCCTTATGTTCCCGGATGGGACTGCCACGGCTTGCCGATCGAATACAAGGTCGTAAAGGAATCGCGCGGGCTTTCGCCGCTCGAAGTGCGCCAGAAATCGGAGGCGTTCGCGCGCAAGTTCATCGATATCCAGCGGGAGCAATTCAAGCGGCTCGGCGTCTTCGGCGATTGGGAGCATCCCTATCTGACCCTCGACCCCGCCTACGAAGCGGAAATTCTGCGCGCCTTCGCGGTCTTTGTCGAAAAGGGCCTCGTCTACGAAAGCATGAAGCCGGTTTTTTGGAGCACTGGCGCGCAGACGGCCCTGGCCGAAGCGGAAGTGGAATATCAAGACCGCCAGGATACTGCGGTTTACGTGAAGTTTCCCATCGTGGGCGGCGATCTCGCAGGCCGGGCGAGCATCGTCATCTGGACGACCACGCCTTGGACCCTGCCCGCGAACCTCGCGATCGCGTTGCATCCCAAAGAGCTATACGTGGCGCAGGAATTCAGGAAGGCGGGGGTGTCAGAAACGCTCGTCCTTGCCGCCACGCTGGTCGAAGCGTTTTGTGCCGCAACGGGTTTCGAGCCCACCGGCGAACCGATCAGCTCGTTTCCGGGCAGCCAGCTCGACGGTCTCACGGCGCAACATCCATTTCTGCCGCGCACCTCGAGCATCCTCACGGCCGACTTCGTCACGATGGATACCGGGACCGGCGCGGTGCACATCGCCCCCGGCCACGGTGACGATGACTACTCGTTAGGCCGAAAGCATCAGCTCCCGATCCTGTCCCCCGTGGATGATCATGGCCGTTACACTGATGAAGCCGGTTTGCCGGCACTCACGGGCAAATATGTCTTCGATGCGAACGCTGACATTGTCGCGCTTTTGCGCGACCGCGGGATGATCTTGAGCGAGCAGGCTTACCAGCATTCGTATCCCTATTGCTGGCGCTCGAAAACGCCGATCATCTTCCGAGCGGTCGAACAATTCTTCATCCGGATTGACGACCTGCGGGCGAACGCTCTCGCCGCCATCAAGGATGTCCGATGGATTCCGCCCTGGGGCGAGAACCGCATCTCCGGCACAGTGGAATCGCGCCCGGACTGGGTGATCTCCCGGCAGCGAAGTTGGGGCGTGCCGTTGCCAGTTTTTTATTCGGCGGAAGGCGAAACGATTCTCGATCCGGCATGGATCCGGAAGCTGGCGGACGCGGTGGCCAAACGCGGCTCGAACGTCTGGTTCGAGCTCGACGATGCGGCGCTGGCGCGCGAACTCGGATTACCCGAAGGCACCCGCCACCGCAACGACACCATCGACGTCTGGATCGACTCCGGCGTTTCGCACGCCGCCGTGCTCGCGACGACTCCCGCATTGCGCGATCCGGCCGATATGTATCTCGAGGCGACCGACCAGCATCGCGGCTGGTTCCAGTCATCGCTCATGACGAGCGTCGCCTTGCACAACCGCGCGCCCTACAAAACCTGCGTCACGCACGGCTTTGTCGTCGATGTCGACGGCAAGAAGATTTCGAAATCGAGCAGCTACAGCAAGCCGATGGATGCCGGGCATTTTGTCGCCAAGCATGGCGCGGATATCGTTCGGCTTTGGGTGAGCAGCATCAATTACACCGACGACGTGCCGTTCTCGGAAGAGATGTTCACCCGGCTCGGCGATACCTACCGCCGCATTCGGAACACCCTGCGGATCTTGCTGGGCAACCTGTCATCCCGAGCGGAGCGAAGCGAAGTCGAGGGACCCCGCGGAACCTCGCCCGACGTTCAACGGGGTTCCTCGACTGCGCTCGGAATGACGCTGGTCGATCGCTGGGTTCTCGATCGGCTGGAGGGCGTCATCGCGGAATGTCGCGCAGCCTATCAGGCCTACGAATTTCACAAAGTCTATCACACTCTCAACCAATTCTGCGCGGTCGATCTGAGCAGCCTTTACATCGATATCACCAAGGACCGGATGTATTGCGATGCGCCAGATTCACCGCGCCGCCGCGCGACGCAGGCAGCCATGCATCGGATTTTCGATGCGCTCTGCCGGCTGCTTGCGCCGATCACAGTCTTTACCGCCGAGGAGGCGTGGAGTTATCTCGACGCGCGAAATTCAATCCATTTGCAATTGTTTCCCGAGCAAAATTCGGAGTGGCGGAATTCCGCGGTGGAGAGTCAGGTCGCGAATTTATTGAGCTTGCGAGGCGTGATTGGCCAGGCGGTCGAGCGCGCGCGGCAGGAAAAGCTGATCGGTAACGCGCTCGAAGCCGCGGTTGTCCTGCGCTGCGACGAGAAGACAATTTCGTCCATCCCGAATGAGCAGCTCGAGGAGTTTTTTATTCTGAGCGACTTGAAAATCGAGTCGGGCCCGGAACCAGCCGCGTTGATTTCCAAGACCAGTCATGCAAAATGCGCGCGTTGCTGGCGACATCGGCCGACCGTAGGAAAGAGCGCGGCGCATCCGGAACTGTGCGATCGGTGCGAGGCCGTCGTAACAAGTATGAATGCGTCGCAGAAGATAGGAGGGCAGAATGTTGCCACGGATGAACACGGATGAAACACGGATACGAAAGAGTGCCCTGTTTTCATCCGTGAGAATCCGTGTTCATCCGTGGCTAATTTTAGTCCTGTCTTGATATGAGATTCATCCTTCTTCTCTCGCTCCCGCTTTACGCTTTGGATCAGATCACGAAATGGTTTGTCCTCCGCCACGTCCATCCGGAGGAGCGGCATTTCGTTATCCCCGATTTTTTTAGCCTCGTGCACGTGACCAATACCGGCGCGGCCTTCGGATCGTTTCGGGACAACAACACGTTTTTCATTGTCCTCTCCTGTGTCGCGCTCGCTGTTGTTCTGTCCCTGTTGCTACGGCGGCGCTCCGCCGATGCGTTGCGCGACATTTCGCTCGCCTTGCTTCTGGCCGGCATAATGGGAAACCTGACCGATCGTTTTCTCCACGGCCATGTCATCGATTTCCTGCTCGTCGATCTGCACGTCCCGTTCGCGAATCCCTGGCCCGCGTTCAATGTCGCCGACTCCTGCATCTGCATCGCGGTCGTGTGTTTCATAATTCATTCGTTCCGAAAGCCGAAAGAGCAGGCTGCGTAGTGGGCCGTTCGACCCGTCATCCCGAGCGAAGTGAAGCGGAGTCGAGGGACCCCGGGGAAAGTCGCTCGACCTGCCACGGGATCCCTCGATTTCGCTCGGGATGACAGTTTTGCTAGGGCCGCAATTACAGGCCGAAATCAGGCAGGCAGCCTGCGCTCCCTATTCGACAGGTCGGGTTTCAGACACGAAAATACGCCCGAGCCATGAGGACGCCTGAAAGCCCAATGCAAGCGACCGCGCACGATATCGTACGGCGGTTGCGCGCCGCCGGGCATGTGGCCTACTACGCGGGCGGGTCGGTGCGGGATCTCTTGCGCGGTCAGGTTCCGAAGGACATCGACGTTGCCACAGACGCGCGGCCGGAAGCGGTGCAGAAAATGTTTTCGCGGACCTACGCGGTGGGCGCGCACTTTGGCGTCATTGTGGTGCTCGAGGAAGGTTTTCAATTCGAGGTCGCGACCTTTCGTTCCGACGGCGCCTATCTCGATGGGCGGCGCCCGACCGAAGTGCATTTTTCGACGGCGGAGGAAGACGCCGCCCGCCGGGATTTCACCATCAACGGGATGTTCTTCGATCCCGAGAAGGAGGAAGTCATCGACTTCGTTGGCGGACGCGCGGATCTGGGGGCGCGGCTGATTCGGGCGATCGGAGATCCCGCGCAACGCTTTGCCGAAGATCGTCTGCGGATTTTGCGCGCGGTCCGATTTGCGACCGTGCTTGGATTTGAGATCGAGCCTTCAACCTGGGACGCGGTCGTAACGCATGCGTCTTCGGTTAGCGAGATCAGTGCGGAGCGAATCAGGGAAGAGCTGGTGCGCATTTTCCTGTCGCCGCGGCGTGTCCGCGGCTGGGACCTACTCGAGTCAAGTGGACTGATGCGCGCGATCTTGCCGGAAGTGGAGGCGATGAGAGGCTGCGAACAGCCGCCGCAATTCCATCCAGAAGGTGACGTTTTCAAGCACACGCGGATCATGCTCGACCTGTTGCCCGAGGATGCTTCGCTGCCTCTTGTCTTCAGTGTGTTGTTTCACGACATCGGGAAGCCGGGGACCTCATCGGTCGATGAAAACGGTCGCATCCGCTTTAACGGGCATGACCGCATCGGCGCGGAAATGACCGAGGCGGTCATGCAGCGCCTGCGTTTTTCCCGGGCGGAAATTGACGCGACCGTGGAAGCGGTCCGCCAGCACATGGTGTTCAAGGATGTGCCGAACATGCGCGTGGCGAAACTGAAGCGTTTCATGGCGCGGCCGACTTTTGCGGACGAGCTCGAGCTGCATCGCGTGGATTGCGCGAGCAGTCATGGGATGCTGGATAATTATGATTTCCTGCGGCAGAAACGGGAAGAATTTGCGAATGAGCCGATTATTCCTCCGCCGCTCGTACGCGGTGACGATCTGATTGCGCTTGGATTAAAACCCGGGCCGC
>Ga0190265_10001461_pt1 | contig 15572 bp, 12 predicted proteins | sample Popmic124T_FD_133135 | JGI IMG/M metagenome (GOLD analysis project Ga0190265, IMG submission 133135) | Populus adjacent soil microbial communities from riparian zone of Indian Creek, Utah, USA - 124 T | ecosystem: Environmental > Terrestrial > Soil > Riparian zone | place: USA: Utah | collected...
TCGCTCTCGACGGCGCCCGCCAGCTCTCTGCGCCGGCCTCGGGTGATGTCGCGTTCGCCGGCCAGGTTCCCACGCACGGGCTCACGGTCACGATCGACGCGGATGGTTACAAGATTTCTTTGACTCATCTCGGGACACTCCTCGTGAAGCGCGGCGAGCGTGTCGCGGAGGGTGCGCCGCTGGCCGAAGCGGGGCCGACCGGCGTTCCCGAGCACGAGGTCCCGTACGTCCACCTAGGTATCCGGGTCGGTGACGAGGAGACGTACGTCGATCCGCTGTCCTTGCTCCCGCCGCGGGCCGCCCCCATTCCTCCGCCGGCGCCCGCAGCGCCGCCCGCACCAGCTCCTCCAGCTTCCGCTGCCACGCCCCCGGTCGCGGAGGCGCCGCCGGCTGCAGTGCCCGAGCCTGCGCCGCCGACACCTGCTCCCACGTCGTCGCCTGCCCCAGAGCCCCTTCCGGCGCCCATGGCTGACAAGTCGGTTGCAGGCACGTCTGGAACGGCCCGTCGACCCGAGGTCGAGGCGAGCAAAGCGGAAGGCAGGCGCGAGCGTACGGTTCATGCGCGCCGCCAGGCCCAGACGCGCTCGCTCGAAGCACAGCGGGCAGCGCTTTCACCGGGAGCTAGCGGTGGCGCCCCGCGGATGCCGGCACCGCACCGGAGAGGTTCGAACGACGCTCGTGCCATCCGTCCCCACACGACGACGGCCGAACGGCGTCCGGCGAGGGTCGCGAGGCAGGATACGCCGGCGGCCGAGGATGCGGCCAGCGAGCGCCGCGCCCGCGAACCGGTCGCGCTCTCGACGGCTGGAGCAGAGCCGCAGTCGAAGGTCGCGTCCGGCGGGCGCAACCGTCGCGCTGCCGAGATCCTTGGCGCGGCGGTCGCCTTCGTCATCCTCGCGCTGCGGGGGCTCGGGCCTGGACGGGGTGTTCGAAAACGACTCCATATCATTGGCGTCGATGAGCCAACCGGGCCCCCGACGGAAGATCCTGGTCGCAGTGGCATGGCCGTACGCCAGCGGGTTGCGCCACATCGGCCACGTAGCGGGCTTCGGCGTCCCCTCGGACACGTTCGCCCGCTATCACCGACTTCGCGGGAACGACGTCCTCATGGTGAGCGGCACGGACGAGCACGGGACGCCGGTCATGGTCGCCGCGGATGCCGCCGGCGAGTCGCCGCGCGAGACGGCGGACCGCTTCAATCGGCTCATACGCGAGGATCTGCGTGATCTGGGGCTCTCGTACGACCTCTTCACCAGGACGACGACCGCCAACCACTACCGCGTCACCCAGGATCTTTTTCGCACGCTGTACCGCAAGGGCTACATCGTGGAACAGGAGACGCTCGGCGCGTTCTCCGCCTCGAGCGGCCACACGCTTCCCGACCGGTACATCGAGGGCACCTGCCCGATCTGCGGCTTCGAAAGCGCCCGGGGTGACCAGTGCGACAACTGCGGGAACCAGCTCGATCCCACCGACCTGATCGACCCGCGCTCACGGATCGACGGAACGCCGCCCGTGTTCAAGATTACGAAGCATCTGTTCCTCGACCTGCCCGCATTCAAGGACCAGCTCACCGAGTGGATCGAGTCTCAGGAGCACTGGCGGCAGAACGTCAGGCGGTTCTCGCTCAACTTCGTGAAGGAGCTGAAGCCGCGCGCGATCACCCGCGACCTCGACTGGGGGGTCCCGATCCCGCTCGAGGGCTACGAGGAGCAGGGGGACAAGCGGATCTACGTCTGGTTCGACGCGGTGATCGGGTACCTCTCGGCGTCCATCGAATGGGCCTTTGATCGGGGCACACCCGAGGCCTGGCGGGAGTGGTGGCAGAGCCCTGACGCGGAGCATGCCTACTTCATGGGGAAGGACAACATCGTCTTCCACACGGTGATCTGGCCGAGCACCCTGCTCGGCTACGGCGACGACGGGGAGTACGGCGCCGGCCAGGGCGACCTCGAGCTTCCGGACAACATCGTCTCCAGCGAGTTCCTGACGATGGAGGGCAAGAAGTTCAGCTCGAGCCGCGGGCTCGAGATTCTCGTCCGGGACTTTCTCAGCCGGTACGACCCCGACGCCCTGCGCTACTTCATCTCGATTGCCGGTCCGGAGACACAGGACACGGACTTCACGTGGTCGGAGTTCGTCCGCCGGAACAACGACGAGCTTGTGGCGACCTGGGGCAACCTCGTCAACCGCACGCTCCAGAGCGCATACAAGAACTTCGGAGCGGTGCCCGATCCGGGCGCGCTAACGAACGACGACACGGAGCTTCTGTCCGCAATCGACAAGGGCTTCGAGACCGTCGGGTCGCTGATCGAAGCGGCACGGTTCAAGAATGCGTTGCAGGAAGTCATGCGTCTGGCCGGGCTCGGCAACCAATACGTCACCGAGCAGGCGCCCTGGGCCCTCTTGGAGAGTGATCGCGCCCGGGCCGGGACGATCCTCTACGTGTCCCTCAGAGCGATCGACAGCCTGAAGGTGCTGCTCACGCCGTTCCTTCCTTTCTCCTCGCAGCGGTTGCACGAGCTGCTGGGCTACGACGGCGTGATTGCTGGCCCGCTCGAGCTTCGAACCGTGACGGAGGAGGACGGGAAGGAGCACGAGGTCCTCACGGGCGACTACGAGGCGTGGGTCGGGGCGTGGGAGCCGAGCAAGCTCCCCGTCGGACAGGCGCTTCGTGAGGCGAAGCCGCTGTTCGTGAAGCTCGATGCGGACGCGGTCGTTGCCGACGAGCTGAAGCGGATGGAGGACGACGCGAACCGTCGCGACGCCGCGTGACCGACTCGCACGCGCATCTCGACGCGTGCGAGGAGCCGGCAGCGGTGGTCGAGCGCGCGGTTACCGCCGGCGTCACGCGGATCGTCACGATCGGCACCGGTATCGATTCCTGTCGCGCTGCCCTCGCGCTCGCGGACGAGCACGACGGTGTCTTCGCGTCCCTCGGCGTCGATCCCCACCAAGCGGCGACCGCGGAAGCGGGGCGGCTCGACGAGCTTCGTGAGCTCCTCGCGCATCCGAAGGCCGTAGCGGTCGGCGAGACCGGTCTGGACAACGTGAAGCTCTACGCGACGCCGATCGAGCAACGGCGGCTGTTCGACGAGCAGCTCGCGCTTGCCGCGGATCTCGACCTCCCGGTCGTCATCCATAGCCGCGAAGCAGCCGCCGAGACTGCGTCCGCACTCGAGGGTTTTGGGGGCACCGTGATCCTCCACTGCTTCTCTTCACCCGACTTGCTGCCGACGGCGCTCGAGCGGGGGTACTACGTCTCCTTCGCGGGGAACGTCACGTACCCGAAGGCGGGCGAGCTCCGCGAGGCGGCCGAAGCGGTGCCTCGGGACAGGATCCTCGTGGAGACCGACAGCCCGTTTCTCTCCCCGCAGCCAGTGCGTGGGCGACGGAACGAACCGATGCACGTCGTCCACACGATCGCAGCGCTGGCCGAGGTTTGCGGTCGGGAGCAGGACGAGCTCGTGGCTGCCACGGACGCCAACGCGACCGCCGCCTTCCGACTGCCGTGACCGTGGTGCCGCAGTCGAAGAAGAGGCTCGGCCAGCACTTCCTCGTCGACGAGAACATCCTCGGTGTCATCGGCCGGCTCGCCGCTCTCGAGCAAGAGGACGTGGTGCTGGAGGTAGGCCCCGGGCTCGGGGTCCTGACCCGCTACCTCGCCGACCGGGTTGCGGTCGTCCATGCGATCGAGCTCGACCGCTCCCTCGAGGACCCACTCCGCTCCGCGCTCGAGGGGCGGGACAACGTCCGGCTTCTCCTGGGCGACGCGCTCGTGCTCGACCTCTCGTTGCTCTCGCCGCAGCCGACCAAGCTCGTCGCCAACCTCCCCTACAACATCGCCACGCCGCTCGTCGCGGAGAGCCTTGACGGACTGCCGTCCCTTCAGCGTTGGTGCGTCATGGTGCAGCGAGAGGTCGCGGAGCGGTTCTTCGCGGCGCCGAGAACGAAGGCCTACGGAGCCGTGTCCGTCCTCGTGCAACTCCGGGCGCGCAAGGTCGGCTTTCACGCAGTCCCACCGACGGTCTTCAAGCCGCGCCCGCGCGTCGAGTCCGCGCTCGTCGCGTTCGAGCGCATCGAAGGCTCCTCGCTCGACTCGGTCCGACCGGTCGTGAACGCCGCCTTCGCGCACCGGCGAAAGACGCTTGCGAACTCCCTCGCGCTCGTCGGCCTCGCGAGCCGTGCGGATGCCGAGCAGGCGCTCGCCTCCATCGGCAAGCCGCTGGGCGCCCGTGCAGAGGAGCTCGTCCCCCAGGACTTCGTCGCTTTCGCCAACGCACTTCGATGACGGGGCTGCGCGCGCCGGCGAAGCTCAACCTCGCGCTCCTCGTTGGTCCTATCCGTCCGGACGGCAAGCACGAGGTTGCGACGGTCCTGCAGGCGATCGACCTCTGTGACGACGTCGCGCTCGAGCCGGCCGACTCCCTGGTCGTCGAGGGTTTCGTGGACGACACGATCGTGCGAGCCGCGCTGATCAGGCTCGCCGAGGCAGCCGGGGTCGCACCGAGCTGGCTCGTGCGGATCGAGAAGCGAATCCCGGTCGCGGGAGGGCTCGGCGGAGGAAGCTCGGATGCGGCGGCAGCTCTCGAGCTGGCGAACTCGATCCTCGCGACACCACTCCCGGACGACGAGCTGCACGCACTCGCTACCACAGTGGGTGCTGACGTGCCCTTCTTCCTGCGCGCAGGCGCGCAGCTCGGCACCGGTGACGGCTCTGATCTCCGTCCGCTCGACCTGCCGTCGAGCTACACCGTCGTGCTCGTGCTGCCGAAGGGCGCGCGCAAGGAGTCGACGGCGGCTGTCTATCGCGGCTTCGACGACCGTGACGGCGCCGCGGGGTTCGAGGAACGCCGGTCGCAGCTCCTGCACGCGCTCGACAGCGTGGCAAACTCCAAGGACCTGGCGACCCTCCCGCCGAACGATCTCGTGTCATCTCCGCTCGCGCAGGAGCTGGAGGGGCTCGGTGCCTTCCGTGCCGACGTAACCGGCGCGGGTCCCGTCGTGTACGGGCTCTTCGAGACGGGCGAGGCGGCCTCGCTTGCGTCATCGTCGCTCGAGAAAACCGGACGCTGCTGGATCGCCCGACCGCTCGGTCGACCTCGAGCCCCGACGGCCCTGGCAAGATGAGCGGGCTCTGGGGCGTGGCCAAGTGGTAAGGCAACGGGTTTTGGTCCCGTGATCCCAGGTTCGAATCCTGGCGCCCCAGCCACGATGTCCCAGACGAACCACTCGAGGCTCGGTGCGCTCGTCATGGCGGCGGGTCTCGGCACGCGGATGCGCTCCGCGACCCCGAAGCACCTTCACTCGCTGCTCGGTCGGCGGATGGTGGACTGGGTGCTGCACGCCGCGCGCGAGCTGGAGGCCGACCCGCTCGTCGTCGTCGCCTCGCCCTCGACCGCAGACGCCTTCGGCGACGTCGCCGTCGCCGTGCAGGAGTCGCCGCTCGGAACCGGAGACGCAGTGCGAAGCGCGCAGAGCGCACTCGCAGGCGTCGAGCACGTCCTCGTGCTCTCCGGCGACACGCCGCTGCTGACATCCGCGCTCCTGCGAGAGCTTCTCGACACGCACCGGCGCGAGGAGGCGGCGGCAACGGTGCTTTCGTTCGAGCCTGACGACCTTCGCGAGTACGGCAGAGTGGTCCGGAACGGATCGGGTGCGCTGGCGGCGATCGTCGAAGCAGCAGATGCGAGCCCCCAGGAGCTGGCCGTTCGAGAGGTCAACTCCTCGATCTACGTTTTCCGGGCGGAGCGACTGTGGCCCGTCCTCGAACGTCTGACGCCGAGGAATGCCCAAGGCGAGCTCTATCTGACCGATACCGTCTCGCTCCTCGTTGCAGAGGGCGAGCGGGTCGCGGTGCACAAGGGAGGAAATGCGATGGAGACCGAAGGGGTCAACACCCGTGCGGAGTTCGCTGACGCAGCCGCAGCGCTGCGCGACCGGATCAACGAAGCGCACATGGTCGCGGGCGTGACGATCGTCGACCCGTCGACGACGTGGATCGACGCTGACGCCGTGCTCGAGCCCGATGCCGTGATCCATCCGTTCACGGTGGTGCGGGGCGCGTCGCGCGTTGCCGCCGACGCCGAGATCGGGCCGCATGCGGTGCTCCACGACGCGGTCGTCGGCCCTGGAGCTCTCGTAGGCCCGTTCTGTTACCTTCGCCCCGGCACGGTTCTCGAGGCGGGCGCGAAAGCCGGCACGTTCGTGGAGATCAAGAACTCGCGGATCGGCGAGAGAACGAAGGTGCCGCACCTCTCGTATGTCGGCGACGCGGACATCGGTGAGGACTCGAACATCGCCGCGGGGAACATCACCGTGAACCAGGATCACGCAACCAGGGCGAAGGAGCGAACGGTTATCGGGCGCAACGTCAGGACCGGCGTCGACAATGCCTTCGTGGCCCCGGTCACGATCGGCGACGACGCATGGATTGCAGCCGGCTCCGTCATCACAGAGGATGTCCCTCCGGGCGCGCTCGCCATCGCCCGGACGAAGCAGCTGAACAAGGAGGGGCGAGGTGGAAAGCGGGACGATTGAGCAGGCACTGCCCGGTCTCGCGGCCGACACACCCGAGGTCGCGATGACGACGGGCCACGCGATACCCCTGACGCCGCAGAAGCGGCTCATGGTGTTCGCCGGCCGCTCGCACCCCGAGCTGGCCTCCAAGATCGCCGAGCAGCTGAACGTCGAGCTGGGCGAGATCGAGCTCCTCTCGTTCGCCAACGGTGAGACGTACTGCCGCTACTGCGAGTCGATCCGCGGCGCGGATGTCTTTCTCGTGCAGACGGGCTGTCAGCCCGTCGACCAGAACATCATGGAGCTCCTCTTCATGATCCAGGCCGCCAGGCTCGCCTCCGCGAAGCGCATTACTGCCGTCATTCCGTGGTTCCCCTACTCGCGGCAGGACCGCAAGGCCAAGCCGCGCGAGCCGATCTCGAGCCGCCTCCTCGCCGACATGCTCCAGATGGCGGGCGTCGACCGTCTGCTCACGATGGATCTGCACGCGGGTCAGATCCAGGGGTTCTTCACCATCCCCGTCGACCACATGACTGCGCTCCCGCTGTTCGCGCAGTACTTCCGTGACCTGGGCTTGACCGGAGACCGCGTCGTCTCGGTGGCTCCGGACGCGGGCCGCGCGAAGCACGCTGTGCGCTTCGCCGAGATGATCGGAGCCGACTTCGCGATCCTGCACAAGACGCGCCCGTCGCACGACGTCGCATCGGTCACCGAGATCACCGGCCGGGTGGAGGGCAAGGTTGCGATCGTCGGCGACGACAACATCTCGAGTGGCAACACGCTGCTCGAAGGCGCACGCGCATTGAAGGAGGCGGGTGCGAGCGACGTGTGGGTCTTCGCGACCCACGGGCTCTTCGCAGGCGATGCCCTCGAACGGTTCGCGGCGGCGGATCTCGGTGGCATCGTCGTCACGGACACGGTTCCTGTCGACCCGCTCCGCCGGCCGTCGGGAATGACCGTGCTCAGTGTCTCCGGGCTGCTCGCCGAGACGATCATCAACGTCTTCGCCGACGAGTCGGTGTCGGCGATCTTCGGCGGGGAGAACCAGCTCTTCTAGGTTTCTCGAGGCGGGCCAGACGGCTCGGCTACAATCCGCCGCCGATGTCCGGAGACCGGTTCAAGCTCGAAGTTCAAGAACGCGAGGAGCGCGGTTCGCGCCACTCGCGGCGTTTGCGGAAGGCGGGCATCGTGCCGGGTGTTCTGTACGGGAGGGGTCACGCACGCGCCATCTCCGTCCCGGAAAGGGACCTGCGGACAGCGATGACCGGCCCGTCGGGCCTGCACGCGATCCTCGACGTGGTGCTCGAGGGACAGACGACTGTGCACCCCTCGATCTTGGCTGAGTATCAGCAGGATCCCGTGCGCGGAAAGATCTCCCACATCGACCTGCGCGAGGTGCGGCTCGACCAGCCCATCCAGGCATCGGTCGTCGTTCAACTCGTCGGCGAAGCGGTCGGAGCCAAAGCCGGCGGCGTCGTCTCGCTCGTCTCGCGCGAGCTTCAGGTCGAGGCTCTCCCGATGGACGTCCCCGAGCACATCGACGTGGACGTGACCGCCATGGACATCGGCGACGTGCTCCGGCTCGAGGACATCTCGGTGCCCGCCGGGATCACGTTGCTCGACGACCTGCACGAGACGGTGATCGTGACGGTCGCGATGTCGCGCGGCTTCGCCGAGCTCGAGGAGGCCGAGGCGGCTGCTGCTGCCGAGGCGGAAGCTCTCGAAGAGGGCGAGGAGCCTGAAGAAGGCGCTGAAGAGGCGGGCGAAGCCGAAGAGGCTTCGGACGCTTCCCCTGACGAAGAGGAGTAATACGCGGTGCGCCTGTTTCGCCGGGGCGAGTCGACCTCGACGCTCGACCTGCTCATCGCGGGTCTCGGGAATCCCGGCCGCGAGCATGCCCGTGATCGCCACAACGTCGGCTGGATGGTCGTCGAGGAGCTCGGTCGTCGTCACAACGCCTCCTTTCGCTCGAAGTTCAACGGGCGCCTGGCGGAGACCCGACTCGGCGAGGCACGCGTCGCGCTGCTCGAGCCCGAGACGTACATGAACGACTCGGGTCGCTCGATCTCCGCCGCCGCTCGCTTCTTCAAGGTCTCGCCGGAGGATGTTCTCGTCATTCACGACGACGTCGATCTCGAGGTCGGGCGGCTGCAGGCGCGCGCAGGTGGAGGGCTCGCTGGGCACAACGGTCTCCGCTCGATCGCGCAGATCCTCGGCACCGCGGACTTCCTGCGACTGCGGGTCGGGGTGGGTCGGCCCGAGCGTGGCGACCCTCGGCCGGTCGCGGGCTACGTGTTGTCGCCGTTCAGCGCCGAGGACGACGTGGAGAAGATCGTGTCGTCTGCCGCCGACGCAGTCGAGACCGTGCTCGCCGATGGCCTGGTCGCAACGCAGCAGCGCTTCAACTGAAGCGGTATTGACGCAATCACGTTGTTCATACGTGACGGGATCATGGCTACCGTGTCAGTAGGGACACGGGAGTGCCCCTGGGGGTGCTTGTGGACGGTGGAGCGCTCGCGCGCGGCACGGGTGCCGCCACTGATGCACGGGGTCAGGGCACCGGCGTACCGTTGCTGAGATGGCTGAGCCGGTGATCCGCAAGGCGACGAGCCAGGATCTTTCCGCGCTGGCACGGCTCCGCCGCGAGTTCACGCTCGAGGACGGTCCGATTGCATCCCCGCGCGAAGACTTCGCGCCAGCCTTCCTCGAGGTCGTGGGCGGAGGACTGAACGACGGAAGTTGGGTCGTCTGGGTCGCCGATGTGAACGGCGAGATCGTCTCGCACGCGTTCGTCGGCCTCGTCGACAAGATTCCGCGACCGACGCCCGGGCACCGATGGCTCGGCTACCTGACGAACGTCTACACGGCACCCGCACACCGAAACCGTGGCTTGGGCGGTCGCGTCCTCGAGGCGACGAAGGAGTGGGCCAGAGAGGAAGACGTCGAGCTTCTCGTCGTGTGGCCGAGCGAGGAGCGCGTGAGCTTCTAGCTACGGCATGGCTTCGCCGGCAGTGAGCCTCTCGTCTGGATGAACGGGACAGCCTCCGACTGACGCGAGCCACCCGGCTACGATGGGGGCACGGGAACCGTTCCCGCCGGATGTATGGACCAGCCGGTTTCGTCTCTCCATGGACTCGTGGCCGAGCTCGCCGAAAGCGAGGGTTTCCGTGCGTTCGCGGACGACTTCCCGGCCGCCGCGCGCGTGTCGGAACCGGGGCTTCCCCTCGTGCTGGCAGCGCTTCACGGAGCCCTCGGGAGAGCGCTTCTCTGCCTCCTTCCCGAGGACGAGCAGGCGCGAGACGCAGCCGAGGCAGTCGCCTGGTACGCCGATCCGGGGCACGTCGCGCTCCTTCCGAGCCGCGGTGTCCAGCTCGGTTCGGGTCTCGACCCACCGGCGCATCTCGTCGGCGAACGAGCGCGAGCGCTCGACGTTCTCGCACGAGGAGGCTTCGTCTGTGCGTCGGCGCGGGCTCTGGCCGAAAACCTTCCGCCGGAGGATGCGCGACCGACACCGATCGAAATCCGTGTAGAAGGCGAGATCGGCCTCGCCTCGCTGGTGGAGACGCTCGCACTCGCGGGATACGAGCGGGCCGAACGCGTCGATGAACGCGGCCAGCTCGCGGTGCGCGGAGGACTCGTCGACGTGTTCCCGAGCACCGGGCGTGAGCCGCTTCGCATCGAGTTCTTCGGAGACGACATCGAGCAGATCCGGGCGTTCTCGCCGTTCACCCAGCGTGCTCTGCACCCAGTGACCCGCGCGGTGATCTACCCCGCGGCGGAGCGGCGGCACGACCTCGTCGAACTTGCGCTCGACGGCGATGAGGCGGCGATCCCCGGCGATCTCGTCCCCCCGTTGGACCGGCCGCCCGACCTCGTCTGGCAGCTGGAGGATGTTCAGCGACTGTGGGAAGAGGAGGGCCTCGAGCCGCTGCGATTGGAGAACGCGGCCGTGCTCGACCCGTTCCCCCACGCCCAAACCCACTCCTTCGAGGCGCAGCGTCCGGCCATCGCCGCGCGCGGCCTCGCCGAGGCCGAGACGGAGCTCGCAGGAATGCTTCGTCAAGGACGCCGCGTGCTCGTCGCGTTTCCGCATCGAGGTGAGGCTCTTCGCACGCAGCGCCAGTTGCGGAAGGTCGATGCGGACGTCGTGGAAGAGGGGGGCTCGCTCCCTGCCGATCCGACTCTGCAGTTCGTCGTCAGCCCCGCGCGCCGCGGCTTCGTCTGGCGAGACCTCGGAATCGCGCTTCTTCCCGACGTCCAGGTGTTTCGCAAGCGCCCGCCACGGGCGGACGCGCGTCTCGGTCGAGCGCTCCAGTCGTTCGCAGACCTCCGCACCGGCGACTACGTCGTACACGAGGACCACGGGGTCGGCCGCCTGCTCGGCTTCGAGACGAAAGAGGTTGCGGATGTCACCCGCGACTACCTCTACCTCGCGTTCCGCGGCGACGACCGCCTTTATGTCCCGCACGAACAGCTTCCGAAGGTCAGCAGGTACATCGGTGCGGACGCGGGCGCGCCGGCGCTCTCGAAGCTCGGCGGGAAGGCCTGGCAGAACCTGAAGAGCCGCGCCCGCGAGTCGGTACGTGAGCTCGCCGGCGAGCTGCTCGCCCTCTACGCGCGGCGCCAGCAGGCGCCCGGAGTCGCTTTCGACCTGAACCAGGATTGGCTAGAACGTCTGGAGGCGTCGTTCCCGTACCGGGAAACCGACGACCAACAACAAGCCATCGAGGCGGTCAAGGAGGATCTCGAGGCGCCGAGGCCAATGGACCGGCTCGTCTGTGGAGACGTCGGCTTCGGAAAAACGGAGGTAGCGGTGCGCGCCGCCTTTGCCGCGGCGCTGAACGGGAAGCAGACGCTCGTCCTCTGCCCGACGACGATCCTCGCCGAGCAGCACTGGAACACTTTCCGCGAGCGCTACCGCGACTTCCCGGTGCGAGTCGAGATGGTCTCCCGCTTCCGAACCCGTGCAGACCAGAAACGGATCCTGGACGAGTTCCGCGAGGGGAAGGTGGAGGTGCTGATCGGCACGCACCGCGTCCTCTCCCGCGATGTGATCCCGAAGGAGCTCGGGCTCGTCATCCTCGACGAGGAGCAGCGCTTCGGCGTCGCGCAGAAGGAGCTCTTGCGTTCGCTTCGACTCGAGGTCGACGTGCTGGCGCTCTCGGCAACGCCGATTCCGCGAACCCTGCACATGTCGCTCTCGGGCCTCCGCGACATCTCCATCATCGAGACGCCTCCCGCCGGCCGGCACCCGATCCGCACGACCGTCGGCGAGTACGACGAGGAGCTCGTCAGGACTGCGCTCGAGCGCGAGCATGCGCGCGGCGGTCAGTCGTTCTACCTACACAACCGCGTGGAGTCGATCGACGAGGCGGCCGAGAAGCTGCAGCAGCTCTGTCCCGAGCTTCGCTTCCTCGTCGCCCACGGCCAGATGTCCGAGCGCGATCTCGAGGAGCGGATGCACGCCTTCCTCGCGGGTGATGGGGACGTGCTCGTCTCGACGACGATCATCGAATCCGGCATCGACATCCCGCAGGCCAACACGCTGATCGTCGAGCGGGCGGACGCGCTCGGGCTCGCGCAGCTCTACCAGATTCGAGGCCGCGTAGGCCGCTCGGACGTCCACGCCTACGCGTACCTGTTCTACCCGGAGGCGTCCGAGCTCAGCCCGGAGGCGAGAGCCCGGCTGGCGACCCTCGCCGACCACACCGAGCTCGGGGCGGGCTTCCAGATCGCCATGCGCGACCTCGAGATCCGGGGCGCCGGCGACCTTCTCGGGGCGGAACAGTCCGGCCACGTCGCGGCGCTCGGCTTCGAGCTCTACGTCGAGATGCTGAACGAGGCGGTCGCCGAGCTCTCCGGTGAGCGTCGCGTTGCGGTGCGGCCGGTTCGCGTCGACGCGCGGGTCGACGCGTACGTCCCGGCGTCCTACGTGGCGGCTGAAGCGCTCAAGATCGACCTGCACCGGCGGATCGCGCTCATCGAGGACGAGGACGAGCTGCGCGAGCTCGTGTCCGTCACCGAGGACCGATACGGACCGGTGCCGGAGCCGGTCCAGAACCTGTTCGCGATCCAGGAGGCGAAGCTGAAGCTCGCCCGGCTCGGCGCCGACTACCTCGTCTACCGCGGAGGCCGCGCGACCGTCGGTCCGCTGATCCTCGGCTCGGTGGAGTTCCAAGCGCTCAGAGTCGTCGCCCCGACGGTGGTCTACTCGACCGAGAAGCGCGAGGTGTCGTTGCGGGTCGAAAACCTGGAAGCGGCTCTGGGGCTGCCCGATGCTATAGTCGATGCTCGCCTGGCCGCCTGAGTCGCGGCCGTTTTCTTGACTCGAGCACACCGCTGGGCGAACCGCTTTCACCCCATTCCCGAAGTCCACAACGTCTGCCTAACACCGCCTCGGCTATAAGAAACCCCGCATGAAGCGCTCGCGTCTCCTTCTCGTCGTCCTCGGCCTCGCTCTCGCGATGTTCGCGTCTGCGTGCGGCGGCGGCAGCGGCGACGTTCCGGACGGAGCGGTGGCTGTCGTCGACGGCACCGAGGTCTCCCGCGCCGAGCTCGACGAGCTGGTCGAGCGCGCGAAGAAGGCGTATGCCGCCGGAAAGCAGGAGTTTCCGAAAGTTGGAACGCCCGAGTACCAGAACATCCAGACCCAGTACGTGACCTTCCTCGTCCAGCGCGAGGAGTTCGAGAAGGAGGCCGACGAGCTCGGCATCACGGTCACCGACGCGGACGTCGACACAGAGGTCGAGGAGTTCCTGAAGACGCGGTTCGGCGGGAAACGCGACGCGTTCGAGAAGGCATTGAAGGAGCAGGGCTTCACAGAAGAGGCGTTGAGAGACACGCTCCGTACGTCCGTGCTCTCCCAGAAGCTCTTCGACGCCGTGACCAAGGACGTCAAGGTGGAGGAGGCCGAGATCCTTGCGTACTACCAGCAGAACCAGGCCCAGTACGGATCGCCCGAATCGCGGGACGTCAGGCACATCCTGATCTCGGAGAAGAAGGCCGGCGACGAGGTCGACTTCCCGAAGAGCAAGGTCGAGGCGGATCGGATCTATGCCGAGCTGCGAGGTGGGGGAGACTTCACCGCCCTTGCGAAAGCGAACTCCGACGACCCGAGTGCCAAGGACAACGGCGGCAAGCTGACGATCACTCGGGGCCAGACCGTGCCCGAGTTCGACAAGACCGCCTTCGAGCTCGAGCAGGGTGCGCTCTCCGAGCCCGTGAAGACGACCTACGGCTACCACGTGATCGAGGCGCTCACGCCCGTGAAGAAGGCGACCACGACGCCGATTGCGAAGGTTCGCGCGTCCATTCGCACGACGCTTCTCCAGGAGAAGAAGACGACGTTCATGACCACGTGGGTCGAGGATCTGAAGGACGAGTACGCCGGCAAGGTCAGCTACGCGGCCGGCTTCGAGCCTCCCGACATCCCGGACGCGACGACGACAGGCACAGAGACCGAGACTGATCCGAGCTAGGCGTTCGCTGCCAACCGAGCCGTTCCGGCCGGTTCAGTGATCGTCGCGCGATTGCGCTTTCTGAGGATCAGCGGCGCAATCGACTTCACACCCCGACGAGTCCGCGACCTCGGGCTCCACCTAAAGGGGTGGTCCGCCCTTCGCGCGATCGAAATCCGCGCCAGTCGGTTTCGATCTTGCGCCAACTAGCTAGGGTTTGATCTGTGAGCCTCGCGGAGGCGCTTCTCGACCTCCAAGAGCTGACGCGACGGCTTCGTCGCGACTGCCCCTGGGACCGGGAGCAGACAGCGCTGACGATCGTTCCGCACACGCTCGAGGAGGCTTACGAGGTCGCGGACGCCGCCATCGCGGGCGATGACAGAGGGCTCAGGGGCGAGCTCGGCGACCTCCTCTTCCAGGTGTATTTCCTGTCGTTGCTCCTGGAGGAGCGCGGCGAGGGCGACCTCGAGTCTGTCGCCCGTGGGGTGCACGAGAAGCTCGTCCGGCGACATCCTCATGTCTTCGGGGAATCCGACATCGCCACCGCTGGACGGGTGCGCGAGCGGTGGGAGCAGATCAAGTCCGAGCAGGAAGGGCGACAGGGAATCTTCCACGACGTCCCTGCGTCGCTTCCCGCGCTCCTCGAGGCGCGCAAGGTTCAGCGTCGCGCCGCGACCTCGGGCTTCGACTGGCCCGACCTCGCCGGGCCGCTCCGCAAGGTGACCGAGGAGCTAGACGAGTTGGCTCGGGAGGTGGAGCGAGCCGGGGAGCCGCAACCGGAGACCGAGCCCGACGCCGAGGTCTTCGCCGAGGTGGGCGACCTGCTCTTCACCGTCGTCAACGTCGCGCGGCGCCTGAACGTGGACCCCGAGCTTGCGCTGCGTGCGACCTCCTATCGCTTCCGGGACCGGGTGGAGCGTGCAGCCGAGCTTGCGGGTCAAGAGGGCGACGACTGGGCACGGCTCGACCTCGACCGCCAGGATGCGTACTACCGGCGGGCGAAGGGGGAGGTGCAATGACTGCGATCGTCGACGTGCATGGCCGTCAGATCCTTGACTCGCGGGGCAATCCGACTGTCGAGGTCGAGATCCGGCTCGCCTCCGGCGCGCTCGGGCGGGCGGCGGTGCCTTCGGGCGCATCGACCGGCGAGCACGAAGCGGTCGAGGTCCGGGACGGCGATCCGGCGGCGTACCTGGGCAAGGGCGTTCTGAACGCCGTGTCCAACGTCAACGGAGAGATAGCGGAGGCGTTGTCCGGTCTCGACGCCGCCGACCAAGCGGCGCTCGACCGGACCCTCGTCGACCTGGACGGAACCCGTGGGAAGAGCAGGCTCGGCGCGAATGCCGTCCTCGGCTGCTCGCTCGCCGCCGCGAAAGCCGCTGCGGACGACGCCGACCTCCCGCTCTATCGCTGGCTCGGTGGGGACGGCGCATGCACGTTGCCGGTGCCGCTCATGAACGTGATCAACGGCGGCGCCCACGCCCAGAACCGGCTCGACCTCCAGGAGTTCATGATCGTGCCGGCGGGCGCCGAGACGTACAGCGAGGGCCTGCGCATGGGGACGGAGGTCTTCCACCACCTGAAGTCCGTACTCCA
>Ga0190265_10001462_pt1 | contig 15571 bp, 15 predicted proteins | sample Popmic124T_FD_133135 | JGI IMG/M metagenome (GOLD analysis project Ga0190265, IMG submission 133135) | Populus adjacent soil microbial communities from riparian zone of Indian Creek, Utah, USA - 124 T | ecosystem: Environmental > Terrestrial > Soil > Riparian zone | place: USA: Utah | collected...
AGCGTCTCGGTGCCCCGGCTGATCGCGGAGTGCCGGGTGCGGACGACGACGTCGTCGGGACCCGGGTCGGGCAGCGGCACCTCGACGATCCGCGCCCGCCCGGGCGCCTCGATCCGGAACGCCCGCGCCGTGCTCGCCGGCACGGTCGAGACGGCGGTCAACGCGCTCTGGGACGCACCCCCGCTGCTCGGCGACCGGGTGACCGTCGTCGGCGCCGGGATGGTGGGCTGCTGCGTCGCGCGGCTGCTGGCGCGGTTCCCGTGCACCGACGTCGAACTGGTCGACACCGACCGGAGCCGGGCGGACGTGGCCGCCCGCCTCGGCGTCCGCTTCGTCGCGCCGGAGGACGCCGCGGGCGAGCGGGACCTCGTGGTGCACGCCAGCGCGACCACGGCGGGGCTGCAGCTGTCGCTCGGCCTGCTCCGCGCCGAGGGCACCGTGCTGGAGCTGAGCTGGTACGGCGACCGCGAGGTGACGCTGCCGCTCGGGGGCGCCTTCCACTCGCGCCGGCTCACCCTGCGCGCCAGCCAGGTGGGCACCGTGGCGCCGGCGCGACGGGGCTCCCGGACCACCCGGGACCGGCTCGCACTCGCCCTGGACGCCCTGCGCGACCCGGCCTTCGACGCGCTGCTCACCGGCTCGTCACCGTTCGACGACCTGCCGGAGGTGATGGCGCGGCTCACCGACGGCCGGCTGCCGGCCCTCTGCCACACGATCGCGTACCCCGAGGAGGAACCCCCGTGTTCAGCGTGACGGTCCGCGACTCGATGATGATCGCCCACAGCTTCACCGGCGAGGTGTTCGGCCCGGCCCAGCGCCTGCACGGCGCGACCTACGTCGTCGACGCCACCTTCCGCCGCGCGCAGCTGGACGACGACGGGGTGGTCGTCGACATCGGTGCCGCCGCCGGGCTGCTGCACGAGGTGCTCGGCGGGCTGACCTACCGCAACCTCGACGACGACCCCGACCTCGCCGGGACGAACACGACGACCGAGGCGCTGGCGAAGGTGGTCGCCGACCGGCTGGCGCTGCGGATCGGCGACGGCGCGCTCGGGCCCGGCGGCGGCGGTCTCGAGGGGCTCGTGGTCACCCTCCACGAGTCGCACGTCGCCTGGGCGAGCTACGACCGGGGGCTGTGAGCACCGTCCGGGTCGTCGTCCCCGCCGGGATCGACGACCCCGCCCGGGTCAGCGGCGGCAACCGCTACGACCGCGAGGTCTGCGACGTCCTGCGGACCGCCGGGTGGGACGTCGTCGAGCTCGCGGTCGAAGGCTCCTGGCCGCGACCCGACGCCCCCGCGCTGGCCCGCCTCGCGCTGGCGCTCGACGCCCTCCCCGACGGCGCGCTCGTGCTCGTCGACGGCCTCATCGCCTCCGCGGCGAGGGCGGTGCTCGCGCCCCCGTCGGAGCAGCTGCGACGCCGGCTGCGGCTCGTGGTCCTCGTGCACATGGTCTTCGGCGGCGACGTCGTCCCGGAGCGCGACGAGGCGGCGGTGCTGTCCGTCGCGCGCGCCGTGGTCACCACGAGCGGCTGGACCCGGCGCCGCCTGCTGGAGCGGTACGCCCTCCCGGCGGACCACGTCCACGTCGCCTCCCCCGGCAGCGACCCGGCGCCTCTGGGCGACCCGGCGCCCCACGGCGGACGGCTGCTGTGCGTCGGGACGCTCGCACCCCTCAAGGGCCAGGACCTGCTGCTGGACGCCCTGGCGACCCTGGCCGACCGCCCCTGGCGCTGCGCCCTCGTCGGCCCGCTGGACCGGGACCCGCGCTTCGTCGCCGCGCTGATCCGCCGGGCCACGGCTGCCGGCATCGCCGGCCGCGTCCGCATGCCCGGCCCGCGCACGGGGACCGCGCTGCAGCGGGAGTACCGCGACGCCGATCTGCTCGTCGTCCCCTCGCGGGCGGAGACGTACGGCATGGTCGTGCCGGAGGCGCTGGCGGCCGGGGTGCCCGTGCTCGCGACCGCGGTCGGCGGCCTCCCGGAGGCGCTGGGACGCACGTCTTGTGGCCTGCCCGGCCTCCTCGTCCCCCCGGACGACGCCGCCGCCCTGGCCACCGGGCTCGCGCGCTGGCTCACCGACGACGGACTGCGCCACCGGCTCCGGGACGCCGCGCTGCGCCGGAGGGAGGGGCTGCCGGGCTGGCGCCGGACCGGGGAGTGCATCGGCCGCGTGCTCGTCGCGGTCGCGGCTGAACCGGATCTGTCGGGGATCCGTGTAGCCAGTCATACGGACGGAGGCCGATGGGCGTGAGACGACGTGCGTGGGCAGCGGCACGCCTCCTCGGCGGTGCCCTGATCCTCGCCGTCGTGGTCTGGCGGGTCGGCCCGGAGCCCTTCCTGGACGGCCTGCGCGGGCTCGGCCCCGGCACGCTGCTCGCCGCGCTGGCCATCGGCGGCCTGATCACGTTCTTCTCGGCCTGGCGGTGGCGCGCCGTCGCGGCCGCGCTCGGGGTCGGCCTGGCGCTGCCCGACGCCACCGCCGCCTACTACCGCTCGCAGTTCCTCAACAGCGCCCTGCCCGGCGGCGTGCTCGGCGACGTCCACCGCGGCCTGCGGCACGGGATCGACGTCGGGGACCTCGGCCGGGGACTGCGGGCCGTCTTCTGGGAACGCGTCGCGGGCCAGCTGGTGCAGGCGGCGGTCGCGGTCGCGGTGCTGCTGGCCCTCCCCTCGCCGGTGCAGGCGGCGATGCCCGCCGTGGCCGCGGCCGGCGTCGCGGGCGTGGGCCTCCTGCTGCTGACCGGCCGCGGCGTCGTGCGGCACGGTCCGGTGCGGCTGGCGGGGGCCTCCCGCGCCGCCGCGCTCGAGGCCCGCGGCGTGCTGCTGCGGCCGCCCGCCGTGCGCCCCGTCCTGGTCACGTCCCTCCTCGTCGTCGGCGGGCACGTGGGCATGTTCCTGCTCGCCGCCCGCGCCGCGGGGGTGGACGGCGCGCCGCAGGAGCTGCTCCCCCTGGCGCTGGTCGTCCTGCTGGCCGCCGGTATCCCGCTCAACGTCGGGGGCTGGGGGCCGCGCGAGGGCGCGGCCGCGTGGATCTTCTCGGCCACCCAGTGGGGAGCGGGTGCGGGGGCGGCCGTGGCCACCGCGTTCGGCGTGCTGACCCTCGTGGCGGTGCTGCCCGGCGCCGTCGTCCTGTTCGCGGGCCGGCGGGCGGCATCCCCGCCGGCGGTCCCGCCCCCAGTTCCGCGGCCGGAGCCCCTGGCCGGCGTCGTGCACAGCGGATCCCGAGAGGACGGTGCGTCGCATGGCTGACCGGCCCTACACCCTGCTCAGCTGCGGCATGTCGATCGACGGCTACCTGGACAGCACCGACACCACCCGGCTGCGCCTGTCCAATGCCGACGACTTCGACCGTGTCGACGCGGAGCGCGCCCGCTGCGACGCGATCCTCGTGGGTGCCGCCACGGTCCGGAACGACAACCCGAGGCTGCTGGTCCGTTCCGCGGCCCGGCGTGCCGAACGGGTGGCCCGGGGGCTGCCCGCGTCGCCGGCCAAGGTCACGCTCACCCGGCGCGGGGACCTCCCCCCGACGGCCGCCTTCTTCACGGCCGGCGACTCGGACAAGATCGTCTACTGCCCCGGACCCGCCGCCGACGACGTCCGGGCCCGGCTGGGTGCAGTCGCGACCGTCGTCGACACGGGGCCGGCGGGACGGGTGGACGTCGCCTGCGTCATGGAGCACCTCTCGGCCCGGGGGATCGACCGCGTGATGGTCGAGGGCGGCGGGACCGTGCTCACCCAGTTCCTCATCGCCGACCTCGTGGACGAGCTGCACCTCGTGGTGGCCCCGCTGTTCGTCGGCGACTCCCGCGCGCCCCGGCTCGTCGGGGACGGCCCCTTCCCCTGGAACGCCCACCGCAGGGCGACCCTCGCCGGGGTCCGGCAGATCGGCGACGTGGTCCTGCTCCGGTACGCGCTGTCCGACCGGTTCTGCGCCGAGCACGCGGCCGGTGAGGAGTGATGGCGGCCGAGCTGCCCACCGCGGCGATCCGGACCCAGGTCCGGATCCCGCTCCGGTTCTCCGACGGCTACGCCACCACGGCCCTCGTCACCAGCTTTCGCGGCCTGGTCGACCACCGCGAGCACCTCGCGCTCGCGTGCGGCACCCCGCCGGCCGTCCCGCTGGTCCGCCCGCACAGCGAGTGCCTCACCGGGGACGCGCTGGGCAGCCAGCGCTGCGACTGCGGCCCGCAGCTCCGGGAGGCGGCCGAACGGATCACGGTGGCCGGCGGCTACCTGCTCTACCTACGCCAGGAGGGACGCGGCATCGGCCTCTACGACAAGCTCGACGCCTACGCGCTGCAGGACACCGGCCTCGACACCTACGAGGCCAACGTCGCGCTCGGCCACGCCCCCGACGAGCGGGACTACACGGTCGCGGCGCAGATGCTCCGGGCGCTCGGGGTGTCCACGGTCGCGCTGCTCAGCAACAACCCGGACAAGGCGAGCCAGCTCGAGCAGCTCGGCGTGACCGTGGCGGCGCGGGTCCCCACGGCCGTGCACCTCTCCGAGGCGAACGCGAGCTACCTGTCCACCAAGGCCCGCAACGGTCACCACGGGCTCGGGTCGGTCCACCTCAACGGCGTGGACTCCCCGTCGCGTGCCGGGGCGGGCTGAACCGCCCGCCCCGGGCCGGCGCCTGCTGGGCAGGCCAAGCCCGGCGGGGCCCGTCAGGTGACGGTGAACTGGCCGTTCATGCTGGCGTGCGGGTCGCAGATGTAGCGGTACTCGCCCGGTTCGAAGGTGACCACCCAGGTGGTCTCGACCTTCTCCGTCGGCGTCGTCTTCTCGTCGACCGCGCCGTCGCCGCCGCTGAGGTGGAAGTTGTGGACGCTGGTCGGGTCGACGACCTCGATGTTGTACTCGCCCGCCGGCAGCGTGGTCACGGGTTCGCCGTCCTCGTCGACCAGGCTGATCTCGAAGGCGTCGGGTGACTCCTCGGTCCCGACCATCCCGCGGAGGGTCGGCGCGTCGGCGGCGGGGGCCGCCGCCTCGGGCTCTTCGTCCTCCGAGCCGCACGCAGCAGCCAGGAGGAGCACGGCCAGCACAGCTCCGGTCGGGCGTCTCATCGTCGTTGCCGCCTCCTCCGCTGCCGGTCCGGTCACCGGTGCAGCCCTCGGTCGAATCCTCACCCATGACACGGCGCGCCCCCTCGTCCGGTTCACCGGACCCCGGGACTTCCTACGCCGTTCCCGGACCTCTCCGCGTGTCGCGACCGGATGGCGCCCGGGAGCATGGACCGGGCAGTGCCGCAGCCCCAGACTGTGGGCCCGGCAGGTCAGGAGTCCGCGCATGGATCTCGGCATCGATCTGGGCACCGCCAACACGGTGGTGAGCGACGTCCGCCGCGGCATCGTGTTCGACGAGCCGAGCGTTCTGCTGCTGCGCCCGGGCAGCCCGCGCCGGCCGCAGGTCCAGACCGTCGGACGGGAGGCTGCCGAGCTGCTGGGCCGGGCCCCGGCCCGGTTCGCCGCCGTCCGGCCGCTGCACGACGGGGTGGTCACGGATCTGGAGACCGCCCGGCTGTACCTGAGAGCGGTCCTGGAGCGGGCGGGACGGCGGGCGTGGCACCCGGTCCGCGCCGTGATCGGGGTGCCCGCCGACTCCACCGCGCTCGAGACCCGTGCGTTGCTCGAGGCCGCCCAGGAGGCGGGGATCCGCCCGGTCACGGCACTCGACGACGCGGTCGCCGGCGCGGTGGGCTGCGGGCTCGACCCGCTCGAGCGGCGCGTGCACCTGGTGGTCGACGTCGGCGGCGGCACCGCCGCGGCGGTGGCCTTCTGCTTCGGTGGGGTCCTCGCCTACCGGACCAGCAAGGTCGGCGGGGACGACATGACGGTGGCCGTCGCCCGGTACCTCCGCGAGCAGCACCAGCTGCACCTCGGCACGCTGGAGGCGGAGCGGGTCAAGATCTTCTCCGCGAGCGAGCAGAACGGCCCGCTGGTGGTGCACGGCCGCGACGGCGCGTCCGGCCGCCCGCGGCTGGCGACCGTGCAGGCGGCCGAGGTGGCCGAGGCCGTGCGGCCCGTCGTCGACGAGGTCGTCCGCGCGCTCACCGGCTGCCTCGACGACCTGCCCCCGCAGGCGCTCGCCGACGTGCTCGCCGAGGGCGTGCTGGTGTTCGGTGGCGCCTCGCTGGTCACCGGCTTCGTCCGGCACCTCGAGAGCGATCTCGGCCTGCCGGTCAAGCTCGCCGAGGAGCCGCTGACGTGCGTCGCCGAGGGTGCGGCCCGGGCCCTGCGCAACCGGCCGCTGCTCGCCGCCTACGGCCGCGGCTGACCGTCAGGGCGCCTGCGCCGGGCCGGTCGCGAGGACCTCCGCCCGGTGCTCGAGGTAGTGGGCCAGGCCGTCGGCGACCACGTCCTTCGCGGTGTTGGCACCGGTCCCCGGGCCCTGCACCAGCGCCGTCATCACGATCTCGGGGGCGTCCATCGGGGCGACGGCGGAGATCCAGTTGTCGTACTCGCCCTCCTGGAGACCCCCGTCCTGCGCCGTCCCGGTCTTCGCGCCGACGGCCACGGGCAGGCCGGCGAGCCGGGTGGCGGTGCCGCTGGTCACGGCGGCCCGCATCCCCTCGCGGACCGGGCCGAGGTCGCCGCCGAACGGCACCGGCGTCACGACCGGCGCGGGCAGCGCGGTCCAGGTGGCCGTGTCCGTGCCACCGCCCGTCCCGACCGCCAGGCCGAGCCGCGGGGTGACGAGGTGCCCGGTCGAGACGGCGGCGGTCCATCCGGCGGTCTGCAGCGGGGTGACCTGCAGCTCCCCCTGGCCGATGCCGAGGATGACGGTGGACCCGCCGTACCAGGTGCCGCCGTCGGCCTCGACGGACTCCGGCGTGCCCAGGTGGCCGGCGGACTCGGCCGGCAGGTCGATCCCGGTCCGCGCCCCCACGCCGAGCGCCCGGGCGGTGTCGATGAGCGCCTCGGGCCCCATCGCCACGGCCAGCTTGTAGAAGTAGACGTCGTTGGAGATGGCGATCGACTGGGCCAGGTCCATCGGGCCCATCGGCCGCCAGTTGCCGAACGTGTGGCCCCCGTAGGTGAAGCTGGCCCCGGTCGGGATGGCCTGGCGCGGCGCGAACACCGAGTGCGCCTGGTTGGCCGCGGCGACGACGAGCTTGAACGTCGAGCCGGGCGGCGCGACCGCCTGGGTGACGTGCTCCAGCATCGGGGATCCTGGTGCGGCGGACAGGGCCTGCAGCGCGGCGCCGTCGACGGGCGGTCCGTAGATGTTGTTGTCGAACGACGGGGTGCCCGCGATGGCGAGGACCTGCCCCGTGTTCGGGTCCATGGCGACGGCGGCGCCGATCTTGCCCTGCGGCCGGGGCTGCGCGCGCACGGCCGCGACGAGGCCGGCGTCCAGCCGGCGCTGCAGCCCCAGGTCGATGGACAGCCGCACGTCGGCCCCGCGCACGGGCGCCCGGTACTCGGCGAGCGCGACCGGCGTCCCCCGCGGGTCGACGTACAGGCACTGCCGTCCGTTGGTCCCGCGCAGCACCGCGTCGTACTGCTGCTCGAGCCCGGCCCGGCCGACGATCTCGCCCGCGGGCAGGCCCGGCCAGCGCTCCTCGTCCGCGGGCGTGGCCACCCCTACGAAGCCCATCACCGGGCCCAGCAGCGCGCCCTGCGGGTAGACGCGGCGCGGCTCGGGGACCACGTGCACGCCGGAGATCCCGGCCGCGGCCACGGCGTCGCCGGCACCCCGCGGCACCTCGGCCACCGGCAGCGACAGCTCGGTCTCCCCCGCCGCCGCGAGCTGGGCGGCCAGTTCCTCGACGGGGCGGCCGGTCAGCCCGGCGAGCAGGGCCACGTCGGCGGGCCGGGTGCGCAGCAGGGCGGGCACGACGAGCACCCGGTCCACGCCGGCGCCGGCCTCCGCGGCGTCCTGGGCCAGCGGCACGTCGTGCCGGTCGCTGATCGAGCCGCGCGGGGCCGGCAACCGGAAGCACCGGGTCATCTGCTCGTCGCCGGTGATCTGGAGCGCCTCTCCGCGGGTGACCTGCATCCGCCAGCCGTAGACCCCGAACGAGACGAGCAGCACCGACAGCGCGACGGCGGCCAGCCGGACCAGCCGCGGCCGGGGGTTGCGGCGGCCCGGCGGGGCCCACAGCCGGCGGCGCGCGCCGTCCCGGCGCACGGCGAGGACCACCCCGATTGCCGCGAGGTGCACGACGAGCGCCGTCCCGCCGTAGCTGACGAGCGGGAACGGGACGCCCGCCAGGGGCAGCAGCCCGAGGTTGGCCCCGACCGAGACCACGACCTCGATCCCCAGCAGGATCGCCAGCCCGGCGCCGACGAGCGCGCCGTGCGGGGTGCGTGACGCCCGGCTGGCCAGCGCGAGTCGCCAGACGAGCACGGTCGCGGCGAGAACCACGCCGGCACCGGCGACCAGTCCCCACTGGCCGACCAGGCTGGCCAGCGCCAGGTCGGTGTCCCGTTCGGGCAGGTACTGGGCGCGCAGGAGCCGGAGCGGGTCGTCCGTCCGCCCGAACAGCCCTCCGGAGCCCACCGCGATGTTGGCCTGCGTCACAGCCCACCCCGACCCGGTGGGTGACTCGTGGGCGCCGACCAGGAAGCTGCCGAGCCGGGCCACCTGGTAGGGCCGCAGCAGGCCGATCAGCAGCGGCGCGGAGATCACGACGACGGCGGCCAGCGGCAGCAGGAACCGCGCGGGCACCCGGCCGAGGACCAGCATGGCCGCCGTGAGGACGGTCAGCAGCGTCGCGGTGCTGAGGTCCGGCTGCAGCAGGGTCAGCCCGATGGGCACGACCGCGAGCAGCAGGGCGAGGAAGAACCGCTGCCACGGCGGCCGGCCGGAGCCGAGGACGGCGGCCAGCACGAGCAGCAGCCCGAGCTTGGCCAGCTCGGAGGGCTGGAAGGTGAGCGAGCCGATGGCGATCCAGCGGGTGGCCCCGTTCGCCGACAGGCCGACCGCGAGGACGCCGACGAGGAGGACGACCGCTGCCCCGTAGGCGGCCCAGGCCAGGACGCCGAGGAAGCGGACGCGCACCTGCCAGAACACCGCCAGGGCCAGCACGCCGCCCGCGGCGATCAGGCCCTGCCGCGCGGCGAGGTCCGCGGCGCCGATGAGGTAGAGGTTCGCCATCCCGAACGCCACCAGCGCGATCGCAGCCACCACGGCGAGCAGGTCGAACGCGGCGCCGCGCCGCCTCCGGCGCTGCTCGCGCGTCCGCCGGTGGCCCGCGACCGCGACGGCGGGTGCCGTCCTGGGCCCGGCGAACGGCATGTCCTCCCCCTCCGGCACGGGTCAGCCGCCCTGTCCGGCGGACGCGCAGGAGCCGACGGCGAACGGCACGGAGGCCGCGACCGCCGGGACGTCGGTGACGGCCACCACCGACACGCCGTCGACGGGCGGGAGGGCGACGACGCCGACCGCCGCGGCCCGGTCGGCATGGGGCGGCACGGTGACGGTCCCGCCCGGTGCGGCGACCGACGGACCCGTGCACAGGTCGGCGACCCGGTAGGACCAGGTGAGCACCTGCGGCTCGGCCGACGGGACGAGCCGGACCACGAGGCGCACGGTGCACGCCGCTCCCGGCGCGCACGGAGCGAGCGGGCGGAGGTCGACCGCGGCCACGCTCCCCGCCGACGCCGGGGCCGGGGCCGGGAGCTGCGGGTCGTCGGGCTCCGGGGCGCCGGACGGGTCGTCCCCCTCGCGCCCGGCGTCCAGCAGCAGGTCGATGTCGGCCGTGATGTCGTCGCGCAGGAGGACGACCTCCGACGCGACGACCGCGGTGAGGACCAGGATCGACAGCACCCACGCGCCGACGCGCCGTCCGGTCGACCGGGGGGTCGGGGACGTGCGCCGGACCGGCTCCGCTCGCCTAACGGGCCCACCGCTCCGCCCGACGCCGATCGGCGACCCTCCGGCCCCGCCGACGGCACGCACCAGCGCGGCGAGCTCGGCCCGGACCATCGGGCGGTCGATGGCGGCGGCCGCCTCCTGCAGCCTCCGGGCGACGACCGGGACCCCGGCTTCCGGGAGGTCCCGCACGGCGCGGTCGAGCTCGGCCAGGCGCAGGTCGGGAGCGGCGCCGGGACCGGGGGGCGGCACGGCCGCGACGACGTCAGCGAGGACCTCGCGGGCGGGCCGCCCGCCCGCGGCAGGACCGGGGACGACCCGCCCGTCGACGGTGACCACCGGATCCGGGACGAGGACGTCGCCGTCCGGACCGTCCCCGCCCGGCGCCGCTCCCTCCGCGGCCGCCAGGACGCCGGCGCCGACCTCGAGGGCCTGGTCCGCGCTGAGCCGGGCCATCGCGAGCAGCCGGCCCAGCCCCACGCCCGCGGGCACGGGCGGACCCGCCCCGCGCTGCTGCGGCAGACCGGGGAGGGCGGGAGGGTGCTCGGGATCCTGGCGCTCGGACGGGCGTCGGGTCGTCAGGTCCGTCACCGAGAGCACCTCCGCCCAACCGCTACTGACTGGGCCGATCCCCCGTACCAGGTCCACCTCGATGGTGACCCGTGGTCACGCGGCTGTCACGGGGTTCCCGCGCGGCTCGGCACCGTCAGGGCGAGATCCGCACGAAGCCCTCCCCGTCGAAGCGCCAGCGCACGGTGACGGGCACGGACGGGCCGCTGGCGTGGAAGTCGCCCGGCCCGTAGGCGGCCATCTCCGCGACGATCTCGCCGTCCTGGACGGACAACCCGTCCGGGTCGTACTCCGGCGGCAGCAGCGCGTCCCCCTGCAGGGAGCGCGGGCTGGGGAGGGTTCCCAGCAGCTCGCCGGTCGACGAGAGCAGTTCGACCTCCTGGAGGATGCCGTTGGACGGCTGCGGCGAGCACTCCAGCAGGACGACGGCGTCGGGAGCTCCGTCGCCGTCCACGTCACCGGTCGCCGCGCCCCGGACGTGGACGTCGTAGTACTGGTAGTGCGGAGGCCGGCGGGCGTCGGCGGAGATCCGCGCGCTCCCCTCCTCGACGACCACGCGGAGACCCTCGGGGACGACACCGTCGCAGGTCAGCGTGTACGTCGTGTTCAGCCGGTCGACCGCGGCCGCCGGGACCCGCGCGGCGCCGGTCCCCTCCCCGGCGGCGCACCCGGCCAGCAGCAGGCACGCAACGGCGACGACCGCCCGGCCGTGGAACGGCGCCGTCCCGGACCTGGACATCGGCGATCACCTCGTCCGCGACGCACCGGACGGAGGACCTCCGTCGCGCCCCGAGCGTCCCACCGGCGCGCCCTCCCGGACGGTGGCGGAGCGCCGCGCCCGCCGCGACGGGCGAGCCGGTGCGGTCGCCGTCCGGGACGACTGCGGAGGGTGACGGCCCGACCGCCCCCGTCAGCGGTCCTCCCGGATCCACGCCTCCAGATAGGGGTTGCGCGGGCGGTAGGGCGGTCTCCCCTGGCGCCAGCGGCGGACCACCGACCCGTCCAGGGACTCGCCGATCGTCGTCCGCACCGGCCGGAGGTAGGGCCCGTTGCCGGGCACCAGCCGGGCGAGCCGGCCGAGGAGGGTGCGGGAGAAGTCGGAGATCCTCCCCGACCACTCGTCGCCCGTCAGCGGGACCGGTGGCGGGTCGACCACGAGCCCGGCCTCGACCGCCCGGTCGACGATCCACTCGCGCGCGATGAGCGAGAGGGGGTTGTCGACGGCCGGCGTCCTCGTCCCGCCGCCCCCGACGTTCGCGTGCTCCCCGACGAACCACCGCTGCTCCACCCGGGTCGGGTGCCGCGGGACGGGGATGGGCACGCTGGTCCACAGGGTCGGCGCGAACTGCTTGCGGTGCTCGTCGACCGCCACGGCGTGGCAGGCCAGGTCCACGAGCCCGCTGAGGCGCGTGTCGTGGAACTCGTAGCGGCGGCGGTTGACCAGGCGGCCGATGCCGCCGGGGATGCCCAGGCTGCCGACCGTGTCGAACACCCCGATGAACCGGATGCGCACGAGCCGCGAGCGGGCCAGCACGAGTTCGTCCTCCTCGGTGCGAGCGGGTCGCTCCCCCGCCCGCATCTCCCGCAGGCCCGGGGCCTTCGTGTCGCGGTACCGGGCGAAGACCGCCTCCGCCGGCAGGTCCGTCTCGCGGAGGATCCCGCACTTGGCGATCATCCCGGCCAGGCTGCGCGCGGCGAACGCACCACGGCTGTAGCCGATGAGGTGGATGCGGTCGTCGTCGGAGTGGTGCCGCGCGGCGATGAACCCGTAGGCCTCTCGGATGTCGTCGTCCAGACCGGCGCCGAGGAGCCCGCCCCGCAGGCGGTCGAACCGGCCGGTCCCGACGCCTTCGATGTAGCGGACCTCCTGCGCCTCGCTCCCGGTGCGGCGCGGCACCCGTGCGCGGATCTGCGCGATGTTGGTGTGGGTGTTGGCGTCGCTCCACGTCCCGTCGAGGAGGACTGCGATGTTCATCCGCCCCCCTCCGGCCGAGACCAGCTGACGGACCAGGTTGCCAGCCGGACGCCGGCGCGTCACCGCTCACCGGCGCCGCCGGGCGGGGCGGCGCCGGGACGGCCAGGATCGACGACGTCCCCAGCACGGCAGGAGGCAGCGACCGATGAGGACCTTGCACGTGGGCCTGCGCGTGGCCGACCGGGAGCGGTCGCTCGCCTTCTACGCCGCCGTCGGCTACGAGGTGGTGGGCTCCGTCCCCGAGACCGGGCTCGGACACCTGACCATGCTCAAGCTGCCCGGCGACGACGTCGTCACCGTCGAGCTCGTGCACGACCCGACGACGGACGGGATCGAGCTCGGGACGGGCTTCAGCCACCTCGTCGTCCAGGTGGAGTCCCTGGACGACACCGTCGCCCGGCTCGCCGCCTCGGGCATCGAGGCCGAGGAGCCCGTCTTCCCGGACGGCTCGGCCGACGTCCGGACGACGTGGATCACCGATCCGGACGGGCGCCGGATCGAGCTGGTCCAGTGGCCGGCCGGCCACGCCGTCGGGCTCACCGCGGTCGACTGGACGGTCTGAGCGCGTGGTCCTGCGATCGGGCCGGGGCGCTGGTTGACTCGGTGCATGGTCGAACCGACGCCCGAGCCGCCCCCGGAGATCGACCCGGACCAGCCGGTGCCCGACGACCCGGCCGAGCTGCTGCCCGACGCGCCGGAGCCGCTCCCGCCCCCGCCCATCGAGGCGACGCCCGACGATCCCGGAGGCGACCCCGGGGGCGTGCCCGAGCCCGCCTGACCCCGGGGGGACGGAGGCGGCCGGCCGCTCAGGCGGTGCGCGTCATCGTGGACTCGTAGCCGCCGCCCGGCCACTGCCAGGCTCCGGAGTTGGTCGCGCCGTCGGCACCGAACCGTGCCTCGAAGCGGGCCGGCGAGTCGGTCCCGCCGAACCAGATCGAGAGGAGATCGCCCTCGATGCGGTAGGTGTACTCGAGGATCTCCCCGCCGCTGCCGAAGAAGTGGGACCGCAGCTCGCCGCTCGCCTCGTCGTAGCCGATGTACTCCACCCCACGGGTGTGCTCACCGGCCGAGCGCAGGTCCACGTGCTGGACCAGGAAGGCGCCGCCCTCCATCCACTCGTAGCGCACCTCGCCGCTCAGGTCGTCGGGGCCCGAGACCGTCCAGGTGCCGACGAGGCGGTCGAGGGTGCGCAGCGCTGCCGCCCGGGCGTCGACGGGATCCGTGGCTGTGCCCATGGTGCGCTCCTGCGATGTCGGGGCCCGACGCCGTCCGCGAGGCCGTACCGCTAGGACCGGCGGGCGCGCACGACCTCATCGGCGGACGACCGGCCGCGAGCCGAGGTGTCGTGCCGGTCCCCCACTCCTGAGGACCCTGATGACCCCGACGTCGAGCACCCCAGGGGGACATCGAGATGTCCGTGGACACCAGGATGGCGAAGGCATTCGGGCTCGAGGGGGACAGCTGGCAGCGCCATGCCAACCCGTGGAGCGTCTACCCGCGCATCCCGATCCCGCCGCTGCTGGCGGCGGCGGTCTGGAGCCGCTCCCCTGGTTCCTCGACCGGATGGCCATCCTCCACGACGACGTCGCGCCCGCCGGACGACCGACTGCCGTGGAGCAGCCGCCGGCCGCGCCCGGGGACGCGACCGGCAGGTGAGGTCGGGTGGGCGGCCGCCCGAACCTCTCGTCCGTGACCTGCTCGGCCCACTCGGTCGGTGAACCACTCGGCCGGCCCTGCACCGACGGCTGCCTGCTCAGGATCTCCCCGACGGTTCCTCTCAGGGCCGGACGAGGACCTTGAGCGCCTCGCGCCGGTCCATGGCGCGGTAGCCCTCGGGGGTCTCGTCGAGGCCGACGGTGCGGTCGAACACCCGCCCGGGCTCGATCCGGCCCTCCAGCACGTCGGGGAGCAGTTCCTCGATGTACCGGCGCTGCGCGCCCGGCCCGCCGGTGAGGGTGATGTTGCGGCCGAAGAGGCTCCCGAAGCCGACCGGAGCCTCCTCGTACTGCGGCACGCCGACCCGACTGATCACGCCACCGGCCCGGACCGTGCCGACGGCCTGCTCGTAGGCCGGCATGTGGCCCACGCACTCGAGCACGGCGTGCGTACCCCGGCCGCCGGTCAGCTCGAGCACCTTCGTGATGCCCTCGTCGCCGCGCTCGGCGACGACGTCGGTGGCGCCGAACTCCCGGCCGAGGTCCGTGCGGGCCCGGTGGCGGCCCATGAGGACGATCTGCTCGGCGCCCAGCCGCTTGGCGGCCATCACCGCCAGCAGCCCGACGGCGCCGTCACCGATGACCGTGACCGACGTCCGGGCGTCCACCCCCGCCGTGACGGCGGCGTGGTGACCGGTGATGAGGACGTCGGACAGCGTCAGCAGCGAGGGCAGCAGCGCCGAGTCCTCCCCCACCGGAGCCTTCACGAGGGTGCCGTCGGCCTGCTGCACGCGGACGGCCTCGGCCTGGGTCTCGGAGAAGAAGCCACCGTGCAGGCAGGAGGTGGTCAGGCCCTCGCGGCAGAACTCGCAGGTGTTGTCGAACCACGCGAACGGCGCGATGACGAAGTCCCCCCGCCGGAGGGTGGCGACCTCGGAGCCGACCTCCTCCACCACGCCGACGAACTCGTGGCCCATCGGCCGGCCCCGCTCCGAGGCGGGCATGGAGTGGTACGGGTGCAGGTCGCTCCCGCAGACGCAGGCACGCACGACGCGCACGACCGCATCGGTGGGTGCCTGGACCGTCGGGTCGGGCAGCTTCTCGACCCGGACGTCGCCGGCGCCGTACATGACAGTTGCTCGCACGGGTTCGTGCCTTCCTGTTGAGATCGATGGTCGACGGGACTTCGCCGCCCTGGGCGGCGCACGTCTCCGGCTGTTCTCCATGCAACGCCGGGTTCCGGCGGCGCGGGAGAGCCTGGTTGTCGGGGTACCGACAGGGCCCCCTCCCGCAGCCGGCGGGGATCAGCGCGCGAGGCCTGCGAGGTCCTCCTGCAGCACGTCCGGCTCCTTCCCGCTCGGCGAACAGTTCGAACGTCCGCCCCGCGGCGGTGTGGGTGAGCAGGCTGCGGACGAGCACCTCGGCCAGCTGGTCCCGGCCGATGCCGCCGTTGCCGGTGTCCGTCTGCTCGAGCACCAGCCGCTCGTCCGCGGGACCCACGGCGTCGAACCAGCCCGGCCGGACGATCGTGTACGGCGCCCCGCTGGCGCGG
>Ga0190265_10001463_pt1 | contig 15570 bp, 12 predicted proteins | sample Popmic124T_FD_133135 | JGI IMG/M metagenome (GOLD analysis project Ga0190265, IMG submission 133135) | Populus adjacent soil microbial communities from riparian zone of Indian Creek, Utah, USA - 124 T | ecosystem: Environmental > Terrestrial > Soil > Riparian zone | place: USA: Utah | collected...
CCTGCTGGTCGGCGAGGAGTCGCGCATCGGAGAGAGCGACGAGACTTTCGTCCAGATTCAGGACCGCCAGGCGCATGTTTTCAATCGGCTCGGCCAGCGCAGTGTCGAGCCGGGCGGCGTCGTCTTGAAACAGGCTGAGGTAGAACGGTGAGGCGAGCAGCGCGAGCGCGAAAACGCCGCCGATGACGATTCCAATGAGGCCACCCACTTCGTCAGGAGGTCTTCGTACCACTGTGAAACTCCTTGCTCAAATCTCAGCGCGGGCGCGCGAGGCAGGCGGGCGTTGCTCGGTCACCCCGGGAAGGCATGTTCCTCAACCGTCTGGAATTACTATATTTAACACGAAAGCAGCGGATTGTCAATGCGGGGGGCAGTCTCGCGAGGGGCTGTGGTCATGCCGCTTTCAACGTTTTCGGCCGTCAACCGCCGAACGAGGTTCCGACCGAGCGAGCCACGCGGAGCAGCTCGTTATTCGGCTCGATAAGCCGTTGTTTACCGGCCACTTCGGTGATCGGGACGTCGCCGGACTGGCCGTGCTGGATCACGACCATGCGATTGAGTTTGCCGTTCGCGAGGAGATCGATGGCCGCGTGGCCGAAGCGCGTGGCGAGGACGCGATCTGCGGCGCAGGGCGTGCCTCCGCGTTGAATGTGGCCGAGCACGACGGACCGCGATTCGGTTCCGGAGCATTCTTCGAGTTGATGCTGAAGCACGTGGGCGACGCCGCCGAGCCGGATGGGGTCGTGGCTGTCGGCGATGGAGCGGCTGACGGTTTGCTGGCCGTCTTTCGGTCGAGCGCCTTCGGAGACGCAGACGATAGTGAAGGCGCGGTGTAGGTGCATGCGGCTTTTGCAGATTTCGCAGAGGTGCGCCAGATCGTAGGGGATTTCGGGAATGAGGATGATGTCGCTGCCGCTGGCGAGGCCGGCGTGGAGGGCGATCCAGCCGGCGTTTCGGCCCATGACCTCGACGACGATGACGCGATGGTGGCTGGCGGCGGTGGTGTGGAGGCGATCGAGGGCTTCGGTGGCGATCTCGACGGCCGTGAGGAAGCCGAAGGTGATGTTGGTGTGCATGAGATCGTTGTCGATGGTCTTGGGGACGCCGACGCAGTTGAAGCCAAGGGGGATCATGGAGGCGGCGCATGTCATGGTGCCGTCACCGCCGATGACGACGACGGCGTCGAGCTCGTGCTGGCGATAGTGCTGCATCACCTTCTCACGGACGTCCTCGAAAATCGGCTCGCCTTTGTCGTTTTTGCCGACGGCGTAGCGGGCGGGGTTGGCCTTGTTCGAGGTGCCGAGGATGGTGCCACCGCGGGTGAGGATGTTGCTGACGTCGGTCCAGCGGAGGGGACTGACGCGGTTCTCGATGAGGCCGAGAAAGCCGTCCTCGATGCCGAAGACCTCCCACTTGTGATCGACGAAGGCGGTTTTGGTGACGGCGCGGATGACGGCGTTGATGCCGGGGCAGTCGCCGCCGCCGGTGAGGATGCCGATTCTGCGAATGTTATTATTTGTCATGAGAGCCCTCGCTCGGGCTGTGGTCGGCGCCCGGGATCGGCGGGCATTGTAATCCGTGTTCGGCCGTCCGCGACTTGCGGCCGGTGGGTTCCATTTTTAGGCTGGCGTTGTGCAAGCTTTGGCGACGATGCAGGTTTCCATGAGACCGACTCCCAAGTCGCGAGCCGGCATGTACGCGTGCCTGCTGACGCTCTTTCTGATCGGACTGCGAATTCTCGTCGTCGAGCATCCACGGCCGGTGCATCCCGACGAGGAAGCGTTCATCGCGGGGATTGGTTTTCCGGCGGAGTATCCGGTTCATCCGCCGGGTTATGCCTTGTGGGTGGCGATGGGGACGGCGGCTGCGCGGATGGGGGTCGAGCCGTATTGGGCGTATGCGGGCTGGTCGCTGGCGACGTCGATTGTCGGGCCGGTGTTGGCATTTTTCCTGCTTCGGAAATTCGTGGAGGAGACGGCGGCGCTGTTGTGGGCTGGGGCGTATGGGGCCAGTCCGCTGATGTGGTTTTCGTCGGTCACGGCCCTGACGTATTGCGCGGCGGCGGCGATCGCGGTGGCGGTGGTGCTGCTGTGCGTCATCGGCATGGAACGGTGTCGCCCGAGGTGGATCTTCGCGGCGGCGGCATTGTTGAGCATCGGATTGCTGCTGCGCGCGGACCTTGCGGTGTATGCCGGCCCGGTGGTGGCGTACGCGGCCTGGCGCATGCGGCGGCCGATGGCTGTGATTCGCGCGGCGGCGATTCTGGTGACGGGCGCGGCGGTCCTGTTGGTCACGATGCAGTTTCTGTATGGCCGAATTGACGGTGACGTGGCATCTCGGCTGGAGCACACGCGCGAGGTGCTGCTGGGACAGAGTGTTTTTCGCGCGGGGTTGGCGGAGGGGCTGGCTCGCAACGGGGTGAAGGTGGTGGTGAATCTGGCGTGGGGCGCGGGCGTGCTGCCAATCGTTTTGATTGGAGCGCTTTTCTTGGGCAGGCTGGGGCGGGAGGAATATGCATTTCGCGATATGGAGCGGCGGGTTGTGTTCTGGTGGCTCGTCCCGGGCATTGCGTTTCTGCTTTGCTTTCACGTGGTGCAGGGATATTTCCTGCCGTTGACCGCGGGTCTTTTTATGGCGGTGGCCCTGATGGTGGAGCGATGGCGCGGGCGCAGGATCGCGTTGTACGCGGCGTCCATCGCTCTTTGTTTGACGGTGGCGCAGTTTGTTTTCTACCCCTGGTCGGCGCAAAGCACCGGGTGGAAGCGGACGCTGGACGCCAAAATCACCTTCATGAGCCGCGCCGGGATGAAGCAGATCGATCAACGAGCGCGCATCCACGAAGACGGCGATTTCTGGCGAACGCCGGCGCACGATCTAGGACAAGAGTAGCCCCATGACTCTGATTACCGACGGCGACGCAATCTCCATGCCGCGAGCCAGAGCGGGCTGAAGAGCATCAGCGTCTGGGCCGTGCCCGGGGCGCAGCAGATGGCCGGGAACGGGTCGCAGATGTTCCCGACTCCGTCTCCGTCCGAGTCGGTTTGATCGGCGTTTTGCTCAAACGGGCAATTGTCCGCGGGATCGTCGATGCCGTCGTTGTCGTCGTCCTCGTCGATCACGTCCGGCTCGCCGTCCTCGTCGGTGTCCTCCTGACCGGGGTTGGGATCATCCGGGGCGTTGTCGCAGGCGTCGCCGACGCCGTCGGCGTCCGTATCATCCTGGCTGAGGTTGGCCGTGGTCGGGCAATTGTCGCAGGCGTCGCCGATGGCATCGTCGTCTGAATCCTCCTGACTGGAATTGGAGACGGCCGGGCAGTTGTCTGCGGGATCGGGGACGTTGTCCGCGTCGCTATCGACGTAGGGCACGCCTTCCAACAGCAGCACGAAGCGATACTCCCCCGCCACGAGGCCCACATCGCCTCGGGTCACGCGAACGAAATACGTGCCGTCGTTGAGGGCCGTCACGGTTCCGGCGGCATTGGCGACGGCTGCCTCGTCGTTGTCACCGGTGGCGAGCACGGTTTCGCCGTCGGTGTCGAGGATGCTTAACTGCGTGTCCGTGGGATCGCCGTCTCCATCCGGGTCGTCGTCCATGATGACGGCGATCCGGACGGTGTCGGTGGCGCGGAAGCGGAAAAGATCTGTGTCGTTCAGACCCAGGGCGCCGGTGACGAGCGGCGCGGTGATCGTATTGGCCCGCACGGCGTCTCCGTTTGGCTCCGATTCCTCAACGCTGTCATCGGGATCGAGGACGGCCTGCTGCAGAAAATAGGTCGTGATCGTGTCATCGTCGCCGCTCTCCGTGACGCGATAAAAGACGTTGCCGGACTGCTCGACCGCCGCGCCGGCTACGGCGGAGGACGACTCATCCCCGGCTGGGGGACCGTCATCGTCGTTTTCGGCGACAAACTCTGCCTCATCATCGGCGAAAATACGGAGGAACGAATCGGCGCTCTCTTCCGACTCGCCCGCGTCGACAAAGGCAAAAATCAGGTCGCCCACGTCCGTGTCCGGGGTGCGCCAGAAGTCAACGTCGCCGACGGGATCGACTGACCCTCGCCCAAAGTTGCCCTGTGCCAGGACGTTCGCTGTTGCAAAGGTGCCATTCGGCTCCTGCTCGTCAACGAGACAGCCGACCAGGCCGGCCAGCGCCGCGCTGACGAAGCACATGCTTCGTCGTTTGCGGCGGGTACGTGAGCCTCTGTTTGACGGGACAGGGTATGCGGAGATTGGGATCGAGGACGCGTCTGGCAGAATTGCGGACATGACTTCCTCCCGATGGAGGACATGATCTGTCGCCGGCGTCCGGTCCTCCGACGCAACGAACGGCGATCGCGAGGTGCGGAGCATTATATGCGCGGTGGGGATCGCTATTCCCGGAGGAACTCGCCGAGGGCGGCCTGCCAGGGACGGGAGCGATGGCCGGTGTGGGCGATGAACTGGGTCATGTCGAGCACCGAGAACTTGGGGCGTTTCGCGGGACGGCCGAGCTGCTCGCTGGTGATGGTTTCGATGTTGGCGATGATGCCGGCATTGCGGAGGACTTCGCCGGCGTAGGCGTGCCAGGTACACGAGCCTTCGTTGGTGAAGTGGTACGTGCCTTTCACGTCGTGCTGCACAAGCTCGAGCAGGCCGAGGGCCAGATCGTTGACGTAAGTCGGCGAGCCGGTCTGATCCCCCACGATTCGCAGCGGCATTCCCGATTGAGCCCACTGGAGAACGGTGCGAGGAAAGCTGGCTCCGTCGCGCCCGAAGAGCCAGGCGGTGCGCACGATAACGGCGCGCGGGTGGTTCTGGCGCACCAGTTCCTCGCCCAGCCGCTTGGTGCGGCCGTAGGCGCACAGATGCTCGGGCGCGCCGGGCTCCGTATCTTCAGGGATGGGAGCGACGGCGTTTCCGTTGAAGACATAATCGGTGGAGATGTGGATCAGATCGGCGCCGATCGCGGCGGCGACGCAGGCGACGTGGCCGGCGCCATCGGCGTTGACGCTGCGGGCGTGGTCCTCGTGAGCCTCGCAGTCGTCGACCTTGGTGTAGGCGGCGCAGTTGATGACCAGGTCGGGGCGGAAGCCCTCCAAGGTTGATGCCACATGCTCGGCATTGGAAATATCCAGCTCATGGCGGCCGACGCCGACGATCTGCGCGCCGGTATTGAGCCGGAAGGTCTCCACGACGGCCGAGCCGAGGAGACCGTTCGCGCCGGTAATGAGCACCCGATTGCACTTCATGAGGACACACAGAACGAGAAATCGGCTGAAACCTATCCGCTATTTTAGAGGCGGAGGCCGGGTGTGTCTCGAAAAATCGGGAGAGTACATGTTTTGATGGATTTAGGCGCAACAGGGGCCACGGATGCTGTCAACTTGAATGGGAAACGGCCGGACTGAATTCAAGGGTCGGGTCTCCCTTCGGGCGGTGACCGCTTCCTGACGGGCGCGGCTCTGTTGAGCCGCTACGCCGGGCGCATGGCCGGGGGCCAGATGGTGCGGAGCGCGGCGAGGATGGTGCGAGAAGCAGCCGATTTGTTGAGGGTGTAGAAATGGATGCCCGGCGCCCCCCGCTGGAGCAGGTCGAAGCACTGGGCGGTGGCATAGGCGACGCCCTGGGAGAGGACGGCGTCGGGGTTGTCGGCGTGGCGCTCCATTTCGGTCATGAGCGTCTGGGGCAGCGTTGACCCGCACATCTCGGTAAAGCGGCGGATTTGCTCGACGTTGGTGATCGGCATGATGCCGGGAATGATCGGGACGGCGATGCCGGCCTTGCGGGCGCGGCCGACGAAGTTGAAGTAGAGGTCGTTATCGAAGAAAAGCTGGGTAATGAGGAAGTCTGCGCCGGCGTCAACCTTGCGGACGAGGTGTGCGAGATCGGCATTCAAATCGCGCAGGCCATCGAGGCCGCGGCACTCGACGTGCCCTTCCGGGTAGCACGCGGCGCCGAGGCCAAAGGTGAAGTTCGACCGGATGAAGCGGATCAGTTCGTCGGCGTAGGCGAAGCCGTCTTTCGGCGCCTCGAATTTTGTTTCGCCCTTGGGAGGATCGCCGCGGAGGGCGAGCACGTTTTCGATGCCGGCGTCGCGGAGGCGCTGTAGAACGCCCGCGATCTCGTCGCGCGAAGCGCCGACGCAGGTCAGGTGGGCCATGACGTCGATCGCGTGGCTCTTTTGAAATTCGGTGACGAGTTCAATGGTGCGGTCGCGAGTGGTTCCGCCGGCGCCGTAGGTCACGGAGACGAAAGTGGGGTTCAAGTCGCGCAGGGCCGCGACGGTCTCGCGGAGGTTCTGCACGCCCGCCTCGGTCTTGGGCGGAAAGAACTCGAAGGAGAAACATGGCCGGCCGGAAGAGAGCCGCTCGCGAATTCTCATGAACACCTATGCTGAATTATTCGGCTGGCGAAAGCTCGGTATTACTCCCAGTTCACGATGTCGTCGTCAGAACCACCGATTCCATCCGGACCAATGCTCCAGAGGTCGAACCCGTTGGTATTCCGAATACCTGGGGCCGTATATCGGTATTCCTGATTCCATGGATCTAGCAGATTGTCCCGACATGCAATGCACTGTCGCCATTTACCTCGAAGCTGCGCCTCGGGTGGGGATTCGTACAAATAAATCAACTTGGAAGGCCATTCCCCGCCGTAATGCCTGAACAGTTGTATCGCGCCCGAGAGCGGCCCATAAGGCCCGATGGCCGCGCGGGTCTGAGTTTCCTTCGTGCAAATGGTCCGCCCGGTGAGCACATATGTTGAGAACGTGGCGGTAAAGATACCCAGGCAGCAGGCGACCACCCATTGGGGGTATTTCTCGTTTTTCAAGAGCGGTCCTCGTTAGCCGCTTCTACACCGTTACTTGGCCTGCGCTGCTATGCCGAGCGTTTCTTCGCTTTTTTGTTGGCGCGATCAGTCTTCTTTTTCGCGAGCGGCGAATCAGGTGGAATCTTCGCGGCGAGGTATTTCTCGATCGCCGCTGTCACCTCGGGGGCGTCTGGCTTTATCGGGGCTTTGAAACGCTCGACCACTTCGCCCCTGCGATTGACCATGAACTTGGCGAAGTTCCAGTCGATTTCGCCGCCTTTGCCGTGAGCGGCCTTCAGATTGGTCAGGTATTTGTACAGGGCGCAGATGTCATCGCCCTTGACGGAGACCTTGGCGAACATGGGGAAGGTCACGAAGAACTTCGTGGTGCAGAACTGCTTGATCTTTTCGTTCGGGTCCGGCTCCTGCCTACCGAAGTTGTTGGCGGGGAACGCGAGAATGACGAAGCCCTGCTCTTCATATTTCTCATAGATGGCCTGCAACTGCTCGTACTGCGGCGTCAGTCCGCAATAGGTCGCGACGTTCACGATCATCACCACGTTGCCGTGGTATTTGCGGAGGTCCTGAGTCTTGCCGTCGATGTCCTTCATTTTGAAGCTCAGCGCGGGCATGGTGGGTTTCGCCTTCTTTTTCTTCTTGCTCTTCTTTGCACGCGGGGAATCGGGTTTGCGGCTTTGGTTTTTGGTTGGTTCGGGATCGGCCGCCATGCTCATCACGCCCGCGGTCGCGGTCGCCAGGACAATCAGAATAGACGCGATGGACCATCGTAACCGACTCGCATTTCTCATGGGATCTCCTCAATACCATTCAACCGCTCGACTTTTTCGCTCGCCGTTGATTATACGCAAATCTTGTCGTGGCGCTACCCCCGTTTTGGGGTATCCGCCGCTGGAGTCGTTTGACATTACTGGCGGGTGTCTGCGTTTCCCGGAGCCCTATCGGGCCGCGGCTGAACGGGACCATTTTCCAGAACCATAATCGTATTAGAACAACGCCCGTTGCCGGAATCGACTCGTTGAGTGTGGATTTTGACATTCCAGCGGTGCGTCAAATAGGCTTGCGAGCCATGAAGGCCGTCGCTGTCATTCCCGCGCGTTACGCGTCCTCTCGATTTCCGGGCAAGCCGCTCGCCCGGCAGACGGGAAAATATCTCATTCAGCACGTCGTCGAGCGCGTCTCCGCGGCGCGAAGCATCAGCGAGATTGTCGTTGCGACGGACGACCGCCGGATTTTTGACGCGGTGGTTTCGTTCGGTGGCCGGGCGGCAATGACGCGGGAGGATCACCCGAGCGGGACCGATCGGGTGGCCGAAGTGGCGGCGACGCTCGATGCCGAACTGATCGTGAACGTGCAGGGCGACGAGCCGGAGATCGATCCGGCGTCGATTGACCGGCTGGTGACACGAATGGCCAGTGATTCGCAAGTCCCGATCGGGACGCTGGCGTGTCCGTTTTCGGCCGATGCCGACCCGCGCGATTCAAACGCGGTGAAGGTGGTGGTGGATCAGCGCGGGCGGGCGCTCTATTTTTCGCGATCGCTGATTCCGTATCCGCGCGAATCCATGGGGGCGCCGGATTCGGCGGCTGATTGGCTGCTGCACGTGGGCATCTATGCGTATCGGCGCGATTTTCTGTTCACGCTGGCCGGCTTACCGCCGACGCCGCTCGAGCAAATCGAGAAGCTCGAGCAGCTTCGGGTTCTGGAGAACGGCTACCCGATCGCGGTGACGATCGTGAGTCACGCGGCGGCGGGGATCGACACGCCGGAGGATTATGCCGCGTTTGTGGCACGTTTAGCGCAGGCCTGAAAGGTCCGGGTGCGAACAGAACGAACCCGCCGCATTGACGGCTGATCGGATGACGGGAATTCGGGACTCTACTGCGCTCGCCGGGGCCCTGCCGGGTCGCGGCTAAATGAGATTTCCGGTTTCAACTATCGCCGCGGGCCTTGAAGCGATTTCTGCGCAGCAGTTCACCCAGGGTTCGTGGCGGAGCTGCGATGACCGGGACCACGGCCGGGGTCGGCGATATTCGCGAAAGGCTATTGGACGGGACTGGTGGTGGGCCAGAAGCAACGATCCGGGCGGCTTCGTTCTCCGACAGCTCGCTTTGCAAGCGCAGCTCGCGCCATTGGCGGTCGGCCACGATGCGGAGCGTGGCCGCGAGGGCGACGAGCACGAACATCAGCTCGATGTATTCCTCGTTATGGAAGAATCCGTGAATGCAGAATCCGAGCAGGCCCAGCAGGATGCCGCGGGCGCAGTGATAGACCCACTTCATCTCGCTCGGCAGCCGTCTCGCGCGGCGCATGAGGCGGAACATTCCGAACATGGCGCCGAAGATGATGGCGAGCCAGAGGGGACTGCCCAAGGCCCCCAGTTCGCTGAGATTCTGGAGAAAAATATTGTGCGCGGACTTTTCGCCGCCGCCGATCGCGTTCTTGGCGATCTCATAATTATTGAACCCGACGCCGATGAGCGGGCTTTCGAGAAAGAGCTGCCACGCCACCTGCCAGGTATAGAATCGCGACCGGGCGGACTGGTCCTCCGAGTAGGCAAAAATCGAATTGACGCGCTCCCAGATTTCCGGTCCGGACATGAATGCGACGACGGCGGCCACCAGTCCCACCGCAACGAGTGCTCTGACGCGGTAGCGGCTGCTCCAGGCCATGCAGGCGAGAATCACGCCGAACGCCATGAAGCCGGCCCGCGACCGCGAGCCGATGATGCCGAGGCAGATCAGCGCGGAGCACACGAGTAGAACCGTGCGCCATTTCGCGTGCTTTACCGTGAGGCCGTAGTAAAAGACCATCGGCAGCGACATCACGCTGGTGAGGGCGAAGAGATTATTGTCGTAGGTCTTGCCATAGACCTGATGCGGGCCGAGCACGATGACCTTCAGGCCGCCCTTGATCGCCCAGAAGGCGGTGGACAAGGCCACGACGAGAAACAGAATGCGAAAATGCCGCGGGCTGGTCACGAGGCCGGTGGTGAGGGCCGCGACCAGCAACACCTTGCAGAGCGCTCGAAACTGGTAGGAGCTGGTCTCGATCGAGTACGGCACCATGAGCCGCGTGAGGGCGATGTAGCCGATCAAGAGCGCAAATAGAATCAAGGCCCAGGTGGGTTGGACCGGGGCAGGGCGGTTGAGACGGGTCTCCAATCGCAACAAGCGTCCGGATTGGGGATCGCGACTCGGCGCGAGGTCGAAACGGCGCGCGCCGATGGCTACGGCGCCGATCACCAGCGGAATGCCGACGAGCATGGCATCCTGGAATTCGGGTTGCCAGCAGAGAAACTTGGGTTGCAGAAGCGATATGACGTAATAGACGCACAGGCCGATGAACGGGCGCGTGAAGATCACGGGCAAGAGTGCGACCAGAAGCGTGATGTAGAGGGCGAAGCGCATGGATCAGCTCTGGTGGACCAGGGACGACGGAAGGCGTGGGGATGCCGCGCATGGAGTACACGATTGCAGAGGTGTTTTTCGGCTCGCGAGCTCCTCAACGACTCTCGCCAGCGCCGCGCCTGCCGATCTCCACGTAAAGTGCTCGCGTGCACGGACGGCGGCGCGGGCGGCTAGTTCGCGTCGCGCTTCCGGCGAGGCCAGCAAATCGTCGATTGAAGCGGCGAGTGCGGCAGGTGCCGTGGAAGAGACGAGTCGGCCGCATTCACCGTCTTGAAAAATCTCGTTCGCCGCATTTCTCACCATTTGGCTATCGGCACGGAGCGCGACGCATGGCAGAGCGCAGGCCATCGCTTCGGCCAGCGCGCCGCCGAAGGATTCCCCCATGGACGGGAACACGAACAGGTCGGCGGCATGAAGATACGGCGAGACGTCCGTCTGGCGGCCCGCGAAAGACACTCGATCCGCGATTTGCAGTGAGTGAGCGAGCAATTCGAGGGAGTCTCGCAGGTTGCCGTCTCCGACGATCAAAAGGCGCGGGGCAGAGGTGCATCGGCCGACGGCGCGCAGCAGAAGCTCGACATTTTTCTCGGGTGATAAGCGCCCGGTCCATGCGATGACGAATTCGCCGTCGCGCGTGTTGAGGGACTTTCGGGCCTGCTCCCGTTGCGCGGGCGATGGCGGAAAGAATTCATCCTGATCCACGCCGCCGAGAATGGCGTGACATTTTTTCGGATCAACTCCGTAATGGTTGGTCACTAAGGTACGCGTGGTGGCGCTGTCGAACACGACCGCGTCAGCCCGGCGGAACGCGTCCCGTTCGTGCCGCCGCTTGAGCGACCGGTCGACCCGGAAAGGGATTTGCCGCAACATTGATAGACGTCCCCGCCGCATTTCATTGGCCGCATCGTGCAGGAGCGTTGTTCCGCCACAGACGAACATCGCTGGTTGGTTGGGAAACTTGATTTTGTAGCGGCCGATGGCCTCGGGCTGACACGAGATAAAGAGATCGTGGGCTGGTTCGATGCGATCAACGACGCGGCAAACGGTTGTCATTCGGGCGTGCTGTTGAAAGGACCAATGGACCGGCCTGCCCTCGGCCGCAGTGATTTCGCTGACCGGAATGCCTTCGATGGATTCGCCGGCGTCGGTTCGGCCTGCTCGCACGACAAATTGGACCTGATGGCCGCGGCGGACCACTTCTCGCGCGAGCTTCACCGCGCGGGTCGACAGGCCGCAACCGCAGCGATTGAGAACGGGCATGTGCCACAGAATTCTCATGTGGCCTTTCCGACAGCAGGCATGAGGCTGATATCGCCCGTATGCACCGAATTTGCGAGGCGGCGTCTGACCCGGCGGCGCACGGCCAGCGCATCAAGGACGTCGGCCAATTGGGACGCCTGCTCGTCGCGCGTGAATTGAGCAAGGACCCCAGGATCTCGGACCGGCGCCGATCGCCCAGCACTCCAGGCGTCAAACTGGGCGGCAATGGCGTGGGTCAACCCGGAAATATCTCCCTGGTGGACGACGGATGTCGAACCGGCGGCACGGAGAATGCCCTTCAGTGCCGTGCCGGGGTGGATCACTGCGATGACGTGCCGGCCGAACGCGAGATATTCGAAAATCTTGGCGGGGATGCAGAATCGTCCGGCATCGCCGGGCGGGGTCATGAGAAACAGTGCGTCGGCCGCGGACATCTCGCGGAGCGCGGCGCCGTGCGGCAGGTAGTTCAGTTCGCGGATGAAGCGGCGATCGTCATCGCCCATCAGCGGGCGTTGCCGCGCCGAAATACTTCCGGCGATTCGAAGCTCGAACATCTTGTCGACGTCGGGCCTCGATCCCGCGAAAGCGCGCAGAGCCTTCAAGAGCGGCTCGATCGTCTGGGCCTGATAAAAGGAACCGATGTATCCGAGTACGAACTTTCGCGGCTCTGGGTTTCGCGCACATTCGGTCGGCCGATCGTCGGGATCAAAGCCGTTGGGAATGACTTCGATCCGGTGGCGCAGCGGGAGCCCATGGCGCTCGACGAGTCGCTCGCGGAGATCGGAGCAGGTCACGAGGACTCGGTCGGCGCTCTCGCACGTCTGCTGCTCCAATGACTGCCGCCATTGCGACACTGCGGCCGCTTCGGAGTCGGTCGCGAAATTGTCCACGATGGGATCGCGGAGGTCGGCGATCCAGGGGAGTCCGTGCCCTCTCTTGATCCGCAGCCCGAGATTCTGAATACATTGCGGAGGCGACGTGGTCATGACCGCCTGAATTCCATGTCGGCGAATGATTCGCCGCGCCGCCCGGGCCGCCGCGCCGAGCCAGCGCATTTCAACTTCCGGAAGCGACGCGCGCTTCGTCCAGCGTTCGAGGCGCCAATACAGCCGGTCCTCCACGCGAGGCTTTTCAGCCGGGCCGACATCGCCGTGATGATTGGATCGCCAGGCAGTCGGCATCAAGCGTCCGAGGCGTGCCGCAACGCCGCCTGGCTCCCAACCCTTGACGCGGTGGATGACGGTTTCATCGCCGGCGTCTTTCAGGAGAGCCGGATCCATCAGCGGATAATGCAAGTGACCCGCCGTGAGGACGTGCGCCCTCCAGCCGTGCCGCGGCAAATACTTGGCAAATTTCAGGACGCGCTGCACGCCGCTGCCGCCAAAGGGCGGAAAATGATAGGCCACCAGGAGCATGTTTCGTAATGCCATCGATTAAACCAGATGATTGCGAACCAACTCGCGAACGCGCCAGGGCCAGGGGGATTCACGCAGGGATTTTTCGAGAACGCGAGCGAGGGTGCGCTTGACCCGCCAGCGCGCATTCGGGGTTCGATTTACTTGTCCCTCGCGGTTCATTCCGATGGTTCGCAGGGCGTGGCTCACCCCGGCTTCGACGTGTTCGAGCGAGGGCTGCCATCCGACTTCGTCGTAGATGCACGGCGTGCCGAGCGGGTTCCAGACGGTCTCGTATCGCTGACGGTTTGTAATGGCCATGCTCGTCCAGCGCGATTCGGGGCCGCTGCCCCAGACGTAATGCGGGCACTGACATAGACTTGCCAGGTGAAGCCCGCCGGTGGAGGCGCCGACCGCCAAGCGCGCCGTCGAGAATTGCTGGACCGCGCGATCCAGTCTCGGTTGTTGAAACGCGACACGAAGACCCCGCGATTCAAGCCGCCGGGCCAGTGAAATCCACCACTGCTCCGGCCGATTTCTCTCCGCGGCCTGCTCGCGCACGCGGGAAACGAGGACGATATCCGTGGTGATTTTTTGGGGTGTGCCAAGAGATACAAATCGCTGATGCGCGGCAGACGTCGGGTGCAGCGCCGATCGGAATCCCGGCATCAGCCAGTCCGCACCGGTCGAATCGATCGCGCACAAATCCAGTATCGTTTTCGTATGGCCGCGCACGGCACCTGCCAGTTCATCCGGGTCCATCGCCCTACCGTCAACGGTCAAACGATGATCGTCGTTGGCGACGCCGGGCCAGGGGACATTCGGCATCGGACAAAAGCGAACATTCCGGCGTTCAATCAAATCTCGATAGAGCGCGCGTCGATCCGGCGGGGCGCAGATGATCGCGCGGGCCGGCCGGCGACGTTCGATTTCCCACCGCACGCGGCCCTGCCAGTTCATCAACTCCCAGCCGAACTCGCCGACGTAGGGGGCGACGATCAGCGTGTCAGACTTCGGCATCGCGCGGCTCCTCGGGGCGGAGTACTTGGGCGTTGGCGGGCCACGATTCGATCATCTTTTCGAATTCGAGCTGAGATTCGCATGGCGCGGGCTTGCGACTCAGATCGCGCGGATCGACGACGCCCGCATTGACGCGTCGCCGCATATCGACGATGGCACGGTGGCCGGTCTCGACCGCGAGCCGCCGCGTGGTGTCGTCGTAGTGACGCTTCAGGCCAAAGGGGTACGCGAAGGCGATCGGCGGACGGCCGGTGATTTCCTGCAGGCGGCGCCTGGCGATGCCGATCTCGGCCATTTGGCGGGCCGTCGAAAGCGCCGAGAGCACCGGATGCGTATCGGTATGATTGCCGAATTCCACGAAGTCGGGGTCGGTGCGGGCCATGTCTTCGGGGGATACGTACAGCTTGTGCTCGAAGGCCAATTCGGGACCGCTCGTGCCGATGCTTTTTAGCGCATCTTCCAGTAGAAGCGGAATCGCGGCCGTGTAGTTCTGGCGGACGTAGTCGTGCAACGTGTCGCCGTGATTCTGGTTCGTCCAACCGTGCTTTTTGAGCAGCGACCAAACCGGGTCCGCGTGCCCTTCCGATTCGAGCCAGGCCAGCTTGTGTTGCCAGAGCAAATCGCGATTGCCAATCGTCGACGTCACCGGAAAGACCGTCATCGGAAGGCGGCGGCGATACAGGATCGGCATCGCCTTTGAGAGGCAGTCGGCGTAGCCGTCGTCAAACGTGAGGACCACGGCGCGGCGCGCCTTTTCGCCGCGCTCGAGTGACTCGACCAACTCGCGCATTGAAATGACGTGGTAATGCCTTGCGAGATAATCAATTTCCCGCTCGAAATCCTCCGGATCGTGGCGCAATCCCCGAGCGGCCGTAAACAGGCTCGGCTCGCACGAGATGCTGTGGTATGTCAGGATCGTGACGCATTCGTCGTTGTAACGACGCCGCAAGCCCCGAACGACACGGCCGGGCCAGCGGTCGAATGTCCTGTCCAGAATCATCGTACGCATCGTATGTTTCCCTTCGTGCCAAGCCGCGGGCGGGCGATGGCTGAAAGAATCCACGCCAAACGCCGGGCCTGGAAGCGCCGTGTCAGCGGCCTGAGCGATTCGGCCGAACGCTCGATTTGCACGGCGCCCGCGAGCCAGCGGCCGTACCAGTGCGCCATCGCCGCGGCGATCGCATCGACGTCGTTCGGATGGCAGATCGAAACTCCGTCGAACCGGGCGAGCAAGCGTGCCGCAGCACCGCCAGGCGGGATGACCGCGAGGATCGACCTGCCGCTGCCCAGGCACTCGTATACTTTTGCCGTCGTATCCCCGTCGCTTCCCGCGATATCGGGAAGGATGATCACGTTCAGATCGGCGGCAGCCGTCGCGCGAAGCGCCGCGGCGTGCGAAACTTCGCCGAGATGCTGGACGGTTCCACCGACCGGAAATCGTTCGAGCGCCGCGCGATGCGGGCCGACCCGGCCGAGAAAGTCGAAGCGCGCGTGGCGAGCGCTGTCCGGAACGCTCTTCAGAAAACGCTCAAATGCGGCCAGCACTGCATCGGGCCGCCGCGTTTCATAGAGCGAGCCTGCGTATACAATTCTAAAATTCGATTCGCAAGTTTGTGTCGGGCCGAGGGCCGAGAAATCGGCGGGGTCGAAACCGTTCTCCACGGTGGCGAATTTATCTGC
>Ga0190265_10001464_pt1 | contig 15569 bp, 4 predicted proteins | sample Popmic124T_FD_133135 | JGI IMG/M metagenome (GOLD analysis project Ga0190265, IMG submission 133135) | Populus adjacent soil microbial communities from riparian zone of Indian Creek, Utah, USA - 124 T | ecosystem: Environmental > Terrestrial > Soil > Riparian zone | place: USA: Utah | collected...
GGCATCGAGCGATCGCAGCAGGTTGGGCACGGCGTTGACGAACGGTTCGAAGCGAAACTCGAAGACATTCGCGGCGTGGCTCAGCGCCGAGATCATCGGGAGCGCACCCGTTTGGCCTGGAACGTAAGCGCCGTTCACGTGACGGTGAACTGCGAACTTGTGTCCTGCGGTGAGTTGTCCGCCGATCGCCGGGCGTGAGAAGATCATGAAGTCGTTGTTGCCGATGCCGATGCCGCCGAAAAATATTTCCCCTTCGGCGGGAGCAAACGTCTGCACCACGGTTGGAGCGTTCGTGCCATCGAAGTCATAGACGCGCGCCAGTTGGCTGCGATCCACGATGGCGAAGAACTTGTGCCGAATTTCACCTGGTTGCGCACCGGGGAGCGCGGCGACGAACTCAAGCGCATGGCCCATCTGGAAGGTGCTGAGCGCGCCAAAAGTGAAAGTGCCGGGAACAGGCTCCTGCACCGCGCTGACCAGGAGATTGCTCTCGCCGGGGCGGTAAAAAAGAAACCGGCTCAACGCGGTCCCGCCAAAGTTGCCATAAAGAAATTCGCTGCCGCGCGGCAGGCCGGCAAGACTGATGATGTTCTGCATCACGCCTGACGCGAAGCTCAGTCCGCGAAAGGTGTCGGTCACGCCGCCGCGTTCCATGACGCCGACGATTTGAGGATCGTTGAGCTTCAGCACGACGGCGTTGCCGTGCTCGAAACTGATCATTACCTCGTCCTGAATCTCTGGAAAGCTCGCTCCGCCGGTGTTGCGCAGCGTGGTGAAGCGATTTGGCGCGCCGGAATTCAGGATGCTAGTGATGAAGAAATCCTCGTGCGCAGTGTTGCCGACGCCGCCGATGTCCGTGGCCACGACGACATTCGGTCCAATTGACGGAAGGAAGACGGACACGGGCACGCCACTCGCGCCGGGAGTGAGATCGAAGATGTTGATGCGATTAATGTCCGGCGAAGTGACGGCGAGCGCAAAACGATTGGGATCGAGCAGATGTCCGATCGTTGCGCCGGAAACGTTTGTGGTGCCGATGGAACGTGGCGCAGTCCAGGTGAAATTGCCTGAAGCGTCCTGTATTCCGCTCATATAAGCGCCGGCGCGAATCATGCCCACATCGCCGCGTCCGTCTCCATCGACATCTCCCGCCCACGAGGCGCTTCCATCAACGCCGTCGAATTTGGCGAACCAGGCGGCGCGCATGTTGAGCGTAACGCTCAGCAGCACGGCACTGAGAGTGATCGTGACGGGAAACGAACGCGCAATGCCCGCCCTCAGTTTCTTTACGCTGGAGAGAATCCTCTTCACGGCGTCACCTCCACTTCATTGGTCGGAATCACTTCGGCGATTTCCATTGAGCGCGCGGCGAAGCGCACCAGCACATAGCGATACCTCGCCCCCACGATCACCGGTTGAGTGTCGAGGAGGTAAATGCCACGCGGTCCGCTCAAAGGAGTTGGCGAATTATCCGGAAATACGCGGATGAACGGGTCGTGAATTACGGTCGAATTGCCGACGCCCGGCACGACCGCCTGCTCGTAGGCGATCTGTTCCATGAGCGGCGTCACTTGCGTCACATCACCAGAGACATCCGGGAAGGCGTCGTTCGCCACCTGAAAACGGTACAACGCCGCGGGGAACAAACTCTCGCCGGTGCGCGCGTGCGTGTAGAGCCGTTGGACCGGATCGGTATTGCCTGGGACGAAGTCGGGCGAATTCGGCTGCGGCGTTTGGGACAACGGACCCACTTGCCCGATTCTCACGCCCAGACCTTCGAATCGACGCAGGGTCGGAAACGAGTTCGTGGTAAACACGCGCGCGAGGAGACCGGGAAAATTCGTGACGGTGATCGGCGGCAACGTGCGGTCGGGCCACGGCACGTTGATCACTGGGGCGTTGGTCGTGTTCCAGATGAATTGCTCCGCGTTGCTGAACGGGCCGAGGCTGCCGTCCTTGCCCACGGCGCGCACCAGCACGGTGTAAGTGTTGCCCAGCAGAATGCGCGACGGAGCGCCGAACATTGGACCCGCGCCGAATCGCGGCCCGAGGCGCGGCGTGCGATAGGAGATGAACTGTGGTTCGTCGTCCGGGCCGGGCAGCTCGAAGGCAAGTCCGAACTCGGTCGAGTTCGTGCTCACCAGAAACGGCGATGGGTTCAGCGCCGGGGCATGCGGATTGCCGCCGATCCAAACCTCGAAGCGCTCCACGCCGGGCGCGGGACAAAACCACTCGATGCCCATCAGCGCATTCGTGGAAGTGCCCAAGGCAACGAGGGGCTTCAGCATCGGCGTCGGGAGCGGATTCTTTGGCGCAGTCTGTACGCAGCCGACGCGTTCCATCGGGCCGGCGTTGCCGTGCTCGTCGAGTAGCTGCACGTAGTAACAAATCTCCGCGCCATTGGCCGGCATACCGTCATCGCAGCATTGCACCTGCGTTAGAGCGGGAAACGCCGCTTCGCCCTGGGACCACATCGTCAACGAACCGCCATCGACGCGACGGTAGAGTCGATATTCTCTCGTGCTCGCCGTGAGAAACGCCGTGACGCAGATATTGCTCACGCCGCCGCTACCGTCGGGCGGAGTCGGATCGTGAGTGTCGCAGGCGCGGCCCGCGACGGTGCTGGTGGTCTGCATGTCGGCGAGAAAATTCACCTGGCGAATCTGCTGCGCATTCGATGGATGAATCACCGCGCCGGACGACGCCTCGTTGGAAACCTTTCCGTTGCCGGCTCCGAATCGGCAGAAGAACACCGCTGGATTTCCCGTGCCGACATTCGTTGTCGCGATCAAAACCTCGAACCTCACGTCGTAATCCGCCGCTTGCGGTTTCAGCAGGAGATACTTCCCGCCTGCGGCCGTCCACGCTGGCGTGTTTCCGAATTGGAGCGACTCCGTTCGGAATTGCACCCACGCCGCGTCGCCGGGCACTCGGCAAACCAGCCGGTATCGATGGAAGTTCGTATTGGGTGACGAATTCGGAATCAAACTGGTCGGCGGCACGAACTCCACCACCGGCCGCGTGCAGGCAATCGTGATGCGCCCGCCGCCGCGTTCCGGCCCGGTGCGATCGCGCAACACACCGAAAGCCGGCGCGCTGTGCAACGAGCGGTTCGCGCCCGGCGCGCAGACGCCCGCGTCCACGGCGATGACCGTGTACCAGAACGTTCTCCCGGCGTCGGTGGTGATGTGTGGCGCACCCGGCCCGTTATCGAGATAGCTGTTGGTCGGCGATCCGGGCAGGTGCGCGATGGGACCGGCGATGCGGTTGAAATTGAAATCCGCCGCGTGCGCGTGCATCTGCGTGATGCTCGTCCAGCGATAGATGTAGTAAGCCGTCGTGGTTTCCGTGCCGCTGTTGTCGTTCTGGTTCCAGTTCACGCGCAGGCGCTGATCGGATGTTTCGGTGTTCCCGTTGTAAGCATAGTGGTTCGCCACGCGCACGGAACGCGGCGGCTGCGGTGGCAGGCGATCGCAAACGGTGACTGGCGTTCCCCGCGACACGAGTCCATCGCGCCCGAGCAGGTCGCGCGCGGTGACGAAGTAATAGAACTGCGCGCCGTTGGTGTAGATGGCTTGCGGCAAGACGCTGGCGGGATTGAAGCGGTCGTTGTCGTCGGCGAAGAAACGAAGCGTCGGGAAATTCACGAAATCGTTCACGTCCACGACGCTGAAGTCCGGCTCGGCAATCACGGGCGCGTTGTTGAGGCGATGCACGTTCGGATTTGCGTTCGCGAGACTCAGCAACGTGGCGGTTGCGGGAGGAACCGCGTCGTAGTTGTTCGCCTCGGCGAAGGCGCGCGTCATGCGATAAACGTTGTAGCCGACCTGAAGCAACGAGAGCCGCCGCAACGGATCGGGCGTGGCCCAGCGCATCCGCACGCTCAAGTGACCTTGCGCCGTGATGTCCGGCACTTCCACCGGCTGCCCCGGCGCGGGCAAGACGGTCGGCTGGCCCGCCGTGGCGGTGACGCGGCCAATAACACCGAGATCCTGATCGCTCGTCATGTCGTAAAGGCGCAGCTCGAACGTGGTTTTCGTCCCGACTGGACCGGGAATCTGTTGCGCGTGGGCAAAGCCGAGACACATGGCCACGCCCGGATGCCGTCGCGCGAGGAGCAGCAGGTTCTGCAAATGATTCGGGTCGCCGAGCGAACCCTGAATCACGGCCGAAAGTTTTTGCGGCAGTGTGATCGTGCCGGCGGGCATGAGTCCCTCGAACAGCGTGTCGGTGGTGGCTTCGAGTTCCACGAGGCTTTGGCCGACGTTCGCCGCGCGATTGAGCAACGGCTGAATCGTGACCGGATCAACCTGCAAACCGATGATGGCCTGGCGCTGGTAAAGGTCCGTCGAGTTCGCATCGCCGGGCTTGCTGTACACCGCAACCATTCGCGCGGGATCGATGGGGGCATCGACCTGTTGCCAAAGCAGCCACGCCCACTGGCGACCCTGCGCGTCACCGTAACTGGTGGCGGCGAGGGAGAGTTGTTTGAGGTTGTTGGCCTGAGCGAGTGCGGAAGGCGCCATCGTGAGCAAAAGTGAGAGCAGAAGGAACACGACGGAGAACCCGGGCCAAGGAACTGATTTCAGGTGCGCGACACTCAAGACCCAATTCAGTTGCGGGCCACGGAGCGCGGCTGTGTGCGAAGCACCAGCCGCAGGACGGTCGAACCGCGGGAGACACGGGATTTGTTTCCACACGCCAGCCAGTGCGCGGCTGCTGCGGCTGGTCGAGGGCGACACAGCCGCGCTCCGTTCGGCTTCGCGCTCCGCAGTATCGCGGTTTTGCAACCGGCGGGCCGTCGTTAAACTTTGATTCACCTTCATACTCAATGCTCGAACTTCCATTTCCGGTTCTTGTAGAGCAGCGCGGCGGACTTCGATCCTTTGAGGCAAATCGGGCACGGGCCGATGCTGCCGGTGAGTTTGCCGACAGCCTTGATCGTGAGTCCGTCCACTAACTGGTCGGCCAGGCTGGCGACGCCGCCGTCGGTCAGGTCGGGAATTTCCACTTTGGCGATGCCGGTCAGTTCGCCTTTGAAGCTGAGGATGCAGAGCAGATCGCCGCTGACGCCGTATTTGATTTTTCCAATCGCAGTCGGTCCTTCCACGAAAAAGCCGGCGCCCATTCCGAAGCCGCCCGCGAGATTGAAGAAGCACGATGATGGAATGCCGATCAGTTCATTGATCGGAAACCAGATTTCGCCATACGTGTAGGCGCCCGTGAACGGCGGCGGGCCAAGCGCGCTCCCGACGTGCGGATCCCACAGTTTGATCGGATCGATGGAACAGGCGCGACCGAAGAACGCGCCCCCGAAGATTTCATACTTGTTGAGCCGGAATCCGCCGCCGCCGCTGATGTAGGCTTCGTTCACGCCGAAGCCGAGCGCCGCGCCGAGATAGGTGATTTCAAACGCCTGGAAATTCAGGCTGCCCGCCAGTTCGAAACTTCCCGCGACTCCCAGCACGGGAACGCCCGGGCCATCGCCGAACGTGAACTTCGTCTCCGCATTCACGTTCAGGCCGGGGCCAAACCAATCGAGAGCCGCGCTCGCGCCGAGCGTGACTTCCGTGGCCGTGCCAGCGCCGTAATCGCAGCCATTGTTGCCCTCCGAGTCGAGTTCCTTGATGCGCAACCACGCGGCGAACTCCATGTCGTCGGGAACACTGAGGCGCGCGTGAACGTCAATCCGCAGTTCGTTCAATGAGTCGCCGTTGATGTGCGCGTAACCGTTGATCTCCGCCGCCAACGGCGAGCCGCCGAAACCGCCGAGAAATTCCTGGAACTCGCTCCCGATGTTGGCTGCGGTCTGCGTGATGACGTCGCGAATCACGTCGTTGACCGTGCGGAAGAGCGAATCGGACGCTTCGCGCAAGAGCGCGTTCTCGTCGTAGAGCCGCTGTTTGAGAATGCTCTGAAGGTCCGCGGCCACTTGCGCTCCGTGAAATTGATCTTCGAGTTCCTGGCGCAACCGTGCTTTGAACTCGGCCTCCGTGAAATCATCGAACGGCAGATCGACGGTGTAATCGATGCCGAGAACGAAGTCGCCGAAGGCACCGGTAATCGCGGGCGCGAACGCATTGATCTCGGCGGAGCCCGCGACTGAGGCGAGTTTGTCCTGCAATTCGCTGCCAAGGCCGTTCGGCGTGGCGATGTCGAGACGCGTGTTCTGGAAAGTCTCCTTCAGTCCTGCGTGCGCGATCTCGAGAGTTTCGATGGCCACAGCATTTTCTCCGAGGAGCGCCAGGACCAACTCGGAGGCGAACCCGGCGAGATAATCAGGGGCGATTTGCGCCACCAGTTCCTGCGCGAGGGTCGCCGCGATATTGAGATGTCCGTTCCCGTCTGGCTCGCCGATTTGCCGCAGGAGATCGACCGCGGTCTCGACGTGGCCGAGATGATTCGTCACCCGCTGCATCAGGCCGGGATCGCCCGGGCCGTTCCCAGCGAGGTTGATGAGGCGGCTTTTGAGGCTGTGCGGCTGGACTCCTTCGATGGCCGTCTGCGCGAGGACTCCGGCCTCATCAAGAAAATCATTGAGCGTCGGCTCCGTGTTGTACGCGCTTTGCAAATCGCCATAGAGCGTGTCGATGCGCGGCTGAATCACGGTGTCGAACACCTGTTCGTACAACTCGTGCTGGTCCGTCGCGAGCAACTGGTCCAGCCGGCCGAGTCCGTCTGAAATCGCTTGCTGCGCCGGCGCACCGAGGGCGTTGGCCACAGCGGTGGAAACGCCCGTCGCTTCGTCAATGGCGTTGAAGGCCATGCTGACGAGATTCGCCGTGGGCAACACGTCGAACTGCGCGCCGAAAGTCAGTTCGGCGTGCTCGGCGCTGAGGAACTTCGCTTCGTTCTCGGTGCGCAGAACGAGGAAATTATCCTCCTTCGGTTCGATGGAACGGAACGAGCGCGTGATGGGCGACCAATGCAGCGGGTAATCGAAGTTGATCACGCCCAGCCAGGTCCGCTGCGCGCGCACATGATATTCCTCGCTGTCGAAGTTGCGGTATTGTTCGGGCGTAAGATTCGCGGGCGTGGAGGCGAAGCCGCGGTTCCCTTCGTCAAAGTAATCCGCCGTGAAAAAATTTCGCCCGTCGATTTGCCAGCCGTGATTGTCCCCGCCGTCCGCGCGCGGCCAGCCGCCCATGAGATAGACGAACGCGGTCATCACGTTCGTGTGCGCCGCGGTGTGGATGTGCGCCTTGATGTCCTCGAAGAACGGCACATCCACCTTCGCAGAAATGTTCACCCAGCCCGCGGGCGGCTGGTTCTGCGGCACGGGATGGTCGGCGTAGTGGTTGAGATAGGCGTCGCCGACGGGATTCAGAGAATAGGATTCATTCGCGGCGCCGCGCAGACTGATCGTGCTGGGCAACTTCAAACGCGAATCAATCCCCTCCAATCCGATCGAGCGCGAAATCAAATTGCCATCGGGCAGAAATCCCCATTCACCCGCGAGCGTCTCCGGCACGAGCGCGATGCGTGTGTCGATGCCGAGAATCAAGTAGGCGCTCGTCACGTTGCAGAGTTCGTCCGGGTCGCGTTGGAACCGGATGGCGCGCGTGTGAAACGTCGAGTCCCAGTAGGCGAGATGGTTCGTCACGTCGTTGGGCGAAACCTCCGGGCTCTCCAGTCCGCCGAGACAGTTGAGTTGCAGTTGCTCGAAGGCCTGCGCGAACGCCGACGGATACGGCAACGTGATCGAGCCTTCGATGAGCGAGTCGTGCGGCTGGCTGTCGAGGAAGTTCAGGCCGAAGTTGTCGAGCTGAAATGAGTAGCCGTAGAGCGTCATCGACGCGGGGAACGTTCCCGGCACCGCATCGTGAATGCCGCTCACGCCTCCGAGCCGGACGTAATACTTCGAGATGCCCTTGAGTTGATACGTGCCGGTGGGTTGCCCGGCGAGAATGCTCTCCGCCTGCCGCGCGGAGTCGGTTCCGACCGCGAAGTTGAGTCCCGCGTAATCGGCGAAACCCGCTTCATAACGCTGCTCGTTGAGCGTGCCGGGAAGATCGGGCCGTTCGAGATAGCTCGTGTTCGTGGAAGCGACGCCGGTGAAAAGCAGTGCCGCGGCGCGCGACGATTGCGGCAACGTCACCTGGTCGCCGCGCATGAATCCGCCCGGCATGTGAAAGTTGCCCGCCGCAAACGTGAACGCTTCGTGCGCGTAATCGTCGAGCGACGGAATGCGGCCCCATTGCACACGATGCGCCGCCAGCAGCGTGCCGCCCGCGAGCAGTCCGCCGTCGCGCGTGAACACCAGTTCGTTGTCCGCGGGAATCAGCGCTGGAGCGTTCACAAACACGCCTTCGTCGCAACCCGGACAATCCGTCTGATAACGAACGAGCGCGGCGGAAACTCCGCTGAGCTGGCTGTCCGCCGAAATCACATTGTCATTCGTCACGCGCATCGAGCCGTTGCCGGTCCAGAGGATCGCCGTGTCGTACGGGAAGTGCGTGCGGAAATCGCCGGGGCCGAATCCCACGTGGAGCGCCAGCAACGCTTCGCAGTTCGTGCCGGCGCGCACGGCCACCGGCGCCGTTACGGTGTTCGCATGCCGAAAATATTTTTCGTTCGAGCGTTTGACGGCGCCTTGTGAGTTGTCGAGCACCGGCGCGGCGGCGTCGAGCGTCGCGTATTCATCCTGCCGCACGTAATGGATGCCGGCGCCGGTGGTGTTTAGATCGAAACGGCCTTGCGCGATTCGCCAGACCATCGACGAAGCTTCGATCCAGAGTGGCTTCGTCTCTTCCGCGCAGAAGAAGCTGCCGCCGGGCGCGTAAGTCAGATCGGCGGCGGGGTGCAATTGTGAGTCGAGCGCGACGTTGTTGAATGTGATTCTAGAATTGAGGAAATGCCCGTTCGTGTCGAAACGGTAACCGAATCCGGTCGGCAGCGTCACTCGCACTCCCGTGCGCAATCCCGTCGGCGTCAGCGTCGCGGGTCCAATGCGTTCCATGCGCACGTCCGCAACCTTCTCCTCCTCGCCGACTGGAATGTCCACCGGGACTAACCCCGCCGAGAGTTCCGCGTTGCCGTTGCTGCGCAACCGCACCGAGAGATCGGTGCCGTCGCCGTAAGTGTAGGCCGGGTTCCCAACGATGAAGCCGCTGTCGTTATCCACGCCGAGCAGCGTGTTCACGTGCGAACCAGCGACGGTCGAAATGATTGCCGGATCGTTGTCGATGCTGGTGAAAGTTGTTTCGACCGTGCCAAACAACAAAGTGCCGTTGAAGTGCAGAAGCCGTTGCCCGGATGTGGAGACCGAATTCCCCGTGACGATCAGCGGCGGAGCATTGGTGTTTTCCGTGTGCGCGATCGTCACAACGAGACGATAAGTGTTGTTCACCGAGTCGAGTTGCACGCCGCTCGCGGGTTGAATGTTGACGACGCGGCTGTCGGACAACACGCGCGGCACAATCGGATTGCTGGGCGGAGGCGCGTCGTATTTGAAGACGAGGTCCGTGAAGTTCGTTTCGTTCACGGCCAGTGGAATGACGGTGTCGGTGGCAGCATTGCGAAGTTCAAACGTGAGGCGTAGAGGAATCGCGTCCGACGGCGTGTGCGTCCCCATGAAGTTGTCGTAACGCCGAATTGTGTAATCCACCTGCGCCTGGAACGTGCGCTTGTCCGGGTCGGTGTTGACGGCGTAGATGCGAGTGAACGATGCGCCGTCCAGCGACGCGATGACGTTGAACCCGGGATCGTTGCTGACGAGGTTCGTGAAGTGGTAATAGCTGCGCGGCCCGTCCGTGGCCGAATCGCCGGTGAAGGTCCCGTTGATTTGGAACAGCCGAAGTTCAACCGTGTACTGGGTGTTGGCATTCAGGCGCGTGGCCGGGCGGATGGACGCCAGGTCCTGATCGATGAACGCGCTGCTCGCTGGGAGAACGGTCGTGTTGGTGATGTTGTAAGTGTAGCCGCTGTTTGTCTGCGTGCCCGTGGCAGCGTTGTAGATCGGATGCGGCTGGTCGCCGGCATCGAGCAACCGATAGCTGAGGTAGTAACTCACGACGGCAGCGCCGGCGCTGGAGTTGCCCACGCGCACATCGCTGTCCACGAGCAAACTTTCGCGATTGTAAGAAACGTTGTTGGTCGGCCCATCCGCGGCGATGACGAACCCGGTGTAATTCGTGATCGCCATCGACAAAATGTCGTAACTGATCTGGGCGTGCGCGGCTCGGGGAAGGAAAGCGGCGAGCGCGAGAACGAAGATTATGCTCCAGAGTCCTTGGCATCTTTGCGAATTTTTCGCAGAGACTCCTTGTTCAGTCGTTTTCATCGCACTCAATTCCGTCGAGCCACTTCCGCAGCACAATTACTTCATTAAGAATCGTCCGGTGAGTGTGACTGGAAATCGTGGACCCACGGTCTGTATTCTCCTGGGAACACAGCCTGCTTTTTCTCAAAATGAAAGAGAGAGCACGATTTGCGGATTGCGGGGAAGCGCGGCCTGCGTATCCTCGACAGGCTGCGGGAGAAAAGGTCACCGATGAACACGCTGGAAATAGTCCGGGAACCAATTTTTGCGACGACGCATTGGAGCGTCGTGGTCCAGGCGGGCCGGCCTGATTCTCCTGAGGCAGCGCGCGCGTTGGCCGAGCTGTGCGGCGTTTATTGGTATCCGCTTTACGCCTACGTCCGGCGCCAGGGCTTCGACGTGCCGGCGGCGCAAGACCTCACGCAGGATTTCTTCGCCAAGCTGCTCGAGAAAAACTACGTCGGTATCGCCGACCGCAAGCGTGGCAAATTCCGCTGGTTCCTGCTCACGGCCTTCAAATGCTTTCTCGCCAACGAATGGGACCGCGCCCGCGCCCAAAAGCGCGGCGGCGGCGCGAGGGCTTTGTCGTTCGACGAGATGACCGCCGAGGAACGTTACCGTCACGAACCGGCGGACGTGCTCACCGCCGACCAGATTTACGATCGCCGCTGGGCGCTCGACCTGCTCGACCGCGCCCGCCGTCGTTTGCGCGAAGAATACGAGGTCGCCGGCAAGGCCGAACGCCTGACGCATCTTGAACCCTTTCTTTCTGGCGAGACTTCACCGAACCACTACGCGCAAGCTGCGCTTCAACTCGGATTGAGCGAAGCCGCCGTCCGGCAAGAAGCCCACCGATTCAAAAAGCGTTTCGGCCAACTGCTCCGCGAAGAAGTGGCCCGGACTGTCGCGCAACCCGATGAAGTGGCGGAGGAACTGCGCTACCTCATTGACGTGGTGTGCCGCTGGGGCGGGATGGGGTGAAGCGCCGAACGGGAAACAGCGAAGAATCAAATCCAATTCTGTTATACGGGCCGCGATTTTCTTAATCTGTTGCTAGAGACGATCATCGAACTTCGGCATGACGGACGATAAACGATTCTGTCCCACTTGCGGACTCGCCCTCGCGCCGGGCGATTCCAGCCAGGAGTGTCCCCATTGCCTGTTCCGGCTCGCCCTGACCGCTGAGGAGGAAACCGACTTTCTCGAACGCCAGGCGAAGGAGACCCCGCCGCTTCCGTCCGGTCTCCGCACGCGCTTCTTCGCCGACTACGAGATCCTCGAAGAAATCGCCCGTGGCGGCATGGGGGTCATCTACAAAGCCCGCCAGCTCAGCCTGAACCGCTTCGTGGCGTTGAAGATGATTCAGGCCAGCCACCTCTTCTCATCCGAAGCGCGCTTGCGTTTCCGCATGGAAGTCGAGGCGGTTGCCCAGTTAAACCACCCGCACATCGTGCCTCTCTATGAAAGCGGCGAGCACGATGGCACGCACTTCTTCACCATGCGCCTCGTCGAAGGCGGCAACCTGGCCCAGGGAATGATGAAGGAGGAAAGCGGGGGAAAGAAGGGAGCGCCCGATCGCCGCCGGCCTTTCCTGCATTGCTCACTCACACTGGCTCAGTTCATCCGAATCATCCGCGCCGTCCACTACGCGCACCAGCGCGGCGTGTTGCACCGCGACCTCAAGCCGTCGAACATCCTCCTCGACGCGCAGGGCGAACCGCACGTCGCGGATTTTGGGCTGGCCAAGATGCTCGCGCGCGAAAGCGGGTTCACGTTCACGGAATCGATCCTCGGCTCGCCGAACTACATGGCGCCCGAACAAGCCTCGGGCCACTCGGTCCAGGTCACCGTGGCCGTGGACGTGTATGGCCTCGGCGCGATTCTCTACGAACTGCTCACCGGCCAGCCACCGTTCAAGGCCGCCACGCCCATCGAGACCATTCGCAAGGTCTGCGACGAAGAACCGATCCCGCCGCACAAGCTCAACCACGCGCTGGACGCTGAACTCGAAACCATCTGCCTCAAATGCCTGCGCAAGGATCCCGGCGCCCGCTACGCTTCCGCCGAGGAACTGGCCACCGATCTCGAGCGCTGGCTCGAAGGCAGGCCCATCCTCGCCCGCCCGGTCGGTCGCTTCGAACAAGCCTGGCGCTGGTGCAAGCGCCAGCCCGCGCTGGCGTCGGCCCTCGCGATGTCCGTTCTGCTGCTGCTCGCGCTCGCCATCGGCACGGGCATCGCCGGCGTGCGCATCCACCGCGCCGAACTGGAGGCCGTCGGCAACTTGCGCGAGTCGCTCCTCGGCCAGGCGCGTGTGCTCCGCGCCGACGAGGAAATGGGGCAGCGCACCGAGGGATTGCGCCTGCTGCGCGAGGCGGCTGCCCGCGGAGGCCCGGCTGAGTTCCGCCAGCGCCTGCGCGACGAGTTGCTGGCGACGTTGGCGCTGAGTGACATGCCATTCGCCGGGCAGCCTCAATTGCGCGGCGGTTCGCTTGACCCCGCCTTTACCTTGTTCGATCCGGCTTTTGCCCGGCACGCCTCTGTTCTGGACGGCTCGACCATAGTGGTTCGACGCGTGGCCGACGGAGCGGAGTTGAGCCGCTTTCAAACAGGACCATCGCGGGTGACGCGGCTGGAACAGTTCAGTCACGACGGGCGCTACCTGGGCTTGCGACACCCCGACGGCATCAGCATCTGGAACGCGGAGAGCGGCGAACTCTGCTTCACCACCAACGGCCCTGCCCGCATGTTTGCCTTCGCTCCGCGCAAGCCGCTGCTGGCCTTGGAGGAATGGGGATGTCAAATCAGCCTCCGCCAGTTGCCCGATGGCAACGAGGGGCAGCGGATTGAATCGGAGCCTGAAAATCCGCGAAGCAGAAGGCTGGGCTGGGCCGCGCTGGTCTTTGCTCCCAACGGACAACAAATCGCCGCGGCGCGAGCGCAAAACAACGTCATTGAATTGTTCGAGGTCAAGACTGGTCGACTGGTCCGTTCTCTCACCAATCCCGAACCAATCCTGACCTTGGCGTGGAACCCGCGACAGAGCTATCTGGCAGCCGGCAGCACCACCGCGAAAGTGCGCTTCTGGAATCCTTACAACGGACAGCACCGCGGAGTGCGCACGCTCCCCTTCGCAGCCCGCAGCCTCGCCTATAATCCCTCCGGCTCGCTTCTGGCCGCGGCGTGCGAGGATCGCGTCCTGCGCTTAATGCAAAGCCACGGCGCGCAAGGCATTTTCAGTTCGCTCTGCGACGGTCAACGGATTGCTTTCAGTCCCGACGGAGGCCGCGTCGGACCGGTAATCCGGGGCGATGAGATCGGCTGGCTTGAGTTGACACGCTCGGCCGAATTCGTGGAGCAGGTCATCCAGAGTGGCGTTCCAGTGATCGATTGTCAGTTCAGTTCCGATAGTCGTCTCCTCGGGACCAGATGGGGAACTTCAGTCGGCTTTCACGCCGCCGCCGGCTTGCACCCATCCGGATCGCTGCCTCTGAGACAACAGATTTTGGCGTTTCGATTCGATCCGCGGGGAGAGCTGCTGCTCGATGCCGACAACAAGGGGATCGGCCGCCGGATCATGCGCTGGAGCGGCTCCGCGTTGCTGGAAGGTTCAGCGAGAGAAAACGTGATGGCCGGCGCCGGCTGGAGCGCACTGGCATTTAGCGCGCAAGGCGACTGGTTCGCCGCCGCCAACTCGCGAAGCAATGCCGCCTTCGTCTTCGACCGCACTTTGACCAATCGCCTCGCCGTTCTGGAGCCGCACCCCGGCGCAAATGCCGTGGCGCTTGGTCCCGACGGACGATGGGCCGCTACGGGCAGCAGCGCGAACCGGCGCGTCAGTGTGTGGGACACGCGTACCAGCTCAAAGGTGCTCGACATTCCCGCAGGCAGTTCGCCGCGCGCCGCCTTCAGCGCGGACGGCAAATGGCTCGCGACCTTCGGCGACATCTTCGAGTTGCGCGAAACGGGATCGTGGCGGCCCGCGCCTCCATTGCCGTTCCCCGAAGACAAGCCATTGCTAGGCGCCGCGGCGTTTTCACCTGACGGCCGTGTGCTCGCGGTTGTGCGCGACCAATACGCCGTGCAACTATTCGACCTCGCCACCTTCCAATCGCTCGGCGTGCTGACGCCCCCGAATGAAAAGGCGATGCGGACGCTGGAGTTCAGTCCCAACGGTGGCCGCCTCGTCGCCGGATGTTTATCGGGCAGCGTCCGCGTTTGGGATCTGCGCCGCATCCGGCAGCGCCTCTCGGAGTTCGCGCTGGATTGGAGTCTGCCCCCGCTGCCGCCGGTTACGTCCACAAACCGGCCCGGACTGCGCGTCTCCTTCGCTCAGTAGCAACAGTAAGATTACTGACTGAGCCACCTCCGCATTCGAGGCCGGGGCCGGGAACACTGTATGAGTGGCGGCGCGGTGCGACAGTTGGCATCGAACACCTGCTGCGCCTTGGCAGCCGAATGACACCGGAACCACCAATCCGACGGCGATATTCGCGGACTTGGAACGGCACGTTTCTGGCTATTCCTCTGACGGCAAGCCGGCCCCGGTATTGTTTTTGGTAGCAGCGGCGCATTCCGGGTGGCGGCTTTTTTCACCAAGGTGCGACGATTCAATGACAACGGATTCTGCTGGTTCTTGCGGCCTCCTCATGTCCTCACGGGCCGTCCCCCAGAACCGAAGCGAGGTTACACGCCGGAAAGATTTTTTCGATTCTTTGATAGAGAGGGTTTGTTCGCTTCGTATGTACAGGTTGGACACCTGGGTCTTGGCCATGAACCGAACAAAATGGAATCTGCCGCGATTAACACTCAGAGAGCGCGCCATCCTCAAAGAGGTGAAACCGTGAACAGGTCAACTGCGTTAAGCGTGGAGGTTCCGATTTGGAAACGGATCCTGGATATTGTCTGCATGAACTGGACACGCCGCCTATGGAACTAGAAACGGTCACGTAATAGCTGCCCGCAAAGTCAAAGATGCTTCGTTGGCACTTTTGCTGGCACTGAAATCAAATCTTCGCGACCACGAATGCGTGCTCGTTCAATCGGCCTTCTCGTCCAGTAATCGATCCGATATGTAAACTCCAATGACCGGATCGCGATGACCGCTGAGTTTGATTCGTTCGTCGAAACTACGTATTCCGGCTCGGCCTAGAGACTGACGGTCATCTCCTTTAGCTGCTTCGTTGCGATGCCAACGGGACGGTCAACTGGAATGCCGGCACAGGCGAGGAGCGTGGTGAGCAGGTCTCCTTGATTGCCCTTGGTATCGGCCAGGAAACGTCCCGTGTTGATGGAGCCGCCTCCCTTGCCC